>Ga0207701_10005743_pt1 | contig 12428 bp, 7 predicted proteins | sample KBSSwiSSwithPhiX_FD_184294 | JGI IMG/M metagenome (GOLD analysis project Ga0207701, IMG submission 184294) | Switchgrass rhizosphere bulk soil microbial communities from Kellogg Biological Station, Michigan, USA, with PhiX - S5 (SPAdes) (version 2) | ecosystem: Environmental > Terrestrial > Soil...
GCGCTACATCGCCGCGCCCGACCAGATGCTGAAGAGCGGCGATCCGATCGCGAAGCAACTGTCGTCGACGTACCTGCAGGTGCGGATGCCGAACCTGCAGTTGACGCCGGCGCAGATACGGGACGTGATCGGGTTTCTCGATTCGATCGCCAGTCCCGCGTCGAAGTGAAGCGGTGCGCCGGGTGCTATCATCCGGCGCACATGCGACGCCTCTCTTGCGCCCTCATCGTCCTGCTGGTCGTTACCACCATGGCCACCATTCTCGCGCAGCCGGTGAACCCGGACCTGTTCTCCGGCCTGCGCTGGCGATCGATCGGGCCACCTCGGTCGGGCTACGTGTCCGCTCCCGCAGGCGTGCCCGGCGATCCCACGACGTATTACGCCGGCCTGCCCGAAGGCGGTGTCTGGAAGACCACCAACGGCGGCAACACGTGGAAGCCGATCTTTGACGAGGCGCGCGTCGCCGGCGTCGGCGCCGTGGCGGTCGCGCCGTCCGACCCGAACATCGTCTACGTCGGCACCGGCAACCAGTCGGGGTGGTCGTTTACCGTCGGCAAAGGCGTCTACAAGTCGATCGACGCGGGGCGCACCTGGACCAACGTGGGGCTCGCGCGTTCGCTGTACATCGGCGGGATCGTCGTCGATCCGCGGCGTGCCGATACGCTGCTCGTTGCCGCGCTCGGCCCGCGTCCTGCCGGACGCGGCGCCGTCGATCCACCGGTCGAATCACCGGAGCGCGGCGTGTATCGCTCCACCGACGGCGGACGGTCGTGGACGCGCGTGCTGCCCGCCGACGGTTCGTCGGGCGCGTCGGATGTCTATCTCGATTACCAGGATCCGCAGATCGTCTTCGCCCTGTTGACCGCCGGCGGCGGCGCCGGCGCGCCGCAGGCAGCGGCAGCCGGCACCGGCGTCTACAAGTCGGCCGACGGCGGCGCGACCTGGCAACCGATCGCGGGACGCGGACTGCCGGAAGGGGCGCGCATCTCGGCGTTTGCGGTTTCGTCGGGTACGCACGGCCGGCGTCTGTACGCGGTCGCCGGCGCCGGCGGCCGCGGCGGCGGCGGGCGCGGGCTCTATCGATCGGACGATGGCGGCGAGTCGTGGGTGTTCGGCACGCGCCAGCTCGCGAGTGCGGGCGGCAAGATGTACGCGGATCCGCAACATCCAGACGTCGTCTACCTGATGGGGACGGCGATCTACCGCTCCACCGACGCGGGGCAGCACGTGGCCGCGTTCTGGGGCGCGCCGAGCGGCGCCGATCCGCGTTTCCTCTGGATCGACCCGACCAACTCGAAGCGGATGTTCTCGGGCGTCGACCAGGGTGCCGCGATCACGGTGGACGGCGGCGAGTCGTGGACGCCGTACTACGGCCTGGTCAACGGCCAGTTCTATCGCGTCTCGACCGACTACGACGTTCCCTACCACGTCTGCGGCCCGCAGCAGGACTCCGGCACCGCGTGCGTCCGCAGCCGCAGCGACTACGGCGAGATCCGCCCGAACGACTGGTATACGCCCGGCGGGTTCGAGAACGGCTTCCTGATCGCCGATCCGCTCGACACGCGCTACATGTACACGCAGGGCTGGTATCACGTGCTGCGCCGGTTCGATCGCACGACGAACCAGGTGACGGTGCTCTACCAGCCGGCGGCCGACGAGCGCTTCGGCGGCGCGCCGCCGCTGGCGTTCTCGCCGCAGGATCCGCACGTCCTCTACATGGCGGCGCAGCACGTGCTGGTGTCGAACGATCGCGGCGAGACGTGGCGCACGATCAGCCCGGACCTCGCCGCGCCGCCGGGATTCACGGTTCCGGCCGCGGCCGCGGGCGCCGGCGGTGTCGGCGCACCGGCGGCCGGAGGATCGATCACGACGCTCGCGCCGTCGCCGGTGACGGCGGGCGTCATCTGGGTTGGCACCAGCACCGGGCTGATCCACGTCACGCGCGACAACGGCAAGACGTGGTCGAACGTGACGCCGCCCAACCTGCCGCCGGCGGGCATCAACGTGATCGATGCGTCGCATGCCAGCGCCGGCACCGCATACGCCGCGCTGCTGTCGCGCGACGCGCATCCGCACATCTACCGCACCAGCGACTACGGCGCGAAGTGGGAAGAGGTGTCGTCAGGGCTGACCGACGGAGAGGTGGTGCGCGTCGTCCGCGAGGATCCGAAGGATCCGAGTCTTCTCTATGCCGGCACCGTGACCGGCGTCTATGTCTCCTTCGATCGCGGCAACGGCTGGCAATCGCTGCAGCTCAACCTGCCGACGACCGTGGTGAGCGACCTGACCGTGCACGACAACGACGTGGTGATCTCGACCTACGGGCGGGGCTTCTGGATCCTGGACGACATGGCGCCGCTGCGGCAGGTACGCGCGATGGCGAGCGGCGGCGGACCGGCCGTCTTCTTCACGCCGTCGCCGGCGTCGCGGATGCGATGGGACAACACGCAGGACACGCCGGTGCCGCCCGAGATGGTGGTGGGCGAGAACCCGCCCGAGGGCGCCATCCTGTATTACTACCTGCCGTCGGCGGCATCAGGCCCGATCACGCTGACCATCAGCGACGCGTCCGGTGCGGTCGTGCGGGAGTATTCCAGCGTGGCGCCGGCGGCCGACACCACCATGGCGAATGTACCCGACTACTGGCTGGCGCCGCTGCCGGTGCTGCCGGCAACCGCGGGCATGCATCGCGTCGCCTGGGACCTGCGGTATTCGGATCCGCCGACGCTGAACTACGGCTACAGCGGCACCGCGCTCGACTACCGCGAGTACACACTCAGCTGGCACGCGATTCCCGGCAAGACGCCGCGATCGACGCTGGTCGGCCCGATGGTGCTGCCGGGCACCTACACCGCGAAGCTGACGGTCAACGGCCGCAGCTACACGCAGCCGATCGCCGTCGCGCAGGACGCGCGGATCACCGTGCCGCCGGCCGCGCTCGCCGCGCAGTTCCGCCTGCAGCAGCGCATGGTCGCGGGGCTGGGGGCGACCTATCGCGCCGTCACCTACCTGCACGACGTCCGCGCGGCGCTGACGCCAAAGGCGAGGGAAGCGATCGCCGCGAGCCCGGATGCGGCACGGGCGCTCCAGGCGGTGGATGCCGCGCTGGCGCAGATGGAGACGGGACCGGACGGATTCGGGATCGCGCACCGCGACCTCGGCCGGCGGTTGAACGATCAGCTCGTCGCCGACATGGCGCCGACGCCGAGCGTTGCCGCCGGCGTCGACGGGCCGTGCGTGGCAATCGATCGGTCGTCGTCGGCGCTGGCCCAGTTGCAGTCGGCGCAGTTCGCGCCGATCAACTCGGCATTGAGTCGCGCGAGCCTGCCGGCGCTGCCGGCATGGACGCCGCCGGGGGCGCCCGCATGCGGCGCCAGGTAACCGCTAGCCGACGCTGGCGATTTCGTCCAGCTTGATCTCGCTGAACGCCGCGACGGTCGCGTACGGCTTGACGATGTTCGTGATCTTGTCGGTCCAGTCGAGACCGGACGCCAGCACGGTCGGACCCTTGCTGGACGTCTCTGGAGTCGAGCCGAAGAGCGTGACGAACACGAGCCAGACGTAGCGCGGCGAAGCTCCGGGATCATCCAGCTTCAGCAGCCGGTGTTCCTGGCCGTGCACGTTGCGCCGGAGCACGGTGAACTTCGGAAAGACTTCCTTCCAGAGGAAGGTTTCAAACGCCGTGGGGTCGGTGCCGGGTAACAGCGACAGTTCGAAGCACTGAGCCATGGTTTCTCCATGCGTCCCGAGGAAGCTCCGCCGGGCGGACGCTCTCCACTAGTGCCGGGTGCGTCGAGAACGTATCGCCAGGCGGAGCGCCATGGCTGCGCGACGGATCAGACTTCGGTGATGCCGTTGTCGTCAATGTAGGCCGCGACCGTCTGGAACAGGTCGTCGCACTCGGGTCTGAGCTCGACCGACTTGCGGATGATCGGTCCCCAGTGAGAACGGATCTTCCGCAGCGCCAGCGCGGCGTACTCGGCCGCGAACGCGGGGCACGCCTTCGTCAGGGCCTGGAAGTCCTGCCCGTCGCCGGCGCCCCAGTTCTTCCATGACGCGGCGGTGCAGCTCACGCCGTCGCGGAAGATGTCCTGGAAATCCGTCGACCCCTTGTACTGCTCGTACAGCGCCGACAGCAGGAAATGCGCGTAGATGGAGTTGTGGCTGACCTGGAACAGGCCGGCCTCGGCGGTCTCACCGCCCGCGTTGCCGGCCGACATGTCGCGCCCTTCGCAGTAGCGGCCTGAGCTTTCGCGCATGCCGAGCCCGGTCAGCAGCACGAACAGGTGCCGCAGCACATCAGGCCCGGCGTTCGAGTTGTCCATGCCGAGCGCGTTGAATTCGTCCGCGTACCACGCAATCGCGTCCATCGCGCCGTCGCCGGAGTCGGCCATCGCCATCTCCGACGCCGCGTCGCGGTTGTCCTTGAGCTTGCAGTAGACGCGCCCGAAGGCCGCGGCCATCCCGCGAACGTAGCCTCGCGGGGCGACGCCCCGATCCTTCCACTGGTAGCTGGCAATGTCAGCCGTATCGGCGAGCGTGGCAATGGTGAGCGCGGTCGCGGTCGCTGAAGGCATTCAGATCACTCCTCTGTGGACGTTGACTGAAGGTGGTGGTGCCGGGCGATTCGTTACACGGATAGGACGGTCGACTGACAAAGCTGTCGTCCGGTCACGATTCGGTCATCCAAAAACCGGTTAGACGCGCCGCATCGCGTCGGTGTCCCAGGATTTACGCCGATTTTTCGGCGGCGGGCGGATTGCTCTCCACGACGTGTCGTGGCAGGGTTCTCGTTGCTCGTCCGGCTGGGGGCGATGGTGTTCATCGCCTACAAGGTGTCCGCCCGCGAACGGATCACACCGCGGGGGATCGCCGCCTTCGCGCTCGCTGCCGCCGGCGCAATGGCCGCGATCGACGGGTTCATGCTGGGCGTGCACGAGGAAGGGCGGATGCGCTACGGGCGCGTGACGCCCGGTGTCGTGGTGGAGATGTTCAGTTCCACCGCCGCCGGCGGATCGCGGTCAATCGGGCGGCGCGGCGGGACCGGCCAGCGCGTCACACGGCCGGTCGTGACGGCGAGCGGCTTCCAGTTCTACGACGTGCTGGCGCGGCTCGTCGTCAGCGGATCGATCGACGCCTGGGTCGTCGACTATCGGTTCCCGTGCAGCGCGGGCACGGGCACGTGCTCCGGCCGCGACTTCGTCAGTGAAGAGCAGTGGCAGCATCTGAACGCGGGCGACGTCGTCAGCGTTCGCCAGGCAGACTGGGAGACAGTCACGTCGCGGCTCGACGACAACCCGCAGTGGGCGACCGCGTTTGCCGACCTCGGGATCGGCGCGGTGCTGCTCACGCTCGCCGGGATCGTCATGAACTGGATCGTGCTGTTCCGCAGGCGCCAATGGCTCACTGCGCCGGCGGTGGTCACTGCCGTCGAACCGCTGACCTACGGCGAGGAGAGGCGCTGGCGTATCCGCTTCGCCTATTTCGACCGCGACGGGCTGCCGCAGGAGAGTGTCGACCAGGTGGCCAGCGGCACGTGGAAGTCCGGTGACGACTGCGTGGCCGTCTACCGCGCCCAGCAGCCCGACATCGCGACGCTGCAGCCGGCCGACTGACGGGCGATTGGGGAAACTGCTAGAGTGCAGTTTCCCGCGATGTCGCTTCGTACCCGCCTCATCCTTGCCTTCGTCCTGCTGTCGGTCGTACCGCTCAGCGCGGTGACGCTGTATTCCTACAGCACCTCGGTGCACGCGTTTCAGCGCGCGGTCGAACGCGAGGCGCAGCAGAGCGCCGCCGACATCGGCCACCGCATGACGATGGTGACCGACGATCTCGGGCGGCGGATGGATCAGATGTTCGAGGGGACGTCGGGGTCGAGCGCGCATGACGCGCAGCCGGCGACGTCCGAAGAGATGCGCGCGCGGGTCGCGCCCGCGCTGGGGGACGCCGCCGTCCTGGTCGAGCGCGTCGAGTTCGAGCCGACCGCGCCGCCGCTGCCGCCGTCATCGATGACGACGGCCGGCGCCGGATCCGTGCCGCCTCCGCCCGGCGCGCCGCCGGCTCCGCCCGCGCACGCCACGCCGCCGGCCCCGGCCGTGAACGCGCCGCCGCCGGCGATCGTGGTCGACATGGGCTCGCTGCTGTCCGGCACGCAGAAGGGCCTCGAGGCGATGAGCGCGTTCCTTCCCGCCGAAGCGCAGGCGCAGATCAAGGCGGAAATGGGCAAGGCCGTCCGCGACTCGATCGAGGCGAAGGCCACGAAGACCGAGGCCATGAAGGCGGCGGCCGCGGCGATGTCGCGGGCCGGGTTGCCGGCGATCAGCGTGCGGATGGAAGGGCACGAGATTGCCATCCCGGTGCGCCGCAACGGCCGCGAGCTCGGGCGCGCGCGGGCGCAGCTGAACATGGACCGCACGCTGAACGCGATCCTCACGCTGGCGCGCTCGGATCAGGGAGAGATTCCGTTCGCCATCGACCGCCGCGGTCAGCTGTATACGCCGAACGCCGCGCAGCGCGGCACGCTCGAGTCGCTGCACGTCGAGAAGAACGCCACCAGCGACACCCCGCGCCGCGTCGGCGACTGGATGATCGTCTCGAAGAAGGACTCCTCGGGGCTGACGTTCGGGATCGCGCGTCCGCTCGGCGAGTCGCTGCGCGAGATCCGCAACGCCTCCGTGCGCAACCTCTCGCTCGGCCTGCTCGTCGTCGGCCTGGCGATCGTCGGCATCGTCCCGATCTCGCACCGCATGACGGAGCGCCTGCGCACGCTGACCGGCGGCGTGCGGCAGCTCGCGGCCGGAGACTTCCGTGCCCGCGTGCCGGCCACGTCCGCCGACGAGTTCGGCGAGCTCGCCCGTGCCTTCAACCAGATGGCGCACGACCTGGAGCGGAACCAGGCGCTCGCGGTCCAGCAGGAACGGCTGCACCGTGAGCTCGAGCTGTCGCGGCAGATCCAGACCGATATGCTGCCGCGCGCGCCGATGCGCTTCGGCGCATCCGAGATCAAGGGCGTGTCGATCCCGGCGCGCGAGGTCGGCGGCGACTTCTTCAATTACTTCGAGCTGCCCGGTCATCGTCTCGGCCTGCTGGTCGGAGACGTGTCGGGAAAGGGCGTCAGCGCCGCGCTGCTGATGGCGAACGTGCAGGCGACGCTGCGCGCGCGGCTGCCGCTCCAGGAAGATCTCGCCGCGCTCGCCGATCTGCTCGATCGCGAGCTCGACGAGTCGACGCCTGGAGGCGTATTCGTGACGCTGTTCCTGGCGGTGCTCGACGACAATCGCGAGTTGCGTTACGTGAACGCCGGACACAACCCGCAATACGTCCTGCGCGGCAACGGCCGGGTGGAGCCGCTCTCGTCGACCGGGCTGCCGATCGGCCTCTTCAGCGGGCACGGTTTCAAGGAAATACGCATCTCGCTGGCCCCCGGCGACCTCATCTTCTTCTACACCGACGGCCTGGTCGAGGCCGAAAACGAGCGCGGCGACCAGTTCGGCGCCGAGCGCCTCGAAGCCATCCTCATCGAGGAACACGCCCGCGGCATCGACGCCGTCCTCGAGCGCATCGAGCGCGACGCCAACGCCTTCCGCGGCGCGGTCGAGCCCCTGGACGACGCCACATTGATGGCGCTGCGGGTCTAGGCTCGCCTATAATGCGCGCCTGACGGCCACCTGCCTGCGCGCCTCGGCGGCGCGGCGAGGTTGCATCGTGCCGATCAAGCCGCCTTCCCGCGGTACTCCGATGACGGTCCCGTCATCGTTCAGGATGTCTGCCTTCCCCTCATCCCTCGTGTCTGTCAACCCCTGCGAAGCGAGGCAAGTATGAGAGCGACGACCCGCACATCGATTTGCCTGTTCCTGCTCCTGGCCTGTACCACGGCACTTCACGCGCAGACCTTCACCGGCGGCGTCCGCGGCGTCGTCCGCGACGCCAACGGCGTCATTCCCGGCGTGACGGTGACGATCACCAATGAGGAGACCAACCAGTCGCGCGAAACGGTGACGAACGAAGTCGGTCAGTACAACTTTCCCGCGGTGGCGCCCGGCACCTACACGCTGAAGTCGCAGTTGACCGGCTACAAGACGTTCGATCACAACGGGCTGCGCGTGGCGACGCAGCAGTTCGTGACGCTCGACGTCGTGCTCGAGCCCGGATCGCTGCAGGAGACCATCACGGTCACGGGGGAGGGGGCGCTCGTCGACACCGCGACCGCGTCGACCGGCGGCACGCTGGATCGGCGCCAGCTCGAAGCGCTGCCGGCGCCAGGGCGCAACGCCTTTCTCATCGGCGTGACGGTGCCGACCGTGAACCCGGTCGGCGATCCGCAGTTCAACCGGCAGCAGGATCAGACCAACGCCTCGCGCGTGTCGCTCGGCGGCGGCGGCATCCGCGCCAACAACTACCTGCTCGAGGGGGTGCCGATCACGGAGCTGCGCGGCCGCGCCATCGCCAACCCGACGATCGAAGCGATCGCCGAGGTGAAGGTGCAGGTGCACACCTACGACGCGGAGATGGGGCGCACCGGCGGCGGCGTGTTCAACGTCAGCGCGCGATCGGGCACCAACGACTATCACGGCAGCGGCTTCTACCAGACGCGCCCGGTCTGGGGGCAGAGCCTCAACTACTTCAGCGACAAGGCCGGCGAGACCAAGGACAGCACCGGCCTCGCCGACTCGTACTACCGGCTGTACGGCGGCGCGATCGGCGGGCCCATCTTCAGGAACCAGACCTTCTTCTGGGGCGCCACCGAAGGGTACCGGTCGTCGACGACGCGCGGCCTGCAGTACGTCTGGCCGACGGCGCGACAGCGCGGCGGCGACTTCTCGCACACGACGAGCAGCGGCGCGCCGGTGCGGATCTTCAACCCGTGGTGCCGGGGCGGCGTCGTCACGACGCGGTGCCCGGCGACCGGCACCGGATCGCTGGCGACCGGCGGCGAGTTCACCAACGCCATCATCCCGCGCACCCATCCGGCGGCGAATGCGGTCGGCTTCAACATGATCAACGCCTGGCCGACGCAGACGGTCGGCGGCAAGGCGATCGCCGACAACGAAGACGGCAATCCGAACGTCAGCGACACCGCGCGCATCGTGGACGCGGCCGACATGTTCACGCTGAAGGTCGATCACCATTTCAACCCGAAGTGGGCGCTCAGCGGGTTCTATCTCTACAACCGGACCAACGAGCCCGGCAGCGGCATCATGCCGGCCGACCACGAGTACATCGAGAACCAGGGAGGCGGTGATTTCTTCAGCACCCTGCGCCGGCGTCCGCACGTGCTCGCGATCAACGCGACCAACGTCATGAGCGATTCGACGGTGCTGACCTTCCGCTACGGCTGGCAGACCTGGCAGGACCAGCAGGACACGGTCACGTTTGGTCCCGGCCTGGGATCGCTCGGTTTCAGCCAGAACTACTTGAATGCGATCAACCCGGACGGCCTGCAGTCATTTCCCGAATTGCTCTTCGACGACATCGACGACGTCGGCGGCTGGGGAGGCGATCGCACGCGGTGGACGGGGCCCTATGCCTTGAACGCGACAATCACCAAGCTCTTCGGATCCCACAGCCTGAAGGCAGGCGCCGACGCGCGGCAGCTCGGCATCAAGACCACCGCGGAGACGTCCGACAACTCGGGAGGGTTGTACCTCGGCGGCAGCTTCTCGTTCAATCGCCTGTTCACCAGCCAGAACAGCACCGGGGGCAACGAGTTTGCCAGCCTCCTGCTCGGACTGCCGGTGGACGGCGCCGTCCCGGCCAACCGCGGTGAAGGCGACTGGTTCACCAAGTACTACGGCGGCTTCATTCAGGACGACTGGCGCGTGAACTCGCGATTCACCATCACCTACGGCGTGCGCCTCGAACACGAGGCCGGGCTCCGCGAAGTAGAGAACCGGCAGACCGTCGCGTTCGATCAGAACGCGATCAACCCGATCGACGCACTCGTGCCGAAGGCCGGCACGCCTCTCGCCGGGCGCACGCTGCGCGGCGGCCTGATCTTCGCCGGCGTCGACGGCGCGCCGGAAGCGCAGGGCGATCTGCCGGCACTCAAGGTGGCGCCGCGCGTCGGCATTACCTTCGCGCACGACACCCGCACGGTGATTCGCGGCGGCTACGGCACGTTCTACGCGCCGTGGCAGTTCAACCAGACCAACCACGGACAGATCGGCTTTTCGCGCATCACCGCGCTGTCGCAATCGTCCGCCGCGACCGACGTGCCGATCACCACGCTCGACAACCCGTTCCCCACGGTGCTGCAGCCGGTCGGCAGCTCGCTGGGCCTGCTCACCGGCGTCGGCGGCAACGTCAGCTACGTCGACCAGGACAAAGGCGCGCCCGTCGTGCACCAGTATTCGGCCGACATCCAGCGCGAACTGCCGGGCGAGATGGCGATCACGATCGGCTACCAGGGGGCGACGGGGCGCAACCTCGGGTTTGCCGGCACCAACAACGTCGGCCTCAACATCAACCAGATCGATCCGGCGCTGGCGCGGCAGCTGTTCCCCGCGCCGGGCGGCGGCTGGGACGCGGCGGCGCTGCTGCAGCAGGTGCCGAATCCGTTCTTCGGCATCGCGCAGGCCGGCGAGCTCGGCACGCGTTCGACGGTCCCGCGCGGGCAGCTGCTGCGGCCCTTCCCGGAGTTCGGCGACGTCAACGTGTTCGAGCGGACCAAGGGCGGCAAGCGGCAGTTCAACGCGATGACGGTGGAGCTCGACAAGCGGCTGTCGCACAGCTGGTGGGGCGGGCGTTACACCTACACGTTCAGCCGGCTGAAGGACAACCAGTTCGGCGAGGACAGCGCCTACCAGACGCGCACCGCGGTGCCGCAGAACGTCTACGATCTCGACGCCGAGTATGCGATCAGCAACTTCGACTCGCCGCACCGCATCGTCCTCGCGCCGATCGTGAGGTTCCCGAACCCGGCAAAGCATCCCGCGCTGCTCGGCGGGTGGACGGCCTCGGCGATCGTCGAGCTGGTCAGCGGCTCGCCGCTGAACGCCGTGATGAGCTCCGGCGCGTCCGACACCAACCTGGGGCTGTTCGGAGGCCGGCAGCGTCCCAACACGGTCGGCGATCCCAACATCTCGGGCAGCGACGCCGAACGCGTCTCCTCCGCCGATCATCCCGACGCCCGCTGGTTCAGCGCCGCGGCGTTCCAGGATCCGGGTGCCGGGCGCTACGGCAACGCGTCGCGGACGGACGGCGACGCGCGCTACCAGTTCCGCAAGAACATCGACATGGTCCTCACCAAGGACACGCGGTTCGCGCGGAACCATTCCGCCCAGATTCGCATCGAGCTGCTGAACCTGACCAACACGGCGAAGTTCAACGGTTCGTCGGCCGGGAACGCCGTCGATCTGGCGAGCTTCGGCCGCATCACCTCACAGCGCGGCTTCATGCGCATCTGGCAGCTGAGTTTCCGTTACGGTTTCTAGAGGGTGTAGAGCCGGGGGCGCATCCGCTATCGGATGCGCTCCCGCATGCTGGTGACGAGCGATCCCGGAGGAGACAATGGCGGCATGCGATTTCTGCAGCAAGCACGGGTATGAAGTCGAAGGCCTGGTGTTCAGCCGGCTGGGACACAAGGTCTGTAAGGATTGCCTGCTGGTGTGCGGGGAGATTCTCGAGGGAGAGCGAGAACCGAAGCCAATCCCGTCGAAGTACGAAGTCGCCGCTCCAACCGACATACCACGCTCGCTGCTGACAGGCGACCACGCCAGACTGGTGAAGCTCGACGTGCCCCAGTGCGCGGCGTCCGTCCAGCCCGAAGTCAGTTCCGACGATGAATTCCCGTATTGCGGAGTCGTGCCGGAAGCGGCTCTCTCACTGATGAACCGGATGACGTTCGACTGCTTTGCGCCGGGACGGCTGAATATCAATCTCATCGGCGGTACTGCAGCGTGGCGGCGCCGTCTCGCGCGGCGGATCCACGAGGTGTCCCGGTGCGGGCGCCGGTTCGTGTCGATCGATTGCCGCATCCGCGGCTGGATAACAGAGCTGATGCGAGTCGACGGGGGGACGCTGTTCCTCGACCATCTCGAGGCTCTGCCACCAAACGGGTTGGAACAGCTCGACACAGCCACGCGGGTCGAGCAGCGAACCGTGGATGCACGCCTGGTGACAGGCGAATCCGGCATGATCGCGCTTCGCGGTGTCGTCCTCAACCTGAACGACGGTCCAGTGCCGATCTGACGCGGCACATTCCCGCCGACGTTGCGCACCAGGAAGAACTAGCCTAAAATATTTCAGGGGAAATGGAGGCTGGAATGGCCCGGTCGGCGCCACAGCGGGCGGTCTCGGAAGGGGTGGTGGTCACGAAGGCGGCGCTGCGTGCGGCCGGCCTGCTCGGCCTCTCCAATAAGGTGCTGGCGCGCGTCGTCGGGCTGTCCGAGGCCAGCGTGTCGCGCATGGGCGCCGGCACCTATACTCTG
>Ga0207701_10005746_pt1 | contig 12423 bp, 2 predicted proteins | sample KBSSwiSSwithPhiX_FD_184294 | JGI IMG/M metagenome (GOLD analysis project Ga0207701, IMG submission 184294) | Switchgrass rhizosphere bulk soil microbial communities from Kellogg Biological Station, Michigan, USA, with PhiX - S5 (SPAdes) (version 2) | ecosystem: Environmental > Terrestrial > Soil...
TCTCGGTAACCTCGGCACCATCGGCAAGGGCGGCGGCGGCGGCAACGGCTCGGGTTACGGCCGCGGCGCCGGTGGCCTGGGTGGTCGTCGCGCCCACGCGCCCGACGTCATCCCCGGCACCGCCAACGTGCGCGGGTCGCTGGACAAGGAGATCATCCGCCGCATCATCCGGCGCCACATCAACGAGGTGAAGTTCTGCTACGAGCAGGAGCTGACCAAGAAGCCCCAGCTCGGCGGACGCATCATGGTGCAGTTCACCATCGCGGCCTCGGGTCAGGTCATCGCCTCGGTGCTCCAGAACTCGACGATGGGTAACGCCAAGGTCGAGAACTGCACGGTCCAGGCGGTCCGTCGTTGGGAGTTCCCCAAGCCGCTCGGTGGCGGTATCGTCATCGTCTCTTACCCGTTCGTCCTGACGCCTGCCGGCGGTGGAGAATGACCATGAACCGGACCCTTGCGCGCAACGTTCTGCTCGGCATCGCCCTGGTTCTTCCAGCGTGTGAGGGGTTCGTGTGCAGTCAGGAGCGAATCAAGGCCATCGAGCTCGCCAACCGCGGCGCCGAGGCCTTCAAGAACAACCTGTACGACACCGCCGAGAAGGACTTGAAGCAGTCGATCCAGGTCGATCCCAGCTACGAGATCTCCCACTACAACCTGGGCAAGGTCTATCAGAAGCAGCGCAAGTGGGATAAGGCCGCCGAGGCCTTCGAGGCGGCGGTGCAGCGCTCGCCCAAGAACGCCAACTACCAGTACGACCTGGGCGAGGCCTACCTGGAGGCGAAGAAGGTCGACCAGGCCGAGAAGGCGCTCCAGGCCGCCACCGAAGCCGACCCCAAGCTGTTCAAGGCTCACTGGCGCCTGGGCCTGGTGTACAAGATGCTGGATCAGCCGAAACAGGCCGACGAAGAGCTGCGCAAGGCCATCGAGGCCAACCCGCGCTTCTCGAAGTCCTACGTCGCGCTCGGCTATCTGTACCTGGACTACGACTTCAACAAAGAGGCCGCCCAGGTGTTTCAGGGCTGCGTCACCGCCAAGGACGACGACGGCGAGTGTCACAACGGGTACGGCCTGGCGTTGAAGAACCTGAAGCAGTACGAGCAGGCGACCAGCGAGTTCAAGAAGGCCATCGACCTGGATCCCGAGCTTTACGACGCGCTCTACAACTGCGGGATGGCCTATGCCGACTGGTACGACGAGGCCCACGGCAACGACCAAAAGGACCGCGCGCGCGAGTACTTGCAGAAGTTCGTCAGCAACGGGGGCAAGTCAGCTGACGGTAACTACGTCAAGGCCGCCAACGACAAGCTGTACGCGCTGTCGGGACCCTAGCCAGTCCCAGGATTCGTTCCGGCCCCCGCCAGCCAGCGGACCCCGGGCAAAGAGCCGATCCCGCCGAAGCGACCAAGGACCCGCACCCCGCGGGCCCTGGTCGCTTTTGGTGTTTTTCGCCACGTCCCGGCGTGATATAAGAACTTTCCAATTTTCTACTCGGTTTCGCACAGTTACGCCGCGGCGACCGATCGGGATCCCCAATTGATCCGATGGTTCGGCGATCGCCGCCCCCGATCCGAATCTGGAGGAGCGCAGTGGATCAGTCCAAGCACGGTCAGGGCCAAGACGTAGGCCAAGACGCCAAGCGCAAGAAGGAAGCTTCGGCAGGAAATGGCGCGCCCGGGACCCACGACGAGTTCCCCCCGGAGCTGGCGACGCAGGCCAATGCGGCGCTGGAAGCCGAAAAGCTGTCGGTCGAAAAGGGCATCGACGCCTGGAAGAAGGTGGTCGCTTCGGCGCCCGCCGCCTGGGCGCCCCGCCGCGAGCTGGCCCGGGTTTACAAGAAGGCCGAGCGCTGGAACGCCTTCATCGAGGTGATGAAGGAGGCGGTCGACAAGGCCAACTGGGCCTCGCCCGAAGACAAGATCCCGCTGCTCTTCGAGATGATCGAGGTCTACCGCGAGCGTCTCAAGCTGGACGTGATGGTGGTCAACGCCTTCAACCAGATCTTGAGCATCCAGCCGACCAACTTCGAGGCCGCCGACGCCCTGGCCGCGCAGTACGAGACCATGAAGCGCTGGCCCGACCTGATCTCGCTGCTGCGCAAGAAGGCGGCGGTCGTCGAGTCGCCCGCGGACAAGGTCGCCCTGCATCTGAAGGTGGCCAATCTGTTCCTGGAGAAGTTCTCCAACCAGGCCGAGGCCATCAAGTCCTTCGAGACCATCCTGGAGCTCGACCCCGACAACCAGGACGCGCTGACCTTCCTGAAGCAGATGTACGAGAAGCGCCGCGACTGGGAGAAGCTGGTCGCGGTCCACCAGCGCGAGATCGAGAAGATCCGCGACGGCGCCGAGCGCAAGGCGCGCCGCATCGAGGTCGCCAAGCTGGCCTCGGAAAAGCTGAAGAAGCCGCAGATCTCGATCGATCTCTGGCGCCAGGTACTGACCGAGGACGCCGACAACTTCGAGGCGCTGGGCGAGCTGGAGAAGCTGTTCGAACGCGAAAAAGCCTGGTCCGACCTGGGCGAGATCCTGCAGCGCCAGGTCGCGGTCGCCGACGACACCACCAAGCGCGCCGGGATCCTGACCAAGCTCGGGATCCTCTACACCGAGAAGATCCAGGACACCGGCCGCGCCGTCGCCGCCTGGCAGGCGCTGCTGGCGGCCGAGCCCGAGAACCGGCGCGCCCAGGACGCGCTGAAGAAGCTGTATCTGCAGCAACGCGACTGGAACGCGCTGGAAGGCTTCTACGCGACCCAGGGCAAGTGGGACGAGCTGGTGCGCGTGCTGGAGCGGCAGGCCGAGAGCGACGACGACGCCGCGCGCGTCGGCCTGTGGAACAAGATCGGCGAGCTGTATCGCGACCGCCTCAGCAAGCCGGACAAGGCGCAGAAGGGCTTCGAGAAGGCCCTGTCGCTGGACGCGCAGAACGCCGTCGCGGCGCTGGCGCTGATCCCGCTCTACGAGAAGACCAAGGACGTGCGCCGCCTGGCCGAGGTGCTGGCGGTGCAGCTGCACCACACCACCGATCCCGACGAGCGCCAGAGTCAGATGCAGCGGCTGGCGGAGCTGCTGGAGCTCGAGGCCGACGACAAGCCCGGTGCGCTGGCGATCGCGCTGCGTGCCTTCAACGACAACCCGCTCGGCGAGTGGGCGCAGACCACCTCGCGCCGGCTGGCCGCCGAGGGCGGCGGCTGGGCGCAGCTGGTCGAGGCCTACGAGGCAGCGCTGCCGCGCGTGTCGGGCAAGGGCCACAAGAAGGGCGACAAGGGTGACGCTCTGGCGGCGCTGCCGCTGCTGTCGACGCTGGCGCGCGCCTACGAGACCGAGCTGGCCGATCCCGAGGCGGCGATCGCGCGCAACCAGGCGATCCTGGCCATCGCGCCCAGCGACCCCGAGGCGGTCGGCGCGCTGGAGCGGCTGTACATCGCCACCGGGCGCTTCCCCGACCTGCTGGCGATCTACGACAAGAAGCTGGAGCTGGCCAAGTCCAAGGCCGAAGAGCTCGAGATCCGCTACAAGCTGGCCGGTCTGTACGAGGAGGAGATCCGGCAGCCCGAGAAGGCGATCGTGCTGTACCAGGCCATCCTGACCCAGGACGCCGAGCAGCTGCCCGCGCTGATGGCGCTGGATCGCATCTACACCGGCCTCGGGCGCTGGAAAGAGCTGGCCGCGACGCTGGTGCAGGAGATCGACCTCACCACGGACATGTCGGCGATCGCCGAGCTCAAGTTCAGGCGCGGCGCCCTGCTGGAGGAGCACCTCAACGAGCGCAAGGGCGCGGTCGAGGCTTATCGCGAAGCGCTGTCGCTCGATCCCGAGCACCCGGGCGCGAAGACCGCCCTGCAGGCCTACCTCAGCGATCGCGATCTGCAGATGGTCGCCGTCGAGGTGCTGGAGCCGCTGTACGAGCAGAGCGAGGACACCTCGCGCCTGGTGGAGGTGCAGCGCATCCGCCTCAATCAGGAGCGGAACACCGGCAAGCGGGTGGCGCTGCTGCTGCGCATCGGCGGGCTCGAGGCCAAGCTGGGCAACTCCGAGCAGGCCTGGGAGGCCTACGCCCGCGCCTTCACCGAGGACCCGGAGTCGACGGCGGCGCGCGAGTCGCTGGAGAACCTGGCCAACATCCTCGACAGCTGGGGCTCGCTGGTCACGCTGTACGAGGGCGCGCTGGGCGGCAAGAAGCAGCTGCCGCCGCCGCTCGAGCGCGAGCTGCTGCTGGTGGTCGCGGTCGCCTACGACGAGAAGCTGGAGAAGTCGGAGAAGGCGGTCGAGTACTTCCGGCGCGCGCAGTCGATTCTGCCCGAGGACGCCTCGGCGCTGGTCGCCCTGGAGCGGCTGTACACCCGCACCGAGCGCTGGCCCGACCTGATCGAGACCCTGGGCAAGAAGTTCGCGCTGGTCAAGGAGCCCGCCGAGCGCGAGCAGATCCGGGTGCGCATCGCCACCGTCTGGGAGGAGATGCTCAACAACGCCGGAGAGGCGATCAAGGCCTGGCGAGGGGTCCTCAAGGACAACCCCGACAACCTGCAGGCCCTGCGCTCGCTCGACCGCCTGTACCTGCGCGGCGGCGAGTTCCGCGAGCTGGCCGACAACATCCAGCGCCAGCTGAAGCTGAGCCGGGACGCGCAGGACACCATCGCGCTGCTCGGCCGGCTGGGCAGCCTGCACGAGATGCAGCTCGGCGAGGCCGGCGCCGCCGTCGAGACCTACCGCAAGATCCTGGAGATCGAACCGGAGCACGCCGAGACCCTGGCGGCGCTGGAGCGCATCCTGCCCAACGCCGAGCAGGAGCTGCAGGTCGCGCAGTTGCTGGAGCCGGTGTACAAGGCGCGCGGCGACTGGCCGCGCCTGATCGCCGTCTACGAGATCGAGGCCCGCCACGCCGTCGACTCCGAGCAGAAGATCGCCTTCTACCGCCAGATCGCCGACGGCTACGAGGTCGGGCTGGACGATCCAGACCACGCCTACGAGGCGCTGGGCTGGGCGCTGCGCGAGGATCCGCAGAACCCCGAGGTGCAGTCCGCCATCGAGCGGCTGGCGCGCGCCCTGCAGAAGCTGGGCGATCTGGTCGCGCTCTACAGCTCGCTGGTGACCTCGGTGCCCGACGCCGGGCTCAAGAACGCGCTCTATCACAAGATCGCGCGCCTCAACGAGGTCGACCTGGGCAACGACGAGGCGGCCGCCGACGCTTACGCGGCCGCGCTGGACGTCGCGCCGCGCGACATCGACGCCGCCAACGCGCTGGAGCAGCTGTATCTGCGCCGCGGGGACTACCCGAACCTGGTCGACCTGCTGCTGCGCAAGGCGGACATCGTCGCCGGCGCCGACGAGAAGAAGGCGCTGCTCTACAAGGCCGCGCAGCTGCACGAAGAGGTGCTGGAGAACGTCGAGAAGTCGATCGAGGTCTACCGCCAGGTGCTGGCGGTCGACGACGCCGACCCGCACGCGCTGGATCACCTGGAGCGCCTGTACATCCGGCTGTCGCGCTGGGCCGATCTCAAGGACGTCTACGGCAAGAAGGCCGAGCTGGCGCAGAACCCGCAGGACAAGAAGCAGATGTTGTTCGTGCTCGGCCAGGTCTATGACCGCGAGCTCGGCGACAAGGCGCGCGCCATCGAGACCTACACCTCGATCGTCGACCTCGATCCGGATGACTTCGATGCGGCGCAGGCGCTGGATCGCCTGTATCTACAGACCGAGCGCTGGTACGACCTGCTGGCGGTGCTGGAGCGGCAGACCGAGCTGGCGCCCTCGGCCGGTGAGATCGTCTCGCTGCGCTTCCGCATCGGCGAGCTGTGGCGCGAGCACCTCAAGGACCTGACCCGCGCGGTCGAGGCCTACCGCCAGGTCCTGGCCATGGATCCGACCCACGAGCCGACGCTGGCGGCGCTGGAAGGTTTGCTGGCCGGCCCCGAGGAGCCGGTGCTGGCGGCCGCGGTGCTGGAGCCGATCTACGAGTCGGCCGGCGAGTGGGAGCGGGTGATCGCGGTCTACGAGGTCATGCAGGCCCACACCGAGGAGGCGCCCCGCAAGGTCGACCTCTTGATCCGCATCGCGGAGATCGAGGAGCGGCGCCTGTCGCACCAGAAGGCGGCGTTCGACGCCTTCGGGCGCGCGTTCCACTACGACCCCATCAACCAGGACGTGATCGCGCAGCTGGAACGACTGGCCGCCGAGACCGGGCACTGGCCCAAGCTGGCGGCCCTGTATGCCGCCGAGCTGGAGAAGATCGAGGACACCCGGCGGCAGGTCGATACCCTGCTGCGCCTGGCGCGGGTCTACGAGGACGAGACCAGCCAGGTCGAAGAGGCCATCGCCAGCTACCGGCGCGTGGTGCAGGCCGAACCCGAAAACAAGGACGCGCTGGTCTCGCTGGACCGGCTGTTCAGCCAGAATCAGCAGTGGGAAGAGCTGGCCGACGTCGTGCGGCGCGAGATCCGCATCGCGCCCAACGACCGCGCCATCATCGAGCTCACCTTCCGGCTGGCCCAGATCTACGAGCTGGCCCTGGGCGATCTGCCCAAGGCCATCGAGGCCTACCGCGAGATCCTCACCAACGACCCCGGTCACGGTGAGACCCGCGCCGCGCTGGAGCGCATGTTCATGGGCGGCACCATGCAGCTCGAGATCGCCGACGTGCTCGAGCCGCTGTACCGCGTGGGCGAGGAGTGGGAGAAGCTGCATCAGATCTACGAGGTGCAGCTGGGCCGCATGGTCGCCGTCGAGGAGCGGCAGGTCCTGCTGCGCCGCCTGGCCGAGATCGCCGAGCACAAGCTGGTCGATCAGGTCGCGGCCTTCGAGTGGTGGGCCAAGGCGGTCAACGAGGATCCCTCGTCCGAGCTGGCGCTCGACGAGCTGTTGCGCCTGGTGCGCTCGACCCACCAGTGGGACGCCTTCGTCGCCACCATGACCGAGGCGGCCTCGGCCGAGCGGCCGCCCCAGATCAGGCGCGACGTGCTGTTGCGCCTGGCCGCCAGCTTCGAGGGCGACCTTGGCGACCTGGAGCGCGCCGAGCAGGCGCTGGTCGAGGTGCTGAGCGAGAACCCCAAGGATCCGGGCGCGCTGGCCTCGCTGGATCGCATCTACGAGACCCAGGGGATGTACGACAACCTGGCGGCGGTGCTCAAGCAGCGCATCGCCATCTCCGACTCGTCGGACGAGCTGGTCAAGCTGCAGCTGCGCCTGGGGCGGGTGTACGCCGAGGCGCTGGACGACGTCGAGGGGGCGATCGGCAGCTACCTGGCGGTGCTGGAGCACGAGTCGCGCTCGATCGAGGCGCTGGAGGCGCTGGAGCGCCTGTACTTCCGCGCCGAGCGCTGGCCCGAGCTGTACGGGGTCTACGAGAAGCTGGTCGACGTCGCCCGGGACGACGCCACCATGGCCGAGTGCTATTCGCGCATGGCCAAGCTGGCCTCTGACGCCCTCAACCAGCGCGAGAAGGCGGTCGAGCTGTGGGGCCGCGTCGTCGACCTGCGCGGTCGGGACACCATCGCGCTGTCGGGCCTGGCCGACCTGCACGAGCTGGCCGGCGAGTGGAAGGAGCTGACCGAGATCCTGGAGCAGCAGGTCGCCGCCACCGAGGACGTCGACGCCAAGATCCCGATCTACAAGCGGCTCGGCCGCATCTGGGGCGAGAAGCTGTCGCGCGAGCGCAACTCGCTGGAGAGCTGGCAAAAGGTCCTGGAGCTGGACCCGCAGGACGTGGACGCGCTGCGGGCCATCGCCGAGAACTACAAGTCGGCGGGCGCCTGGGAAGAGCTGTCACAGGCGCTGCGCCGGCTGATCCAGGTCGCGCAGCTGGGCGGCGCCGGCATCGACGACGTCGAGCTGAAGGAGCTGTACTCGCAGCTGGGCGAGCTCGAGGGCGAGACCCTGATGCGCACCCAGGAGGCGATCGACGCCTGGCGCGAGGTGCTGGAGCTGGACGCGCACGACTTCCGCGCGCTGGCCGCGCTGGAGAAGCTGTTCACCCAGGAGGCGCGCTGGGAAGAGTGCGTGGAGATCCTCGAGCGGCGGGCGCAGGCGCTGGCCACGCCGTCCGAGCAGGTCGACGTGCTGATGCAGGTCGCGTCGCTGTGGACCGACAAGATCGGCGACGGCGGCTCGGCGGCCGAGGTCTACGAGCGGGTGCTGCAGATCGACGCCGGCAACATGACGGCGTCACACGAGGTGGAGCAGCTTTACCGGCAGCGCAAGAGCTGGGTCAAGCTGATCGATCTGCTGCTGGCCCGGACCGACTTCGTGCCCGACGCGCCCGCGCGCATCAACCTGTTCACCCAGATGGCGGAGGTCTACGAGCAGCAGCTCGGCGATCGCGAGAACGCCTTCGTGGCGCTGCAGGCCGCCTTCCGCGAGGACTACTCCAACGATCACGTCGCCAAGGAGCTGGAGCGCCTGGCGACGATGACCGACAAGTGGAACGAGCTGATCGGCGACTACACCCAGGTGGTGCAGGGCATCGCCGACCCCAAGATCGCCGCGGATCTGTGGGTCAAGATCGCGCGCTGGTACGACTCGGCGCTCAAGCACGTCGACTACGCCATCGCCTCGGCGCAGCAGGCGCTGCTGCTCGACGACGCCCACCTGGGCGCGCTGACCGCGCTGGAGGACTTCTTCCGCAAGCAAAAGCGCTGGAACGAGCTGGTGTCCAAGCTGGCCCGCCACGCCGAAGTCGAGCAAGAGACGCAGGCGCGCGTCGACCTGCTGCTGCAGCTGGCCGACACCTACGAGACCCAGATCGGCGACGCCGCGCAGGCGATGTTCGCCTTCCAGCGCGCGCTGGACGCCGACGAGCGCTGCATCGACGCCATCAACGCGCTCGAGCGCCTGTACCGGCGCACCCAGGCCTGGGACCGCCTGGTCGAGGTGCTGTCCAAGAAGTCGCAGGTGGTCGACGACACCGAGTTCGCGGTGCGGCTCAAGCTGCAGGTCGGCGAGCTGTGGGAGAGCCGCCTGGGCGACAACGAGCGCGCCATCGAGGCCTACAAGGAGGTGCTGGCGGTCGACGCCCAGAACCTGCCGGCGCTGAAGGCGCTGGACACCCTGTACCAGAAGACCGGTCGCAACGAGGAGCACCTCGAGAACCTCGAGCACCAGCTGGAGGTCTCGTCGCCCGAGGGCGATCGCGTCGAGATTTACCAGCGCATGGCGGTGTTGTGGGAGGAGGAGTTCGCCAAGCCGGACCGCGCCGCCGACGTGCTGGAGAAGATCCTGCTCATCGACGACCGCAACCAGAAGGCCTACCGCGATCTGGAGCGGCTGTACCAGCAAGAGCGCAAGTGGGAGGCGCTGGTCGAGACCTACCGCAAGCACATCACGGCGACCAACGACGCCAAGGACCGGATCGCCCTGCACACCAAGATGGGGCAGGTGTACGAGACCGAGCTGCGCGACCTGGATCGCGCCATCGACGCCTACCAGGACGTGCTGAACGTCGAGACCGATCACATCGAGGCGCTGGCCGGGCTGGCGCGCCTGTACGAAGAGACCGAGCAGTGGGACCGCGCCATCGAGATGATGCGGCGCCTGCTGCGGGTGTCGACCGAGCCCAAGCAGAAGGTCGACGTCAACTACCGCCTGGGCAAGATCTTCGAAGAGCAGATGAAGGAGCCGGAGCCGGCCCAGGAGTACCTGGTCGAGGCGCTGTCGCAGGATCCTTCGCACGTGCCCTCGATGCTGTCGCTGCTGGGCATCTACAAGAAGCGCGGCGACTGGCAGAAGGCGGGCCAGCTGATGATCCGCGCCGAGGCCAACACGGTCAACCCGCTGGAGAAGAGCCGCCTGCTGCACGACGCGGCCAAGATCTTCCAGGACAAGCTGGGCGACGAGCAGCACGCGGCGGACCTGTACGCGCGGGTCATCGAGCTCGATCCCGAGCACGTCGAGGCGGCCGAACCGCTGGCCGACCTGTACTTCAAGCGCCAGGAGTGGGCCCCGCTGGTTCCGCTGATGGAGATGCTGGTCCGCAAGGCCGACCGCAAGACCAACCGCGAGCTGACCCTGCTGTATCACCGGCTGGCCAAGGCGGCCGGCGAGCTCGGCGAGAACGACAAGGCGCTGAAGTACTACAAGCAGTCGTACGACCTGGATTCGACCTACCTGCCGACGCTGATCGACCGGGCGGCGTTGCTATACAAGATCCAGCACTGGGACGACGCCTTCCGCATCTACCAGACCATCCTGGTCCACCACCGGGACACCCAGAAGGACGACGAGATCGTCGACATCTTCTTCCGGCTGGGCCGCATCAAGCTGGAGCTGCGCGAGCGCACCAAGGCGGTCAACATGTTCGAGAAGGCGCTGGAGATCCAGCCCGGCCACCGCGCCACGCTGACCGCGCTCATCGACCTTTACACCGACTCCGGCGACTGGGAGGCGGTGGTCAAGCAGAAGCGCGCCTTGCTGGCCTCGCCCAACACCGACCTCGACGAGAAGTTCACCCTGGGCGAGCAGATCGCCGGGATCTACAAGGACAAGCTGCTCAACCCGCAGAAGGCGATCGCCGCCCACCTCGAGGCGCTCAACTTCAAGCCCAACGATCGCCAGGTGCTGCACAACCTGCTGGACCTGTTCAGCGACACCAAGCAGTGGAAGAAGGCGATGGAGATCCTGACCAAGCTGGCGGATCTCGAGTCGGGCAAGCTCAAGGCCAAGTACCTGGTCGCCGCGGGCAACATCGCCAACTACGAGCTGCACTCCACCGACGAGGCGGTCGAGATCTACAACCAGGCGCTGGACGAGGATCCCGACGACCTGAAGGCCTTCGAGCGCATCGACAAGATCATGACCGCCAAGAAGGACTGGCGGAACCAGGAGCGCAACTACCGCAAGATGATCAAGCGCCTGGGCCAGGAGCCGCCGCCCGACAAGAAGCCGATGCAGATCGCGCTGTGGCACGCGCTGGGTGAGATCTATCGCTCGCGCCTCAAGGACTTCAAGTCCGCGACCGCGGCCTTCGAGGTGTGCGTCAGCCTGGATCCCGACGGCGGGGCCCGCCACCAGATCCTGGCCGAGCTGTACCAGCTGTCGGGGCCCGAGACCTACGACAAGGCGGTCAAGGAGTTCCGCTACCTGGTCAAGTCGACCCACGACTTTGGCCAGATGGCGGCGCACATGAAGACCTTGCGCAAGCTGTTCCTGGAGATGCGGCAGTACGACCGCGCCTGGTGCGTGGCCGCGGCGCTGGCCTTCATGCGCAAGGCGGACCCCGAGGATCAGCAGTTCTTCGAGCAGTACAAGCCCAAGGGGTTCACCCGGGCGCGCGCGCGGCTCACCGAGGAGATGTGGCAGCGCAACGTCTACCACCCCGACGAGGATCGCCATATCTCGGCGGTGTTCGCCGGCGTCAGCCAGGCGGTGGCGGCGGTGCGCGCCAAGGAGCACAAGGACTGGGGCTTGAAGCGCAAGGACAAGCGCGACATCGCCACCGACCAGCTGCTGTTCAGCAAGGTGTTCAACTACGTCAACCAGGTGCTGGGTGTGCCGCAGCCCGAGCTGTACCTGCGCCCGGAGTCGCCGGGCGAGCTCGACATGGCCAACACCCGCGAGAAGGCGCAGCTGATCCCCTCGTTCGTCGTCGGGTCCAGCCTGCTGCAGGGGCGCCCCGAGAAGGAGCTGGCCTACGTCATCGGCAAGAAGCTGGCGTTCATGCGCTCCGATCACTTCGTGCGCTGGCCCACCGTGGTTCCCACGGTGGCCGAGCTCAAGGTGGTGTTCCTGGCCGCCCTCAAGCTGGTGGCGCCCAAGTTCGAGGTGAAGTCGGATCTGGCGCAGCCGGTGGGCCAGTACCTCGAGCTGCTGCGCCGGTTGACCTCGCCGCAGATGATGGAGCAGCTGTCCGCCAACGTGCAGCGCTTCATCGCCACCAAGGCCGAGGCCGACCTGCACAAGTGGTCCAACGCGGTCGATCTGACCGCCACGCGCGCCGGGTTCCTGGTGTGCAACGACCTGGACGTGGCGACCCGGCTGGTGCAGACCGAGCCGGCCTCGGTCGGCGTCGTCGAGCCCAAGGAGAAGATCCGGGACCTGGTGCTGTGGTCGATCTCCGAGGAGTACTTCGTGCTGCGCGAGCACCTGGGGCTGGTGATCGGTCAGAGCTGACCGCGGCGCGCGGCCGCCTGCCAACATGCGACGTGCAACGTGGGTGATGGGCTGACCGGCGTATTGATGCTGGGCGCCGCCGCGGCGGTGCTGCTGGGCGCCGGCGCCTGGCTGGGGCGGCTGACCGCGCGCCGGCAGGCCGAGGCCTGGTCGATCGGACTGCGGCGAGTGACCGATGCCATGGGCGCCGCGGCCCGCGCCGAGCAGGCCGAGATCCTGCGCGCCGCCGAGGTGACCGCGCGCGAAGAGGCGCTGGCCACCGGCGCGGCGCACGAGACCCGGGCCCAGGCCCGCGAGGCGGAGCTGGCCGCCGCCGAGGCCCGCCTGCGCC
>Ga0207701_10005749_pt1 | contig 12419 bp, 8 predicted proteins | sample KBSSwiSSwithPhiX_FD_184294 | JGI IMG/M metagenome (GOLD analysis project Ga0207701, IMG submission 184294) | Switchgrass rhizosphere bulk soil microbial communities from Kellogg Biological Station, Michigan, USA, with PhiX - S5 (SPAdes) (version 2) | ecosystem: Environmental > Terrestrial > Soil...
GGGCTGCTGCATCGCCTGCAAGAGGCTGGCGTACAGCCGGTTCTGCGCGGGGCCGATCGCGGGAAAGGCCGGCAGCGGATTCGACAGCAGCCGTGGATAGCGCAGGTAGCGTCCGGTGGCGAAGAAGCCGTTGCCGCCGCCCGCCAGCACGGTGCACACGTCGTGGTGCTGGTGGGTCGGCGTCGCCAGCTCGGTGATCCAGACGACGACGGTGTGATCCAGCAGAGTCCCCGACCCCTCGGGCACGGCATCCAGCTCCCGCAGCAGGTTTGCCAGGTGGTTGGCGTACCAGATGCCAAGATCGATCATCGCGCGCTCGGCCACCGGGCTGTAGGCCTGGCCGCACGACGTCTTGCTGAGGATCGAAGCGTGGGCATAGGTGGCGTGCACGCTGGCTTCGGCCGGATAGCCGAACTCGGGGCACTGCGGAACCGGCGCCACGAAGGTCACCACCCGCGTCAGGTCGCAGGCCAGCGCCAGGCGGATCAGGCGCATGAACTGGGTGGTCCGATCGCCGGTGCTGTCGAACGCCAGATCGCACTGCGCGCGCGGCGGCGCCGCCAGGCTGGATTCGAGATCCCGCACCAGCGCGCGATGATCGTCGAGCTTCATGCGCGACGCGGCGCTCAGCTGCGGCGCGAGCAGCGCGTATTCTTGCGCGACCGCGTCCAGCACCGACGGGCGCATCGCGCGCAGGCGCGCCGCGCGCGTGTCGGGTGATTGGGCGCCGCCGGCGGGCGCCGCGTAGCCGAGCAGGTCGGCGAAGGCGGCGGCCGGATCGCCCACGATCGGCGTCGCCTGGCCCGGTCCCAGGAAAGAAAATGGCGCCACCGTGGAGTTGGGGACGTAGTCGCTGCCGTACAGGCGCGAGCCAAATCGCCCCGGCGCGGCCGTGCGCGCGGCCAGCTCTTGATCCAGCGATCGCGACGCCCCGGTGCAGGGCAACCCCGGGCGCTGCAACGCACGGGTCCCGGTCAACAGCCCGGCCACCGACACGGAGTGGTTGTTCAGATCGCCGCCCGTGCGGGTGATCTCGGCGATGTCGGCCAGCGCCACCGTGTGCGCCAGGCCTTCGATGGCCAGCAAGCGGTCACGGAACGGATGCAACGGCCGCAGGACTTCGCTGAAGTCTCCGGCGGCCAGCCCGGCCAGCGGCCGATCGGCGAACTGTCCGGCCGCCTCGGGCAACCCGGGAATGGGCATGTTCCAGGCGCCCGGCACGTGTCCGTGGGGTTGCACGAAGAAGACGATGCGCGTGGGAAAGGCGCCGGCGTCGGCCCGCGCGCCCGGGTGACGCAGCGCCAGCCCCGACGACAGGCCGCCCAGCCCCAGGACCTTCAGCAGCTGCCTTCGATTGATCTTCATCTTGGCTTCAGTCCGCCCTGCGCAATCGAAAGCTGGGCGCGGTCACGATGTCCATCAGCAGCCCGCGCAGGTCACCGCCGCTGGCCAGAAAGCGCGCCGACAGCGCCTGCACCAGCGGAGCCTCCGCGTCCACCGCCGCGCGGCCGAGCGCGTACCGCACCCACTGCTGCGTGGCGCAGGCATGGACGACCCGGCTGCGGCCGAGCGCCTGCGACAGATCGATCGCGCCGGTGAACGCACGGTCGACGTCGGTGCCGTGGATCTGACCGCTGGCGTCGACCGGCAACCCGTTGTCGTGGGTGCGAAAGGCGCCGGCGGCGTCGTAGTTTTCCAGTCCGAAACCAAGGCCGTTCAACTGCGCGTGGCAACCCTGGCAGGCGGCCGGCCTGGTGCGGGCCTCGAACAGCATGCGGTTGGTCTGCGGTCCCGCGCCGGGATCGGCGACGGGAGTGGACAGGTCGGCGTCGGGCGGCGGGGACACCGGCGGCGCGCACAGCAGGCGCATCCGGATCGCGTTGCCCCGCAGCGGCGGCGACGTGCCGCCGCGATGCGAGTATCCGGCCAGGAACGCGACGCGCGTGAAGATCCCTGCGCGCTCGGACGCGGACAGCTCGAGCCCGGGCCCGGTGGCGGCGGCGTCATCGGCAACGGCGGGCGACCCGTAGATGCGCGCCATCTCCCCGTCGGGCCAGGCGCGGCGGCTGGTCAACAGATCCGCCAGCGTCCCGCCGCCGGCGAGCAGGTTCTCGATCAAGCTCCGTGATTCGGCGCCCGCCGACGCCTGGGTGCCCTCCCCCCACCCCGCGTCGACCTCCGGCGTACGAGCTGCGTGCTCGGCGTCGTCGATGCGATCCAGCCCCAGCCACTGGCGATGAAAGTCCCAGAAGACCCGGCGCGACCGATCGTCCGCCAGCATCCGCCGGGCCTGGCCCGCTATGTCCGCGACGGCGCGCAGCTGGTCGCGCGCCGCGGCCGCCAGCAGCGCATCGTCGGGGACGCTCTGCCACAGAAAGAACGAGAGGCGGCTGGCCATCGCGTAGGGATCGACCGGGGTGATGTCGCCCGGCGCCGTGGACGCGCCGTCTGGTTCGGGGCGATAGAGAAACTGCGGAGCTTGCAGCAGCGCGCTCAAGGTCAGGCGCACCGCGCCCTCGAAGTCGATCGCGTCCTTCCAGGCCAGCAGCCGCTGCGTGAAGCGCTGCTGCTCGGCGTCGGTCAGCGGCCGGCGGAAAAGGCGCGTTCCCGTCCGCGCCACGAACGCCGACGCGCACGCCGCCGAGGCGTCGGGCGTGTCCCACGAGTCGCACCCGACCAGCGCGCGCACCGCCGGCGCATCCGGCGTGACCGCCTCGGCGTACAGGTTGGCGATCGCCTCGTAGCGCGCGATCCGTACGTCGGAGGGCTGCTGGGCCTCCGCGGCGTTGTCGAACCCGGCCACCAGCGCGTCATCGGGCAGATCCGGCAGCGCCAGGGCCTGACCGGGAAACAGGTCGTGCAGAGCGTTCAGGTACTGGTGGTTGGTCAGCCGGCGCAGCGGCGCCGGGCCCACCACCACCCCCGCCCCATCGGGTGGCGCGGGCGGAGCCGGCGGCAACTTCGGCGCCGACGATGGCGGGGCGCACGCCAGCACCATCAGGCAGAGATACGCCCACCTGGCCGCGGCCCGAAGCTCCGGTCCAGCGGATGCGGCCCGGCGGCACAGAGCAAGACCCACACCGCCACCACCCGCCATTACGCCTGAGGGTAGAGTATCAGAACCCTCTGGCCGACGCAGTCGTGACCGCCTGTCCCCTCGACGCGTCCTTCACAGGACGCCTCGGCTGGCCCTATTCTCCGCAGCTCTCCTCGATGCGGCAGTTGGAAACTGTGGCCTGGCCGTCGACGACGGACAGTGGCTCGCCGGCGCTGGTACGCAGCTCGACGGCGAAGGTCGCGGTGAAGCCGGCCTCGCTGGCGCCGTGCACGGCGATGGCTCCCGACTGCACCGTCAGCGATTCGAGCTGTCCGCCCGGAGGGCCAATCGGGTTCCAGTCCGCAGACAGCGGCGGCGGCGAGACCGTGAAGTCGCCCATCGCCGCCGGCAGGTTGACCAGCAGGTCCATCTTGGGCGGCCGGCTGCTGCCGACCGCGTCGAACACGAAGAACGACAGACCGGGGGAGCAGCCCTGGCCGTCGAAGCAGCTCATCCCGAAGGTGACGTAGAGCGGCTTGCTCGCGGTCAGCCCCGGCGCGGCGGCCAGCGTGGCGCCACCGGACGCGTCGCAGCGCCGACCCGCGCTCTTCGATCCGACCAGGCAGCCCGAGCAGGCGGGGACCGTGAACGCCCACACGGTCGCGAGCACCGCGGTCACCACAAACCCTCCCGTGAGCCGACGCATGCCCGACGGTTATCCCGGCCGACCCCCGCCGTCAAGCGAAGAGCTGATTGCAGAATGCCCACTCGGTCCCGAAGCCGCTCTCAGCCATCGGCGCCGTGCGTGACCTTGGTCCGCTCGGTTACCTTGGCCGTGCTTACCAGTTCGGCGACGGGACTCTCCGGCGCCGCCGCTAATTGGATCTTGTCGGATGAAAGCACGTCGATGATGAGTTGTGCGTCCAGCCGCACCCTTCCACTTTCGCCCGAAGCACTCGCAAGTAGATCAAGAACGCCGGCCCGAGATCGATAGAAAATTTCGAGCTCTGCGGCATATCGCAGAAGAGGCACGAAAATCCGCACCAGGAAGATCACCACGACCACTGCGCCAAGCCTCGTTGATATGGCCGTGGCCACAGATACATAGTCGTGCTCGTGTTGTACTGGAAGCCATCGGTCCAGAGCGCCGATATACCAGAGGCCACCGAGGCCCAGGAAACCAGAGACGATAAAGGAAAGGGTCGTCACCCTTCGTGACATGATCCTGTTCTCGGCGAGGTACTGTGCTGACAGCGCCTTCAGGGCCACGGCCAACACCTCGACTCCCGTACCCCGATTCATATCATGGGAATCGTACACCAATGGCCGCCAGGGCCAAGCAACCGCAGGACAGCTGACGCAAGGATGTCGACTCAGCCTTGTTGCTCCCGAAGGAAATCAGGCCGGCGCCTGTCCGCCGCGCCGGGCGCGCACTGCCGCCGCCAGCTCTTCGAGCAACGGCGCCGTCGCCTCCCAGCCGAGGCAAGCGTCGGTGATGCTCTGGCCGCGAACCAACCCGCGCCCCGGCTTCAACTCCTGGCGGCCCTCGACCAGGTGGCTTTCGATCATCACGCCCATGAGGTCGGGGTTGCCCGCGGCGACCTGGGCCGCCACGGCGCGAGCCACCGCGGGCTGGCGGCGGTAGTCTTTCTGGCTGTTGCCGTGGCTACAGTCGACCATGATGGTGGGGCGACGGCCGGATTCGCGCATCGCGGACCCGGCCGCGCCCACGCCGGCGGCGTCGAAGTTCGGACCGGCGGCTCCGCCGCGTAGGATGACGTGACAATCGGGGTTGCCGATGGTGGTGACGATGCCAGCCAGGCCCTGCTCGGTGACACCCAGGAAGCGATGCGGCTGCGCGCTGGCGATCACCGCGTCGACGGCGACCTGGATGGTGCCGTAAGTACCGTTCTTGAACCCGATCGGCATCGACAGTCCGGAGGCCAGCTCGCGGTGGACCTGGCTCTCCACGGTGCGCGCGCCGATCGCGCCCCAGCTGATGGCGTCGGCGACGAACGCCGGTGAGATCGGATCGAGGAACTCGGTGCCGCAGGGGAGCCCGCGCGTGGTCAGTCGGGTCAGCAGGCCGCGCGCCGCGCGCAGCCCCTTGTTGATCTGAAAGCTCCCGTCGAGATCGGGATCGTTGATCAGGCCCTTCCAGCCCACGGTGCTGCGCGGTTTCTCGAAGTAGACCCGCATGATCACGCACAGGTCGACCGCCAGGCTGGCGGCCAGTGGCTGCAGCAAGCCGGCGTACTCCTCGGCGGCGGCCGGATCGTGAATCGAGCACGGTCCCACCACCACCACCAGGCGGTCGTCCGTCCCCGCGAGGATGGCGCTGACCTGTCGCCGGAAGCTCGTGACGGTGTCGGCGGACGCGGCGGGAAGCGGGATCTCCTCGAGAAGGATCGCCGGCGACAGCAGCGGGCGTACGCTCTCGACCCTCAGGTTGCGGGTGTTCTGCATGTGACCGGATTGTATCGCGCGGCTGGGGCGCGCGACCGATCGGGCTGTTCACTTGGTATGCAGTCCTACACGCTCACGCGTTGTTAATGGGTGTAGAGGATGAGGGCGCGCCGCCTGGGCGGGGCACATCACCTTCGACTACTACATCCAACGCTCATTCAATCTGATCCAATGGTAGTCAACGGTCCGTCCGTAGCGTCAGCCCACCTCTCGGGCGTGGAAGTCGATCATCTTCTGCGCGATCTCAGGCCCGCAGTCCTCTACCGCGAAGTGGCCTGAATCGAGGCGGTGAAGCTCCGCGCGCGGCAGGTCGCGCAGGTACGCCTCGCCGCCTTCGCGGGTGAAGAAGAGGTCCTGCTGGCCCCAGAAGATCAGCGTCTTCGGCTGGCGCTGCTGGAGGAAGTTCTGCCATTCGGCGTAGCGGGCGACGTTGGTGCGGTAGTCGTAGAAGAGATCCAGCTGGATGCGCCGCTGGTTCGGGCGCGCGAGCAGCGCGGCGTCCATGTTCCAGTTGTCAGGGCTGATCAGCTCGGGTCGCTTGTGGCCATGCAGGTAGATCTGCTTGATGGTCGCCGGATCCATCAGCGGCTCGAGCGCCTTCTCGGTCTCCGCCGTGCGCTGCTTCCAGTAGGTGTGACGCAACCCGTCCCAGGCGGCGGTGAAGCCGACCTCGTAGGCGTTGCTGTTCTGGACGATCAACCATTCCAGCCAATCGGGCCGCCGGGTCACGATGCGGAAGCCGACCGGTCCCCCATAGTCCTGCACGTATAGCCCGGTGCGAGTGAAGCCGAGCTTGGCCAGGAACGCCTCGGTGATCTCGGACAGCCGGTCGAACGTGTACGCGAACTCGCGCGGGTCCGGCGCGGCAGAGTTTCCGAATCCTGGGTAGTCGGGCGCGATGACGTGAAAGCGACCGGCCAGCGCCGGGATCAGGTTGCGGTACTGGTGCGACGACGCCGGGTATCCATGGAGCAGGACCAGCTTGGGCGCCTGTGGGGCGCCCGCCTCGCGATAGAAGATGTCCAGCCCTTCGACGGTGACGGTGTTGAACCTCATGATGATCCTCCTTTCGCGCTTCAAGCTGGCGCACGGCCGTCGGCGGAACAATTGATAGGTTCGGTGTACACTATTCCAGCGAGTGGAATAATGGATCGGAGCGAAGAGTGGCGGGTGTTCGTGGCTGTGGCCGGCCGGCGCAGCTTCGTGGCAGCCGCCCGCACGATGCGGCGCTCTCCACAGTCCGTCACCCGCGCCGTGGCCGCGCTGGAGCAGCGGCTAGGTGTCCGCCTCCTGAACCGCACGACCCGCTCCGTGTCGGTGACGGGCGAAGGAGAGCGCTACCTCGAGCGCGGCCGGCGCTTGGTCGCCGAGCTGGACGCGCTGGAGTCGTCTCTCGACGCCGGCGCCCCGCTGACCGGGCGGCTGTCGATCACGGCGCCGGTGCTGTTCGGGCAGCTGCACGTGGCGCCGCTGGTGCGCGTGTTCCTCGGGCAGCACCCGGCGCTCGAAGCCCGGTTGCTGCTGGTTGACCGGGTGGTGTCGCTGGCCGAGGAGGGCATCGACCTCGCCGTGCGTATTGGCTCCCTCCCCGACTCGTCCCTGCGGGCGCGCCTCCTCGGTCACGTGCGCTGGGTGGTTTGCGCGAGCCCCGCCTACCTCGCGCGCTCCGGCGTTCCTCGCACCCCGGAGGCGCTGGCCCGACATGCCTGTATCAGCTTCGAGGCCGGCAGCCCTCTCGCCGACCAGTGGACCTTTCCCGACCCAAGCGGCCGGCGCGGGCGGCGCGTGGCCCTGCGTCCGCGCCTGCTGGTGAACACCGCTCAGGCGGGGATCGACGCGGCGATCGCCGGACTCGGGATCGTGCGCGCGTTGTCGTATCAGATCGCCCGCCCGCTGGCCGAAAAGAAGCTGCGCCTGGTCCTGGAGACGTTCGCGGCACCGCCGGTCCCGATCCACATCCTGCAGTTGCCCGGGGTACCCAACCGGCTGGCGAGCGCCTTCATCGAGCTCGCCACCGAGCGGCTGCCGTCACAGCTGGCAGCGCGGTGACTGAATCGTCACCCGTCGGCGTCGCACCACGACCAGCGGGGTCACGGCGCTGGCGTCATCCGAGCCTCGAGCTCGGCTTCCGGCAGGAAGGTCAGGTCGAGGGTCTTGCCCGAGTCGATGCCGACCCAGATCCCTTCGGGGGAGCGCACGTGGAGGAGCCTGCTGGAGATCTCGGCCTGGCGCTTGAAGGCCGTACGCAGGTCGAGGCGGCGGGGCGGGCCGTGCAGCGGGAGGAGGAGCAGGTACTCGCCCCAGTGCAGGAAAAGGTCGCCGTTGGCGCGCTCCATGACGCCCGCGATGTTGAAGAGCGGGTGGTCGTGCGGGGTTCGGCGAGGCAGCGGGGCGAGCCTCGCCACCTTCATCGGGCCGCTCGCCGGATGGCCCCGGATCTCGAGGCCGCGCTCGTCGGTCGACCAGATCTCGACCACGTCGCCCGAGGCCGTGAGCCACATGGTCTCCGCGTCGGAGAGCGGGCCTGGGCTGAGCGGTAAGGGGGTCAAGGTCGCCCCGGCGTTGCCCCAGCGCCAGCGGAGGAGGTGGCGCTTTCGGGGGTGCTCGTCGACCAGCACGGCGACCTGCTCGCCATCGCCGCCCGACGTCCATACTGGCTGGACCCGGGAAAAGTCCTCCCTGCGCGCGTTGCCGTCGAGGAGGACCCGCTTGGTGGCTTTTGTCCCCGAGATCTCCCACGCGATGACCGCGCCCAGCGGATGGCAGAAGTTGTGTTCGCAGGCGTCGTCCGGCTTCTTCGGGATCGCGTGGACCGCCACCCGCGACGACGTATGAAGCACGTGGCCCGGCTGGCTGAAGAGCAGCACCGGCGCTGTGCGGCGCGTGAGGTCGTAGTGATAGGCGACCGTCACCCAGGTCCGGCCGCCGATGAATCCGTGCATGTAGACGATCGCGCCGTCGCTGTCCTTGGTGAAGTACATGTCCTCGACGCCGTAGCCGTACTTGAACTCTGGCGAGGGCGGCGGCGGAAGTGGCAAGGTCTCGTGCGCCTTGGTGCCGGGCACGAACAGGTGGATGTGCGGCTCCTTCTCCCACCAGGCGAGGAGGCGACCAGCGTCGTCGAACGCGATCCGATACAGGCTCCCTCCGGTCACCGCGTGGACCGTCTGCCACTTCGACGTACCCAGCGGGAGGATGCGGAGCTGGCCGCTGCCCTGCGCGGCGAGGCCCCACGGCGCCGCGAACATCTGGGTGGCGCCGCGGATGCTGGTCTGGACGTTCCCGGGCCTGGCGCGTGTCGACGCGTCGCCAGCGCGCGCCGCCGGCCCCGTGAGGAACAGCGCCGGGAGGCACATCACCGCTCCAAGTCGTCGGACCATGGTTGTCTCATCGTAGACGAATCAGGTCGGCCAGGTAATGAGGCCCACCGCCCGCAAGGCCTTCACCTATCCCAACACCCCTGAATTCATGACCAATAACGACGTCCTCTAGCCTCGCCTCGAACCATGGCTAGCTTGCGCCGCGTGTTGTACGGAAGAGCCGACGACCTCGCGAACGGACGCAAGCTGGGTCGGTACCGGGTCGTGAGCCATCTCGCGAAAGGAGCGATGGCCGACCTGTACGTCGCACGCCAGGAGGCGGTGGGCGGGTTCGAAAAAAAGCTGGTCATCAAGGCTCTCCAGGCGCGCCATGCGCGGGATCCGCGACTGGTGCGGATGTTCCTCGATGAGGCGCGGCTGGCGGCCAAGCTCAACCATCCCAGCATCGTCCACGTCTACGACGTCGCCCAGTCGAAGGGTAAGAAGTTCATCGCCATGGAGTACATCCAGGGTGGAACGCTGACCGACATCATCAAACGCGGCGTTGAAGCTGGAAGGTTTCTGCCGATCGAGCACGCGTTGCACATCGTCGGTCAGGTCGCGGCTGGTCTCGACTATGCGCACCACCACCGGGATCCACGCGGCGAGGATCTGCCGATCATTCATGGCGAGGTCTCGCTATCGAGCATCATGGTGACCAACGAGGGGCAGGCCAAGCTCATCGCCTTTGGTAACGCCCTGGTTCGGGCGCAGATCCCGCCGGAGTCGCAGCTCCCCCCCGCCAAGGCGCGTTACCTGTCGCCCGAACGGCTGGCAGGCGAGGCGACAGACCATCGGTCGGACATCTACTCGCTGGGGGTCGTGCTCTACGAGACGACCGTGGCGCAGCCGATCAGGCGTGGGCCGACCGAGGACATCCTGAAGTGGATCAGGTCCGAGCCGATCCGGCCACCCACCTCCGTCCGGCGCGACTACCCGCCAGCGCTGGAGTCGATCGTGATGAAGGCGCTGGAGAAGCGCCCCGCGGACCGCTACCAGTCAGCCGACCAGCTGCGCGGCGACCTGGAGGACTTCGTCGCCGCCGCCGGCCTTCGCAGCGACCCACACCTGGTCGCGCTGTACCTGCGCGACCTGTTTCCGACGACCGGCCCCTTCTCTGGCGAGGGGAGCGCGCCGCCGCCGCCGGGGGCCGAGACCGCCGAGGCGTCCGCGAACGAAGGCGGGCGGGATTGGTCGTCGGCCGCCTTCGAGCTGGTTTCGCATCGTCGCGGTCCCACCGCCGTCAGGCGGGCCATGTTCGTCGCGATACCGGCGCTGACCGCGCTAGCGGCCTTCGCCTTCATCGGTCGACCGCCGGCGCGGAGCCATGCGCCCGCCGCTCTCCTGTCCAAAGGCGCGCTCGGCGTCAGTCGCCAGCGACAGCCGGTGACGCCGCCAGAGGCGGCGTTCGCTTCGCCTTCCTCGCACGCCCAGCCACCGACAATCGCGGTGCTGGAGACGACGCCGACGGCGGCGCTGCAACGCGTGACCATCGGTAGCGTCCCGGCTCGCGCTCATCGTCAGCGCCAGCGCACAGTCGCCGCTGTAGTCACCAGCCCCGCCCCCTTCCTGGCCGAGGCGCGCCTGGCATCGTCGTCCGATGTGGCCGCTTCGCCGGTCCCCGATCCGACAGTCATGGCCTCGCCAACGCCCGCGGGGGTCGATTCGAAGGCGGTCAACACCGTCGTCCGCGCTCACGCGAACGAGGTCAGCGCCTGCTTCGATCGCGCGCTGATGGAGCTGCCGGACTTGCATGGCCGCCTGTCGGTGCGCGCAACAATCGATGCCGCAGGCCGGGTCCTCGAGGTTTCGGCGATCGGCGCGGCGATGACCGGCGGGGGCAGACTGCAGGAGTGTGTCATGGCGGCCTTTCGCCGCTGGACCTTTCCGCCGCCGCCTCCGGGCGCGGAGCGTTCGATCAGCTACTCCTTCCGGTTCGAGTGAAGCTCGAACGGGGTAAAGACGACGGCCCAGTGCCGGAGACGAGACTTGAACTCGTAAGCTCTTGCGGGCGGCGGATTTTGAGTGACCGCCCGTTGTCGCGCCCGGTTACGTTCTGACGCGACAGCCGTCGAGAAATCGCGAGGATCGACGCTGGCAGCCTTATGTCTGTCGCGTCAGATGCAACCCCAGGAGACGACGTTTGGTGCAGGGTTTGGTGCAGAGATTGTGGGGCGATGCGCGGCGCGTCTTGAACAAACGCGACCGACGGCACGACCGCGTGCGCCCTGGCGGGGACGGCGGCCTGATTGAGACGACTTAGCCCATGTTTCCCGAGCGGAGGACATCTTTGCTCAAGGAGCGTCCTGACTCGCCCATGTACGTCGATGTGCTCGGCGCCACCACGCGCGGATGCACGGAGGGCGCACGTTCGCGCCGCGTCGTCGGATATGATCCAGATGCCGCCGCTCTGTTCGCGGCCAACGGAGAACTGCATGAGCTATCTCTATGGCGATTCGACCCCGTCGACGTTGGAGACGAACTACATCGAATTCCTGCGCGACGCGGTCGATTTCTGTGTCCAGGTGCTCCTCGCGGACCAGCGCGTGGCGGAGGCGCGGACGCGCACCGCCGCGCTCGATCGTTCGACCGCCGCCGAGATCGATCGCCTCCAGAAACTGACGGCGACGGTCGCGACAGCGATGGCAGGCCTGCCGCCGGGCGCGCCAGAATCCGCCGGCGCTCGCTGCGCGGCTGCCATCGTGCGCGCCGCCGATGGTCTCGTGTCTACGGAAGTGGCCGCGGTGCAGGCCGCTTTCGAATCCGAGCAGCAGAAGCGCGATGCTGAGGCCGCGCGTGAGCGCGAGGGCTGCGTCAACGAGCTCGAGCGCTTGCTGGTCAAGCACGACCTGCCGGACATGACGATGCACACCCATCTGGCGCTGACGGCCGGGGGCCGCTATCAGTGCCGTGGCCGCTTGACCACGGGGTTCGGCCTGGCCGCCACGCTGGAGCTCGATGTCCCGAGCGGCCATCTGTACGCCCAGGTGGTGCGCGTGGATCGCCTGGTCGAGCGCCTCGAGATCCAGATGCCGGAGATGGCCGGGTGGCTGCACAAGGAGATGAGGCTCAAGCCGCAGCACCTCGAGAAGCACTACCTCGTCGCGCTCTCGCTCGCCGACGGGGAAGGCCTGCTCAAGTTGCGCGCCAACGCCGATGGCAGCGGTGCTGGCTTCGACGCCGTCGTCAGGGCCGAGGGCCTACGGATACATGTGCTGCGCGTCGACGAGCACGGCACGCCAGCGGGCGAGCCGTTCGAGGCGCAAGACGCCGACGCCGCGAAGCTGCTGGCCCTGCACGACAAGGTCGCAGCAGCGGCGGCAGAGCTCGGGCGCCATCGGCGCGCGGTCGTGGACGCCACGCTCGACGGTGAACCCCTCCGGGTCTCCAACCGTTCGCCGATGCTGGTGGAGCGGCTCATCGCCACCATGGCACCCGTGGTGCAAGAGATCGCGGCGCGCTCGCAGTCGCCGGGCGAGCTCGTTCTGCGCCGGCTGCTCGCGGACGACCGTCGCGAAGAGGTCTTCCTCTCCAAGAGCGAGCTCCGGCGCAAGCTC
>Ga0207701_10005750_pt1 | contig 12418 bp, 9 predicted proteins | sample KBSSwiSSwithPhiX_FD_184294 | JGI IMG/M metagenome (GOLD analysis project Ga0207701, IMG submission 184294) | Switchgrass rhizosphere bulk soil microbial communities from Kellogg Biological Station, Michigan, USA, with PhiX - S5 (SPAdes) (version 2) | ecosystem: Environmental > Terrestrial > Soil...
CGGGTGGCCTGGGAACATGGTCAAGGCGTCGGCGCGCTCCTTGATCATCGCCTTAAAAGAACGGTCTATGTCAGAGTCATCTCGCACTTCCAAAGGTTGAATACGAAGCCCCAAGGAGCGAGCCGCAGACTGCGTCTCTTTGAGATCGAGAGTGCTTCCAGGAAAATTCGGACTCAAGAGCAGGGCCACCCGAGAAAGCTTGGGAAAAGCCTCCTTGAGGAGCTCCAATCTTTTTCCATTGAGCTCAGGGGAGTACCCGGTTAACCCCGTTATGTTTCCACTTGGCCGCGCCAGGCTGGCGACAAATCCGGCTCCAACCGGGTCAGAAGCGGCCGGCATGACGATCGGAATTGTCTGTGTCGCTTGCCTGACAGCGTCGATCACCGGATTGGTAAGTGCTAGGATGACATCGACTTTCAAACGAACCAATTCGGCAGCAAGGATCGGAAACTGTTCAGCCTTGCCGTCACCGAACCGTACCTCCAAGGCGACATTCTGCCCTTCGACATAGCCATGTTCATGCAGACCTTGCTTGAACGCTTCAATAAGATGTGCGGCTGTGGCAGGAGTGGCAGCTGCAAGAACTCCTATCCGCGGAATTTTCGTTGGCTGCTGCGCCTCGGCCAGATGGACCGAAGCAACAGTGAGAAGGATAAGCAGCCAACGCGACGAATATTTCACCGAATCACCTTATCCGCTCTCGCCAGAACGTTCGGCGGAATTGTGAGGCCGATCTGTTTGGCGGTCTTTAGGTTGATCACCAAGTCAAACTGAGAAGCTTCCTGGAACGGGAGATCTGCTGGTTTAGCGCCCTTCAAAATCCTGTCTATGTATTGGGCGGCGAGAGGGCCGACAGAAGCGAGATCATGAGCGTAGGAAAAGAGAGCGCCTTGTTCAACCCATTCTCTGCGGTATCCGACAAACGGCAAGCGCTTTTCAGAAGTGAGCCGGATCATGAGCGAAGAATATTTCAGATTGAGACTTTGCGACAAGGGGAAAACGCCTGCTACCTCGCCCTGTTTTAATGACTCCAAAACACGTTCTATGTCGGCCTGTGTGGTAACGCTGCGTTCGACCAGAGATACTTGAAGACCCTTTGCCGCCGTTCGAACGCTGGCGAGCGAGCGCTCCACTGCAGAATCTTTGGGATCGGAAAGAACCAGCAGCCGCTGTAGCCGTGGCACAATTTCTTTGAATAACTCGATCCGTTTAGTCGGAACGTCTCCGACACCGAGAAAGCCGGTCATGTTGCCACCAGGGTGGGACATGCTTTTGCCGAATCCTTCGGCCACCGCGTCTTGGCCGTGGACCAGCAGTATTGGGATTACAGATGTGGCGGCCTTAGCGGCGCGAGCAGTTTGATTTTCAAAGGCTACGATCAAGTCTACATGGCCGTTGACAAATTCTTTCGCCGTTTTCTGGGCCGCATCTTCGTCGGGCAAATTGCGCCAATCGAAATGAAGGGTTTTGCTTTCTTCATACCGAAGCTTTTTCAATTCTCGCTGCAGTGGTTGCAGCGAAGGGGGAACATGGTCAAGACCCACATGAAAAAGCCCAATGTGCCAGACTTTCTTGACTTCCTGTGCTTCAGCCAACGGGGAGAGCGCAAAGAGAACGAAGCTCAAAAGGATTGCTGATTCATAATATAACCACACGGATCTCAGACGACCGGTGAGACCGTGGACCGAAGTTTCCATGTTCTTCTCCTCAATCTCTCTCTCAGTTTGAAATCCCCAGTTCATCAACGGATCACCCTATCCGCCCGCGCCAACACATTCGGCGGAATCGTGAGGCCGAGTTGCTTCGCGGTTTTGAGATTGATCACGAACTCAAACTTGCTTGATTGCTCGACTGGAATGTCGGCAGGCTTCATGCCTTTTAGAATTTTATCAATCGTCGATGCAAGTCGCTTGAACGGTTCTAGTTCGTCGGCGCCGTACGACATCAAGCCGCCTTGCTCGACAAAATCTTCCCGATAATAGATAGCTGGCAAACCATACTTTGTCGCGAGCTCGATTATCCGTTTTTGATTTACGGGGGTTTGAGACTGACGGTGCCGTACAACGGCTAGAGCAGTGGTGCCCGTCTGGATGGCGTCCTTGAACGCGCCCTCATAGTTGTTTGCGCTGCTGATCTCCATGGAGTGAATCTGCAGCCCAATTTGTCGCGCGGCGCGCTGGCTTTCTGTCCATTGTGGCTCGCTGCTTCCGGAGCTTCCGTACCACAAGACAGCGACGCGCGAGAGTTTGGCTATGGATTCCTTCAGAACCTGCAGTCGTTTGCCTGCCAACACATCTGCCGTGGAGTAAAATCCAGTGACGTTACCGCCTGGTCGCCAGGCTATCGACCAACCCATACGCAACCGGATCGGAGGGGGAATCCGTGAACACGATGGGGATTGTTTTGGTGGCCTTCTTGGCGGTCAGGCCGTCGTTTGGACCACCCGCAATGATGAGATCGAGCTTGAGACGAACCAGCTCATCCGCCAAAGCGGAGAGCCGCTCGGGTTTCTCTTCCGCCGAGCGAAGCTCGAAAGAGATGTTCTTGCCCTCGACGTAACCGAGCTCGCGCAGCTCTCGTCGTAGTGCGTCGAGGCTGAATCTGGAACTAGATAAGGCCCCGGACAGTCTTCCAACTCGATAGATTTTTCCGGTCTGCTGTGCCCCGGCTGAGGCAGGCGGGAGAAAGACAATAAGCAGTAAGCACATGGAGACAACAACTCGTCTGGTCACGCATTTCTCTCCCGCCGCTTTGCTGCTAATTCCTGACTGCTCGCTGCTCACTGTTATCGTATAACTCTGTCCGCTCTTGCTAGCACATTCGGCGGAATGCTGAGGCCGATCTGCTTGGCCGTCTTTATGTTAATCACAAACTCAAACTTCGTTGGTTGTTCGACGGGCAGATCAGCGGCTTTTGTGCCTTTGAGGATTTTGTCCGCGTAAGTCGCCACGCGCCTGAATGGCTCGGTATCGCTGGGTGAATAGGACATCAGTCCACCTGACTCTACCCAGGCAGCAACAGCGAACATCGAAGGTAAACTGTTCTTGATGGCTAAGACGATTTGGTTTCGATAAGGATTAATCAGGCTATGGCCGATGATAACAAGCCCATTTACCTGTGCATTCATCGCGGCTCGAAAGACGCCCTCTATATCCGGCTTCGGCCCGCAGACCTTGAGAGGTACAAACGGTATCTTGAGATCACGGGCCGCAGCCTCATTCGTCTTCAAAGCACCAGCCCCCGCAAGAACTCCGACGCGTGATAGCTTCGGAACCGCTTCCTTTGAGCAATTCAAACCGTTTCCCGGTTAATTCATCGTTGAATCTGGTGATCCCTGTGATATTGCCGCCGGGCTGCGCTAAGCTACTGACCGCTCCAGCTTCGACAGGATCGAAGGAAGTCAACATAATAATAGTAATCGTTTTTGTTGCTTGCTGAGCAACACGGGTGGCGGCAGCACTGGAGCCGACCAAAACATCAACATTGAGCTGTACGAGATCGGTGACAAAGTCAGCGACTCGCTCCGCAGTGTAGCGATATTCGACCAGGATGTTCTTTCCCTCGGTATAGCCCAGATCTCGCAATCCTTGCCGGAACGAATCAATCAGAACTCCTGGATTTTTGGGATTGCCACTGACCGAGATAAAACCGATTCTCGGGATTTTCGCAGACTGCTGCGCCTCGGCTCAATGGATTGAAACGAGAAGAATAGCCGTGATGAGCCAAAAGAACTTTGGATTCATGGCCCTGCCTATCTAGGGCAATGGATATGCCACAGTCCAAACGTAATGAAAACCGATATTTTCGCGGGTACCGAACGCGGTAGAGAGTGGTCAATCCACTCAGGGGAGTATCAGATTTGATTCACCAGCTTGGCAGGTTCGGCTTACGGAGCTGAGTCGGCTCGTTAGCGAGATAACCCGCCGCCCCCCGCGGCGTTTGTGGAGCAAAAACATTGACAAATTGGTGTCGCTGGCGGGATATTGCCACCGATTTGAATTGTATTGTCGGAGCTATTGCTGGAGATTTGAGCCGACCAGCATTTCTGCGGACTACGGCAGCTCACTTAATAGTTATGCCACGAGGAGGGAGCGATGGCACCCCGGTTGGCTAGGACTGATGCCACTTGCCGCCGTTCACGCTTCAGCGCCCGGGTCACAGCATCGGTCATTATGTGCCTTGCTGTACTCGCCTGTGCAGAGATTCAGAAAGACGTACCTCCGCCTATAGCATCGCAACAACCACCTCCACCATGGGCATATCCGATTCAGCCTCCTGTGACACCATCCCCAGATGATGGCGTGCCTAGGCGTGTCCCGGGAAGCAGCGTATCTCTCACGCTCACTCAGATTCGAGACCTCTATGCTCCACCGGATTGGCATCCTGACGATCACCCGCCGATGCCGGGAGTCGTCGGCCAAGGCAGAAAACCAAAAACATTTGCCTGCGGGTACTGTCACTATCCGAACGGCCAGGGACGTCCGGAGAACTCCAGCCTTGCCGGTCTTAGCGCCGGCTATATCGCACAGCAGATCGCCGACTATAAGAATAACCTCAGAAAAACCTCAGAACCGAAGATGACGCCGCCACCGATGATGGTCGACAACGCAAAGAGCGCCACAGACGAAGACGTAAAAATTTCCGCCGAATACTTTGCCGCCCTCAAGTATCAGCCCTGGATCAAAGTCGTTGAAACCGACACCGTGCCGAAGACCCATGTGGCCGGCTTCATGTTGGTTCCGTTGGAGGGAGCAGGCGTGGAACCAATCGGTCAGCGTGTTATCGAGGTCGCGCAAGATGTCGCACGAACCACCCTTCGCGATTCAAGGTCTGGATTCATCGCATACGTACCTGTAGGCAGCATAAAGAGAGGTGAGGCGCTGATCACCACTGGCGGCCAGGGCAAAACAACTGTGTGTGCAACCTGCCACGGCCAGGACCTGAAAGGCTTGGGAGATGTGCCGCCACTAGCAGGCCGTTCACCGAGTTACACCGTGCGCCAGTTATACGACTTCCAAACTGGCGCCCGCGCCGGGTTATTAAGTCCGCTGATGAAGGAGAGCGTAGCGAGGCTAAGCATCGAGGATATGGTATCGATGGCGGCTTATGCGGCTTCGCTCAGTCCATGAGCCGGTAGATTCCGAACAGCTTGCGGACGCGATCAGTAACTGCAAACAGTGGAGCGCCACCGTCGGATTCACACCGTCCCTTGGTGGACTCCAGGCGTAACGTTCTCTTTGCTTCTGTACGTTTGTTTGGAAGAGCATTAGCCGACAGGTTCGAGCGCGTGTAACCGCCACGACTTTGAAAAGCGAATCCCCAGGGATTCTCACGTAGCCATCAATCCCTTTCCAGTAGCACAGCTTGATGATTGTTTCACCCGGAATGAACTCGCCCTCTGGCTCGACGACCTCACGCTTGCCGGTCGCGGGATTTACAGCCGTCCAAAGCTCGTCGCCCTTGATAACCTATAATCATGGCGGGAAGGCTACGGTGGAAGCGAGCTTTTTGTCAACGCGTAGATTGCGCGTTCGCTATGTCCATGGCTGGTTACCGCATCGTCAGCTCAGTCGTCGATTATTTCCTTGACAAGGGTTCCACTAGTGGTAGTGGATTCTCAAAAAGGGCGGGTCAGATGACGAGCGTGGGGCATATCGAACCTTCACAACCTTGATTGTGAAGCTCTAAGCAGCTGCTGGAAAGGAACCACTGCGATGTTTGAAAAGGAACGGTTTATTAACGACTGCCTCGCTGCACTCAAGGAAGACGACACGCACTCTGCAATACGAGAACTCGTAACCGCTGCTGTAACGACGCCGAGTGAGATACTTCGTGCCCTCGGAGAGCCAAACCGTGCCGGCGTCGAGACCATTTATAGGGCGGAAGACTTGACGATTCTCAATTTATGCTGGGGGCCTTATATGAAATTCAAGCCGCACGACCACCGGATGTGGGCGGTCATCGGCATCTATGGAGGCCGCGAGCAGAACACTTTCTATCGCCGCGCCTCGCGGGGCTTAGAGCCACATGGGACGAAAGAGTTAAACGCCAAAGACACGACGCCACTCGGCGCAGCGGTCATTCATGCTGTGACCAACCCACTGGATCAGATCACTGCAGCGATTCACGTCTATGGTGGAGATTTTTTTGCGACACCTCGCAGTGAGTGGGACCCCGAATCGTTTGAAGAGCGCCCGTACGACATAGACGACACGATACGTGCCTTCGAGAAGGCTAACGAACGGCTTCGTGATCAGGGTCCTTAGCGCAACTTGCAACCCCGACTGCCGGGTTAGGCAGGTAGGCTGGAGCGCCACGGTCGGATTCACTCCACCCCCTCTGCGATAGAATCCGGGCGTAAATGTTTCAATCCCGCCAAGACGAATCCAGTAAAAGCTCCAGAACAGGCTGTTCGATATCACGCTGCTCGTTTGTCAGCCGATCGATTCGGGTGCCGGTTTTGCGCTATAGCTCCATAAAATTCCCTATTGTCACGTCTTGACAACCCGGGACCCCTTTACTAAAGCTCCCAGAAGTTGTCCGCTTTCTCATGCATAGTTTTACATCATGAGATGAGCGACTGAAAATTCGACGACTCGTTTCACTTCTGAGCTCACTCAAAGGCAACTCATTTCGTATGCGATGCAACCGTTGCGGCGCTCTTCAGCGCGTATGCATCGTTATTTCGGACCGGCGGCCGAAATGTTTTAAAAACGCGAGAGGACAGCGTTGAAAGGGGATCAGAATGATCCAGCCTAGCGAGCACAACAAACAGACTGTCGAGAGTTACTTTGGTTTTCAACAACCGCCCTTCGGCGTGACGCCCGATCCTCGCTTCTTTTATATGAACACAGCCTATAGGGATGCCCTCGCCGAGGTGGCTCATGGAATTACAGCGAAGAAGGGCCTCATGCTCCTTACCGGAGAAGTCGGAACGGGAAAAACCATTCTGTTGCGCAAGCTGATGCGTGATTTGGATACCGTGAAATTTATTTTTGTCTCTTTCAGCCACGTCATTTCAGATCGGTTTCTTGACGTAGTGTCTAGTAATCTCGGGTTGGAGAAGAAAAAGACCAAAGTCGATATGAGCCAAGAACTCACGAAATATTTGTTGCAGAGGGCTACAGACGGACAAGTTGTCGCGCTATTGGTCGATGAAGCACAAAATGCCAGCGATAGGGGTTTTGAAGCTCTTTGTGCACTCTCGAATTTAGAAACAGACGATGAAAAGCTCCTGCAGATCGTGCTCGTCGGACAGCCCGAATTAATAATCAAATTAGATAAACCCTCGCTCAGGCAAGTTAAGCAAAGAGTGGCTATCCAGCACACCGTTGCAGGGCTCCAAACAAAAAGCGAGATCGATCATTACATCCGTCACCGGTTGAACGTCGTGGGTTATAACGGCCCGCAGATCTTCACCCAAGAGGCGCTTGACGCGATTTGGGACTATTCTGGAGGAACGCCGCGGCTAGTGAATATCCTTTGCGACAATTCACTCGCGCTAGCATGTGAAGCAGGGAATAGAAACATTTCTGGCGATGTTGCCATCAAAGCAGCCGAGAAATTTAACTTAAAGCGAATAGTACAGCTTCCGACCTTTGCAGACGCACAAGCAGCAGTCGGTGGAATGGCAGATGTCGGGATGGCAGCCGAAGGGAACGGAGCTTCCATCGGCAATGGCAACGGTTTGGACGGATCTGCAATTTCGCCGCATTCGTCTGAGCCGGCATTTATTGGCCCGCAACAGTTATCTCTTTCTGGGGAACTGTCAATTAACGCAACAGAGGAAGCTGTTCGATTACCAGCCGCCGGTGAACAGGCAAGTTCCGGCCGATCACAGGATCCATCGGTACGACACGGGAAATTCACAGAGGTGACTGGATCTCTCAGAGGCATAAGGCAGACTCGATCCCGAAATCGGTTCGGGATTCGGTGGAAAATTGCCGGGGTGTTTTCTGCCCTGACGCTGATCTTGTCCGCTATTCTTATTGGAGCGGTATATCACCTCAGCGAACGCACGCTCCGTGAGCAGCTTGATAAACGCGCATTGGCCGTAGCCAGGAATTTAAGCGACGCGTCGGCCGGCTACATCCTTAGCAATGACCTTCTCGCGCTTAACACTCTCCTACGAAAGTATACTTTTCTCGAAGAGTTCGCGTACGCATTCGTCCAGGATACTGGAGGAGCCATCACTGCGCATACCCTGGAAACACTACCGGCGGAATTCCACCAAACGGTTCGCTCGGGCAGCGAGCGTGTGCCTTGGCGGCGCGAATTACTCTTGCAAGGAAAACCAATCTACGAGACAAGCGTCCCAGTTCTTGACGGCCAGATTGGTGTTGTCCATGTCGGTTTTTGGGGAGATGCCGTTGAGAAAGAAATCCGCCGGGCCATTCTCCCTCTTATCGCAATCATTGCGATTATACCTGTTGTCGGTGTGGCACTGTCCTTTGTTTTAGCTCATTGGATTGCTGGGCCAATAATTCGGCTGAGAAAAGTTGCGCAACAAATTATTGAAGGCGATCTGGAAGCACCTGGAGAATACACAAAATCTCGCGATGAGATCGGCGACCTGGCTCGCTCTTTGGAGCGGATGCGCGCAAGCCTTGGAGCCGCTATGTCACGTCTGCGGCGCGAGTTAGGCTAAACAAGTGGAGGAAGCAATGCGCATCGAAAAAGACAAAACCATTAAATCGGCGATATTGTTATTTGGACTTTTGGTGTTTTTCATTACTATCGCTGGCGCCGCCGAGAAAGAGCCGAATTCACCACTGGAGAAGATCACTATTGCCTATAGCTCTGTGTCGGGGCACATGGCCCCGCTATGGATCGCGCATGACGCCGGGTTTTTTCGTAAATACGGCTTGGACGTGCAACCCGTTTTTATCGAGAGTGGAAGTACTACAGTGAAGAGCTTGATGTCGAAAGATGTGGCGTTCGCGCAGATGGCGGGCGCCGGGGTGGTTCAGAGTCGTTTACAGGGAACCGATATCACGATGATCGCGGGATTTCTGAACACCATGGATTATCAGCTCATGGTTGAAAAAAACATCAGCCGGCCCGATCAGCTTCGTGGAAAAACATTGGCTGTCAGCCGTTTCGGCTCTTCCTCCGACTTTGCCACGCGCTACGCTCTGGATAAATATGGCCTCAAACCTAATGAAGATGTGACGATTCTGGAGATCGGAAGCCAACCGGCCCGCTTCGCCGCACTTCAGACAGGGAAAATTCAGGGGGCGATGGTTGCGGTTCCATTAACGCTCAAGGCAAAGGCGCTTGGCTATCATGCTCTCGCCGACCTTCAAATGCTCGGACTAGAATATCAGCACACTGGCTTAGCTACGACTCAGGCATTGATTAAATCCCGACCTGACCTGGTCCGCAACGTAATGAAAGCCTACGCGGAAGGGATTCACTACTATAAAACCCGGCCGACCGAATCGTTAGTTATTCTAGAAAGGTATCTAAAAACCTCTGATACGGATCTGCTAATGGAAGTGTATAACGCTATCGGACTAAAGCTCACCCCGGAGAAGCCATATCCCACGCTCCGCGGGATTGAGGTTATTTTACGTGAGATAGCCGCGAGAAATCCGAAGACAAAAGCAACACGGCCCGAAGAAATGGTAGACTTAACGTTCGTCAAAGAGTTGGACAGTTCCGGGTTCATCGATCGTTTGTATAAAACTCGGCCGGTGATCGCGGGCCGTAGCGAGCCCCGTCCTTCACCCGCTTCAGTGCCAGTTAAAGAAAAGACCACTCCCGCAAAGCGCGTCGTCTCGAGCGCGCCTGACGAGATTGTTCTACCGCAAACGTATACTGTGGCAGCCGGTGATACGCTCAGTCATCTGGCGTTGCGCTTCTACGGCCTATCGGCGAAATGGCCCCAAATTCAACAGGCGAATGCGGACACGTTAAAAAACCCGCATTATCTATACATAGGACAGCAGCTTCTGATCCCTTCGGACGGCAAATCGGGAGGATGACGGCTGGGAAATCCACCGGAGCGGCGCGCTGAGCGAACGCAGTGTATCGGTCGTCTCCGCGATGATCTCCTGAAGCGATTTTAGCTTCCTGACCTTCCACCCCGAACCGCTGAAGATTGCCCGATAGAGAACTCACCAGCGGCCTCTTATATCCGTCCAGTTGCGCAAGTATTTTCGGATTGGCTCCCGCCCTCGGATTATTCTTTATGACGGCTCAATGGCGGCATTGAACGTAACCAACAGCGATACGTCGTTCGCGATGATCTCCGCCAGCACGCGCATTGCGGTGCCGATCTGCGACCTTGTCGGCCAGCAAGCGTGACAGAATTTCTTCTAGGATTGACTGCTCTGCGGGAGCGGTCCGCTGAAATTAAACGCTGAGAGAAAAAGGCCGCTAAAATTATTTCCAGATGTTCAACATGATTAATAAACGCGGTCATAATCGTTCGAGCTTCGGTGGCAAGCACGTCATAACTCTGCACCAATCGTCCTGTGCGGCCAAACGCGATCGGCGGTAGCATCATACCTCGAGGACACTTGTCTCACGTGACTCTCGAAGCGCAGGCATCTCTACGCTGCCAGATGTCAGGTTACGAGCGGCCAAAACCAACCGCCGAGGATCACAGCGCTCAAGATGTCCCGCGGCGTGAAAATGGCCGTATTGGTCTAGAATGGCATGGGCGTTGCTCGAAGCATTTCCAAGGCTCTTGTTAGAGGAAAGTTATGGCTTCGAAAAATAGTGGCAAGATCCGTTATGCAGTGGTCGGGCTGGGACATATTGCACAAGTCGCTGTTTTGCCGGCGTTTGCGCATGCGCGGTCAAATTCTCAACTGACGGCGTTGGTATCCGATGATCCACAAAAGCTAAAAAGTCTGGGCCGACGTTATAGAGTGGAGCAGCTATTTTCCTATGATGAGTATGGCGATTGCTTACGCAGCGGCTTCGTTGACGCGGTTTATATAGCCTTACCGAACCATCTCCATGCCAAATACACCATTGCTGCGGCAAACGCCGGGATACACATTTTGTGTGAAAAGCCAATGGCGGTTACTGAGAAGGAATGCTGGGCGATGATTGGGGCCGCAGAGATTGCCGGTGTTAAGCTGATGATTGCTTATCGGCTGCATTTCGAAGATGCGAATATGACGGCCGTAAAGCTCCTACGTTCGGGAAAACTCGGAGATCCACGCTTTTTCGTGTCGTCCTTTGCGATGCAGGTGCGCCCGGACAATATTCGGACGGATAAGGAAAAAGGTGGCGGCACGCTCTACGACATTGGCATTTATTGCATCAACGCCGCGCGCTATCTCTTCGGTGCCGAACCGACGGAAGTCGTTGCTTTTAGCAGCGCAAGCAAAAAGGACGAGCGCTTCAAAGAAATCGACGAAATGACTAGCGCGATTCTGCGCTTTCCCGACGGTCGGTTGGCAGAATTTACCTCAAGCTTCGGCGCAGCCGACGTCGCCAGTTATCGCGTGGTGGGCACGAAGGGCGATGTACGACTCGATCAAGCGTACGAATACGTTTATCCGATCGATCTCCACGTTACGATCAAAGGGAAAACTCGTAAGCAAACCTTTCGCAAGCGCGACCAGTTCGCACCCGAGCTGGAATATTTTTCAAACTGTATTCTTAACGACCTAACACCGGAACCATCGGGAAGAGAGGGAGTCGCCGACGTGCGCATTATAGAAGCGATCTATCGCTCGGCGAACCGCAACAGGGCGGTGAAAATCTCACCGTTGCAGCAAACCCAAAGGCCCACGATGAGACAAACAAAACAGAAGCCAGCAGTCGACAAGCCGCCCCGCCTTGTGCACGCCGAGAGTGGGGCGTTGTGAAGTGAATTCCTCGCGGCCGAAGAAAAATTGGAACATCTTCAACTGTGCAGGGCAGCCGCACCAGTTCCGCGGTCGATTCTAAAAGCTCCTATAGAGCCTCCAGCGCAATGCATTACGATCATTGCAAGCCTGTTGTGTTTGCGATTGGCTCGTTGATGTTTGATCACAATGATCAATGACCTTTGACAGGAACGCGGCTCTTCGAGAAGTAGCTCATACGAGAGTGCGATTGCCGCTGCCCTGCAGCCGCAACCTGCCACGCCTTACGGCGGGCTTGCCGGTTTGCGATTGGCATCGCCGTCACTTCTTTACGAACAGGCGTCTCAGCTGCAGATAAACAACGCTGATTCCGGAGCTTCGCAAATGAATGAAGGTTGCGTAAGACCGAGCAAACAAAGGAATTGCGTGGTTAGATTTCACACAGCTGCCAGCCGGGTTCTATTCTCGCTCATTTCTGTTTCAGTAACGGACCGATGCATCCCTCGGGGTGATAACTGCCGTTATCACTTTGCCAGAACTATATGACACTATGTGTTCGAATCGGTAAAATCACGCTCTGAAAACCGTCGTTAAACGCTCGAATAGATACA
>Ga0207701_10005753_pt1 | contig 12416 bp, 12 predicted proteins | sample KBSSwiSSwithPhiX_FD_184294 | JGI IMG/M metagenome (GOLD analysis project Ga0207701, IMG submission 184294) | Switchgrass rhizosphere bulk soil microbial communities from Kellogg Biological Station, Michigan, USA, with PhiX - S5 (SPAdes) (version 2) | ecosystem: Environmental > Terrestrial >...
GACTTTCCGTCCTCGATCGCGAGGATGCGTTTCGCCAGCTTATCGGAGCGACGATCAACGCCGCCCGCCGGCGCGGTGCCGAGCTTGCAGCCGAGGCCCGCGGCGAGCAGGTCCCCTAACTTTACGTCTTCGCGCGCCTGTCCTAGGCGCTTTGGCATGGTAGATCCGCAGACGTACCACGATCGTGACGGCTTCATCTGGTTCGACGGCAAGCTCGTGCCGTGGCGCGAAGCGAACGTCCACATTCTCACCCATGCACTTCACTACGCATCCTCCGTCTTCGAGGGGCAGCGCGCCTATGGCGGCGACATCTTCAAGCTGCACGCCCATTGCGAGCGGCTCCACAAGAGCGCCCACATCCTCGGTTTCGAAATCCCGTGGACCGTCGAGGAGATCGCGACCGCCTGCAAGGAGGTCCTGAACTCCAGCGGGCTCAAGGACGCATATATGCGGCCCGTCGCCTGGCTCGGGTCGGAGCGCATGGGCGTTTCGCCAACCGGCACACAGGCGCACCTTGCGATCGCCGCCTGGGAATGGGGCAAGTATTTCTCGCCGGAAAAGGCGGCGAAGGGCATTCGCCTGACAATTGCTCCCTGGCGCCGTCCCGCACCCTACACCGCGCCGGTCCATTCGAAGGCCTCGGGCCTCTACATGATCGCCATGCTGTCGCGGAAACATGCCGAGGATACAGGGTTCGACGACGCGCTGATGTTCGACTGGCGCGGGCAGGTTGCCGAAGCGACCGGAGCCAACGTCTTCTTCGTTCGCGACGGTGCGCTTCACACCCCGACGCCGGACTGCTTCCTCAACGGAATCACGCGTCAGACGATCATGGAGCTGGCCCAGAAGCGCGGGATCGAGGTGCAGGAGCGCGCGATCTGGCCGGACGAGCTTGAAAGCTTCGAGCAAATGTTCCTGACCGGAAGCGCTGCGGAGGTGACTCCTGTCGGTTCTGCTGGGCCCTGGAGCTTCGAGGTCGGCGACCTGACGATGCAGCTTGCCCGCGACTATGACGACGTCGTCCACGGCAGGATTCCGAACGCCTGAGCCCAGGCGTTCACTTTTTCTTGGGTGTTCCCTTGTACTGCCGGACGGTCAGCGAAGTTGCAGCTGACGGTTAGGGGCGGACCGCCGGCGTGATTTTTCAGGCATTCCGGGAAAGGGAAGGCGAGGCGGGCTCCGTCAAGTCACGAGAGCCGCTAAGCGCACTCCTGAGTTTTGCGGAGCCGCGGGACGCGGTTTCCGAGGCGGTGCGCCGAGCTCAGCTCGACGCGCTCATCCGGCTCGTTCCAGTCACCGTCACAAGCCAGGTGCTGACCGCAGTTCTTGTTGCCCTCGCGCTGTACGGGCACGTCGACACGGTCGAGCTGGGCTCCTGGTTCTGCGCCACGCTCGCCATCTGCATAGCCCGCGGCGGGCGCGCTCTACGAATGCGCACGGACCCGAGCTACGCCGAGCGCAAGCCGCCTCAAGTGAAAGCCATCGTCACGGTTGTTTGCCTGTTGGGCCTGTTGTGGCTTGTGCCGCCGATCCTTTGGTTCCAGAGCGTCGACCTCGACGAGAAGCTTCTGCTGTGCATGCTCGCCGCCGGCCTGATGAGCGGCGCGAGCGTCAGCCTCGCCAGCGTGCCCCAGGCCGGAATCCCGTACGTCGCGCTGATGTGCGCAGGCGGTGTGCTGATGGCGGCGCAGTTCCGCGATGCGGTGCAGATGATCGCTCTGCAGTTGCTGTTCGCGTGGGTGCTGTCGTGGGCGATGATCGTGAACGCCCGCCGTTTCATCAGTCACGTGCGTGCACAGCTGGAGCTGCATGAGCAGAGCGAGCTCATCCGCCTGCTGCGGGAGTTCGAGGCAAGCGGAAGCGACTGGTTGTGGGAAGTCGGCGCCGACTATCGCCTTACCTACATGTCGAAGGCGATGGCCGAGGCCTTCGGGAAGCCGCTTCGGGATCTGATCGGCAAGCCGGCCATCAAGATCCTGGACCCGGACGGCCAGGCCGCGCGGCTATCCGTCGGCCTTCGCATCCTGTCGCAGCACGCCCGCGACAACAGTCCCTTCAAGGACGTCGCCATTCCGGTGCAGTACGGTCGCCGCTGGTGGCTGCTTTCCGGCAAGCCGCTCATCGACTCCGCGGGCAAGTTCCGCGGGTGGCGCGGGGTCGGCTCCGACATCACCGATATCCGCCTTACGGGCACGGACTCGATCAGGACGGCTCGCCTTGATCCGCTCACGGGCGTGGCGAACCGGCTTCTCGTCAGGGAGCAGTTGGAGGGAGCGCTTCTTCGCTGCCTAAGCGGAGATACCGGCTGCGCTCTCCTCCTTGTCGACCTGGATCGCTTCAAGTTGGTCAACGACACGCTTGGACACGGCGTTGGCGATCAACTGCTGTGCGTGGTTGCGCGGCGGCTGGAAAAAAGTGCCGGTACCGAGGGTACCGTCGGTCGCCTCGGCGGCGATGAGTTCGCCGTCGTGTGGAATGGCTCAGGAGATCGCGAAACCCTTGCGTCACTAGCGGAGCGGATCATTGCGGATCTCAGCCGGTCCTTCGAAATTGCCGGTGCATCGATCCACATCGGCGCGACGGTAGGCATTGCGCGTGCTCCCGACGATGGCGGCAGCGAGGAAGAACTGATCCGAAGCGCCGACCTGGCCCTTTATCGCGCAAAGGCGCAGGGAAGAGGCAGCCACCAGTTCTTCGCCGCCTGGATGGCCGAAGCGGCCATGTCGAGCCGACGCCTCGAGTCCGACCTCCGGCGAGCGCTTTCGGAGGCCGGGCTCACCCTGGCTTATCAGCCGATCGTCGATGCGAAGAGCGGCGAGATCGTCGCCAGGGAAGCGCTCCTTCGCTGGACGCATCCGGAACATGGCGAAATCGAGCCTGAGACCTTCATTCCTATCATCGAGGAAGCGGGGCTTATCGGCCAGGTCGGCGCCTGGGTGCTTCGCGAAGCCTGCGCAGAAGCCGCAACCTGGCCGGAGCACATCGCCATCGCGGTGAACGTGTCGCCGGTTCAACTGGGTGGCGCAGGTTTGGAGGCCGTGGTCGTAAATGCGCTTGCTTCGGCGGGACTGGACGCGAGCAGGCTCCAGCTTGAAGTGACCGAGAGCGTGTTCCTGAGCGACGACCGTTCGACACGCGAAGCGCTGACTCGCCTTCGAAGCCTTGGCGTAACCTTGGTGCTCGACGATTTCGGCACGGGTTACAGCTCCTTCGGAGTCATTGCCCGCGGCGAATTCTCCAAGATCAAGATCGATCGCTCCTTTGTGAACGGAGCCGCTGCCGGCGATCGCCAGGCGCGCTCGATCGTCGAAGCGATGATTGGGCTGGCGCGGGGGCTTGGATTGCTCGTTACCGCTGAAGGGATCGAAACGGAGCAGGAGGCTCAGGCGCTTGCCGGCCTCGGCTGCGATCACCTTCAGGGATTCTTCTTCGGAAGGCCTGAGCGGTCGGAACGACCTCTGCGTCCCGACCTGTTGCCCCAGCCTGCAGCGGCCCCGCCTCGCACGGAGCGGCGGCGACTGGGTTCGCGCAACTAGCCGCCTCAGCCACCAAGCCTTCCAAAGCTTCTTCCGCCCGCTATATGCGCGCTTCAGCTGTTGGGGCGTCGCCAAGTGGTAAGGCACCGGTTTTTGGTACCGGCATTCGCAGGTTCGAATCCTGCCGCCCCAGCCAGCCTCGTACGTCGGCACATTTGAACCTGCTGAGTCTTTGGTTTAGCGGCCGTCCGGCCGCGGGGGTTCGCTGCGATGCTAGGATGTGACCCGCACATGCTGCGCTTCTCGCCCTGCCGGCCCAGCCAGCCTAGACAATCTGTGCCGCCCGCTTGAGTTGCCGGGGCGCGCCAGTGCATGAGTGGCGCGATGCCGGGGACCCTTCACGGACTGACGATTGTCGAGATGGCCGGACTCGGCGCGGCCCCTTTTGCAGCGATGATGCTCGCCGACCATGGCGCGGACGTGATCCGTGTGGAGCGAGAAGGGCTGATGGGCATTCCCAACGACCCCCTTCTGAGATCGCGGCGAAGCATCTCGCTTAACCTGAAGGTCAATGGTGCGCGTGACGTCGTCCGCAAGCTAGCGGCGCGCGCCGACGGGCTCATCGAAGGCTATCGCCCGGGAGTGATGGAGTGGCTCGGGCTCGGCCCGGATGACCTGCTCGGCAACAATCCGAAGCTCGTCTACGGCCGAGTGACAGGCTGGGGCCAGGACGGACCGCTCGCCGCCTCCGGCGGTCATGACCTGGGTTATCTTGCGATCAGCGGCCTTCTTTACGGTATCGGTCCGAAGGAGCGGCCGGTCGTGCCGATCAACTATCTCGCCGATTTCGCTGGCGGGGGGATGATGCTCGCGTTCGGAATGGTGTCGGCGCTGCTGGATGTGCAGCGAGGCGGGAAGGGCCAAGTCATCGACTGTGCGATGAGCGACGGGGCGGCGCTCGTGGGCGCACTGACTTACGGAATGCGCGCCGCGGGCATGTGGACGGACGAGCGGGAATCCAACCTGCTCGACGGCGGCTCACCGACCTATGGCGTCTATAAGTGCAGCGACGGCAAGTTCTTGGCACTCGCGGCGATCGAGCCGCAGTTTCGGCACGCGCTTCTCGAAGGGCTCGGCCTTGCCGAAGCTGCGGGCAACGATGAGATTGCGAGCATCGTCGCCACGCGAAGCCGGGACGAGTGGGTCAGTCATTTCGAGGGGATCGACGCCTGCATCGCTCCTGTGCTGACCTTGGATGAGGCCCCCGGCTACGCGCACAACCAGGCGCGCGGCACTTTCATCGACCTGGATGGCGTGGTTCAGCCGGGAGCGGCGCCGCGCTACTCTGCGACTCCCGGACCGAAGTCACGCCCACCGAGGCCATCGGGCGCGGACGGGGAAGCCATTCTCGCGGAGCTGCGCTATTCGCCGAGCGAAATCGATCGCCTGCGCGGCGAAGGAGCGCTTCTTTGAACCCATTGTACGAGCAGATGCAGACCAGCGTCTTCGAACGCATGTCGGCGCTCGCGATCAAGCATGGCGCGGTGAACCTGGGGCAGGGCTTCCCCGATTTCGGCTGGCCTGACGAGATCCTCGACGCCGCCGCCCGCGCGCTGAAGGAAGCGTCGAACCAATATCCCCCCTCGCGTGGGCTTCCCAAGTTGCGCGAGGCGGTCGCCCATCATTACAACCGCCACTTCGGACAATCTCTCTCGCTCGACAGCATCTGCGTCACGTCAGGCGCGACCGAGGCGCTGGGTGCCTGCATTCTCGCCACCGTTTCTGCCGGTGACGAGGTGATCATCTTCACGCCCGCCTACGACAGCTATGCACCGATGATCCGCCGGGCAGGGGGAGTGCCGGTGGAAGTCGCCCTCAGGCCGCCGGAATGGCGCATCGACAGAGCGGCCGTCGAAGCCGCGATCGGGCCGAAGACCCGCTCCATCGTCTTCAACAATCCGCAAAATCCGACCGGCCGGCTGTTCGGTCGCGATGAGCTTCAGGTGATCGCCGATCTGGCCATCGCGAACGATTTGGTCGTCATCAGCGACGAAGTTTGGGAGCATATCCTTCTCGACGGCCAGGATTTCACTCCGCTTGCCACTCTGCCGGGGATGGCGGAGCGGACGATCAAGATCGGCTCGGCCGGCAAGATCTTTTCCCTGACCGGCTGGAAGGTGGGCTGGATCGCCGCCGAGTCCGGAATGGCCTCGGCCGCGGCCCGCGCGCACCAGTTCCTGACCTTCTCGACGGCTCCAAACCTGCAATCCGCTGTCGCGTTCGGGATGGGGGAGGGAGATGCGTGGCTGCAGCCGATGCGACAGCGCTTTGCCCGCGCTCGTGATCGGATGGCGGAAGGCCTAGCGCGAGCCGGCTATGCGACGCTCCACGTGGAATCGACCTACTTTCTGTGCGTCGACCTCGCCGCATCAGGAATTGCACTGGACGACGAGGAATTCGCTCGGCGCGCGGTGGAAGAGGCGGGAGTTGCCGTGGTGCCGATTTCCGCCTTTGCCGAAAAGGATGCGGCGCGGCACATCGTTCGCCTCTGCTTCGGCAAGCGCGACGAGACGATCGATGCCGGCATCGAGGCGATGGCCAAGGCGAAGGAGCTCCTCGCATGAGGGCATGTGACGAGGCGAAAAGCCTGCTGGAGCAGCTGGGCGTCCGCTCCAAGGGCGGGCTCGAAAGCCGTTCGCCAATCGACGGCAGCGTGATCGGCAACGTTGAGGAAGCGGGGGACGTATCTTCGGCCTGCGAGGAAGCCTACAAGGCCTTTCTCTCCTGGCGAACGATTCCTGCGCCTCGTCGCGGAGAGCTCATTCGGTTGCTCGGCGAGGAGTTACGGGCTGCCAAAGAGCCCTTGGCGCGGCTTGTGACCCTGGAATGCGGGAAGATCGTCCAGGAATCACTCGGCGAAGTGCAGGAGATGATCGATATCTGCGACTTCGCGGTTGGCCTGTCGCGCCAGCTTTATGGGCTCACAATCGCAAGCGAACGCCCAAACCATAGGATGATCGAGCAATGGCATCCGCTCGGGCCAGTGGGGGTCATAACCGCGTTCAATTTTCCCGTTGCGGTGTGGGCCTGGAATGCTGCGCTGGCGCTGGTGTGCGGCGATTCCGTCGTCTGGAAGCCGAGCGAGAAGGTGCCGCTCTGCGCAGAAGCGGTGATGGCGATCGCGAGGCGCGCACTAGAGCGTTTTGGCGACGCGCCGGAAGGGCTCCTTCAGTGCGTTCAAGGCGGGCGAGAAACCGGCGAGGCGCTGGTCGACAACCCACGAATCGCCCTCGTCTCGGCGACCGGCTCGACCGCCATGGGACGCATTGTCGGGCAGAAGGTCGCTTCGCGCTTCGGACGCGTACTGCTCGAGCTCGGCGGCAATAATTCGGCGATCGTCGCGCCGTCCGCCGATCTCGACCTGGCAGAGCGTGCAGTCCTCTTTTCAGCCGCGGGGACGGCGGGACAGCGATGCACCACGCTCCGCCGGCTGATTGTCCACGAGTCGGTCGCCGACGAACTCGTCGGGCGCCTGAGGTCGCTCTTCGCGCGGATCAAGGTGGGCGACCCTCGCGACGCGGACACCCTTGTCGGCCCGCTGATCGATGAAGGGGCTTTGGATGGGATGCGATCGGCCGTCCCAGAGGCGGTTGAGGCCGTCGATGCGGTCGCCGGCGGTGTTTACGTCAGGCCGGCAATCATCGAGGTTTCGGCACAGGAAGGCGTCGTGCTCAAGGAGACGTTCGCGCCAATCCTCTACATATTGCGCTATTCGGATTTCGACGAGGCGATCTCGTTCAACAATTCTGTATCGCAAGGGCTTAGTTCTTCCATCTTCACGAACGATCTGAAGGAATCCGAGCGTTTCCTGTCGGCCTGCGGATCGGATTGCGGGATCGCCAACGTCAACATCGGGCCGTCGGGCGCGGAGATCGGCGGCGCCTTTGGCGGCGAGAAGGAAACCGGCGGAGGGCGCGAAAGCGGCTCGGACAGCTGGAAGGCCTACATGCGCAGGCAAACCAATACGATCAACTTCGGGAACGCGCTGCCGCTCGCTCAGGGAATCGAGTTCAACGTAGCGCCTTAGCCGGCCAGCTGCGGCCAGCGCGTTTCGAATTCGTCGCACCAGGCGCGCAAAGCGCTGCCTTCCAGAGGCTGCGCGACGAGAAAGCCCTGCGCCACGTCGCAGCGGATCGAGCGCAGGAACCGCAACTGCTCGACCGTTTCGACGCCCTCCGCCGTGGCGATGAGGCCAAGGCCATGGGCAAGATCGACGATCGCCTTCACGATCACGCAGCTGTCGTGCGCTTTGGGCAAGTCCTTAACGAAGAGCCGATCGATCTTCACCTCCGTGAAGGGGAGTTGGCGAAGCTGCATGAGCGACGAGTAGCCGGTCCCGAAATCATCGATGGCAAGACCGATCCCCTTGATCCGGAAGCGGGTCAGCGTGTCCATCAGCTTGATGAGAGGCTGGGTAGCGCCCTCGGTGAGCTCCAGGACCAGCCGTTCTGTGGGTACCTCCAGCTCCCTGCAAACCCGCTCGACAAGGTCGGGAAAATCAAGCTCCTGGAGGCTGATCGCCGAGATGTTGAACGCCACATTGGTGTCGAGGCCCTCGTCGCGCCAGGACCGCCATTGCATCAGGGTCGTTCGAAGTCCCCAATCGGTCAGAGGGCCGATGAGCCCATGCTCTTCCGCCAGCGGGACGAATCGAGAGGGCTCGACCGCGCCGACCTCCGCCCGATCCCATCGGACGAGTGCCTCAAGTCGCGTCAACGCGCCCGTCTCCAGCCGGACCTTCGGCTGGTAGACCATGTGCAGCTCATCTCTCTCGAGCGCCTGCTCGAAATCCTGGAGTAGCCTGCGATCAGGCTGGGCCGTCATTCCACGAAGCTCGCCCGAAGCTCGCGGAGAACCTGCTCCAGCTCCTGGAAGCGAACCGGTTTTTCCAGTGGGCCGACCATCTGCAGGCCGAGCGCTTCGCCAAGGCGGAAGGCCGATTCGAGCACTCGCCGGTCGAATCCACTGATGATGAGCACTGGAGCGCGGCTGCCTTGCTCGGCAAGGAAGCGAAGAAGCTCGACGCCGTCCATCCCCGGCATCCCGAGATCGAGCGCGAACATATCGGGCCGCTCTGCGACCACGGCCTCGCGGAATTCTTCGTCGTTCGCGGTCAGGATCGGCAGGAATCCGCATTCGCTCGCCACCTGGGCGACGAACTCGGCAAGTGCGGGCTCGTCGTCAATTACCAGCAGGCGAGGCTGCCGCATCCGTAACTCCATAAGACCAGATTGGAGCTTTGCGCTTGGCGGGACCGGAAGGAAACCGGTTTTTAACCCCGTTCCGTCCAAAATGAGGACAGAAGCTTCTTTTGTCAGGAAACCGCCGATGTTTGCATCGATTATCCGCCGCAAGGGCGCCCAATCGTTTGCCGACGAGCAGGCGGCGTTCGATTCGACCACTTTCTCGCTGACGACGGCCGTTCCGCGGCCGGCCGAGCGGCGCGAGAACGATCGGCTGATTCCGTTGCTGAAAGTTTCGAAGCTGGTCAGCGACAGGGGCGAGCTGCTTGTCCGCATCCGCAATATCTCGGCCGGCGGCGCGATGGCCGAGGTGGCCGACTGCCCAATCGTCGGCGAGCATGTCTCGCTCGAAATGTCCGGACAAAAGATCCCCTCGACAGTGATCTGGGTGCGCGAGGGCCTGGCTGGCATCAAATTCGACCAGACTGTCGATCTCGGTGAGCTGCTGGCCGGCCGCAAGCCGCGCCACGGCTTCCGCCCGCGTCCGCCGCGCCTCAATGTCGAATGCAAGGCCTCCGTCCGGGTCGGGAAGGTCTATTACACGGTCGACGTCCATGACATTTCGCTCGGAGGCCTGAAAGTCGAGCCGATCGAGGAATATTGCGTTGGACGCGAAGTCGTCGTGGTCGTGGAGAGCCTTCGGCCTATCAAGGGCGAGGTGCGCTGGTTCTCCGATCGTCGAGCCGGAATCGTCTTCGACAAGCCGCTCGAGTTCGAAGAGCTTGCCGAATGGGTCGGAAAGCGGCTCGAGGTCGCGAGCCTGAAGGCCAGCGTCCACCGCAACTAAAGTCGGGTCGCAAGCCCCCTCGAAAATCTCGGTCGGCGTGCTTATCTCCGCTCGTGAAAAAGGAGACGGCGATGGCTGAAGATGTCGCGGTTCTGGCCGGCGGGTGCTTCTGGTGCACGGAAGCGGTGTTCAACGACGTTATCGGTGTGAAGAAGGTCGAGAGCGGCTACACCGGCGGCTCTGCCCAAAATCCAACCTACAAGCAGGTTTGCGGCGGCGACACAGGCCATGCCGAAGCGATCCGGATCACGTTCGATCCTGACGCTATCTCCTATGGGGAACTGCTCGATATATTCTTTGCGGTCCACGACCCAACCCAGCTCAATCGCCAGGGGAATGACGTGGGTACTCAGTACCGCTCCGCGATCTTCCCCCAGGATTCGGGGCAGGAAGAGGAATCGCGCCACGCGCTGGATCGGGCCCAGGCGAATTGGGACGGCAATGTCGTCACAACGATCGAGCCGAAGGGCGAGTGGTGGCCTGCCGAGGACTATCACCAGTCCTATTGGGAAGGTGAAGGGCAGCGGAATCCCTATTGCATCGCGTCGATCCCGCCGAAGCTGCAAAAGCTGCGGAAGAGCTTCCAGTCGCGCGTGAAGGGTGAGAACGCCGCCTACTGACGCGGGGCCGCTGCACGGCTAAGCCGGTCGTTGATCGCCTCACCGAGCCCTGTTTCCGGGACTGGAGCAACCGCGATCCGGGCTTTTGGCGAAGCATCGGCTTCGTGAAGCAGGTCGAATAGCCTTGCCGCGGCTTCGACAAGGTCGCCTGTGGGGCTTAGCGACGAAGCGCCAGCAATCGCTCCGAACCCGATTAGATATTCGTTTTCCTGCGCGTTTGTTGCGTTCAGCCGCAACGGCTTTGCGGGCGCATAATGGCTTGCGAGCTGCCCTGGGGCTTGGATAGTTGTCAGGGCGGCGGTTTCAGCGCCTGGGACCTGGATCGGGCCGCGGCGAAGCAGCCGGATCTTGCCATCTTTTTCGGTAACGATGGTCGATTCGATGCCGCCCGGGCAGGGTCCGTCGTCTACGATCAGCGGAATCGCTCCACCGAGGCTCTTGAGGACGTGATCGGCACGAGTCGGGCTGATCGAACCGCTTGCATTCGCCGAGGGAGCGGCGAGGGGGCGACCAACCGCCTCCAGTAGTGCGCGAATCGCTCGATGTTTGGGAACGCGCACGGCGATGGTCGGAAAACCTGCAGTAACGAGTGGCGCGATGCCGCTGTCGGCTTTCAAGGGCGCAACGATGGTCAGCGGACCAGGCCAATGTTGTTCGGCGAGATCCTGCGACAACGGCCCGAAGTCAGCAATCGACTTCGCCGTCGCAAGGTCAGGAACGTGCACAATCAAAGGATTGAAGCTCGGTCTTCCCTTGGCCTCGTAAATTCCTGCGACGGCCTCGCCGTTGGTCGAATCCCCGGCGAGCCCGTAAACCGTCTCCGTCGGCACTGCGACGGATTCTCCGGCAAGGATAAGCCGCGCGGCCTCGGCTATTGCCTCTTCGCTGTATGGAAGGACACGCGTCTCCATCGGACGCGGCTACTAGGGTCTAGGCGCTCTCTCTGTCGAGAAGTTCGGAGGCATCGATGCCTAGCCGTTCCATGCGCTCACGGATTTCCGGCCATTCTTCCGAAAGGAAGCGGCTACGCTCCGATTCCCTTAGGCGTGCCCGGGCTCCACTCGCCACGAAGAGACCGACGCCACGCTTCACGAGGACCAGCCCTTCGTCCTGGAAGCCTTGATAGGCTTTGGCGACGGTCAGTGGATTAGCCTGCTCTTCCGCCGCAAGCGCGCGAACCGAGGGGAGTGAATCGCCGTCCTTGTACCGCCCTGTCAGGATCGCGTTGGCGATTGTTTCCCGAAGGCGGACGTAGACTGGTTTCTCATGGCTCGTGCGAAGCGTCATGCTGTCATAATACAGCAGCGCGCGATTTGGTCAACTTCTACCTCAGTTTGACGGCGTCCAGCGCCTAACGACGTTGCTCAGCTCCGGGCGAGGGCGTTCCTCCAGCTCCACTGCGGACTGGCCGATGAAGATGAAGCCGGCGATCCGCTCGCCAGGTCCGCAGAAAGCATTCGTGACGCGCGGCGAATAGGCGCGCCATCCCGTTACCCATCCAGCCACATAGCCGAGGGCATGCGCGGCAAGCAGGAGGTTCATTCCCGCCGCGCCGCATGAAAGCTGCTGCTCCCAAACCGGGATCTTGTGCCCTTCAACCGCTGCAGAGACGAGGACGACCAGTGTTCCGGCGTAGCGGGCGAACTCGTCCTCCTTATTGTGGTGAGCGATCGTGGCGCATGGATCTTCCTCCGACAGCGCCTGCCGGAGCAGCGCGGCGAAAGCATCGCGGTCTTCATCCTCCACGACGACGAAGCGCCACGGATGAAGCTTGCCGTGGTCGGGAACGCGTGCGGCCAGGGCGAGCATCTGCTCCAGTTCCTGGGCGGTCGGACCAGGCCCGGTCATTGCTCGCGGCTTTGCCGACCGGCGGGTCTTGAGGAGCGAGAGTAGGTTGGAGCGGTCGTTCAGCATCGCCCTTCATCTAGGGAGCGTGCCGGTTTGCAGCAATCGGGCCTTCACAAGCTGATTTTGATTGTTACGGTCGCCGCCACTCTGGGGAGAGATTCATATGGTAGATACGCCGGCGGTCGAAGAACCGTTCACGCCCGCATCCGGAAAAACAAATCCGGCCGAGAAGCGAACATGGTTCGGCCACCCGCGAGAGCTCGCACGCCTCTTCACCACCGAGATGTGGGAGCGGTTCGGCTATTACGGCATGCGGGCGCTGCTGACGCTCTACCTCACGAAGCATTTCATCTTCAGCGACCAGCAGGCAACGGGGCTTTAC
>Ga0207701_10005755_pt1 | contig 12415 bp, 8 predicted proteins | sample KBSSwiSSwithPhiX_FD_184294 | JGI IMG/M metagenome (GOLD analysis project Ga0207701, IMG submission 184294) | Switchgrass rhizosphere bulk soil microbial communities from Kellogg Biological Station, Michigan, USA, with PhiX - S5 (SPAdes) (version 2) | ecosystem: Environmental > Terrestrial > Soil...
GAGCCGGTACATGTTTCGCTGTCCATGCCCTGCAACCGTGAGGCGGCCCTGAGGATCGAGCGTCATTCCATTGGAACCCGGCTCGGGACCGCCGTAAGGGGCCGGCTCCTTGTAGCCACTGGGTTGCAGGAAGGTGGTGACTCCGGCATCCGGCGTCCACTTGTGGATGGTGTTCGCGGGTATATCGGCGAAATAGAGGCTGTCGCCTGTCCACACCGGACCTTCGGTCCATGTAAATCCGGTGGCGATGCGCTCCAGTTTGGCGTCGGCTGGGATGATGTCGCCGATGGATGGATCCAGCCGATCTGCTTTCAAGGGCATCGAGTTCTCCGTATGCGCGTTGCCCGCCTGGGAAGAAGCCGGGTTCGCGTCGGTATTAGTCTTTTTGCAGCCAGACATCATTGTGATCGCAGCAAGGAGCATCACGGAAAAAGATCTTGTCCATCTCATTCGTTTCTTCCTGAAAAGCCGACAGGTGCGGACGGCCAGATTTCTCCAGGCACGGATGCGACTGCACGTTGGCGCAACTGGAGATACAACGCCATTCATCAATATCGTCCGGATGGCTGGCTGTCAAGGAGAAGGCGTCATAACGGCTGCCGGGAACGTTGTTGCCCTGCGAGTTTCTTCAGAGTCCGGCTTGCTGCACAGAAAAAAGCGCCGGAGCGAAACTCTGCTCCGGCGGGGCGTGTGCGACGCAGGAAGGCTATGGAAGTGGGATATGAGGTTTTCGGTTTTATGTGTCGTCTTTGTCTATAGCGGCGAGTTCAGCTGTTGGCGCAGGCTTCCTGCGAGTTCGGCGACAACGCGCAACTTCTCGGCAAGTGGGCCGGAGATCTCGCGTTCGGAGAGGGCCAATTGAGAGTGCAGGAGCAGACCGGCCACTGTTGACTTTAACTCCGTGTCAATGGCGGCTGTGGCGGCGCGTCGAGCGAGAGCCTGTTCGCGCTCACGGCGATGCAAGGCCGCGCGGATCTCGCGGATGAGCCGGGCTGCTCCCGAGAGCGCAAAATTGATCTGCAGGGGAATCGCAAGCCCGGCGCGCTCACAGATGGCCTCGGCCGCAGCGGGATCGCACTCCGCGAGAGTCCCGTCGATCACGATGGCGGCGAATTCTCGACGACGCAGTGCGGCAAGCGCTGCCTTTCGTCCCTCAGCGACCTCGACCTCCATGCCCAGTTGCGCGGCAACCACAGCGGCGCAGTTGCGAGCGCCCTCAATTCCCGTCACCATCAAAATGCTCATCTTGAATTCCTCTTTATTTGTGCGGACGATTTTGCTGTGATGATTCGTTTCGCCCACGCTTGTCTATCGGCGGCAAGTCGTGCTTTTATCGGTTCCTGTTGGGATTTGAACGGATGGTCGATTACTCGTCCGGCGGCGAGTCGGCGATGCCGTACTCTTTCAGCTTTCGATAGAGCGTCGTTTTGCCGATGCCCAGCAGCTTTGCCGCCTGAAGCTTGTCTCCATTGAGGGCCTGGATGGCGCTCAGAATGGCTTCGCGTTCGAGGTCGGCAAGCGCCTTGACTGAGGGCTTCTCGCTCTCTCCCTCACCTTCGGCGACTGCCGCCGCGGCGCGATGCGCCGCCAGACCCTGCTGCTGCAATTGCGTGGGAAGGTCTCCAAGATGGAGCACCGGGCCAGAGGAGAGAGCACAGGCGCGCTCCACGGCATTTTCGAGCTCTCGCACGTTGCCCGGCCAGTCATGGTGCATCATGGTGCGAAGGGCGTCATCGCTGAGCATGAATTTTATGCCGTGCTCGTGACTGATTCGGTCAAGGAAATGCGCGGCCAGCAGAGGGATATCTTCGCGACGATCGCGAAGGGCGGGGAGTCGCAGGTTGACCACGTTGAGACGGTAGAAAAGATCTTTGCGGAATGCGCCTCTCTCAACCATCTCAGCCAGATCGCGATTCGTGGCCGCCACGATGCGCGCTTTGATCGGGACGCGATGCGTGGCGCCAACAGGCCGGACTTCCTTTTCCTGGAGAGCCCGCAGGAGTTTTGCCTGAAGGTCGAGGGAAAGCTCGCCGATTTCGTCGAGGAAGACCGTGCCCCCCTCCGCCGATATCAGCAGTCCATCTTTGGAGCGGTTGGCGCCGGTGAACGCGCCCTTTACGTAGCCAAAAAGCTCGCTCTCAATGAGCGTCGGCACCAGCGATCCGCAGTCAACAGGCAAAAATGGCTTCTGCGAGTTCGGGCCGAAGGAGTGAATGGTGCGCGCGATGAGTTCCTTGCCTGTGCCACTCTCTCCGAGGACGAGAACAGGATGGGTGCTCTGCGCGACCTTTGACAAAATGCGGTAGATCTTCTCCATCTCGCCGGAGTGGCCGATGATGGAACCGAGACCCCGCGAGAGACGCAATCTCTCACGCAACTGGCGCGTGGCCGTGTCGGCAGTGTGATTGAGCGCGGCACGGTCGAGCACGGTCGAGAGCTCGTCCATGGTGAAGGGCTTGGTGAGATAGTCGCAGGCTCCGCATCGCATGGCCTCGACGGCCGCGTTCACTGAGCCTGACGCGGTCATTGCGATGACGGAGAGCGCCGGGTAAAGCAGTTTGACTTCGGAGATCAGTTCGAGGCCGAGATTCGCGTTCGCAGGCAGATTGACGAGCAGAATATCTGCGGCGTGGCCGCGAAGCAGGCTGCGGGCTTGTCCCAGGTCGCCGGTGCTCTCGACCGCATAACCGAGGCTTGCAGAGATTTCAGCGCAGGCCGACCGGGTTGCAGGATCGGAATCCGCGATGAGCAGATAGAGCTTCGGCGCCGGTACCGCAACTTGAGGAATAGACTCCATGGCCCTTTTGTAAATAACTGTTTCGAGCATTGTATTCGCCTCGGAAGCACTTCGCTAAAATGGGACGGTTTGCCTCTAGACCTGCGCTTCTAGGAGCGCGCGCGTTGGCAGGCTTGCACTGGCAACTCGATTTGAAAGCAGGCACCGACCGGATCACGGTTGGCTGCATGGATAAAGCCCCCTGCTGCTTCCACGATGGATCGTGTGATGGAGAGGCCGAGCCCGCGATGCGCGACGGGCCATTGATCCGGGCGAACAAGGGCAGCGGAATTTCTGTGCGCCGATTGGCCAGGCTCAAAGACCGTACTCAGCAAACGGTCTGGAATGCCTGGTCCGTTATCTTCGACGTTCAGGGTCAGCCAGGGGGCATTTCCGGGTTCGCCGCAGCTTTCCCAGAGGTTGATATGAATGCGTCCCACGCCGGCCATCGCTTCGGCGGCATTCTTTACAAGGTTCACCAGGATTCGAGTGAGGTCCTCTCCGGACATCTGTACAGGCTGCGCGGCGCCTTCGACATTTACGGTTACCGAAACTGCGGGTCCAGCCACGGCAGAGAGAAGATTTCTGTTGTACAAAGTCTCGGCGGCAAGATTTTCGATGGTTTTGGAGGGAACACTATGCCAGCGCTTCGATTGACCGCGCTGGTTGTGGGCGCAGCCTTCGATCGCGAGCTTTTCAAGTTGAGTCCGCGATAAGGCGTCCTCGTCCTGAGTTTCCTCGGGATCAAGTCCCGCAAGCTTGTCTACTAGCCGGCGGCTCGCCGCAGCGACGAGCTTGAGCTCGCTGCCGTAGTGTGTGAATGGCTCTCCGAGCACTCCCGGTTCCTGCAACAGGTCGCAGTAAAGATCCAGGGCAGTTACCATGTTCCGGGCGTCGTGAGCAACAGCGGCGAGGTTCTCGCCCTGACTACCGAGAGTGGATAGATTCTCGACCACGGTCTCGGCACGCTTTCGCTCTGATTCGCCTAATTCAGCCAGTTGTTCAAGTAATTGCATGTGCATCCCTTTCTGTCCCAATTCGGCGTTTGCTCGCTGGGTTTTGTCCTGTTCTGTTACACGTGCTGTGCCAAACTCGGACAGCTTCCTTAAGTTTCAGATAACTCAGGGTTTTGGGGAGAATGCAGCGGATTTGAGCGAGAGTTGGCGCGGTGCGATTTCCCAAACTGGCACAAGTACGATGGTGTCTCGCGGTCGGGAGGGTTTGTTCTCAGCGGTTTACAAGGAACGGCAAATCGGGACCAAGTTGGAATCGCTATCCCGTTTTGGGAACGACCAGTTTGGTCGGCGGTCGGGCAATGCGGTTCCCTTACAATCGCCCTATGAACTTGAGCGATTCCAAGAACTTCTTCCGGCCTGGGGGCCGGCAGCCCGCCCAAATGCGTCCTCTGACTCTCACGCCGGGGTATGTGCAGACAGCGGAGGGTTCGGTACTTGTCACGGTGGGAAACACGCGCGTGCTGACCAACGCGACGATTGAGCAGGGGGTTCCGGGCTGGCTGCGGAATTCCGGGCGTGGATGGGTGACGGCGGAATACGCCATGTTGCCACGGTCCACGGTGACGCGCACGCCGCGCGAGAGCGAACGCGGCAAGATCGGCGGCAGGACCCATGAAATCCAAAGGCTCATTGGACGGAGCTTGCGTTCGGTCGTGGATATGCAGGTCCTCGGAGAGCGGACGGTCATTCTGGATTGCGATGTGATTCAGGCCGATGGCGGAACGCGCACTGCGGCGATCACCGGTGCGGCGGTAGCGCTGGCGCTCGCATTGAACGCGCTCATCAAGGCCGGAACGCTGAAGCAGTCTCCGCTGAAGCAGTTGGTGGCGGCGACCTCGGTGGGGATCGTGGGCGGGGTGCCGCTGCTTGATCTCTGCTACGAAGAGGATTCGCAGGCCGAGGTAGATATGAACGTGGTGATGACGGAAGATGGCGGCCTTGTCGAGACACAGGCGACTGCGGAGAAGGGTAGCTATTCTCGCAGTCAATTGAATGGAATGATCGATATGGCGGAGGCGGGGATCAGAGATATATTCGCGGCGCAGCGGGCGGTGCTGGGGCGATAACGGGAGCACAAAAGAGCGAACGTAGCGGCGGGTGGGATTCGTGCTTTCCCACCCATGCGCGAAAGGGCCGCGTCATGGATGGGGCACCCCGGCGTCATGGATCGGGCGCCCCGGGCTTGGAACCAGGATTTTGAGAATTCAGTTTCTTGCTACTAACGAAGAACCGCTGCCAGCAGGAGGGTGCCGCCCAATCCTGCGATGGAGAGGACGGTTTCCATCACCGTCCAAGTGCTTAGAGTTTCCTTAATTTCCAATTTGAAGAACGATTGAATCATCCAGAAGCCGGGATCGTTGACGTGCGAGAGAATCAGCGAACCGGTGCCGGTGGCAAGGACGAGCAACTCGGGGCGCACGCCGAGGTTCCCGGCCATCGGCGCGAGCACTCCTGCAGCCACGGCCATTGCTACGGTCGCTGAGCCCATGGCGACACGCACTACGGCAGCCAACGTCCAGGCGAGGACAAGAGGCGGCATGTTTGCGTGCAAGGCGATGCCGATGGTAGCCTGCGCCGCGCCCGAATCGCGGAGGATTCCGCTGAGGCCTCCTGCTGCGGCGAGGATTACCAACACATTGGCGATGGGCTCGAAGGATTCCGTGCACACCTGTCGTAATAGCTCGCGACCGTGGTGGCGGCCTGTCTGGATGCGGCCGCCCAGGGTGACGAGCGCCGCGAGCACGGCAATCAGCAGAGCGACGTCAGGGCTGCCGATGAAGCGAAAGATCTGGTTCGCACTGGTTCCCGGTGCGGCGATGGAGTCGGCCCAACTGCCGAGAAAGATGAGTCCGATGGGGAGGAGGATGGCGCTGGCGGCGCGGATGGGGCCGGCGGGCGGTGGAACTGGCTCTGCTTCGCTCGTCGCGACTGTTGCAGGGGCGCAGTCCGTCGCAAATGTTTCCGCCGGACCGCCGAAGATTGGTGTTTCCTGCTCTGAGATTTTCCCGTTTGCGCCGGCGGTTCGTTTGAGCCAGCGGCGAGTGAGAAGCCAGCCCAGCCCCGGTCCTGCCAGTGCAGCCGCGGGGAGCCCGGCCAGCAATCCCCAGAAGATGGTGCGACCGAGGTCGGCGTGGTATTGCGTGGCTGCGAGCATGGCCGCGGGGTGTGGTGGAAGCGCGCCGTGAACAATCGATAGTCCCGCGAGGAGCGGCATGCCGACCAAGATCGGCGGTCGTCCGCTGCGTCGCGCTGCCGCTGCCACGATGGGCATGAGAAGCACGAGTCCGACCTCGAAGAAGACGGGCATGCCGACGAGGATTCCCAATCCCAGTAAGGCCCAGGGAAGACCCTTTTTGCCGCAGCCCTCTACCAATGCTGACCCGAGGGCCCCAGCTCCGCCTGATCTGGCGAGGAGGTTGCCGAGGATGGCTCCCAGGCCGAGCACAATCGCGATGTGGCCCATGAGGTTGCCGACGCCGAGGGAAAAGGAAACGGGAATCTGCTTGAGGGGCATGCCTGCGGCCACTCCCAACGCCATTGCGCCAATGACGAGGGCGATGGCCGGATGCAGGCGAACGCGGGCGATTAGGACGAGCAGTAACAGGACTGCTCCAGCCGCGCAGGCCAGCAGAAACCAGCTTGAGGTGGGTGGGACGGCGGCAAGGAGCACGGAGGGATTATTCCATATGAGGCTCAGCAAAGGGGTTCCGCCGCTGTGCCGAAGAACACACTTTTGGCTTGCGCGTCTCTGCTACCATAGGGACGATCGCAGTTCGTGCCGCTTGACCGGCTGATTTCCTTCACATGCAGGAAGATCGCAGCGGCGGCCCGACCATCCAAGAAAGATTCAAGAAGGAGAACTCCTATGCCATTAGTCTCCATGCGGCAGCTCCTCGACGAGGCCGCCAAGGGCGGATACGGTGTCGGCGCGTTCAACGTCAACGATATGGAACAGATTCAGGCCATCATGGAGGCGGCGAAGGAAACCAAGTCGCCGGTCATCATCCAGGCCAGCCGGGGCGCGCGTCAATTTGCGCAGGACCGCTATCTTTTCCACTTGATTTTGGCGGCCAGCGAACTGTACCCGGATATTCCGATCGCCATGCACCAGGATCACGGCAACAGCTTTGAGACCTGCAAGAGCGCCATTGAGTTGGGATTCACCAGCGTAATGATGGACGGCTCGCTCAAGGCCGACGGCAAGACTCCTGCGTCGTTTGAAGAGAATGTCGAAGTCACCAAAAAGGTGGTCGACTATGCGCACGAGCGCGGCGTTACGGTCGAAGGCGAAATCGGCGTACTGGGCGGAGTGGAAGACGGCCACGGCGCGGGCGGCAGCGGTCTCGACCACATCACCGATCCTGATCAGGCAGTGGAGTTTGCCGAGTTGACCGGCGTCGACGCGCTGGCTATCGCGATCGGCACCAGCCACGGCGCATACAAGTTCACCAAGAAGCCCGATGGCTCCGTGCTGAAGATGGACGTATTAATTGCGATTCACAAGCGCCTGCCCAAGACGCACCTGGTGATGCATGGCAGCTCCTCGGTACCGAAGGACCTGCAGGACATCGTGAACCAATACGGCGGCAAGCTGAAAGAGACATGGGGCGTGCCGGTCGAAGAGATTCAACTCGGCATTCGGAACGGCGTGCGCAAAATCAACGTGGACACGGACAACCGGCTAGCGATTACTGGCGCCATCCGCAAAGTCTTGTGGGAAACCCCGGAGAAGTTCGACCCGCGCGACTACATGAAGCCGGCCCGCGAGGCCATGCAGAAGGTTGTTGCGCTGCGCATGACCCAGTTTGGGCAAGCAGGGCACGCCGGCGATTACAAGCCTGTCGCAATCACCGACATCGCCAAGGGCTATGCTGACGGTTCTCTCAGCACTCGTCCGCTGGTCGCTGCGAAGTAGCTTCTGCAACGATTCACTGTCTTAAAGGAATGGCCACTCAGCAAATCGCTGCGTGGCCATTTTGTTTGCAGTCATAACGATTTTGTTGGGGGGATTTTCGGGATCACTTTGAAGTTGCTTCCGTGGGTTTTGGGGGCGCTTCTGCCGGCGGAGTATCGAGGTGGAGAAACTTGCCGACGTTGTGGGCGGATTTTCCCAGTGCGCGTGTGACGTTCCGGTAGGAAGTGTCGAGGGCGTCTTCTGTCGAATCTCCGGCGCCAGCCAGTGCGGAATCGGTTTTGCGGCTACTGGTTGCCAATGCATCGGCGGTGGATCCACCTGCGGCAATAGTCGATTGCGCGGGGCGCTTTGAGGGATTGACCCAGGCGATGTCGGACGCTGGAAGCTGTTCGAGTCTCGCGATTGCTGCAGGCTGGAAGTCCGAGCGCGCCATCTTCGCTGACAGAGGCCACTGCAAAGAGGCAATCCAGAGTGCGCCATTCATCGGCGTTCCGTTCTCGCCAAGATTGAGGATTTCCGTTGTCCCGAGCGGATCCATGTGTTGGCACACGTCGCCTCCGCAGCCGTGGCTGCATAGGCGCTCATTGAGGAATGAAGCGTGCTTGCCAACCGATATCCAAACGACAGGGCCGCGATCTTCAGCATTGAGCGCGGACGCTCGAGTTATCTGGCTGGCATCGCACATTGTGTCTTCATGAGCCGCGGCGTACCAGTAGAGCGCGCGCCATTCCTCTTGATTGTCAGGCGAGGGGCTCTTCACGGCCAGGACAGAGACGTGTTCCGCATCGAGGGGATGGCTCATGCGTCCGCAGTCGCTCTTCCAGAGGTGGTAGTAATGGATTTCGACTGCCTGGCGCGCTTCGAATTCTCGGGGAGTCACCTGGCCGTAGATCGCGACCTCTTCGGCACGCACCGTTGGATCGCTGCGCCCCGGTGTGAAGAGAGCCGGCGCGTCTGCGCAATCCTGCCGACTGATCATGAATGCCGGGGCAAATTGGATGAGAAGCGTCTGCTCCATTTCATCGGTCAAGCCGTCGCGATCCGAATCGAGGGAACTGGTCGTGGCGGGATCCTGGGGAACCGCTGGTGCAGAGAGTGACCTTGGTTCAAGTCCCGAGAAGCATAGTGCTATTGCGGCGAACGCGGATACCAGTCGCATTCTGAGATCCTACTTGATCAAGCGACGTGGTGCCGGCGTGAAATGTGTGCCGGTGGCCGGCAGGAAGGAAAAACTTAAACCGCGGGAGCCGCGGATGGCTGGCGTGACGCGATCGCAAACGTGTCGGTTTCCTGATCCTTGTATTGCAACTGGTAGAGCTTCCAGTAAAGTCCGCGATGCGCGAGCAATTGCTGATGGGAACCCATCTCGCGGAGTTGGCCCTTGTGCATTACGAGAATGGTGTCGGCGCGCTGCACGGTAGAAAGACGATGTGCGATGAGCACGCTTGTACGGCCTTCGACCATCCGCTCGAGCGCGCTACGAATGCGCAACTCGGTGTCTGTATCGACGCTTGAAGTTGCCTCGTCGAGGATGAGGATGCGCGGATTGAATGCGAGTGCTCGTGCGAAGTTGATGAGTTGTTTCTGGCCGGTGGAAAGAGAATTGCCGCGTTCCTGCACGGGTTCATCGAAGCCCCCCGGGAGTGTCTCGACAAAGTCGAGCACGTTGACATCGCGCGCCGCCTGTCGCAGCGCGGCTTCGGTGATCTCCTCGTTGCCGAGACGAATATTTTCAGCCAGTGTTCCTGTGAACAGGAACGGGTCCTGAAGAACAACGGCGAAGTGCTTGCGGAGCGCGGCGAGATCCTGCTCGCGCAGATCAACGCCGTCGAGGAGGATGGCGCCTGCGGTCACATCGTAGAAGCGCATCATGAGGCTAGTAAGCGTGGCTTTGCCTGCACCAGTGTGCCCGACGATGGCGATGGTCTGGCCCGGCTCAACAGTGAACGAGACATCTTTCAATATCCATTCGATGTCGCTCATGGCGGCCAATTCTGCGCCGACATTCTGCGAATGGGTCGCGCGATCTACGGCGGATTGTTGGATGGAGGTCAGCTTCTGGTAGGTGAACCAGACATGGCGAAACTCGATTCGGTTGGATCCGTCACCCAGGCGTGGATTCGGGGGACTGACGATCTCCGGCGCGGTGTCGATGAGCTTGAAGATGCGCTCGCAGGCTGCCATCGCGGCCTGAAGGATGTTGTATTTGTCGCTGAGGTCCTGAATCGGACGCCAAAAGCGTTGCGAATACATGTTAAACATCGCCAGCATGCCGATGGTGACAGAGCCCGAGAGCACGCCGAAGCCGCCGCGCCAGATCACGAGCGCAATGGCGATGGAGGAGAGCAGTTCGACCGCCGGATAGTAAAGCGCGTAGGCGAAGATCGTATCTTTGAACGCGATCATGTGCAGGCGATTGACGGCTTCGAAGTCGTTGAACGCGCGCTGCTCGCGATTGAAGAGCTGGACAACGCTCATGCCGCTGACATGTTCCTGCGTGAAGCTGTTGATGCGGGCGATGGCAGCGCGAACGCGGCGATAGCTCTCCCGCACGCTGTTTCTGAACAACCGCGTCACGATGAGGATCAGCGGCAGAACTGCGAAGGCAAGCAGGGCGAGCCACCAGTTGATGCTCAGCATCACGATAGCCATGATCGTGAGAGTGAAGAAGTCATCTACGATAGCCAGGATTCCCCCGGTAAACATTTCGTTGATGGCATCGACGTCGGAAGTGATTCGCGTAACCAGGCGACCGACCGCGTGATTATCAAAGAACCCGATGTGCATGCGCTGCATGTGTCGAAAGATGTCGCGGCGCAGATCGAACATGATTTTCTGTCCGGTCCACTGCATCAGGTAGGTCTGAATGAATTCAAACAGGTAGGCGGAGACCAGGGCACAAAGGTAAATGAGTGCAAGCCGCGTGATGCCCTCAACGGGATCGGACGGAAGATGGCGCGTAAGGAAGCTCGTCGCTCCACCGGCGTGCGCAAGGATGCTTGTGGGCAGTCCGTCCTTTGTCTGCGTAGGAAAGTAGCGATCAATTCCCACCATTACCAGGTACGGCCCCGCGACGTCGCTGAGCGATTTGAGCGAGATGGAAATGGAAGAGATAGTGGCCTGCCACCAGTAGGGTCGCAGGTAGTGGCCAAGGCGACGGATCAGCCGGGAGTCGTAGACTTTGCCAACCGGATCTTCGTCGGCTTTGCGAGATTCGGCTTTGCCGGAGGCAGGTAGCTTCGAATTTTCCTGGCTGGGTTTTTGCGCTTCGTCCGGCATCGGTAGGGGTCGGCTTCCTCTCCTATTGTACGGGCAAGGCGTAAAGGGCCGCCGCACGTCGCCAAGTGGTAGATGCTCTAGACTCAAGGGGTGGATTCACAGGATTCTGATATTCCTTCGGGGAACGGCAGCCAAGCTCCGGAAATCATTCGCCGAGGCCGATATCTTTACCCGCCCGGTTTGCGAATGAACCTGCCCTTTTACCGCTTCCACAAGTTTTTCAGGCCGGGTAATCCGATACTGCTGTTTGAACACCTCAGGCGGTATGGACGCGCCGCGCACTATCGGATTCTGCTGCATGATGTCGTCCTGTTGCATGAACCCGCGGACATTCACGAGGTTCTCATCGACAAGGCGTCGTCTTTCGGCAAGGAGCGCACCCAAAAACGGATGAGGATTGTGCTCGGCGAGGGCATGATTACGTCTGATGGGGAGCAGCATAAGCGCGGGAGGCGCATTGCAGCACCGGCATTTCATCGTCGTCGCATCGAGCGTTATGCCGGGCAGATCGTGGACCTCTCGGCAACCCTGTGTTCCGAATGGAAGCCGGGGCAGCAACTGGATATTGCAGCGGAGATGATGCGGCTTGCGCTTCAGGTCACCGCCCGAACGCTCTTCGACACCGAGGTGACGCCGGAGATCCATGTGATCAATGAACAGGTGAACATCATCATGGATCTTTACAACCTGCTGGTGGCGCTGCCTCGTGCCGAGTTGCTTCTCAACGCGCCGCTGGCGCCCATGAGGCGTTTCCGCCGGGCGAAGGCGCGGCTGGATGAGGTTGTGGAAGCGATGATCCAGAGGCGTCGAGACGAAGCGGGATCGACCGCTCTGGAGCAGCGCGGAGATTTGCTTTCTATGCTGCTTGCGGCGCGCGACGATCAGGCGGAGGGCGATGGCGGGACGCTGAGTTCGGATGAGCTTCGAGACCAGGTGCTGACGCTATTTCTCGCAGGGTACGAGACCGTGGCGAATGCCCTTGCGTGGACGTGGCTGCTGCTCGGGCAAAATCCAGATGCCGAGGCCCGGCTGCATGACGAGCTTGATTCGGTTCTCGCCGGCAGTCCTCCTACGCTTGAAGACATGCCACGGCTTGAATACACCGCGATGGTGTTGTCGGAGTCCTTGCGTCTCTACCCGCCTGCGTGGGCGATGGGGCGAGAAGTGCTCGAGGACGTTTCCATTGGCCCGTATCGCTTGCGCAAGGGGACCATGGTGTTTTTCAGCCAGTACATTGTGCAGCGCGATCCGCGCTGGTTTCCCGACCCGGAGGCATTTCGGCCAGAGCGATTCACGGCCGAGGGGAAAGCAGGCCGTCCACGGTTCGCCTATTTCCCGTTTGGGGGAGGCGGACGGCAATGCATCGGCGAGTCGTTTGCGTGGATGGAGGCGATGCTTGCGCTGGCCACGATCGCTCAGGGATGGCGG
>Ga0207701_10005756_pt1 | contig 12415 bp, 13 predicted proteins | sample KBSSwiSSwithPhiX_FD_184294 | JGI IMG/M metagenome (GOLD analysis project Ga0207701, IMG submission 184294) | Switchgrass rhizosphere bulk soil microbial communities from Kellogg Biological Station, Michigan, USA, with PhiX - S5 (SPAdes) (version 2) | ecosystem: Environmental > Terrestrial >...
TTGATCACGGTGTACCGTCCCTCAAGTTGCCCTCGTGCGCCTTGCCGGCTTCCCAGCTTTTCGATGGCCGCCCCGGGCGGCGGTTTCGCAGAATCATACGCAAAGCAGGGGCGTTACGGCAACACATGTAAGGAAACTCGATCGCGCCGGCAGCCGATGAGGTTGCATGCAGGTCAACAACGATGCGCCGCCGAGCGCTGGCGCCAAGGACGAGGTTCGCGACGCCGGTGACGCCGGGGATGCCGGCACGCCGACGCGGACGGGCCGGAAATTTCGCAACGCGCTCGAGCGCAAGCGCCACGACCCAGGCGCGGTCCCCCATGATGGCGCCTCCGCCGCGGCGATGGCCGGCTGGTTTCGCTCCGAATCGGGCGCGGCGTCGCCGACTGGGGCCGCGCGCGTCTCTGCCGCGTCGGCGCCGCGGCCGATCGATCGCGTCCTCATCGGCTCTGGACCCGACGGTGCGGAGGCACGGATTCGCATCGGCGCGGGCGCGCTGGCGGGCAGCGAGATCCAGCTTTCGAGCCGGGCCGCGGGCAACGCGGTCGAGGCGCGGCTCTTGACACACGCGGCCAGTTCGCGGCAGACGCTGTCCTTGGTGATGGACGAGATCAGGTTGCGGCTGCGGGATCGAGGCATCGTCCTGTCGACGAAGGTGCCCGCTGGGCGTCCGGCGAGCGCGACGAGCGGCGCCGACGCCACGAAAGATGATCGGGACGCGCCGCCGGGGTCATCCGCGTGAACGCAAAGCTGGTCGATCTCGCCGACTGTCCACGTGTGCGCGCTCGCCAGGCGCACGCGACGCGTGCGCTGCTCGCAGCGTGCGCCCGCCTGCCGGAGACCTGGGAGGTCGCACTGCCGCCGCTCGGAACAGCGACAGTGGTGTTCGCCGGGTTCGACGGCGGCGGCGATCGCATCGCGGGCGTCGAGTTTCCGGTCAACTTCGGCGTCGCGCGCGGGCGGGTCAGCATTGAAACGTCCGTCGCCGTACGCCTCGTCGACGCGGTGCTGGGCGGCGGCGCGGTCTTCTCGGCGGTTCGTGCGGCGGGCCCGGCGGAGCGCGGTGTCCTCGCCGGCGTGCTGGCGCCGGTGTTCGACCGCATCGGCGGCAGCCTTCACCTGGGGCCGTTGCCGGCGGATCGCCGGAGCGAGCCGGTGGCCATCGCGTTCCGCGTGGAAACGATCGTGGCGTCAGGTTGGCTGCGGTTGACGCCGCCGGCGGGCGGTCTGCCCGCCGCCGATGGCATCGACGCCTGGCGGGCGCGGGCGGGACGCATCCCGGTCACGGGACACGTCGAGATCGCGGTGACTCGCGTGCCGGCGGCCGCGTTCGCAGGCGTCGCGGTTGGTGATGCGGTCGTCTTCGACGGCGCGCACGCATCGGCCTTCGCGGCGGGCGCGCCGTGGAACGGCCGGTTTCGCGTCGGGCCTCACGCCGCGGACGTCACGATCGACGTCGACGGCAAGCTTGCGATCGGCGGCGGATTCTCGCCGCTGCCACACGAGGAGGGGAACATGAGCGTTTCGGGTAATTCGGGATCGAACAGGGATGCGACCACCGTGCTGGCCGCTGCATCGATCGAAGTCGTCGCGGAGGTCGGGCGAATCACGTTGCGCGGCGACGAGCTGCTTGGCCTCGCGCCGGGCGCCGTGCTGGCGATGGGGAAAGAACGGGCGCGCGTCGCGTTGCGCGTCGGCGGCGAGGTCTGGGCCGACGGCGAAATCGTCGACATCGACGGCGAGCTCGGCGTTCGCGTCACGCGCCTCGCGGATAGATAACGCTCAGCTGGCGGTCGGCGCCGCGGTGCCGTCCAGGTACTGCCCGGCGATCTCGGCGATGGATGCCGCCGCGGCGGACCAGCGCGGCGCGCTCGTCATCAACGTCTTGACCAGGGGACCCCACACGTCGCCGTCGGCGCGCAAGGTCAGCGCGCGGCGAACGGCGCTCTCGATCTCGAACGGCGAAGCCGCGCCGTAGAGGATCGCGTGCCCGGTGCGCGAACCGGCATCGTAGTCGACGAGGTAGTCGCGGTTGGCGCCGACCTCGGGCGCGATCGGCAGCGTTCCGTACAGCAGCGCCAACCCTGCCGCGCGGCCGATCCGATCGTGATCGTCGCCGAGCAGGATGGCGTCCGCCGCGCCGCGCGCCAGACGTTCGTCGGCCGCGTCGACACCCGGAAACAACGCGACGCGCCCGGGTTGCTTGAGCGCGAGCAGCCGCGCGCGCTCGACGACCTCGGCGTCGCCGCGCGGGACGATGATCGTCGCGACGTCGAATGGCGCCAGGCGTTCGATTCCCGCCAGGATCGCCTCCGCGCCACCGTCGCGATGCAACGGACCCGTCGTCAGCAGCAGCGTGCGCGGTTCCAGCGCCAGCGAACAGCGACGGGCGATGGCGCGGCGGCATTCGGCCTTGCCCGAAAGCGCCGTGGCGCTGAAGTTGGCGGGAAGGGCGGGGTCGCTACCCGGATCGTTGGGCGGGTCGTCGCAACCGAAGCGCACCGCGATCACCGGTTCGTCGGAGGCGCGAGATGCCAGACCAGGGTCGCCTTCGGTCGCGCGCGCCGCGCTCGGACTGGGCGCGACGATGGCGTTGGCGCCGAGACAGCCGAGGGCGACGAGGGAACGCGACGCTGATTCGTCGCCGAGCAGCAGCGGGCCCAGGACCTCCGCCTCGGGCGGCGCCAGCGCCGGGCCCAGGCGGCCCGTCGGCAGAACGAACAGGCGGACGGCGGCCGATGTCGCGGACAGCGCGGCTGCCGCGGGCTCGCCCCAGCCGATGGTGACCTCGGGCGCGATCAGCTTGTCGTTCGCCAGCGACCGCACGGCCGCAGCCAGCAAGGCAGCGGTCTCGGCCCGGCTGCCCGGCTGGGCCGCCAGCACCAGCAACTGGGCATCGCTGAGCGAGGCGCGGCCTTCGAACAGCGTCAGCTCGTGGGTGCGATCGCCGACGACGGCCGTGACGGTCCGCAGCCTGCGCGCCAGTCCGGGCACCCGGCCTGCGACGTCGGCGCTGGCCAGCGTCAAAACGGTGGTCCGGTTCCCCAGCGCGGCCAGCGCGCGGCTCAGCCCGGCCGCGCCCAGCGGCGCAACGCCTTCGCCGAGCGGGGCGACCGCATCGGAAATGAGCAGAAAGTCCCGGCCGGCCACTACAGATGTCGCTCGGTCGGGCTACCGCTACTCGGTCGCGCCGCGCTCGTCCTCTTCCCCCGGGAACTCGTTCACCGAGGGATACTTCATGATCTCTTTGCGCGAGATCTTCCAGGCCTTCTGGACGATCCACGACAGGGACCGATCCTGACGAGTGGCCTCATCCTGGATCTCTTTCAACATCTCTTCGGGGAAGTACAGGCTCTGCTTGCGCTTGTCGGATCCGCCCATTGGATGACGAAGCCTCCAGTCGTGGTGGTCGAGGTGGGACAGTGTAAGATGAACAACAGACGGATGTCAAGGAGTCCGTCGACGTTCCCGTCGAGGTTCGACGATGCGCGCGTCGGGCCAGCCGCGCGGCGGTGAAAAAGCGAGGCCCGCCAGAAAATGCGAGGAAAGCGCGCGAAGAAGCGGCCATCCTTGACGGGTGAATTTCGTCCCACTATTCTAGCGGGCTATTTCACATCGGCAGCGCCTCACGGCGCGGGGATGGACATGGAAGGGACCGGGCTGAAGAAGAAGGATCTCAAGCGGTTTCGCGACATCCTGCTGTCCAAGAAGAAAGAGATTCTGCGCAACGCGCAGAGGACCTTGAACGAGGACATGACGCTGGACGCCGACGACTTGCCGGACGAAATGGATCTGGCGTCGTCGGAGTACCTGCACTCGTTCACGTTCCGGTTGCGCGGTCGCGAAAAGGTTTTCCTCCAGAAAATCGACCACGCGCTCGAGAAGATCAAAGAAGGAACCTTCGGCGTGTGCGAACAGTGCGGCGAACCAATTTCGCTGAAACGCCTGGAGGCGCGCCTCGAAACGACGTTGTGCATCCGCTGCAAGGAAGACCAGGAGCGAATCGAAAAGGCGTACGGCTAACTCCAGCCGTCGTCACTCTGGTTCTGGCTGCGGTCGCCGGCGGATGCGCCGGCCCGCTGGCGTTCGAGTTCGGAAGCGCGTCGATCGGAACGCACGCCGACGGGACGCTTCGGCATCCCGCACAGCTGCCGTACGACGGCGACGGTTACACGATCCTCGGACCGTGGCGCGCGCGGCACGCGAACTACGCCACTGAAGAACTGGTCGGTGTCGTCGTGCGCGCTTCGCGCGCGGTCGAGCGTAGCGATCCGGGCGGCGTCGCGGCGATCGGTGACCTGTCGCGACGGAGCGGCGGCGATTCGGCCGAGCACAAGTCGCATCAGAGCGGCCGCGACGTCGACGTCTTCTTCTACGGGACCGATCGCGAGGGCCGACCCTTTCGTCCCGGAGACGCGATGTTTCACTTCGCGCCCGACGGCAGGGCGGTGCGCTGGTCGCCCCCGCACGGGGTGCGCGCGCCATCGGGCGGCGTTCCGGCGGTTCGCTTCGATGCACGGCGCAACTGGGCGTTCGTGCGTGCGCTGCTCTCCGATCCGGAGAGCGAGGTGCAGTGGATCTTCATTCACCGCGCGCTCGCGGCGGCGTTGCTGCAAGAAGCGACGAGGCAAGGTGACGACCCGGCGCTGGTGGCGCGGGCGTCCTTCATCATGAAGCAGCCGAGCGACGCCGAGGTGCACGACGATCACATGCACGTGCGCCTGTACTGCGCGGCTGCCGATCGCCGCCTTGGTTGCGTCGACAAGGGCCCGGTCAGATGGTGGAAGAAGATGTGGAAGTACATGGGCGCCCCCTATGGACGGCCACCCGTTGAAACGGTGGGCGCCGACGCGCTCGCGGCATTCGGACGGTTGTTTCGCGGCGAGCTGCCGCTGACGTTCGTCCCCGGCGACGCGACGTCGTAGTCGTCGCCGGCCTGTTGATCGTGCTTTCAGCGGCCGGCGTCGGGTTTCGCTTCGGGCTTCGCGTCGAGGCGAATCGGCGCCTCGAACGCCATGTGCGCCAGGACCCATTCGAACGGACCCGTCGCGGCCGCGAGATCGGCGACCGGCGTGGCCAGCGTGACGACCACGGCCTGGCGCGCGTCGGGCCCGCCCTCGATCTTGCGGACGATGTAGAGCTGGCGCAGCGCCTGGTTGCGGCGCGCGGCGCGCGCTTCCAGCTGGACGCCGTCGTGGGGGCCGGGCGCGGTCTGCACGATCGTCAGACCCTGCGCGAGCAAGCCCGGCTTGCTCTGCTCGACAAGCGCCGCGGCATCCTTCACCGTCGTCCGATCGACCGCGAGCGTGATGCGGCTGCCGCCCGGATGCACCAGCGCGACCAGCACAGTCGGATAGCCCGTATGTTGTGACAGCGCCCAGCCAGGCGGCGCGTCGACACCGACGCCGTGGCGCGCGCTGAAGAAGCGGCGCTCCTTGCTGCCGCCGGTGCGTGACGTCTCGGCGAACGCCGACGCGGCGATGACGATCGCGATTGCGGCGGCGGCCAGCGCGACGCGCATGAGTCCGCAGTATAGGGCGCACTCGACAGTCGGTCTAAGGACACGCTCCGCCGCGCGAACGCGTTCGCCGTCGTCGAGAAACCACGAGCCACTGAACGGAATCACAGTCATTTTTCTATTGAGCAGATTCTATTCAATAGATTAGGTTCAGTATCCGATAATGAAGCGGCCAGCATCCATCTCGCGCACTCCCGGCGGAATCGCCGACGAGGCCACGCGCGCGCCGACTTCGCTGCGGGGGCTACTGGACGACCGGGAGCTCGAAGAGATCGAACGCTCGTGGCCCGACGGAATGACGTCGCGCCAGATCGTCGACGTGTTCGAGACGCGCGGGATCCGTTTCTCGGAGGCGACGCTGCGCAAGTACGTGCAGCTCGGCTTGCTGCCGCGTTCGGTGCGCGTGGGCCGCAAGGGCAAGCACCGCGGCTCGTGCGGGCTCTACCCGTCGCACGTCATCCGGCGCGTGAACGTCGTCAAGGGGATGATGGCCGAGGACCGAACGATCGAGGAGATCCAGCGATCGTTCGCGCGCTTCAAAGACGACATCGAATCGGTCGAGAAGCACCTGCGCGAGCTGATCAGCGGCTTCGAGCGCGAGGCGAAGTTGCCGAGCGTGGCCGCCGACGGGCGCCGCGAGCTGGAACGCGAGATCACCGAGGCGAAGCGCGCCGCCGGCGAGCTGGTCCGGCGCATCGCCAGCCTCGAGCGACGAATTTCTCAACACGTCGAACCTGCATCCGGCGGCTCTTCAGCCGGCGGTGGGAGCGACCTGTATTGACCGTGGTTGAGCGACCGACGAGGAGGAGCCCCATGGATGACGATTTCGACGATCCCCACTACGAAGACGACGACGTTCCACAACCCGAAGTAGCGCGCATCCGTCGCAAGGTGCATTCGGCCGGGCGCGATGGGCGCGTCCGTTCGAAGACCATCGCGCCCAAACGCCTGACGCGCGACGAGCGGCGGCTGTCCGAGCTGCTGGTCTACCCGTCGGACGTCGAGCGTCCGAAGTGCCGCGAGGAATGCGCGACGATGCCGCGCCCGTGTCCGTTCGTGAGCTGCTCGCACCACCTGTACCTAGACGTCAACCCGCAGACGGGCGCCATCAAGCTCAACTTCCCGCATCTGGAGGTCTGGGAAATGGCCGAGACCTGCTCGCTGGACGTGGCAGATCGCGGCGGTATCACGCTGGAGGAGGTGGGCGCCATCCTGAACCTGACCCGCGAGCGCATCCGGCAGGTCGAGGTGCGCGGGCTCTCGAAGATCAAGGACCACACGGGTAACGAGCTCGGTCTCCCGCCCGAACGCGCCTCGTAGAGCAGTGTCGTAGTCAGTTTCGTCGCCGCGGGCTATCCTGCTGCGCGCGATGGAGCTGCGGGCCCTGACGTTCATAGACGTTCTTCAGCCGCAGCTCGCCGGTTTCCTGCAGACCGTCGCGCAGGGTTTCCTGCCGCTGGACGGGCAGGCGTCGCTGGTCGTCGAGATCGCGCCGGGGATCGCCATCAACACGCTGACCGACGTCGCGCTGAAACGCGCGCGGGTCGCCCCGGGGATGCAGATCGTGGAGCGGGCGTACGGCCTGCTCGAGCTGCACGCCTTCGATCAGGGTGAGGTGCGCGCCGCGGCCGCCGCGATTCTCGGAGAATTGAAACTCACCGAGGCCGATCGCATGACGCCCCGGACGCTGTCGCGCGAAATCATCACTGGCATCGACGGCCACCAGTCGGCCATGATCAACCGCATGCGACACGGCGATATGCTGCGCGACGGCGAGACGCTGTACACGCTCGAGGTCGCGCCGGCTGGATACGCGGCCCTGGCGGCCAACGAGGCCGAGAAGCGCGCGGACATCCGCATGCTGGAGATGGTGACGTTCGGCGCGGTGGGCCGGGTATGGCTGGGCGGCAGCGAGGAGCAGATTCGACAGGCGGCCGACGCGATCGACGGTACGCTGGCGTCGCTGGCCGGGCGCGCGGTGGAGGCGCGGCGATGAGCGCCGTCGCGGGTGCGCCCGCATCGCCGCTGGACGCGATCGACGCGGCGCTGGCCGAGCGGTTGCTGGCCGCGGCGCTGTCGTCGGGCGGCGACTACGCCGATCTTTATTTCGAGCACCGCTCGGGCGCGGACTACGTGCTGGAGGACGGGCGCATCCGCACCGTCGGCCGCGGCGTGACGCTGGGACTGGGCGTACGCGTGCTGCGCGGGGACGCCACCGGCTACGCGTATACCGAGGAGCTGGACGAGGCGCGCATGACCGAGGCGGCGCGCACCGCTGCGCAGATCGCCGCCAGCGGCGCGGTTCCCGGGCCGATCGCGGTGCGTCCCGTGCCGCTCGCGGATCGGTATCGCGTCACCGAGCCGTCCCTGGCGCGTCCCGGCGTCGACAAGGTCGCGCTGCTGCGGCAGGCCGACGCCGCCGCACGCGCCTACGATCCGCGCATCGTGCGCGTCGAGGCGTCGCTGGCCGAGGAATGGCGGGAGGTCCTGGTGGTCACGTCCGACGGCCACCTGGCGCGCGATCAGCAGCCGATGATCCGCTTCGGCGTGTCGGCGGTCGCCGAGGAAGGGCAGCAGCGGCAAGGTGGCCGCTCCGGCGGCGCGGGGCGCTTCGGCATGGAGTTCTTCGCGCGCCCGGGCCAAAGCCCCGAGGAGCACGGCCGCGAAGCGGCGCGCCTGGCGATCGGGATGTTGCACGCCGTCGAGGCGCCCGCGGGCCCGATGGAGGTCGTGCTGGGCGCGGGCGAATCAGGGATTCTGCTGCACGAGGCGGTGGGGCACGGCCTGGAGGCTGACTTCAACCGCAAGCGCACGTCGAATTACACGGACCAGATCGGCAAGCCGGTCGCGTCGCCGCTGTGCACGGTGATCGACGACGGCACCATCGACAACGCGCGCGGGACGATCAACGTCGACGACGAGGGCAACGCCGGCCAGCGCAACGTGCTGATCGAAGGTGGGACGCTTGTCGGCTACATGCAGGACCGCCTGTCGGCGAAGCACTTCGGCGCGAAGCCGTCCGGCAACGGGCGCCGCCAGAGCTTCCGCCACGAGCCGTTGCCGCGCATGACCAACACATTCCTCGCGCCCGGCACCGACGATCCCGAGGACATCATCAAGTCGGTCAAGCGCGGCGTGTTCGCGAAACGCTTCGCGGGCGGGCAGGTCAACATCTCCAACGGCGACTTCGTCTTCGCGCTGACCGAGAGCTACCTGATCGAAGACGGTAAGCTGACGGCGCCGCTGAAGGGGACGAACCTGATCGGCAACGGTCCCGACGTGCTGCGAAAGGTGACGATGCTGGGCGGCGACTTCGAGCTGTCGCAAGGAACGTGGACCTGCGGTAAGGACGGCCAGTCGGTGCCGGTCGGCATCGGCACGCCGACCATGAAGATCGCCGAGATCACGGTGGGCGGGACCAAGACACGATGACCACGACAGGGGGAGGCGGCCGCCGCGTCCCGGATCCGAAAGCGTGCCAGCACGTCGCCGAGCAGATGCTGGCGATCACGCTGAAAGCGGGCGCCGACGGCGCCGAGGTGCTGGTGCGCGACGGCACCGAGCTGGAGGTGAAGGTCCGTCTGGGCGAGCCAGAGCTGATCAAGGAGGCGGGGAGCCGCGCGCTGGGTTTGCGCGTCCTGAAGGACCAGCGCTCCGCGGTCACCTACACGTCCGACCTGACGCCGGCTGGCCTCGAGCGGCTGGCGCGCGACAGCGTCGAGCTGGCGGCGCTGGCCGAGCCCGATCCGATCGCCGCGCTACCGGCGCGCGAGGAGATGGCGCGCGACGTCGCCGACCTGGATCTTTGGGACGAAGGGGTGCTGTCGCTCGACGTCGCGGAAGGGATCCGGCGCGCGCGCGCGGGCGAGGCCGCGGCGCTGGCGTTCGACAAGCGTGTGACGAATTCGGACGGCGCCGTCTTCGGGCGCACCGTCGGCGCGTCGGCGTTCGCGACGTCCGCGGGATTTTCTGGATCGCTGCGCGGTACGCACGTGTCGTTCGTGGTCGAGCCGCTGTGCGACGACGCCGACGGCAAGAAGCGAAACGGATCGTTCTGGACCGCGTCGCGCTTCGCGGCGGGGCTCGCCGACGCCGAGCAGGTCGGCCTGGAGGCGGCGCGCCGCACGGTCGCGAAGGTGGGCGCGCGCAAGATCCCGACCGGCGCGGCGCCCGTCATCTTTTCGCCGGACGCGGCGCGCGGGCTGCTGGGCCAGCTCGCGGGCGTGATGTCGGGCGGCGCCGTGTGGCGGCGGTCCAGCTACCTGGCGGGCCGCGAGGGGACGGCGGTCGCGTCGCCGCTGGTCGAGGTCGTCGACGATCCGCTGCTGCGGCGCGGGCCGGGCTCGCGGCCTTTCGACGGCGAAGGGCTGGCCAGCCGCACCAACGTGCTGGTGTCGGAGGGCATGCTGCGCACGTACCTTTGCGACGTGTACGCGGCGCGCAAGCTGGGGCGGCGGTCGACCGCGTCGGCGGCGCGCGGGATCGGCGGCAGCCCACACGTCGGCGTCTCCAACCTGATCCTGCGCGCCGGTCGCACGCCCGCCGCTGATCTCGAGAAGATCGACCGCGGCCTCTACGTCACGGATCTGATGGGCTTCGGGTTCAACTCCGTCACGGGCGACTACTCGCAGGGGGCGGGCGGTTTCTGGATCGAACGCGGCGCGCGCGCCTATCCGGTCACGGAGATCACCGTGTCCGCGAACTTCGACGAGCTCTGGAAAGGGATCGACGCCATCGGCGACGATCTCGACACGCGCTCATCGGTGCAATGCCCGTCGTTCCGCGTCGGCAGCATGATGATCGCCGGCAGCTAGAGCTAGGACGGCGCGACGATGGGCGCCAGCGTCTCGATGACGAAGTCGTGCAGCGGGCCGTTCGAGGCGACCAGACCGCGCCGGTTGAACAGGTCCGGCTGGTCGTAGATCAGCGGGTTGCCGTCGACATCGCTCATGCGCCCGCCCGCCGCGGCGAGGACCGCCTCGGGGCCGCAGGTGTCCCAGATCTTCGTGCGCCCGCCCGTGTAGACGTAGAGGTCGCGCAGCGCCTCCGACACGAGGCCGATCTTCAAACCGATGCTGCCGACGTTCATCTCGTCGGTGATCTGCAGGGCGCGCTTCACCTCGTCGATGCGTGACGACCGGTGCGACTTGGACGCGACCAGGCGGATGTCAGGCGGCTGCGACAGCGTCGACGTGTGCAGCGGCGTGCGCTCGCCCGACGCGTTTTCGCGCCAGGCGCCCGTGCCCACCACGCCGGCGTAGACGTACCCGCTCAGCGGGTGACCGACCGCGCCCACCAGCGGCCGTCCCTCGATCGCGAGGCCGAGCATGACCACGAAGCCCGATTCGCCCCGCACGAAATCGCGCGTGCCGTCGATCGGATCCACCATCCAGACGCGCGGCTTGCCCAGGCGCTCGCCCGTGTCGGGTACCTCCTCCGAAAGCACGACGTCGTCCGGGAACGCCTCGCGCAGGCGCGACACGATCAACGCGCTGGCGGCGTGGTCCGCCTCGGTGACGGGCTCGTCGCCGCCCTTGACTTGCACGTCCAGGCGCTTTCCGTGGTAGCCGCGCACCAGCTCGGAGGCGTCGCGCGCGATGCGCGCCGCCGTCTCCAGCTCGCGCTTGTAGTCGTTCACGCCGGCACCGCCGACGCGGCGTGAAGATCCCGGCGCAGCGCCGATCGCCCCGCGAACAACACCAACCCCGCGACCACCAGCAGCAGGCCCGTCGCCAGCACCGGCAGCTCGAGACCGATCTTGTCGGAGACGGCGCCGATGATGAGCGGCGAAAACGCGTCGCCCATGACGTGAATGGAGAACGTGTTGACCGCCACCCCGCGCCCGCGCAGCTCCGCCGGCAGCACGTTCGCCATCGCCGCGTTCAGCGGGCCCATGTTGACGAAAAGGAGCAGGAGCGTGGTGAACATCGCCGGCCAAAAGATAGCAGGCGAGGGGTGAAGCACCGCCAGCAGCGTGAATGGCGCCGATGCCACCAGACCGATCGCCGACAGGAGGAAATGCGCGTCGGGCCGGCGCCGCGCCAGGCGATCACCGGCCCGCCCACCGATCAAAGTCCCGAGGAAACCGGCCGCGAGCAGTAGCCCTCCGAACAGCAACGTGGCGTCCGCTTCCTTGATGTGCCGGACGCGCACGAAATACGTTGGCATCCAGAATGCCAGACCGCCTGTCGTGAACGTGAAGATGGTCTGTGCGGCGGTGTTGTAGAAGAAGCTGGTACGCGTGCGGAAGACACGCATCGCCTCGCTCGCGCTGACCGCAGGCTTGGGCGCGGCGTTGCGATCCAGCGCTCCACGTACAGGATCTCGCAGGAGGAGCAACGTGATGGCCAGCAGCACGCCCGGCGCGCCCGCCAGGTAGAAGGCGCTGCGCCAGCCGAAGTGCGCTTCCATCTGCCCGCCCAGCACGTACCCGGCCGCAGTTCCGACCGGGATGGCGGCGTAGAAGATCGCCAGCGCGCGCCCGCGGCGATCCGCCGGGTAGAAGTCGGAGAGCAGCGAAGGCGTCACCACCGTGTAGCTCGCTTCGCCCACGCCGGTCAGCGTGCGTGCAATGACCAGCGTCGCGAATGACACAGCTAGCCCCGAACTGACCGTCGCCGCGCTCCAGACGAACACGCCTATCGCGGCCAGGTGGAAGCGCGCCCGCCGGTCGCCCAGCCAGCCGAACACTGGCGAAATCAGCGCGAAGGTCATGATGAAGAACATCTGTAGCGATCCCGCCTGTGTGTCGGTCAGGCGCAGGTCCTTGATGATGGCGGGCAGGACCGCGCCGGGGATGAACCGATCCAGGTAATTGAGGAGGTTCAGCCCCGTCAGCACCGCGAGCGCCGCGCGAGGTGACGGAAGCAACCGGCCCATCGCGGCATGCGTACCACG
>Ga0207701_10005760_pt1 | contig 12409 bp, 8 predicted proteins | sample KBSSwiSSwithPhiX_FD_184294 | JGI IMG/M metagenome (GOLD analysis project Ga0207701, IMG submission 184294) | Switchgrass rhizosphere bulk soil microbial communities from Kellogg Biological Station, Michigan, USA, with PhiX - S5 (SPAdes) (version 2) | ecosystem: Environmental > Terrestrial > Soil...
GATGGGCGCGAAAGGGCCGCAGGCGTTCGGCGGCTCGCCGGCGTCGCTCTGGCTCTACGTCGACGACAGCGATGCGCTCTTCAAACGCGCGGTCGACGCTGGCGCGAAGGTGCAGATGCCGATCGCCGATCAGTTCTGGGGCGATCGCGCCGGTTCGGTGGCCGACCCATCCGGCTACAGCTGGTGGATCTCGACGCGAAAGGAAGACCTGACGCATGCGGAAATCCGCGAGCGAGCCGACGCGTTGTTCAAGCAGATGCCGCAGGCGACGCACCAGTAGTGCGGCATCGAGTGCGGCCAGCCGGTGCCAGGTTGCGCGGCGTGACGCGCCCCGTTACCGCACCGCTGGCTGCGCCGAGACCGCCCGCACTGTTCAGGTGAGAAATTACATACCCTGTCGCACGACGAGCTCATCTTTTAAGCTCCGGCCATGCCGTACTCTCCCAATTGCATTCCTGGAGGCAGCACGAGCATTCATTCGTAACATATTGAAACAACATTAGATCGCCTCGTGCTGCTGGACCGGCAGAGCACGCGGTGTACCGATTGCACCATCGGCCGGTGTGAAGTGCCAGGAGTTCGGAACGCACGCCGAAACGAGATCGAAGGCAGGCGTGTCTTCGACGCTGTTGATCGCGGTCACGCTCGGCGCGGCGCTCGCCGCTGGCGGCTGCAGCCGCGAACTCTCCTCTCCTACTGCGCCATCGGTTGATCCGCCGCCCGTCGCGCCATCGCCGGCGCCGCCGCCGCCACCGGTCGAGGGGAGCGCCACCTTGAAGGGACGCGTGACCGAAGCGGTGCCGACCAGCGTCATGGGCCTGTGGGATGCGGTCGTCACGGTCACCGACGGTACGGCTTCGTGGAGCTCCGAGAAGACGTACGGCGGTGCAGCCCAGGGACTCTACTCGATTCCTTCGCTGCGTCCCGGACGCTATGAGGCTGTCATTTCGGCCGCGGGCTACGTCACCGCGACGCGCACGCTCACGATTCCGGCTGACGCGGCAACCGATTTTTCGCTGCTGCCGGTGCCGCAGACCATTACCGACACCTTCGAGTATCAGATCAGCGACGGCGACGGCACTTGCAGCGACGGCACGCAGGAGAGGCCGTGCCGGATCGGCGCGATTCCGATTCACAACGCCGGCGCGATCGATGCGACCTTGACGTGGCAATCAGCCACGCCGGTCGTCCTGAACGTCACGCTGTTTCAGAAGGGGCAGCGGGAACCACTGGCGCGCTCCACGGCGACAGGCGCGACCGGCCAGCGTGTGGCCGCCAACGTGCCGGGCGGCGCCGTCTACGAGCTTCGCATCACGTACGCGTCCGGAACCGGCCCCGCGTCGTACACGATGCGCGTCGTTCACCAGAACTGACGCGCGTCCGACTACCTCGACACGTCGAACCCGTAGAGACGCGCAGGGTTCTCGACGAGAATCCGCTGGCGCGTCGTTTCGTCGGGCACCCACTGCGTCAGCAGATCGAACAGCATCGCGTCGTTCGGCTTCCGATCTGGGGCTTCGCTCGGGTGCGGCCAGTCGCTCCCCCAGACCATCCGCTCCGGTGCGGCCGCGACGAATGCCTGCGCGACCGGCGTGGCCTCGGGGTATGGTGCGCCGGCGCGGCTGTTGGAATAGGCGCCTGAGAGTTTCACCCACGTCCGGCCCCGATCGATGAGCTCGCGGATGACACGGTGCGACGGATGGCGGATCCCGTCAGCCGGCGGCGGGTGCCCCATGTGGTCGAAGACCATCGGCGTCGGCAGCCGACGCAGCCGGTCTGCCCACTCGACGATCTGTGGCCCTTCGAGATTGAATTGCACGTGCCAACCCAGCTCGGCGACGCGACTGGCCAGCGGGTCGAGCATCTCGATCGAGACGATCGCGGTTGCAGGATCGCTGAGGCTGAATCGGATCCCGCGCACACCGGCCTCGTGCAGCCGCCGCAGGTCGCTGTCGCCGACCGACGGGCGGACGACCGCGACGCCCCTGGCATTCGATCCGAACTGCGTGATCGCATCCACCGTGACGGCGTTCTCGGTGCCGTAGTTGCGGGGCGTCACGATCACCACGCGAGACGTTCCAATCCGGCGTTGAAGCAACCGGTAGTCGCCGACCGCGGCATTCGTTGGCGCGACCCGCGGGCTTGGCACCATCGCGAAGCGCGCCGGATCGTAGATGTGCATGTGGCAGTCGCAGGCGTTGGCCGGCGCCTTGAGCCGCGGAAGGTCCGTGCCGGCTGAATTCGGCACCGCGCCCTGCGCGTGCGCGTCGTGCGGGCGAGCCGGCAGGCTGAAACCCACCGCCGCGGCGGCGGTGCGTCCGAGAAATCGGCGTCGGTTCATCATGGTTGTCGATCCCGATCACGGTCCGCCTGAAGGCGGACACTACGACTCAGGTCCGGCTAAAGCCGGATACTACGAATGTAGAAAAGCCAGCCAGAGACCGCCCGCCGCTAACGTGGCCGCCGTCAGCGGCAGCCCGACACGAAAATACTCGCGGAAGCCGACATGCACCCCTTCGGCCGCCGCACGCTCGACGACGATGATGTTCGCGACCGAACCGGTGATCGTCAAGTTTCCCGCCAGCGTCGACGCCATCGCCAGCACGAGCCAGGTGTCGTGCGGGCTCGGAAACGCCGGCACGAGCGTGCGCAGCAGCATCACCGCCGGCACGTTGCTGACGATGTTGGACAACGCCGTCGTGGCGGCGATGAAGACCGGCGGCGAGTGCAGGTTCCACGCCTGCGCCGGCTCGAGCAGCCGCGCCGTCAGCCCGGCGCGCTCCGCGCCGCCGACGATGATGAAGAGGCCGACGAAGAAAACGAGCAGCCCCCAGTCGACCTGGTCGTAGATCGTCCGCGGTTCCACCGAACGCGTCACCAGCAGCAGCGCCGCACCGATCGCCGCCATCATCGCCGCCGGCACGCCGGCGAAGAATCCGATCAGCACGATCGCGAGCACGACCACCGGCTTCTTGCGGATCGGGCCATGCCGGAACTCGGGCGCCGACACTGCCGCGTCGACCTCTCCGCGATCGCCTGAGCCGCGCAGGTAGATCCAGTGCAGCAGTCCCCAGTTCATGAACAGGCCGACGACCGCGACCGGCCCGAGCGCGCCGATGAAGTCGACGTAGCGGATCCCGGACAACGAGCCGATCAGCATGTTCTGCGGGTTGCCGGTGATCGTCGCGACGCTGCCGATGTTCGAGGCCGTCGCCACCGCGATCACGTACGGCAGCACCGGCAGGCGGAGGCGGCGGGCGAGGTGGATCGCGAACGGCGTCATCACCAGGCAGACGACGTCGTTGACCAGGAACGCCGACAGCAGCCCGCTGCTGAAGACAACGGTCGGCAACAGGTGATGCGGGTGCAGCCGGACGATAATCCGCTCGGTGATCCAGTCGAAGAAGCCGACGATCCGCAGGTTCCCGGCCACCAGCATCATCGAGAACAGCAGGACGATGGTGGCGAAGTCGATCGAGCCGAGCGCGTCGCGGGCGTTGACGACACGAAAGGCCACCATCAGCACGGCACCGATGATCGCCGCGCCCGGCCGATCGATGCGCAGTCCGGGGAACTTGCCGATCGCAAAAACCAGATAGCTGGCGAGGAAGATGACGTAGGCCGCGAACACGCGGGCTTCCGAGAGCAGAGCCGGATCGACCGACGGCATCAGAGTGCATCCTGTAGTGTCCGCCTTTCCGCCCTTCGCGTGAAGCTACGGCGGACCCACCGAAGCCTTGGCGGCGGTGGGCAGGCGGACCTCGCAAAGTCCGGCGGAAGCCGGACACTACGACCTACGCCGACGGCCGTGAAAGCCGTTCGACATCCCGCGCGACTTTGACGAACGCGTCGACCACTGACGGATCGAAATGCGTCCCCCTGCCGGAGACGATGAAGGCGACGGCGTCCTCGTGCGACATCGGCTCGCGGTAGACGCGCCGCGAGGTGACCGCGTCGTAGACGTCGACCAGCGCCATCAGCCGGCCGGCAATCGGGATGCTCGTGCCGCGCAGCCCCTGCGGATAACCGGTGCCGTCCCACTTCTCGTGGTGGGTGTAGACGATGTCCTTGGCCATCGCGAGAATGACGTCGTCGCGCTTGCCGACGTCCTGCTCCGCGTGAACGATGACGTCGCGGCCGTGCGCGGGATGCTTCCGCATCTCCTTGACCTCGTCGTCGGTCAGCGCGCCGGGCTTGTTCAGCAGCTCGTCAGGGATGCCGACCTTGCCGATGTCGTGCAGCGGCGCCAGGCTGGCGAGCAGATCGATTCGCTCCGGCGTCAGGTAGCCGCGGTACTCCGGGTGGGTGGCGAGCTGGCGCGCGAGAATCCGCGCGTACTCCTGGGTCCGCCGCGAGTGGCGTCCGGTTTCGGCGTGCCTGACCTCGGTGAGCGAGAGCAGCGCCTGGACCATCAATCGCTGCGTGGTCACCTTGTCGTGTCCCGCCTCGTCGGCGCGGTTCCGCTCGAGCGTGATCTGCGCCACCGCCATCGTCGCGAACGAGGCCATCAGGGCGAACGAGGGATACAGCGGCGAGATGAACATCCCGGTGCTCCACAACAGCAGCATCGATCCGCCCCAGAGAGCGGCGAGGCCGGCCGCGAAGCCGACGCCGCCCCAGACGAGACCCAGGCGGCCAACCAGCAGCGCCGCGACGATGCCGAGGGCGACGACTATCTGCGTCTCGACCAGGTTGCCGTGTTCGGGCCGGTGGATGAAGTCGTGCTGCAGCAGGTTGTCAGCAACCGTCGCCTGCACTTCGACGCCGGCGAAGAGCGTGTCGATCGGCGTCGCCACCACCTCGCGCGTGCCCAGGGCAGTCGTGCCGACGAACGCAATCTTGTCCTTGAAGACCTCGGGCGCGGTCTTGCCGCTGAGGACGTCGGCCGCCGATACGTACGGAAACGTGCGCTTGCGGCCGCGATAGCGCAGCAGCGCATTGCTCTTGCCGTCGAGCGGCACGGTGCGGCCATCGAGCGTCAAGGATGAAGCGTTCACGTTGATGACGCGGAGGCTGACGTCCTTGGTCCTGGTTGCGGCCATCACCGTGGCGAGGCCCAGCCCGGGATACACGCGGTCGCGATACGACGCCAGCAGCGGAACACGCCGCAGCCGGCCGTCGGAGTCGGGCGCAGCGTTGAGAAACCCGGAAGCACCAGCGGCCTGCGCGAGCAGCGGCAGGCTGCAGACGACGCCGCTCGCTTCAAAGAACGGATCTTCGAGCGCGTCGTCGCCACGCCGGACGATGGCGAGCCCGAGGGGGTGCTGCACGCACGGAGTCGACTGAGGCGAGGACGGATCGAAAGTCAGCGCGTACCCGACCACGACCCCGCCTTCGCCGAGCGTCTGCGCGAGAACATGGTCCGTGGATTCGCCGCCGCCGTCGTACCGGTCGGCTTCCGCGAAGATGACGTCGAGCGCGACGGTGGCGGTGCCGAGATCGCGCAACGCCGACACCAGGCGGGCGATGACATCGCGGCGCCACGGCCACTGGCCGACGGAGGCGAGGCTGCGCTCGTCGACGTCGACGATGACCACGCGGCCGCCGAGCGGACGGGGCGGCGTGTTCCGGACGAGGCGATCGTAGGTCGAGGTCTCGAGGTTCTGCAGGACCACCGGGTGGTAGAGCGACAGGGTGGCGACGACGAGCGCCGGCAGCACGCCGCTCAGGAGGACGCGCCGGCGCGGCGGGAGATTCATCTGATCGTGATTTCGACGCGCCGGTTGCGCGGATCGGCGACCTCGTCCGCCGTCTTCACCAGCAGGTCGGCTTCGCCGTGCGACGTCACGTCGATGAGGCTGCGCTCGATCCCGGCCTGGATCAGCCGGCTGCGAATCGAGTTCGCGCGCCGCAGCCCGAGCTGGAAGTTGCCGGTGGCGCTGCCCGTCGTGTCGGTGTGTCCGATGACGGCGACATCCGGGAACGGATGGTTCCGCGCCGCCTCGAGAATCCGCGGGAGGAGTGCCTGGCTTTCCTCCGTCAACGACTCCGACTCGAACAGGAAGTGGAGGATGAAGTGCTCGGGCGCCATCGGGAGCGCCGAGATCACGTCGCCGAAGAGCCGCTGCACGTCGGCTTCGCTCATGACCGTCACCGGCGGCATCGGCCGGTTCGGCACGACCGACACCGACTCGCGAACAGCCGCGAGCTCCACCGACCCGGCCGGAGTCGTGACCGACGCACGGCCAACGGTGCCGTCGGCCTGATCGGGGAGCAGAACGACGAGGTCGCCGCCTTCAGGGGCGGTGCGCACGCGCCGCGGCCCGCAGCCGGCGGCCACAACATAGGCGAACGCCGCTACCATCATCGCGACGGCGCGAGCGCGGATCATTCGCTCACACGAACGGCGAGCGACGTCCCGCGGACGCCGACGACGGCCGCCGGCGTTTCGAGGCGGATAGCGTCTGGCGAGAGCTTCGCGATCCGCCCGGACACATACGCCATCACGCCGCGAACGACCTTGAGCACCAGCCCGATTTGCGCCTCCGCCGGGGCGTAGACAAAGCGATCGACCCGCACCTCGCTGGCCGGACCGAGCGAAATGCGCGTGTCGTCCTTGAGCGTGATGCCGAGACGGCCATCCGGTCCGGTCCTGAGGCCGTCGGCTTCGTAGATCACCTGCCCGGCCTGCGCCGGCACGAGCGCGGTGCCGCGGACGATGAAGGCAGTCCCCGACGAAACCTTGATGCGGCCGGCTTCTGCGCCCGGTGTTTGCGCCGAAGCCGTGGCCGCGGCAAGCACGAGCGCAAGAGTGCCCAACGAGATACGAGACACGAACACGGATCCCCCTTTTATGCTGGTTCAGCCACGATAACCCGCTTGCGCGCGGCGGTCCAGACACGATCCGTGACAATCGAAAAAAAGTCGACGGCTTGCAAATCCGTCATCGCAGGTACGAATTTCGACCGGTCAGCGCAGTTGCACGCGGTAGCCGGCGCCGATCTCCAGGTTGTTCGCCTTCCGGAACTTCATCGAACGGACGGCAAAGCTGCCCCAGAACCGCGGTGACAGATAGAAGCGCGTCGCGTAGCGCTGGTAGAAGCGCGGCACCTCCTCGTCGTCGAATCCACGCCAGGCGGTGTAGCCAAACTGCGCGAGGATGCCAAAGCGTGCGATCACGTGCTCGTAGCCGCCGTAGACGCCAGCGCCGTAGCGCTGGTCGGGTGACGCCCGCAAGTCGATCTGCCGTCCGGCGATTGCCTCGACCCGCGCGCCGGTCGCGCCGTCGTAGGTGAGGTCGACGCCCGCCGCGGCCTTCCCGAAGCGATAGAAGTGGCGCTGCACGCCGGTGGTGAGGTTGAAGGCGCCGAACTCGCGCCAGCGATCGGGCAGCGCGACGTGGGTGCTGGTCTTCGCGACCGCGCTCTTCGGGCTGCCGGCGGCGCCAAGTACGAATTCCCACGATGGTGCAAACGCCGGCAACTGGTCGGCGCTGACGCGTGGCGGCACGGCGCGCGGCGCGAAGTCGTAGCGCACGCCGAGCTTCGGGCCGACGTTGGCGAGCCCGAGGTTCGGCTGGCTGATGGCGCCGTTGGACCAATGCGTCAGGTTGACGCCGGCGTAGATGCTGGAGCGAGTGGTGATGAGCACGCGCAGCGACAGGCCGCCGTCGACCTGATACGCGATGTCCGACCCGAGCGCAGTGTTCGCGGCGTTGGTCTGCCGATCGAACTCGTTCCAGTTCCACGAGAGGCCGAGCGCGAGGTCGACCGCGAGCTGCGCGCGGCTCGACACCGGAAACGGCCACGAGAAAAAGGTGTAGGCGGACAACGGCCGACCGAGCTCGCGCTCGCGATCGAACCACGCGGCGGCAAGGCCAATCCCGTACGACGGGTAGTTGTAGACGCGATGCCAGTCGCGCGATCCGTCGGTCTGGCGTCCCACCTCCAGCGTCAGCGCACGCGCGCCGTCGCCGCTGGTGTCGAACCGGCTCGACGCCAGCACGCGCGCCGGCGCCACGCTCGTCCGCACGAACCACGGGCTCGGCGACGGGATGGCCGACGCCGCGCCGACGCCGGCACTACTCTGAGCGTGCGCTGCGGTCGCCATCAGCAGCACGACGATCGACGCTCCAGCTACGCTCCGCATCAAGGCGTTGTCGTTGCGGATCGGTTCTGGATCGCAAGAATTCTGCCGCGCACAGGCGCGCCATCGTTGAGGCGGCGACGAAGCTCTTCGATCGGTCAAACAAACTCTCCGCTGGCTTCCACAAGCTCTTCGATCGTTCAGCAAGCTCTTCGATCAAAAGGCGACGGCCGCATGTCACACGCTCGAGTTCCGACTCTGCCATCGAGCCGCGCGCGAATGCATCACGAGCCATTTCCCTGACGGGAACTTACGTCGCCCGAAACGCCTTTCACAACACGGTGCGTGAGGCGCCTGTCAGTAAGCGCCTGTATCGACCTTGGCATTCCACTTCAGCCGACATGCGTCGTGGCATTCGTTGTGCCTGTAGTCGCACGGTCGTTTTGTAACTCGTGCACGTTCAGGCTCACGCGAATTGCGACGTTCGACAGCAACACGGCGAGGCGCCCGAACCTTTCGAAAGGTGATGACCATGAGATTGCGTCGGCTGTCGTTTCTCGCGGCTGTGCAGTTGCTCATCATGCTGAGCAGTGCGGCGCGCCCCGCGGCCGCGCCGTCGGCGCCAACGCTGCTCACGCCGGCCAACGGCGCGAGCGCCACCGTGCCGCTCAAGATCACCTGGTCGTCGACGCTGAACCCGGCCAACATCAACGGCGGCTACAACTGGCAGGTCAGCAAGTCCTCCACCTTCTCGACGCTCGTGCTCGGGGACTCGACGAACCCGGCGACCACCGAGGACATGGTCAGCGGCCTCGCGAACGGCACGTATTTCTGGCGCGTGCAGGCCGTGGACAACACCGGTGTGAGCGCGTGGTCGGCGCCACGCAGCTTTGTCGTCACCGGCCCCGGCCCCGGTTCGCTGGCCGCTCCGGTACTCGCGCCGACGCGCGGCTATTCCACGTTCCATCCGTGGGAATTCATTCACTTCGACTGGTCGGTGGTGCCGAACGCGGTCACCTATCGCCTCGAGGTGTCGAACGATCCGAGCTTCCCCGTCGGCCCGGTGCCGGCGGGCACGACGACGTTCTGGAACGACAACATCCCGACCAACAGCGACGGCTACGTCCACACCATGATCGGCAACTGGTTCGCGCGCGTGTTCGCCGTCGACGCGGACAACCCTCAGGAAGGCGTCCGCGGGCTGCCGTCCAACGTGATCCAGTTCTCCGTCTTCTACAACAACCCGATCGGACCGCCGCCTCAGCTGCTGTCCCCGCTCGGAAACCCGACGCTGACGCTGCCGGTCACGCTCAACTGGGCGCACGTGCCCAACCCGCAGGCGATGGGCTACCTGTGGGAGGTGGCGACAGATCCCGGCTTCAACAACATCGAGGCGTTCAACAACCAGTACACCGAGCCGACCGCGGTGATGCTGTCGCTCACCTCGGGCCCGAAGTACTGGCGCGTGCTGTCGCAGCACGGGTTGTCGTCGCCGACCACCAACGCCAACACCGACTGGTCGACAACCGGCCAATTCACGATCAGCTCCGCACCCGCGAGGCCGGTGTCGATTGCCCCGATGGGCAACACGCAGATGGTGATGTACAGCGGCGGCGAGGGGGTGGTGGCGGTGCAGCTGACCGCCGGAGTCCCACCGGCAGGCGCCACGCTCCAGCTGTCAAGCTCGCACCCGGCGGTCGCGCCGGTGCCGGCCTCCATCTCGATGCAGGGCGGCCACGCATGGACATCGTTCCCGTTCAGGGTCGGGCAGGTGACGACGCCGACGGTCGTTACTCTCAGCGCCACGCTCAACGGGGTGACGGCCTCGAGCCAATTCACCTTGCGTCCACCGACGCTGAATGACGAAACGCTTCAGCCGCAGGTGCGCGCGACTGGCGGCGCGACCATCGCCGGGTGGGTCGATCTCGAAGGCGGGGGCCTGGCTGGTCCCGCGGGATTCAGGGTCAATCTCTCGACCGACTCGGCCGCGGCGTCGGTGCCGGCGACGGTGACCATTCCGGCGGGCGTCAGCGGCACGGGGTTCTCGATCCAGACCAGTCCTGTCTCGGCGACCACCGTCGCCAACGTCACCGCCAGTGCCGCCGGCGTCACGCAGACGTGGAAGGTCACGATCACGCCAGGCCCGGCGCCGACGTCGTTGCTGGTCAGGCCGATGTCGACGACGACCAATGGTTCGCAGGGCGTCGTCACGGCGGCGGAAGGCGCCGGCCACGACGAGATCATGCAGGTGGAGAGCAGCGAGCCCGCGCTCGCGGCCGTTCCCGACACGGTCACGGTCTTCGCCGGCAGCGGCATCGGCTTCTTCGACATCACGACCGCTCCGGTCAGCGCGCCCACGGCAGTGACCATCTCGGTCACGGGCGGCGGGACAACGCTGTCAAAGATCTTGACCCTCTATCCGACACTGCCGCCGCTCTCGTCGCTGACCGTCAGCCCAAGCAGCGTCGTGGGCGGCGCGTCCGCGACCGGCACGGTCAGGCTCGGCGGCCCGGCGCCGCCGAACGGCGTCGCGATCAACCTCCAGAGCTTCCTGCCTCTCTCGGCCAACGTGCCGTCGAGCGTCACCGTCCCCGGCGGCGCGACCAGCGCGACCTTCACCGTCTCGACGTTCCCCAGCCAGACCACCACGGTGCAGCTCTCGGCCGCGATGGACGGCGCGTTCCAGTTCACGGATATCACCGTCACACAGGGGCCGCCGCCACCGCCTCCCTCCGCGTCGTTGTCGTCGGTCTCGGTGAGCCCGACGAGCGTGACCGGCGGCAATTCGTCGACCGGCACCGTCACGCTGACTGGTCCGGCTCCAAGCGGTGGCGCGGTCGTCACGCTCAGCGAGAATTCGACGGCGACGAGCGTGCCGGCCAGCGTCACCGTGCCGGCGGGTTCGTCCAGCGCCACTTTTACCGTCACCACGTCGTCGGTCACCACCGCAGCCACGTCGACGATCTCCGCAGCCTGGAGCAGCGTGACGCGAACCGCGTCGTTGACCGTCAATCCGCAGTCGGCTCCGCCGCCGCCGGCGCCAGCAGCACCGACGCTCGTGTCGCCGGCCGACGCGGCAACCGGTGTGGCGCAGCCGGCGACGCTCGACTGGAGCGACGTCTCGGGCGCGACCAGCTACGAAGTTCAGGTCGACAACAGCTCGACGATCGCGTCGCCGTTTGTCGCCAACCCGACGACGACCTCATCGCAGGCGACGCTGGCGGCCGGCCTGCCGGCGCAAACCCTGTGGTGGCGCGTGCGCGCGCGCAACTCGGCGGGCGTCTTCGGTCCGTTCTCGGCGGCGCGGCGCTTCACGCCGCAAGGGTCGGCGACCACGACGGCCACGCTGACGGTGACTGCGTCCGGCCGCAGCGGCGAGCGCATCACGTCGAGCCCGGCCGGGATCAACGTGAGCGTCGGCAGCACGGGGTCGGCCTCGTTCAACACCGGAACTTCGATCACGTTGAGCGTCACCAACGGGCGGGACGCCATCTGGTCCGGCGCGTGTTCGAGCGGCGGCAGCAAGCGGAAGACGTGCACGTTTACGTTGTCAGGTAACGCGTCGGTGAGCGCTAACGTGCAATGACGGGGTACCACGAAGGACACGAAGAAAACGAAGGACACGAAGGATCATCGCGATCCTTCGTGCTACGTACGGGCGTGGTTTAGAGAGATCCGGCTCCTTCGTCCCGTTCCTTCGTGTTCTTCGCCGTCCTTCGTGTCCTTCGTGCCTCCCCTGATAAGCTACGGTCGGTGCCGGACTACCTCCAGAACCTGCTGCGGCGGCCGCCCGTCGGCTGGTGGGACCTGCTCGACATCGCGATCGTCTCCGTCCTCATTTACGAGTTCCTGAAGCTGATCCGCGGGACGCGCGCGGTCCAGATGGCGGTCGGATCGCTCCTCGTCATCGGCCTGTTCTACGTCTCGCAGCTTGCCCCGCTCCAGACCCTGAACTGGTTGATCCGCAACGCGCTCGTCTACGTCGCGTTCGCCGCGATCGTCATCTTCCAGTCCGACATCCGGCGCGCCCTGGCGCATTTCGGCCAGGCGCCGTTCTTCCGGTACTTCAACCGCCAGCAGGCCGCCGACGAGACGATCGAGGAGGTGGTCGTCGCCGCGACCATGCTGGCGCAGCAGAAGGTCGGCGCGATCGTGGCGATCGAGCGCGAGATCGGGCTGCGCAATTACATCGAGAGCGGCATCCCGCTGGACGCGACGCTGACCTACGACCTGCTCGTCACGATCTTCCGGCCGGGCTCGCCGTTGCACGACGGCGCTGTCATCCTGCAGGAAGGGCGCGTCGCGGCGGCGGCCTGCTTCCTGCCGCTGACCGTGAATCCGCGGCTGAGCCGCGAGCTGGGCACGCGCCACCGCGCCGCCATCG
>Ga0207701_10005764_pt1 | contig 12402 bp, 15 predicted proteins | sample KBSSwiSSwithPhiX_FD_184294 | JGI IMG/M metagenome (GOLD analysis project Ga0207701, IMG submission 184294) | Switchgrass rhizosphere bulk soil microbial communities from Kellogg Biological Station, Michigan, USA, with PhiX - S5 (SPAdes) (version 2) | ecosystem: Environmental > Terrestrial >...
AAGTTAAGCATATCCCACTGAAGAATTGGAATCTGGATATTGATAGAATATTGAAAAAATTAGATAAATCTGACGCAATTTTCTTGTGCAATCCGAACAATCCAACTGGAATATTTACATACCAATTAATAGAAAGATTAATTGAAAAAATAGATGAATCCGTAAAGATTCTCATAGATGAAAGTTTTATTGAATTGGTTGACGAGATTAAGTGCGCAAGAAGTTTCATTGATAAAGTTAACGAATTTCAAAATATAGTTGTGTTACGTTCTATGACAAAATCATTTGGACTCGCAGGTTTAAGATTGGGTTATTGCGTTTCGCATCCAAGTATCGCAAGGAAAATATCGAACTATAAAATTACTTGGAACGTAAATGGATTAGCCCAATTAGCTGGTGTTACCGCGTTAGAGGATCTCTCGCATCTGAGAAGGGCACAAAAAATGATACGAGTTGAGCGTAAGTTTATGCATGAGGTTTTAAATAATAAATTAAGATCATTCTCCGCATATGATTCAGATGTAAACTATTATTTAATACAGATGCGTAATTGTAATTCGACGCTACTTAGAGATTTACTACTTGAAAGAAATGGGATCCTTGTTAGAGATTGCAGTGATTTTAAGGGCATGAATGACAAGTACATAAGGGTTGCGGTGAAGACTCACAATGAAAATTTACAACTCCTTAATTCATTGGAAGTCATTGATATATGAAAGGAAATCTGTTGATGATACAAGGGACCTCATCGGGGGCCGGGAAAAGTACTACGGTAATGGCACTGTGCAGAATATTCTCTAATATGGGTTATAAAGTATGTCCATTTAAGGCTCAGAATATGACTTCTAATTTTTATGATCTTAAAGAAAATAATTCAGTAAAGCAAATGGCAAGAATACAAGCTGTTCAGGCCATTGCGGCCCGAATAAGGCCAGACATTAGGATGAATCCCATACTCTTAAGACCTCTGAGGAATAATGTAAGCGAAATTATTTTGGGGGGATTAAGAAATTTGTGCATGAGTGCAGACAAGTATTACAGTAATTTTGTGCTTCAAAAAGGCTTCCCTAAGGTACTACAAGATGTAGAAAGTCTTAGAAAAGAATTTGATCTAGTTCTAATAGAAGGTGCAGGATCCCCTGCAGAGATTAACTTGTCAAAGTATGATATAGCAAATATGATTTTAGCCGAAAAAATAAATTCAAAAGTATTATTGGTAGCAGACATTGAACGTGGAGGCTGCTTTGCCGCGATAGTTGGCACAATAAAATTATTGCCAATTCGGCAAAGAAAAATTGTAAAAGGTGTAATAATTAACAAGTTTCTCGGAGAAAAATCTATACTAAATAAAGCGATATTATCTGTTGAAAAAATGACAAACAAGAGGATTTTAGGAATAATTCCAAAAACACGGTTTGATATCCCAAATGAAGATTCGTTAGATCAAAAGAAATCAAAATCATCGTATAATAAGAGCTATCTTGATAAACAAATCGAAAACGTTGCAGCCACCTTTAAAAAAAATATTGACATGAAATATCTTTTAAATATTATAAAGATGAATCATGATCTCTAATTATATTTTGATAACACTTGTTGGAGGTATTGCTCTTTCTTTCTTACTCGCCGATCCTCCAAATAGGATTCACCCTGTATCATGGTTAGGAAAACTCGTAAACTATTTCATGCCAAAATTGAAGCACAAATCGAGTCTTAAGAAGGAAAGACTGAAGGGTATAGTTTTTACCTTGACATTAACATTCGGCATTTCTGTTGCTTCATATTACTTTTCGGTTGCGTTATACAAAATATTTGGAATATTTGCATTATTGATATACTCACTCCTGGTACTGAAATTTACAATGGCAATTCTTACTTTAGAACGTCATGTAAATGCTGTAACAAATGCACTACAGGAGAAAAACCTGATTGACGCGAGAAAAAAGCTTTCATATATTGTAGGAAGAAAGACTGAACCTCTCGATAAAGAGCATATAATATCTGCTACGATAGAATCGATAGGAGAAAGCGTGGTAGATGGGATCGGTTCGCCATTATTCTACTACTCACTATTTGGTCCTTCTGGTGCAATTGCTTATAGAATTATCAACACCCTTGACTCTATGATAGGTTATACTGATAAGTACCATTATGAAATTGGATGGATGGCTGCTAAACTGGATACCATTTCAAACTATTTGCCCGCACGATTATATGGACTGTTGCTAGTAGTTTCTGCAAAGATAGTCGGTGCAGATTGGAAAAATTCGATATTGGTCATGCGGATGGATCACAATAACACGCCAAGTCGTAATGGTGGATACCCAATGTCTGCCTTAGCTGGGGCCCTAAGGGTCAGATTAGAAAAAGTTGGATTTTATGTATTGGGTACAAATATCGAACCTCTCTCTATTGAAAAATGTAACAATGCACTGAGTATGGTGAAATTATCAGTAATCTTGTTTCTTGTTTTCGTATCGATTCCCATGGTTTTATTATTATCATTGATTGGATGGTGGGACATGTTGTATGGTTTTTAAATCAATCTCCTCTACTCTATCTTTTTTGACAATCATACCAATACCAAGAGCATATAATTTTGATTTAGCTACAATAGCAAAAAACATGCAATTTTTTCCACTTTGTGGACTAATAATCGGGATAATTGTAGGATGTGTAGCGCTATTATCCTCTACCGTTCTACCTCATTATATTGCTAGTTTAGTAATATTGGTAACATTAGTTATTGTTACCGGTGTTCATCATATCGATGGATTAGCTGATTTTGCCGATGGACTCATGACAAAGGGTGATAAAGAATCCAAGCGAAAAGCAATGTCTGATCCATTTGTGGGAGCAGCAGGAACCACTGCATTGATTATTAATTTTATTGGGCTGTTTGTAGCATTAATAAATTTTGAATCTGGACTTAAATTATTTTACTCGATTATTGTTTCAGAGGTAATAGCAAAATATGTTATGGTATTTCAGGCTTCCGTGGGACATTCCGCCTGGTCCGGATTTAGTTCCTCATTCACCATTGAGATGAAAAAAGGATACAAAATAATTGTTTCCATTATTATCACTATATCAATAGTATACGTTATAGAAGGCATGATGGGTTTACTAACTTTAGGAATTGTAATAATTATTGGTCTCATCATTTTTTTTGTATCTTACAAGAAATTTGGAGGAGTAACTGGTGATGTCTTCGGGGCTACTAATGAAATTTCTCGTTTAACATCGTTACTGATATTATCAACATTAATGATCTGAAAATGACAAAAGAAATGTTAGCCCTTATTATGTGTGGTGGTAAAGGTAAAAGAATCAAGGATTTCTGTTCGGACAAAGCCATGCTTAAACTTGACAATAAACCATTGATTGAGCATATCCTAATAGCTTTAAAGAACTCTAAAAAATTTAATAGAATCTATGCAGCTGCAAGCTTTAACAGTAAGCTTACCTTAAATTTTTTAAAGAACCATGAAGATTCATTTAATGGATTTCTTAAAATTATAGAGACAAGTGGTATTGACTACTCGACTGACCTAATATTTGTTTTAGAAAAGCTGAAACCTTCAGTTGTTTTTGTCTTGCCTTCAGATATGCCATTAATAACTTCACAATTGATTGACAGGATAATTTCTAAATGGGAAGTTGACCAGCAGTGTATGTCGATAATATTGGATAAGGAATTCATAATCAATTTGGGTCTGTTACCCACCATCCCGATAAAATCGGTAGGCAAAGAGTATTTTTATTCTGGAATAACAATTTTTGATTCGGGCAAAATACAAAGAGGGCAAGCAATTAAGGAGCATTACATCACATTGAATAGTGAAAGGTTGGCATTTAACATAAATACAGAAAAAGATTTCTTGTTATTAAGTTCTAAAAAAATTAATCAAGGATGCTGATGTTTTCTCCAAGGATTGTAGACTTTCCGCCAGTTTTTTTCGATATTGGATTTCCACATGATTTGCAATTGATATCACTCGTTGCATGAGAAAAAATTACGTGCTTTTCATGACAACTTGCGCATTGTACGGATAAGAAGTTGCTCTTTGGTTTTGGAATTAGAATATTTTCTCTTCTCATTGTACATCACAATTTACGGTTGGATTTCCAGCTTGCGCATTCGCATACCTTCTTTCATTGTTTTACGCTGACAATTTTTGCAGGTATATCTAAGAGTAATCTTCTTTGTAGTTTTAGCGGTTCTTTTAAGCTCTGGAAACTTTTGTCCGCCATATCCTTTCTTGTCTTCTGCATGTCGTCTTGCTCCCTCAGCAGTTTTTCTATCTTTTCCCTTCTTGTATATGGCCACCGATTGAATTGTGTGCTTCTTGCATTTTGGGCAGAATTTATTCAACTCTTTCCGCATTTTCATATTCTCAAATAGTCCCTTGTGGGTAATTTAAGGGCAACGAAGAATATTTCCATTCAACTATTCCTCTCTCATAAAAACAAATTGGGAAAAATTGTATATAGAATATTTAAGAAAATCTTAGTCGTTCCTTAATGCTGGAGAAAATCTAATATACTCATTACTTTTATACCACTCTTAATAATGTTCGAAAGCATAATTCAACAAATAAACCCTGAAGCCTTCGGAGTATGGGTACCTCTTGCATTTGGATTGGCAGTAGGATTAGTTTACGCAATAATCTCTGGTGTGCGCCACAGGAAGTAGTATTTCGCCGACCCTTTTTTCTTTTTGTTGCGAATTCCAAAAAGGTCTCTTTTCTTGATTAAAAAAATACTTAGTGGTGCTGCGAAGGAAAGGAGAATTAGAGTAACCGCAGGCCAGAGTACAAGTTTTTTGTGGGAAGGTGAGAACGTTTTTTCAACCCCTTCTATGATCTCCGAAATGGAGGAAACCTGTAGGTTGTTGTTAAAGGAACAATTTTTGCAAGATGATGAATGGGATTCAGTGGGAACTTTGGTAAATATTAGACACTCAAAAGCCACACCAGTTGGAGCCGAAATTAAATTAAATGCTAAAGTTATCAATGTCAACGACCGAAAGATTACTTTTGAAGTAAATGCGGCGGACAAAATCGAAAAAATAGGTGAAGGGCTACACGAAAGAACAATTATTAATGTTCGAGAATTTAGAGAAAGGTTTAACACAAAATTAAAAAAATTAGAGACTTTGTAAATTAAGTCAGCCAGATCAGGTTTAACTTTCTATAAATTCAAAATAGAAAGCTAGGAAAATAATTTGACTTTTTATATAGCAAAATAATATTTAGCGAATAAAAGTTTATATGATATATTTCGAGTTTGTAGAGTTGTATGGCTCAGCAGCCTTCTCCGAAAAGTGGAGGTAAGGTATCAAGACGTGATTTCATAAAACTCATGGCTGCTGCAGGTACAGTATTGACTTTTGCACCTTTTGTTGACTGGGGAAAATTTCTTCCGAATCCAACGGGACAATCAAAAGAAAGGCAAAAGATAGAGCTTCCTGATGGTTCACAAGCTAATGTCAATAGTTTTCCAGTTAATCACTCAGAGGCTATCATATATCCTAAAACTAATGATTCTGCATTAAATAAGGAATCATTTCGTACATGGCAATTTATTAGGTTGCCTGAAGAACTTGGTGGAAAAAAGAATGATATATCTGCCTTTAGGATATACAGCATGGTTTGTCTTCATCTTTGGTGTCTCTGGAAATATTGGCCACAAGAAGGAAGAAAAAGAGGTGAATGTCCATGTCACGGAAGCATGTATGATGCTCTTACTGGTAAAGCATTTGCAGGTCCTGCTTCGCTGCAGGCTCCTCCTAACAACGTATTACCTAGATTAGATATAGAAATTGCTACTGATGGTAACATGTGGATTAAACCTCCTAATTGGAGCGTTAATGGGAATGGGATAGTGGGTTATGGGCGTTTCCTTACATAGAGAAAATAGTCTGACTCGTTTCCTCAGGTGGGTATACGACGGAGTAGACAGAACTATATTCATGGGAATGAAGTTTACATTCCCAAGTAGATTTGTAAGTCCACTTGGATTTTTAGGAATGCTTACGTTTGTACTTTTCATAATCCTAGGGATTACTGGAGCATTGCTCATGCTATTTTATGAGCCCATTTTAGATAGAGCTTGGAACAGTGTTAAAACTATTAATGATGTTATTCCCTATGGATTTCATCTAAGGAACATTCATTATCATGCATCAAACGCAATGGTGATGGTAGCATTACTCCACATGTACTACCAGTATTTCAGCGGTAGATATAAGATCAGAAATGAAATACTTTGGGTTACCGGAATTATAATAGGAGTACTTACAATATTGGAGGCATTCACCGGATATGATATTATTTTCAGTGAAAGAGCAGAACTAGCTATTTCTATTGCGGCCTCCCTTACCAATTCAATCCCAATAATGGGACCACAGATGAGAGATGCTTTCTTCGGATCCGGATTCCATGATTTTGTTTTGAGGTTCTATGCTTTTCATGTCTTCTTCCTACCTATAGCAATGTTGGGTCTTATGGTTGTACACTTTCCACGATTCTTGGTATTTGATGTTCCAATGGTAATGGCAATAACAGGCGCAGTAATGTTAACTGGTGGTGTATTTCCTGTGGATATGGGATTGAGATTCGATCCTAGTGTTCCGCCTGGTATCACTGTGCCTGAGTGGTACTTGACCGGACTCTACGCCTTCCTGCGAAGTGCATACGATAAATTTACGACGGGCGTTGCTTGGCCAGGTTTGTTCATTTTTGTACTACTTATAATACCGTTTATCGATCGATACAAGAAATTTTCATGGAAAGATAGACCAATAGTAACTGCAATAGGCATTACTAGTTTAGCTCAAATAATAGTAACTACATACTGGGGTTTCTACATAGATCCAGATAGAACCAAATCTTTACTCGAAAGACTTATGATCGATCCAGTATTCCTTTATTTGGTCATGATTCTGCTCGTGCCATTATCATTCGGTTTTACTTATATGATGATAAAACTAGCAAAAAATGCAGAAGCAAATGCAAAGTTGCAGCCCAAAAAATCTACAGGCAAAGGGTCAATAAACTTGTCTGAAAAATCGCTATATGCGATATTTATCGCCCTCTTGGCATTTCAAGTTTATCTTAATATCGCTGCGTATTATGCAGTGCTGAATGGAATGAAAAACTACTCGCTATTTATTGTAGGTATCATCATGCTCGTTTTCGCTGGGATGTTTCATATATACAGACATGGAAAATCCATGCAAAAAGCGCCACCACCAAAGCCAACTGTCCCACCAATGCCTATGAAGGCAAAGCCCCCTTCATTAACAAAAACAGGTCCTGCGGCAGAACAACTAACTGCCGGTTCTAAAGTGCTAGAAGATTCTGTACCTGCAGAAAAAAAATTGGCTCCTTCTGCACAAAGTGGTACCTCTTCATCACAGTCAGTTAAATCTGTAAAGAAAACAGAATCGACCGGACTGGCACAGGGTGAGCAAAGGATAGTTTCTGATGAGAAAAAATAATTTTTTTCCGAATTCAAAATCTCTGATTTAATTTGATATTTACTAGTGAATTACAAAAAACAATCAATATTCAGACTTTGATAAATCTTAATATTATATATATACGTCAATTTAATTAACGAGAAGATAAATGAACAATCAAGCCGCAGGAATCAGTATCGTTGCATTTATTATTGCGGTGACCGCTAGTATGGCCTACTATCAATTTGTTTATACTAAGGAAGCTAATGCTAAACCACAATTACCAGCGGAAGTTCTGAATCCACCCGATTCAGTAAAAGTATCCATTTTACAAGGTTCATCACAACCTTCACAACAGAAAAACTTTGAACCCAAGGAAGCAAGGGGTACTTTAGGTATAAATAATAAGATTATTTGGACTAACACTGATACTACTGCCCATTCTGTTACTAGTGACAATCAATACAAAGATCAAATAAACGGCCCTTTTAATTCAATTGACAGTATTGGTTTAGTACTTCCACAAAAAACATTCGAATTCACATTTACTAAAGATGGAGAGTACGCTTACCATTGCGAGCCTCATCCATGGATGACCGGAAAAGTAATAATTGTAAAGAGTTTCGTCTAACTTTTTATGAATTATTCAGAACACTCTTTAACATAGCTCGACCATGATTCAAGATATATCATATCATAATCATTTCAGATACTCACATCCACTACTGGTATTTTGCTTCACGGAGTAATTCTAAGGAATGCCACAACATCAGCAACTTCCTTGTGTTCCTGAATTATAGAAGCCCTGAATTTAACGTTAGAAAGTTTTTCAGGCACATGTTCGGTGATAGCTGTAAATTTAATTTCGTTAACATTTTTTATCTCCTGTTTTAGGATAGGCATTCTAGCAAATAAATAGTTTATTTTCTTGTCATTAAGTTTAATGAAGGTGAAAATGTCACTGGAATTTTGAATTTGTGAATTTAGGACAACACTATCATATCGACCACGATAATTGATTTTTATGGTTCCATTGAGCTCCTCTTTTGGTTTGACTTCATCCTTGTCAAAAGCTATGACTATGTCATTTTCTCCCATATTTTTGATTATATATTGCTTAATTTTAATTATGGTTAATTAAAATTTAATTTTCTTGTGTTAGATTAAGATTAATTCTAGTCCCATTCTGTATTGAATGATCATTAGTAAAGCCCGAACGAAGTTCCAGTACATATAGCGAATCCACCTGCGGAGTATAAACATGACAGGCTATGAATATTATACATGGTTCCAAATTTTTTTCGATATGAACTACTCTGCTGTCTGAATCCAACCAAAGTATGTCTATTGGAAATTTCATTTCATTCATCCAAAATCCTTGCTTTGATGGCTTGTCGAATAGAAATAACATACCTTCGTTCTCATTCAACTTTTCCAACCCGGATAAGCCTTTGATCCTCTGCTCGTCTGTAGATGCTAGGGCCAATAAGACCTTAAATCCATTTATCGATATACTGGTTTTTTTATATTGAGGATAGAAATCGGGACTATTGTATGAAGTTTTATTACTATCTTGCAATTCTGTTGCATAAGATTTACAAGATAATATAGCAAAAATCATAAGGGTAAAAATAAAAAGTAGAATAATATTTTTGATATACAAATTAAGAAACAGTTGGTCCCAATTACATTTTAATTTTACTTATGACATGAGCTAAAAAATCAGACATGGACACTTTTCTATTACAACATAATCTTTCCTAGAAAACTTTACTTAATGACGTATGACTAGAATTAAAAAATCTAAATAATACCATATTTACGTTTTATTTACGAAAAAAAATATAACATCTCTATCAAGCAAAAAATTACAAGGAGTATTTGTTACAGGTACTGATACTGGAATTGGAAAAACTACCATAGCTTCTGGCTTGGCATGGTTGCTCTGTAGAAATAAAATAAAAGTGGGTATCATGAAACCTTTTGCGACTTCATCTAAAATATATTCTAATGACAACAATTCACAAGATACAGCAATACTTGCCAAAGCTGCAAATATTAGAGAGCCTGATCAAATATTAAATCCAGTATTCTTCCCAATACCTGCCTCACCTTTGATGGCAGCTGAGATTTTGAATAAAACTGTAAATTTAAAAACAGTAATAAAGAAATTTAATTCCCTAAAAGAAAAATATGATTTTATCCTCGTCGAAGGAATCGGGGGCATCATGGTTCCTATCACAACAAGAGTTTCTCTTCAAGATATAATGAGGAAGATGAATCTGCCAATTATTATAGTGTCAAGGACCAAGCTGGGGTCTATCAACCATACTATATTGACGATTAGCGCTTGTAAAGAAACCAAAATTCCAATCATCGGAGTAATTTTTAATCAGATGCCAAAGCATCCTGATATTGTCGAATCTCTAACACCAAAATATGTTGAAAAATTGACTCAAGTTAAGACAATATCAATTATTCCACGTATGGATAAATGTAATTTCAAGAAAATTGGATCATACCTTGGAAAAAATGCAATTATAAAGAATCTCATATTTGATTTAACTGACAAATAGAGCAAAAATTAATATCAAATCACACTCTTATACAAGTGATAGCAGCTTTCTTTAACCTATTCATTATGGCAAAACCTGTGTTATTATACTGAGTCCCTTCGACTATTATAACGTCAATGGAATTTTTGTCAGCTTTCCTAAGATTTCCAAATAAATTTCTAGCAATCGCTTCCAAAGTCTTTCCCATGTATTGAACCATCTCGGCATTAACTTTCAATGATTTATTAGTAGTCATTACGCAAACTTTCTTGCCCTCACTCTTCAGTTTATTAGTCAATTCAGCAACTTTAATATTCACATTTATTTCAGTACCCTCTACTAGTATCACTTGGGCATTAGGTGAGTAATGCATGTATTTCATTCCAGGTGATTTATTGATTTTGCCCTTGTACCTGCGTAAACCAATAAGTGAACTATGGTAGTGAACATTCCCTATTTCATCCTCAATGGACTCCTTTGAAATTCCGCCCGGTCTCAAAATTACAGGAATGTTTGATGTCATATCAATTACCGTAGATTCAATTCCAATTTCAGTACTACCCCCATCGAGTATCAATTTTATTTTTCCATCAAGATCTTCTTTGACATGACTGGCATTTGTAGGACTTGGTTTTCCCGAAACATTTGCAGACGGTGCCGCTATAGGATAGCCAGACTTTTTAATTAATTCTAGAGCAATTTTATTTTTAGGCATACGAATCGCGACTGTACTTAGACCTCCAGTTGTGATTTTAGGCAAAATCTTTGATTTCCTTAGGACAAGAGTTATGGGACCGGGCCAAAATTTTTTGATAATTTTATTAGCGGTAGGGGGTATTTCAGTTACCAATGTCCTGAAAGTTTTCATGTCTGCTATGTGGACTATTAATGGATTATCTGAAGGTCTGCCCTTAATTCTATATATTTTTGATACAGATAAGGTGTCTAATGCGTTAGCTCCCAATCCATATACTGTTTCTGTCGGGAATGCAATAACTTCACCGTTTCTAATCAAATTTGCTGCTTTTAGAATTATGGCATTGTCGGGCTTCTTTACATTTACCCTAACTACCTCAGTCTTTACTATCTTCATTATGGGAAGTGGTAAAAATTATGATTATTATTCTATAGGTTCATTTACTGGTTGGACGACGAAATTCACTATGTTTGCCACGTGACTGCTGAATATATACTCATAACGGTTTGACGTGCAGGTCACAACAGTATTTGAGATGGAACGATCGTTCCAATGTGAAATTTCATGGTTCTCCTTAATTAGCTAGGCAACTTTCTTAACAACTAATGAGCAAAACCGTCTGTAAAAATGAAAATAATAGGGGCAAGATCCAGATTATGGCAGACATAGTAGATTTATGTAAAGCCGGTATTAGGAAAACGCACATTATGTATAAGGGAAATTTAAGTTATGAGCAGATTAACAGGTACCTGTACGAACTATTGGAAAAGGAATTAATTATTCAAAACCTAGATGATGGTGTATTGACTTATCGAGCAACAGAAAAAGGCCGATCATTTCTACAGTATTACAATTTGATGCTGGGTACCTTAGATGAAAATGCAATTGTAATGGAATCTTCCATTAGCAATATGGCTTAAATTGCTGAACCATTTTTTATAGACGTGTTATGGATTTTCAGATCCCTGATTTCTTTCACGTCCATACGATCTGAACAAAAGACCACTTATCACTAATAGGACAGTCATACCAGCTGCCACAAGCCCTTGTATTATTGGAGTGCCTAATATCAGACTAATGAAGATTGGAATTAATGCAGATATCGCAGCTATAGGAAGCCATTTCTTTAATGAAGCGAGATTCAAGCTCATTTGTTGTTTTAATATTATATTTATAATCTTTTTAAATGATTATTTATCTGCCGTAATCTAAATCATACTGATTGGATTTTATTATTTCATCTAAGATCCAACTAAATCAACTGCATTTAACATCGGATGAAAAAGAACCCTTGTTTCCGTTATCGGATACTAGTTTTACTGTTCCTGCTCCACAGCTACCAGAAAGGTTAATGTCAGAAGGTGTTTCATTTTTACAAATATTATCAAAAGCTTCAACTCCTTTCAAAACAAAATTATCTGAAGAGGTCTTAATATTACTAATTATTCCGCCAGCAGATCCTAATTTCGGATGATCAATATTCCATTCCGCAAATGATGTTCCTTTATCATTGGACACAAAAAAGTTTATCGTCACATCCTTGATCTCTTTTTCACCATCACAAAAGATTTTCCCTTTTCCTAGACTTTTTAGTTCCTGTGAATCTGAAAGTGCAAGTTGATTGAAATAAATTGAATATATGACTATGCTAAAGGCTACTACAATAACACCTATCATTGTTCCAT
>Ga0207701_10005768_pt1 | contig 12398 bp, 11 predicted proteins | sample KBSSwiSSwithPhiX_FD_184294 | JGI IMG/M metagenome (GOLD analysis project Ga0207701, IMG submission 184294) | Switchgrass rhizosphere bulk soil microbial communities from Kellogg Biological Station, Michigan, USA, with PhiX - S5 (SPAdes) (version 2) | ecosystem: Environmental > Terrestrial >...
CGCCTCGCGCGCCTCCGGCGCAAGCGGACCGTCCAGGGCCGCCATTCCGCAAATGCCGCACATCAGGCCGCGCTCACTTCCCGGTACACCGCTGCGTAATCATTCACCATCCGGTCAAGCGTGAATCGCGTTTCCACCCGGCTGCGGCCGGCGCGACCAAGTGATTGTCTCAGTGCCGGCTGCCCCGCGAGTTCCCCCACGGCCGCTGCAAGCGATTCGGCGTCGCGCGCTGGCACGAGCCGGCCACAGCTATCATCCACGACCTCAGGCGTGCCGCCGACCCGCGTGGCGACGACTGGAAGAGCGGCTGCCATCGCCTCGAGGATGGTGAGCGACACGCCCTCGCTGATCGAGCTGTTCGCGTAGAGATCGCATCCGGCAAGCCAGTGCCTGGCATCGTCCCGATGACCGAGGAACCGGACGATGGCCGACAGGCCGAGCGCCGTTGTTTCGGATTCGAGCCGTCCGCGCTCGGGGCCGTCGCCAACAATCATGAGCGTCACGGAGATGTTCTCGGATACTCGCGCGATACCCCGGAGAAGTGTTCCAAGGTCTTTGACTGGATCGAGCCGGGCTATCGTCCCGATGACCAGCACGTCTTCGCGAACGCCGAGCGCCCGGCGCACCTCTGCACGCGTGTTTGCGTCGGGCGCCGAACCCGCGTCGATGCCGTTGTAGATGACGCCAACGGACTCGAGCGGAAACCCCTCCGTGGCCAGATGCAGGCGCACGTCGTTCGACACGCCGAACACCCGCGCGGGAACATGCTGGAGAGCACGGTTCACGAGGCGACGCTTGGTGGATGGCCCCGTGTCCGATAGTCGCCCGTGCTCGGTGAAGACAACGGGCGGACCGCCGGCCCAGATGCGCGCCAGGCCGCTGTAAACGAACGGCGAATAATGATGCGCGTGAACGACGGACGCCCGGTGTTCCCTCGCCAATGCGGCGATACGTCGACCAAGCGACGGGCGGAAGCCGGGGCCACGATGCAGCGCGTGAACTCCAATCCCGCACTCGCCCAGCACAGGGGCCCACGACCCGGCGTCGTCGAGACAACAAACCATCGTCGGCATCTCGACGTGCAGCCTTCGAGCGAGCTCCATGACGAGCTTCTCGGTTCCGCCCGGGTTCAGGCTGAGGACCGTTTGGAGGATCCGGGGCGTGTTCACAGGCGAGGCACCAGATCTGACGTCAGCCTGCGAATATGCACGGCCACCGGCTCCACGACGGTTGGCCAGTCATAGCGCGTAGCCAGGCGACCAGCCGCCGCGTTTCTGATCTCCAGGGGAACACTCAAGAATGTTGTGATCGCGCTCGCGAGGTCACTGGCGCTACCCGGTCGAAAAAACGCGGCCGCGTCCGGTTCGGGACGCAGGACCTCACGAAAGTACGGTAAGTCGGCTACCACGACTCCACGTTCAGCGGCGAGCGCGGTCAGCAGGGCGGCACTTCCAGTGATCCGGCGATAAGGCAAAAGCACGGCATCTGACGCGTTCAGGAGGTTTGACAGATGCTGTTCCGAGATGGCCTCCAATATCGTCCTCACGTTTGGCGCCCGTCGAGCCATCGCCTCAATCTGACGACCGAAGGCCGCGTCATGCGGCTTCCCGGCAACAATGAGCTGGCAGGTGTCACCCAGCATCGGCAATGCGTCCAACGCGATGTCCACGCCTTTGTACCGTCTCAAGAGGCCAAAGCAGAGGAGAGTCTTCCGGGCCGGTGTCAAGCCAACGGTCTCTAACGTCTCAACTCGCGATTCAGGGGTTGGCAGTAATGAGGGAGTCGCTCCAATTGGCATCGACACAATCTTGCGCGGATCCACGTCAAATTCTTGTGTCAAGGACTCGCGCGTTTGCTCGCTGTGAACAATGGCAAGAGCGGCAGAGCGTCTGATGATTCCAACGCCCACTCGATCCAGCCAGTCGCTTCCCTCGTGCCGACCAAGGTTGTGCACGGTCCAGATGACCGGGATGCCCAGGCGTCTTGCGAGTCTCAAGAAACGCCAGAGACCAACGATGGTTCTCGCGCGGTCAGCCCACTTCCGTTCGTCCTGCGACTGCCAGATGAATTCCGGCCAATGAAAGTGGATCGCAGACACCTCCGCGCTGTGCTCGCGGAGAAAGCGGTCGTTGATCGGAAGTCCATCAATACGGACGTGAGAGCCGCACCGGCCGAGCGCATCATAGAATGACCGCAAGTAATGGTGCGTCGAGGTCGCCGGCCATACGGCCAGACCCGGATTGCGCGACATGTCCGTTTTACTCCGCGCCTCATTCAAGGGTCTGAAACCTCAGGCCAGCAGGAGACGATGTATTCACGCGCGAGAAGTACGCATCTCTGGACCTGAGTACGCGGGCGGGCAGAAGTCGCGAGCGATCATATGGCAGTCGAATTCGTGGAGTCTTGGGAAGTGGTGTGGGTTGTTCGGGAATAAGCCACTCAACTCGAAGCCAAGAGACCTGAAGGTGCCAATCGCGGCGCAATAGTCTGGCGCACCGGTGTAGAGAGGTGTCACAGACGCCTCGGTCTGCAGGCCGCGAACCGCGCGCATAGCCGCGCCAGCTCCCTTCGCGACTTCCATGTCATAGCCCTGCGTATCCAGCTTGAGATAAAGGGCAGAAAATCCGAGGCGCCGCTGCAACTCAGGTAAAACACTCTCGAGCGTTCGCACCTGGACAGTGACCTGTCGTTGCACGACATTCATTGTCGAGAACTCCTTCGCCGAAGAGTGATCAGGCTCGAGGAAGGAACTGAACTGCGACCCTGCCATCACATTGAAAGCGGCCTCGCCGTTTGTGCTGCCAAGCGCATACCCTTCGATGTGCCACTTCTTGTCTGTCCTGGCGCGCTCGCGCAGCAACTCGACATGCTCTGGTATTGGTTCGAATGAGACGATCGTGCCGTCGTACTCGACGTTGCGTCGAAGGAAGTCCCGGTACTGACCAGTGTTCGCACCGACATCGAAGACGCAGTCAATGTCGAGCCACCGAAGCAGCTGATTGAGATATGTGGCTTGCGGATGGGTCGCCAGCCGCCAATGAGGCGTGACCTGATAGCCGAGCGACGTCGCGAGATTGAGGATGGCCTTTTTGAGGACGCTTGCCATAAGTCGTCAGCGTTCGCGTTGGACCGCTCAACGGGCAGACGTACGCCGGGTTCGCCACGCGTGAAAGTCCTCGGTGAGGTGCCCGCTCTGAATCGATAACTCGCACAGATAGTAGAAGCGTTCCTTCGGTTCACGGTGCGCAACGGACCTGATGTAAGACCAGGCCGACTCCAGAAGGTTCCTGACCACGAACAGCGTGAGGCCCATGAAACGCCGCGCCTCCAAGCCACGCTTGTGACGCACTCGACTCATCACCCGCCCTGTCCCATGGAGTCGGCGCAGAAAGTAGACCTTGCTCAACTGGTCCGTGCGAATCGGGTGAAGCACGGAAGCGCCAGCCACGTATGCAAACGCCAGGTTCGAACCGGCGAGCCTGTCGAAGATCTCGTATTCAGCGCCCGCGACGAGCGATCCTGGCCGGAGGCCGAAGTCCGTGTCGAAGTCTCCGAACCTCTCGAACACCGCGCGCCTGAAGGCCATGTTCGGTCCTACGGGCCCTTCACTGCTCGACAGCGGCCTGACGAGGTTCGAATCGCCTAAGTCCACGGTTATGGTAATGCTCGGGCGCGCGTAAGGGCCGTGAAGGGCGAACCATTCGGGCGGTGAGTCCGGAATATCCGGGACGACCCGCCCGCCGAAGACGTCGACATCGAGGTACGTCTTGAAGGCCTTGCAGTACGACTCGAGCCAGTGCGGCGAGAACGTCACGTCGCTGTCGACAAAAATCAGGATGTCGCCAGACGACTCCGCAATGCCGCGATTGCGTGCGTGATTCACTCCTGGCCGTTGTTCGACGATCAATTTCCAGGCGACGGCGTGATTCCGAAGTGTCTGCTCGATGACGCGGCAGGAGTCGTCAGTGGAGCCGTTGTCGACGACAAGAAGCTCTGTCGCCTGGCAATTCAGGCAGTTCTCCATGCTCTGGACGAGAGTCGACAAAGCCGTCGAGAGAGTGCTTGCGCCATTCCGGTTGATCATGATCACCGAAATGCGAACGGCTCCACTCGAGGCGGTCACGGGCTGTCCAGTCACGGAGACATCCAACCGGGTTCGATCTGGCCGAAACACCGTTGCAGCAGCGTTTCTACAAACTTCATCAAAGTGTCCTGGCGGCGTCCAGTTTCGCCGACAGTCCCGTGCGCGTCCGAACGATTGCGCCTCCCGCGAGGCGCCGATGAGCTATTTCCGTGCGGCGACCCACGTGACGATTGGCCACAGGGGGTCGTTCTTGATGGCAAGTCGATGCAGAGGATGCCAGCTTGCGTGTGGTACCCCGATGAATCGGATACCGTCCTCGACGGCGGACCAGACTTGAAAGTTGCCCCAGCCGCCGACGTCGATGATCTCTGCCCAGTCCCGGTGAAGCAGGGATAGCGCTTCCGGAGTGAATCGCCAGAAGTCCCTCGGCGCGCCGTGTATCGGATTGATAAAGCATGTTGTATGCAGGGCAATTCCGCCCTTGCGGAGCACTCGATGGCACTCGTTTACGGCCTGGTACGGGTCGCCCTCGATATGTTCGAGCACCTGGTCTGACAAAACGTAATCAAAGGAAGCATCTGGAAAATCGAGGGCGAGGATGTTGTGATCCGGATAATCCGCCAGGACGGTCTCGGTTGGTTGCAGGGCAAGCAACTCCGCCAGGTTTGCAGAATGGCTGATGGCAAGAACGCGCCCTGTCCGCTTCGTCAGACTCGTCCCAATCGAACGAATTCGATCGTACATGTAATAGCGAGTCACGTGCGGCCCGCGCGGCAGACCTTTCATCGATGCGCGCCAGGCCAGCCCGCGAAGCTTTCTGTAGGCGTTCATCTGGGGATCATTCGGGGTCGCCTTGCGTCCTCGGCATTCCGGGGCCCGGACGGTCATGACCGTTGCGCCGTGACAGCCCGAGGCGGGTCGTCACGGACCGTATCAACGACCCCGGCAGCGCTCGAAACAGCTGACCGAGTGTGGCGCCCGCGAGCAGATCACCTGGCGCTGCTGTGCTCGCCGTCCCGGCATGCGACAGGAATAGCGACGGATGCACCAGCGATCTGGGCGGCCTGCTCCAACGGGACAGCCCTCCGATATCGCGCAGAGCGTGATCCTTGTGGACGTAGAGGATCATGTTTTGAGCGTACCAGGCGTTCACCGAAGCGTTGTCCCACAACGCCGGCCGGAGAACATCCACTGCCAGGAAGCCGCGCTGTTCAAAGAGCGTGGCCCAGTACATCGGCCACTGCTCGTTGACGTGGCCAGTGCCGCCCTGCCCGGGAATGGCGGCCGAAAAGACAATGACCGGTGCCAGTCGGCACAAATCGTCGACGAGGCCCGTGGCGCGATCAGTCGCGAGGTGTTCGGCAACCTCGAGGCAGAGCACCAGGTCGAAGCGGCGCGGGAGCGTGAAGGGAAGACGCAAATCGATGGCCGCGAAGTGTTCGGACTCGATCACGCGAAGCACGTCGCTACACCAGGGCCCGTCGATCCCGAAGATGTCGTTCACTCCAAGGCTGTGAAATACATGAAGCCAGGTCCCGGTGCCGCAGCCCACGTCCACCACGCTTTGCGGCGCGACCAGGTCGAGGATGAGCGGAACTGCCTCACGGGCAGACCGGTCAACGGATGATTCCCTGTTCCGATAGAACCGGTCGTCGTAGATCGACGAACCGCCAGGCTCTGACGGCAGGCTCATGGAGTTGTGTGCACAGCGAGTGTCGCGCCCGCGGCAGACTCAACGGGACCTGAATCGGTCACCGAAAACGTGTAGGCGGGATTCATCTCGGTACAGCCGGATATGCGCGTCGTTTCGGCTACCACGAACGAAGCAACTGGCCCCAGTTTCACCACGGGCCATATGCGCTGTTCGTCGACGAAGCTCAGATGCACCGTGTAGATGCCGCGCAGCAGGTTTGCGGTGAACTGGATTCGAGCGCTCAGAGTGACCCCGCTCTCGAGGTCCATGGGCGCGACCGCATCGAGCGTCGACAGACTCTCGAACATGCTCGTTCCGTCCGATCGCACGATGTGAAGCAAGACGCCGCAGCGAGGAAGCGGCTCGCGAATCTGGACAGACCACGACAGCGAAAGCCGCTCACCGGGGCTCACCGTCGGCCCCATCGGAGCGTCGATGTCGCCCGACACAAGCCGGACGCTCGTCAACCGCAATCGCGGATCAAATGAGGGAGCCTGGCCGCGGGAGTAGGCACCAGCGACCGTGGTCACGTCGTCGAGCAGCGGGTCCTCGTGCGGGCGAAGCAGGAGCGCCGATGTGCAGAGGCTGGCGATAGCCTGCATGTTGTGCGACACCAGCACGATGGGAACGCCGCTCTGTTTGAACGTCGCCAGCCGCTCGTAGCATTTCTGCTGGAACGTGAAGTCGCCAACCGCCAGGACCTCGTCGATGAGCAGCACGTCCGGCTCGAGATGTGCCGCGATTGAGAAGCCGAGCCTGGCGTTCATACCGGAGGAGTACCGCTTGACTGGTGTGTCGATGAACTCGGACAGGCCCGCGAATTCGACGATCGCGTCGAAGTGCTTGAGTATCTCGGGATGGCGCATCCCCATGATCGTGCCCTGCAGGAACACGTTCTCGCGTCCGGTCAGATCCGGGTGAAACCCTGCAGCAATCTCAATGAGCGCGCCGACGCGACCGCGAACGACGCAACGGCCTTTCGTCGGTTTGAGGATCCGTGTCAGTACCTTCAGGGTCGTGGATTTGCCGGCCCCGTTCGGGCCGATGATGCCGAGCGCCTCGCCCGGCTTCACCTCGAACGAGACACCCTTCAGCGCCCAGAACTCCTGCTCGCCCAGTTCTGCTGAAGTGTTTCGACCGAGCGCACGCTTGACGAGCGATGGGACGAGGTCGCGGAGGGTGTCGTGCCGCTCACCCCTTCGGAACTTCTTCCAGACGCCATCGAAGACGACCGCCGCTTCGGCCACTAGATGCTCTCCGCGAACTCGAACTCCGCGCGGTGAAACACGATCCAGGCGATGGCGAGGAGGAGAAACGACACTACCGTGGCGAACGCAAAGGCCGGGGTGAACGGGCTCTGTCCATACAGGATCGTCCGCCGATAGCCGTCGATGATCGGTGTCATCGGGTTGAGGAGCATCAGCCGGCCGGTGCGCCCGCCGAGCAGTTCCACCGGATAGAGCACTGAGCTGAGGAACATCCACACGACCGCGACGATCTCGAAGAGGTACTTGACGTCGCGGTAGAAGAGGTTCCCCATCGCCAGCAGCAGCGACACGCTCATGGTGAACGCGATGTGAACGACGAGCACGGCGGGGAGGAGCAGGATCGACGAGGTCACACCGACACCGTAATACGCCATCAGGCCGACCAGCACGAGCGCGGCGACCGCAAAGTCGACCAGCGACACGATGACCGCGGAGAAAGGAAAGATCTCGCGGGGGAAATATACCTTGGTCACCAGGCTGCTGTTGCTGGTCAGCGAATTCACCGAGAATTTCAGCGACGAGGCAAAGAAGTTCCAGGTGAGCAGGCCGCAGTACGCAAACACCGGATAAGGCACCGGTGTCTGGATCGGGGCGACGCGCATGAAGATGACGGAGAACACCGCGGTGTTGACCAGCGGCATGAAGATCGCCCACGCGAAACCCATCACGGTCTGTTTGTATCGCAACAGCAGATCCCGCTTCGTCATCTGGTAGAGCAGGCCCCTGAACTGGACCTGCTCCTCGAGCATTTCCCTGACGTCGCTGGCAAGAGAGGACATTGGATACCGGGTGGCGCTACAGCGAAGACAACTTCTGACGTGCGTCGTCGGCTCCAGGGAAATCACTCTGGAGTTTCAGCGCCTCCTGCAGCGCCGCCCTGGCTTTGGTAAAGTCGCCGATTTTCGCGTACGCCATGCCAAGGTGGTAGTGAAAGAGCGCGTTCTTCGGCGCCCTGTCAACGCCTTCCCGAAGGGCGGTAATGGCCTGGGGCATCATGTTCTTCTTGTAGTAGATCCAGCCGAGTGTGTCGTTCACCTCGGGGTTCGTCGGCAACTTCGCCTTGGCGGTTTGTGCGAACTGCAGTGCCTGGTCAAGATTCTCGTTCGCCTCCACCATTATGTAGGCCAGGTTGTTCGCGGCCACGGCTGCGTTCGGGTCCTTCTGCAGAATCTGTTCGTAGCGCGCCTTTGCATCCGATTCGCGGTTCTGACTCTGGAGAATCATCGCCGACATCGTCGACGCCCCGACCGCCGATTGCGGCTGCTTGGCCGCCATCGCGTCGAACTGGTGCCGCGCGTCCTCCAGCCGCTTCTGGGTCAGGTAGAGGCTGCCAAGCAGCTGATACGCGGCCAGGTTCGAGGGGTCCACCTCCAGCGCCTGCCGGAACAACTGCTCGGACCCGGCGATGTCGCCAGCTGCGAAGTAGGTGCGGCCCGCGAGTAGCAACAACGTGACATCCCGAGGCGCGGCGCTGATCGCCGAGTCAACGCGACGCCGGGCGGAGGCCATGTCTTTTCCCGCGACATCGAGGGCGACCAGGCCATTCAACGCTTCGACCGAGCGCGGGTTCAGCTGGAGTGCTTTTTCGAAGTAACTCCTTGCCGCAGCTGGTTCTTTCTTGCCGAGCATCAGCGTCCCCAGTGAGGCCTGGACGGCCGCGGAGTTCGGGTTGCCGGCGACCAGCGCCTTCAACTCGTATTCCGCCCGGGCCGTGTCCCCCTCCGCCAGGGCGGCTCGCACCACCAGCAGGTGGTTGTCTGGGTCGTTGGGGGCGCTCCGTACGGCATCTTCCGCAAATTTGCGTGACGTTGCGGGGTCGCCCTGCGAGTAATAGATGCGCGCGAGCTGTGCCTGCGCCGCGCCTGCCCGAGGGTTCAGGCGCAGCGTTTCCTGGAACGCGGCAGTGGCGCCTGCCGTGTCGTTCCTGGCGAGCTGGATCAGGCCCTTGAGGTACTGCGCTTCCGCGGAGCCATTGTTCGACTTGATGGCGGCGTCGCTCTCCTGCAGCGCTTCGTCGAGCTTCTGCTCGTTGAGCAGGAATCGCGCCTTGAGCAGGCGTGCGTCCTCGTTGCCTGGCTCGGCCGACACGACTTCATCGACCTGCTTATGCGCTGCCGCAGTGTCCTGCTTATCGTACGAGAGTGCTGACAGCCTCAGCTTCGCGAGTGTGACGACGGTCTTATCTTTGTCGGCCGACAGCTCGGTGAAGACTGCGGCTGCCTCCGCAGGCCTCTGCGTCAGGACGTAGTAGTCGCCCAGCATTATCCGAGCCTCGGTCGTGCCGGCGACTTCTGCGGCGGTCTTAAAGAATGGTTCAGCTTCCAGCGGGCGCTTGGCGGCAAGCGCGAACAGGCCCATGGCGCGATTGGCCAGGAGGTCTTTGGGCGCCACCTGAAGTGCCTTCCGAATCATGGCCTCGGCGTTCGGGCGGTCGTCGGTCGACCAGTAGAAATTGCCAAGCGCAAGGTAGCCCGACGGCGACTCCGGCGCCAGGTCGACCGCCTTCTTGAGGGCGGCTTCCGCACCAGCACGGTCGCCTCGTGCGGTCTGCATCGCACCGAGGCTTGCGTAGGCCCGCGAATCGGTCGGGTCGATTTGGATAGCGTGCTGGATCTCGTCCACTGCACCGTCCAGGTCTTTCAAGCCGGCGAGTGCGTTGCCGAGAAGGATCTGGGCCTCGAGATTCTTCGGGTCCTTCTGCAGGATCTGCTGAACCCGTGTCTTTGCATCTTCGAACTGCCCGGCCATCATCATCAGGGTGATGGCCTTGATCTGGACGTCGATCCTGTCCGGCAGCAGGTCCGCGGCGCGAATGTACTCCCGATAGGCGTTCGGGACGTCGGCGGCAAGCGCGTACGTCTCTGCCAGCTTGAGTCGAGACTCGCCGGAACGGGGAGCCTTTTGCACAGCGTTGCGATACTGGATGACCGCCTCGTCGTACTTCTTCTGCTCGAAGTAGCCATCGCCGCTCGCCATGTAGGCTTTGCGTGCGACTTCCGGATCCGTCTGGCATGCGCCCGCGACAAGAGCCGTCCCGACGAGCGCGGCAACGGCCACCGCGTTTCTAAATTTGATGTTCATCGCTTCGTTTGTGAGCAACTTCTGGACAAGCCTGACGAGATTTCTCCATTACTGTATCGGTCGAAGGTGAAAACGCGAACAGTTGGAGCCCGGGTGATCTTATGGCCGCCGCTTCTGAGGGCCACACAAAAAGAAGAGCCGTCGCATCGCGACGGCTCCTCGGTTCGATTACGAAAACGCCGAACCACGGCCCGAAGCGCTACGCTCTGCGCGCGGCGACGACGAGCGGTGGCCGCTGCCCCGATCAACCCTGTTCCGAGCAGCAGCGTACGCGCCGGTTCAGGATCAGGTGCTTTCTCTGAACGGCACTTAGACTGACCGACCAGGAAGCCGTCGGTTCCTCCGCCCTATGAGGTTTTCCCAGGTTACGCACCCGGTTCAGCAACCGGTGTACCACACGCGACCTCTATCCTTTGGTCAATGGACTGCACCGGAGATGTTGTTTAGATGTCTGAGTTTGGACGGGACACCTGTTTCGACTGAAGCGACTTGGGCGAGGTTGCCAAGCCGACAAAGGCTTCTGCCTGGAGGACTTTAGTTCTGCGCAACGGAGACAGGCAGAACTAACCAGAGGCCCAGATCAGAGGGTATCTGGGCCTCTCAGCCTGGAAGATAGTCGGGGAGCAGCGGCAGAAGTCCTTCGATGAACCCTATGGCTCTGGTCTCTGCATCACTCTCGTTCTGCGGTTCGCTGCCAACAGGGGCCGTTACGCGAACGATTGCTCCGTCGGTCCGGTTCAGGCGGAAGGCATCGGCAATCAGGTAGAACTTGCCCCAGTACTCGCTCGCCACGACCCGCCCATGCGCCTGGTACCAGTACAAAACAAGCTGACGATCGAGCCCCTTTTGTATGACGTACCGGTTTACTGCGATACGTCCGCCGGCAGCTATCCGGGCCGGCGCGGCCAGATCAATGAGCCGGTTCGACACAGGTTCCCAACCGGCCCCGGGCAGGCAATTCTGTGGAGAATGCATCGTGTCGCCCTGCCGCTGGCTTTCGTAATAGCCAACGTAAAGGCCCACCCCCTCGCCCCGGGGATTGCGATAGATCCGGGTCAGGTAATCGTCCACGCCGAGGACCGCGAGCACGTCCTTGCTGAATGGCGCGTCGTTATTGCCGGACCAGTCGCCGATTTTCAGTGGCACCCGTTGGAGGGGTTGCCGCAACGGCACAATTTCCGGCCGGTCAGCCCGCGCAATGACGCCGGCGCTGACCATGAGGCAGGCGAACAACGCGATTACCCTTCGGGTCATGAAGCCTGCCTATGCCGCGGCACGCGGCAAAGATTGGGTGGATGCGGGCAGAACCCGGACGATGAACTGCTGCAGCGCCATCATCAGGAGGAACGCGACGACGAACACCATCCAGCCCGAAAATTCGTGAAGAAAGCCCTGGGCGACCGACGGTCCCCAACGGTGGGCCGCGATTCCCGTCCCGGCCACCCTGGCCGCGTTTGCCACGATCGCGACGGGGACGGTTGACAGCGCAATCATGGTTCTGACCCACCAGCGCTGGTCCGTGAAGTACCCGAACACGATCCCCAGGGTCAGCAGCGAAATGAGCGAGCGAATTCCGCTACAGGCTTCCGCCACTTCGAGTGACGTGTTTGCCAGGACGAGCACGTTCCCTTCGCGGAGAACCGGTATGTCAGCGGTGCGGATCGCGACTTCTCCAACGCGAGAGGCCAGTATCTGCAGCGGGAATGCAATCTGGTTGAAGACGAGCGCCGGCAGCGGAACCATCAGCAACAGGAACAGCAGGGGAAAGGCGAGCACCATGAGGTGCCTCCACCCATAGAGAAAAATGACCCCGCCCGCGAGCACACCCAGCAACGAGATGCGGGTGAGAAAGAGCTCCGCTCCGAGAATTCCGGCGAGCAGGACGAGAATGCCTCCAGCAAACACGCCCAGGCCCAGCCAGCTTGGGCGTGGCGTCAGCTCCTGCAGCCGCTGTCGACGCTCCCAGACGAAGTACAGCGCCACCGGGACGATCAGGAACCCGTGCGAGTAGTTGTCGTCGTGGGACCAATCGAAGACGAGCTTCCGGAACACCGGCCAGTAGACCAGGACCAGTCCGCCCATCAGCAGCGCCGCAGCCGTCAGCTTCTTCGAGTCGAGCATAGGGACGGCACGATTCTACGGCACGAGGAGCCTGGTCCACCGTCGGCTTTTTGCGGAGGCTCAAACTGGGCGAGATGGACGCCCGTGGATCGAAGGCGGCCGGCGAGGCGAACCAGCTGGCGCGGTCCCGGGTCGGCGACCTGCCGACCCG
>Ga0207701_10005771_pt1 | contig 12397 bp, 6 predicted proteins | sample KBSSwiSSwithPhiX_FD_184294 | JGI IMG/M metagenome (GOLD analysis project Ga0207701, IMG submission 184294) | Switchgrass rhizosphere bulk soil microbial communities from Kellogg Biological Station, Michigan, USA, with PhiX - S5 (SPAdes) (version 2) | ecosystem: Environmental > Terrestrial > Soil...
TGATCCCGCTACCATCATGCGGCCCGATGTCGGAAGCGCATTGCTGATGTGGGTGCTCGTAATGTGGTTCTCGCCGAAAATCGCAGGCGCCCTCGACGTCCTGCTGGCGCCGGAGGAGCGCCGCGCATTCGGTGGGGCCGGGCGCTTTATTGTCAACTTCCTCATCGAAACCGCGTACTCGATCGTCCTGTGTCCGATCCTTTGGATCAGCCATACGATCTTTCTTTTTGGTCTGCTGTTTAATCGCGAAATCATCTGGATGGGGCAGATCCGCGACGATCACGCGGTGTCTTTGAAACTGGCGCTGCGTGATCTCTGGCCCCATAGCCTCGTGGGATGTGTCGCGCTCGGCCTTGTGTTCGCGAGCCAGCCGTGGGCGCTGCCGTACATTCTCCTGCTCGCCGGCGGCCCCGCCTTGGCCGTTCCGTTTGCGGTGGTGACGGCCTGGCCTGCGTTCGGCAGCCTTGCAGCCCGCATGGGCATCGGCCGGCTTCCCGAGGAGACGGCAACACCGGAGGACCTATTGGAGTTGGCATTGCCCGCGATCAAGTCGGAGAGTCCGCCGCCACTGACAAGCTCGGTCTAGCCGATGCTCGGCGCCATCAGGGCCGCGCGTGCCACAATCAGGTCATTTCGTATTTATTACGCAGACAAGGGGCGGGCTGCGGCGATGGACCGTCTCTATGGCAGCTTCGTGCGGCCGGGAGATCTCGTGTTCGACGTCGGCGCCCATGTTGGCGACCGCGTCGCCTCGTTCCGCCGGCTGGGCGCACGGGTTGTTGCGGTCGAGCCGCAGCGGGCCATGGTCATGGCGCTCAGGCTGCTCTATGGACGCAGCGAATCCGTAGCGATCGAAGCCGTAGCGGTGGGGCGCGAACCGGGCCGGGCGCGAATGCTGATCAATGCCGACAACCCGACAGTGTCGTCGGTATCGCCGGCGTTCGTCGCGGCCGCACGCGACGCCCCAGGCTGGGAAACCCAGCGCTGGAACGAGACCATCGACATCGAGGTCACGACGCTCGATGTGCTGATCGCCAAACACGGAATTCCCGCGTTCATCAAGCTTGACGTTGAAGGTTTCGAGGCAGAGGCGCTGCACGGGTTGTCACAAGCGGTCCGCGCGCTGTCATTCGAGTTCACCACCATTCAGCGTGGCGTGGCGCTCGCCTGCATCGAGCGTTGCGCGGCGATGGGGTACACGCGTTTCAACGCAGCACCTGGGGAGAGCCAGGCGCTTGCCGGTGAATGGATGGACGCCAAGGATGTCGCCCGATGGCTGATCGAGTTGCCGCAGTCGGCCAATTCAGGGGACATTTATGCCGTGGCCACCTGAGCGGCTGTTGTTGCCGCGGCGCTTTCTGATGGTTTCTGCCGCCACTCTGCTTGCAGTGGGCTTCGGCTTGACGCTTCTAATCTTCTATCCCGGCGTCATGACCTACGACGCCAAGTTCGTCTATGAGGACATTGCCAAGGGCAAGTTCGGTGATTGGCAATCACCCGTCATGGTCTGGCTGTGGGGCCTGATCGATCCGATTGCCCCCGGCGCCGCCAGCATGTTCCTGCTGATTGCTGCGACCTACTGGCTCGGCTTTGGCATCCTCTCATTAGTGCTCGCATCCCGCAGCAAGGCGAGCGCGCTGCTGCTGCCGCTGCTGACAATGACGCCGCCGGCCCTGGCTTTTGCCGGGATCATCTGGCGAGACGTCCTGTTTGCAATGTTCTGGTTGCTCGCCGCGACTGTCGCGTTCGCGGTATCTGAACAGCGATCACAGATCAGATTGACCGGGCAGGCGCTGGCACTTGCATTGGTTATCCTTGGGATCCTGCTGCGGCCGAACGCCTTGCTGGCCGCACCGATCCTCGCGGCTTATGTCGTTTGGCTATCGCGGGTCTCCCTGCGCAAGACGGCGATCCTCTACATCCCGGCCGTGATCGGCTTCTTTGGGATTGTGCAACTGGTCTACTACGGCATGCTGGACGCGAAACGACAGCACCCGCTGCAAACGATCATGATTTTCGATCTGGGCGGCATCAGCCATTTCGCGAAAGAGAACCAGTTTCCGGTCGACTGGAGCGAATTGGAAAACGCAATGCTGCTCAACAGCTGTTACCAGCCAACCCTGTGGGACATTTATTGGCGGCTCGAGCCTTGTGATTTCGTGATGCGCAAGATTGAACGGGAAAAGGGCCTGTTTGGCACCTCGGCGATATCGAGGGCCTGGTTGCTGGCCATCCTGCACCATCCCGTTGCCTATCTGAAGCACCGCTCGGCATTCATGTGGAATTTTCTCGCTGCCGACAATCTGACGATGTGGACTGCGGACGTCGAGCATCCGACACAGAACGTCTTGGCCGATCGCGCCGCGTTTCATGCGATGGTCTCGGCACATGATATGCTCAAACCCACGCCGTTACTTCGCGCCGGCTTCTGGCTCCTGGTGTGTATTGTCGTTTGTGGTGTGAGCTGGCGGCGAAGCGCGCCGCGCGAAGCAGCTTTCGCCCTCGGCGTCTGCGGATCGGCGACGGTTTATGTGTTGAGCTTCTCGGCTGTGGGTGTGGCGTCTGATCTTCGTTATGCATATTGGGCCGTGCTGGCAAGCATCGCCGGTGGCGTCGTCGTTTTGTCCGGTGGCGCCAAGAGGGCTGAGCTGCCAGTTTAGAAGCGGCCTATTGCTTCGGTTCAGCCGATGCGGTCCAGGTCTTGTAGTCGGCGTCGGAGACGTTCGGCAATTTCTTGACGAACGCCGCAATTGCCCAGATATCGTCGTCCGAAGCGCCGGCCTGCGCGAAGCTGGGCATACCCGTCATGTTGATGCCGTTCTTAATCACCCAGAACAGTTGGGCGGGAGAGAGCCCACCGGCGACTTCCTTCAGGTCCGGTGGATCGGGATGTAGTCCTTCCGAGAACTTCAGCCATTTGACGCCTGGTGCGCCGTGGCAGTTCGCGCAGCCGAAACTGGCATAAGCTTTGGCCCCCGCCTCTACCATGGCGGCGTCGCCAAACGAGGCAGGCGGGTTATCGTTGGCGTGGCGGTCGATCGAAGCGGTCCGCACCCGGGTCAGAGCCCATGTAACGGCGGCGGGGTCTTCGGCCGTTCCGGCGACGCTATAATAACCGCCGAAGAAAAAGGCCGCACAGCCAATGGCGACCACGATCGCCAAAGCACCGATTGCCGCAAGGAAGCGCATGCAAGCCTCCGATCGCCTGTTTGCCGCCCCGGAACTGAAATAGTGGCTCTGGTCTGGAATAACGAACCGTTCGAAAGGTTGCATATGATACGACATCACAGGCAAATTTCACGCGACCCCTTGCGACCAGAGTTCAATGGTTGGTGATATGGATCATGTGCGCGGAACCAGTTTGGCGCGCGCGTTGAGAATGTTCCGCGATGTAACGGGTTTCTTCGTCAACGACGTAGACGTGAAGCGAGCGGGTCGCGGCAGGATGGCCGGCCTCTGCCTGGCGCTGTTGCTACATGCAGGCGCGGCGGTCCTCATGTTCACGACCGAAGTCAGCCTCGTGGGCATGGCCGTCTTCCTACTCGTCTGGATCATGCTCAACTGCCTGTGGCTGGCTTTGCAGCGCAGGCCGACCGTGGCTGCGTTGATTTCTCTCGAAATTCTCGCGGTGCTGACGCTGCTTTCACGCTTCAAGTTCGACAAGCTCTGGATGACGATCGACTTCGTCGACGTCATGATCGTCGATCGCGACACGACGGCGTTTCTGCTGGCGGTATTTCCTGCCTTGCGCTGGTGGCTCCTGCTCGCAGCTGCGGCGACGGCTGTCGCGATCGTCATCGCGTGGCGGCTGGACCAACATCGCGTGAGTCTCCAGGCGAGCCTTGCTGGATTGTCGATATCGGCTGCGGCACTCGTTGCTCTATCGTTGTTTTGGCCGACCGGACTCAACGAGGATTTCGAAGGCCGAAGCTACGTCTCGAAATTTGCGCGGACGGGAGTGGAGGCGGTTCGCGAACTGTCCGCTCGCGGATATCTCGATGCGGCCGAGAGTACCAGTGGGTACATGACGGAGGCAGTCGACGCCGGCTGCCATCCAACGCGCAAGCTTCCACATATCATCCTGCTGCACGATGAATCGAGCTTTGACATCAGCACAGCGCCCGGGGTCAATGTGCCGGCCGGGTATTATCGACATTTTCAGTCGTTCGATGGCAGGACGCGCAAGCTTCTCGTGGAGGGCGTCGGCGGACCAAGCTGGTTCACCGAATACAATGTGCTCACCGGCCTTTCGGTTCGCTCGTTCGGGCGGTTTGCAACTTCCGTGACGCGGATCGCTGCCGGTCGCGTCTATCGCGGGCTGCCGCGCTCGTTGCAGTACTGCGGCTATCAAACCTTCAGCATGTATCCGTTCTACGGTTCCTTTCTCGGATCGCGCGCTTTTCAAACGACGGCCGGCATCGCGCATTACCTGGATATACGCGATCTCGGCACCCGTGACTTCGAAGCCGACAGTTTTTACTACGACCGCGCAATCGATCTGATTGGACGGGAACGCGGCAAGGGACCACTGTTCCTCTATGTGTACACGGTGGCCAATCATTTCCCGTGGGATGAGCGGTTGCGCCCGCAGCTTACACCCGGTTGGAAGGATCTCGGCAACGCCCCTGACGTGGAGGAGTATATTCGGCGTCAGGCGATTTCGGCGCAGGAATATCGGAAACTGCGGGAAAGCCTTGCTCGGGAGTTTCCAACAGAGTCCTTCCTTATCATTCGCTACGGTGACCATCAGCCACAGTTCGGCGCGCGCCTGATCGATCCGTTGCTTGGCAAGGAAGAGTTTGCGAAGCGAGCCGAAGCATCGGACCCACGTTACTTGACGACGTACTATGCGATAGATGCAGTGAACTTCGTCCCGGCCGATCTGGCTTTGGCGCTCGACCGGCTCGATGCGCCGTATTTGCCGTTGGTCGCGCTGGAGGCGGCTGGCGTTCCACTCGATGCAAGCTTCTCAGTGCAGCGGTCAATCCTGCAAAGGTGCGACGGAATCTTCTACAAGTGCGAAGCAGGCGGCCAAGCCAAACGTCTGAATCGGCTTTTGATGGACGCCGGCTTAATCAAGGGCTTATAGACGGCGACGTGCTCCGTGCTGTCGGTTACCCTAGAGGGATGTTCAGGCCGGTCCGTCGTAGGATTTCAACTCCGCATTGCTGGCTGACGGATCGCCTTCGTCTCCAGCGCTGCGTTGAATGACTTCTGGCGCAAGCGGTCATTCGCGGAAATAAAATGCCCGCGAAGCGCAGACATCAAAGCTCACGATGCCGTCAGTAGGTCGCGAGCTAAACTTCTGTCGCGAGCAATTCGCTTAAGTGCTTATCGAGCTGACCGATCGCGCTGGGGTCAGCACCGAAAAGTGCAAGATGGCCATCGATGGTTTGGATGGGCCGGAACTCGGCATCAGGAATCAGCCGCCATTCGGCCTCGCAATCGGACGGTGGGAAGAACATGTCTGAGGACATCGGCATGACAAAGGTCTTGGCTTTGATGCGGCTCAACGCCGCCCGTAAGTCGCCGCCGGTGTGGCGGCTCACGTCGCCGCGCTGCCATTTCCATGCCATGCACAGCAAATCGTTGGGATCCATGACGCTGAAATAGCCGTTCATGAAGTTTATGATGAAATCGTCCATCGACGAAAAGCCCAATGCCTTGTGCCGGTCTTGCTGGAAAAATTCCGTGCTCCAACCCATAACGGCCCACATTTTAGCGTGGCGCAGCAGGCCTTCCCTCACGTCGACCGACGACGCGTAAAAGCCCTTGTTAAAGCCCGGGTCGGACGTGATCGCCTCGACCAGCGTTTCCGTGAAAAGAGAATCATGGATGGTGTTCCTGGCGGTGCCGGCGATAGGCGCGGCGCGCTTCACCATGTCGGGATAGCGTACCGCCCATTCGTAGGTCTGTTGTGCGCCCATGGAGCCGCCCACAACGAGCGCGAGACGTTTCAAGTCGAATTTTTCCGTGAGAAGTTTGTGTTGCGCACGCACGTCATCCCCGATGCGCACATGGGGAAAATTTCCCATCCCGGCTGGCACCGGTGTATTGTGCGGTGAGGATGAAAGACCACTGCCAATCTGATTGACGACAACGATGAAATACTTGTCGGGATCGAGGGCGCGGCCCTGGCCGACATACACCTGCTCGATGATTTTGCTTGTGCCGGAGTACCAGGTGGGGACGAGAATGGCGTTATCTTTCGCAGCATTGAGCTTGCCGAAAGTTGCGTAGGCGAGTTTGCAAGCGCGAATCGTGCCGCCTTCTTCCAAATCGAGATTGCCGACATCGTGAAGCTCGTAGGGACCGTGGACCTCCTGCGAGTAGTAGTTGTTCTCGATCATTATCTCCTCCAGAAAGCGCTTGTGGGGGCGGTAAGGCTGATGCCTTCCCAACCCATTTCTGTTGTCTAAGTCTGGTTACGCCAATTCAAATCCCTCGTAGCCCATGGCTGCGACCTCGTCGCACTTCTTCCTGTAGCCGCCGACGCCTTCTGGTCCCAGATAGGGCAAGAAGGCGCGCGGCTTGCCGGGGATGTTGGCGCTCATATACCAGGAGTTTGCGCTGGTCATCAGCGTCGCGTTGACGATTTCGTTGACATGGGCCACCCATTGATCCTGCGCCGCAGGCGTCGCCTCGATGGTGGCCTTACCGGTCTTGCACATAGTTTCAATGCAGTCCGTGATCCACTCCACATGCTGCTCAATCGACACCGGCATGTTCGACAACACAGAAGGGCTTTGCGGGCCGGTGATAGTGAATAAGTTGGGAAAGCCGGCGACCGAAATGCCAAGGTAAGTGTGCGGTCCGTCCAGCCACGCCTGATCCAGCGTGCGGCCGCCACGGCCTTTCAGGTTCAGCGCCTTCAGCGGGCCGGTCATGGCATCGAAGCCGGTGGCAAAAACGATGATGTCGAGGGCATATTCCTTGCCACCTGCGCGGATGCCCGTTTCGGTGATCTCTTCAATCCCGCCATCGGTTTTTGCATCGACCAGCAGCACGTTGTCCTTGTTGAAGGTCTCGTAGTAATTGGTGTCCAGCGGCTGGCGCTTGGTGCCGTAGGCGTAGCCCTTGGGTATGAGCTTTTCGGCCACGACCGGGTCTTTCACGGTCTTGCGGATCTTGCGCTTGATGTAGTCGGCGCAGATGTCATTGGCCTCCTGCGAGAAGAACATGTCCTGATAGTTGGCCAGCCAAAAGGCGAATCCGCCGGCGTCCCACATCCTGTCGAACTCACGCTCCCGCTCCTCGGGTGTTGCCTCCAGCACCGACTTCGGAATGAAGTAATGCTCCTGGCCGAAGAACGATTCCCGGATCCGCTTGGCGATGCCCTCGTAGTCCGCCTTTCGCGCCCTGACCAACTCGGGGTCCACCTTGCCATTGCGCGCCGGCACGCAGTAATTGGCGGTGCGCTGGAACACGGAGAGTTGCTTAGCCTGCTGCGCAATTTCGGGAATGGCCTGCACCGCCGTGGCGCCGGTGCCAACCACGCCCACGCGCTTGTTGGTGAAGTCAATGCCGGTGTGAGGGAAGCGACTAGTGTGGTACCACTTGCCCTTGAATTTCTCCAAGCCCTTGAACTGAGGCATGTTTGTGGTCGACAAAGTGCCTACGGCCGGGATGAGGTAACGAGCCGTAACCTCTTGCCCTGTGTCGGTACGCACGCTCCACAGGTTTGTTGTCTCGTCGAATTCGGCGCCGGTCACGCTCGTATTGAATTGAATGTCGCGTTTCAGGTCGTGGCGTTTGGCAACGTGCTCCAGGTAGTTGAGGATTTCGGGCTGCTCGGGATAGCGTTCGGACCATTCCCACTCTTGCAGGAGCTGCTTGTCCCACGTGAAGCAATAAATGTAGGCGTCAGAATCGCAACGCGCGCCGGGGTATCGGTTCCAGTACCAGGTGCCGCCTACGGTTTCACCGGCTTCATAGACTCGCACCTTCAATCCCAATTTGTCCCTTAGCGACTTCAGCATGTGCAGGCCGGAAAAGCCTGCACCGATGACGACAGCGTCAAGGTTTTGAGTTGCAATGGCCATTTCTCCCTCCAGTTTTGTTATTTGAGCGGACGACAGAGAAAATCGGTCCTCTATAGTTGGGGAAAACCCGCAGCCATGCCGCATGAGCACGGCCTAGGCGCCACTTTCCAAAAACGCGAACAGCAGCATTTGCATCAGGATGACGCCAGAAGTTCCGCGCGAGGAGTGGATCCGGTTTAGTGTTGGCAGGCAGGGCCTGCCGAGGCTAGGCGGTAGAGGCCGCGAACGCCTGGCCGGTCTGAACCTTGCTTTGCAGGTCGTACCTCCTGCTTTGGTTTTTCTCAGATGGCCGATATTCCTACCGAACAACAGTTCATGCAAGGATAAGACACTCCGCGTCTCGATCAACTGAAGGCAGTGCGCTTGCGAAGGGATTGACTCAGATGAAGCATGATGTGTCGGTGATCCCGACGGTGGTTTGATTGTGACAGTAAGGTTGTCCAATGTTTTGCGGTGCACTGCTTCGTGATGCCGGAGTTGGAGAGAGCCTTTCTGACCTCAGAACGTCAAAGCGACATAGACTCGACTGGCCGTGAAGCCGTGGGGAGTGAGCAATGCTTTTGACGAAGCGGACGTTCGGTGTTTCAGCAAACTTATGGTTTGGCTGAAGGTAACGCCGGTGATGGGGATTATGGACGGCGCTCGGGCCACGAGCACGCAGGCATTTTCCCAGGTAGCACGATTCATGACGTGGCGCAGGTGGTCGGCGCGGGCTACAGCATGTCGAAGGAGACCGGCGACGTCGCGATGATCGTGAAGCCGTTGCGCGTCGCGATGCTGCTGCCGGTGATCCTCATCATCACCTTGTCATACCGCAAACACCATGTCGCCGGCCCATCGGCACGTCGATGCCACCCCTGGTGCCCTGGTTGTGGCAGCGTTTGCGCTGCTCGTCGCCAGCAACAGCGCTGGCGTGATCTCCGCCGGTATTCAGCACCCGCTCCAAATACTCTCCACTTGGTAGTTTCCATGTCGGCGATCGGAATGAAGGCGCACCTAAAGGACTTTGCCACCGTGGGATTCAAGCCTATTCTGTTGACGGTGAGCGAGACTGCGTTTTTTGGCGATCCTTGTGGTCGCGTTTATCTTCCTGGCCCGCTGAGGGGTGCAGGACGTCGACAAGTGGTTGCCATCTCAGCCCTTCACCAAATCCCCCAGCAAATTCGCAGCCACCGTCAGCTTGGCGAGCGTCAGGCCGCCAGTAGCGATCTCGTCGACCGAACGGCGGATGCGCGTAGCCTTGGGATGGGCCGCGAGCCAGTTCTCGGCAGCCTGTTGGCCGGACTGACCGTTTGCAAGCATATCGGCGACCAGTCTTCTTTCGCCGGCTGCGATCTGGTCAACGGCGCGGTCGATGGCGAGACGTTCGAAGACGTCGCTCGCCGGCACGCCGCGCGCGGCGGCGATGATGCGGTCGAGACCGAAATTGGCCTCGGCGGCGAAGAAGGTCGTGGCCGTATCGCCGATGGCGCGGTTGGTGCGCTCTGCGACCATCACGATATCGGGTGCGGAGACCAGGGTGTCGAGATCGGCTAGTTCGCCGGCAAGTTCCGCCGGGACGCCGCCATCGGTCAGGTCTTGCCGGCGCTTGCTGCGCCCGGCCTGGATATCCTGCGGCAGGTTATTGTCGAGCCCGGCGGCGATCTCACGGATACAGGGGCTGAAGCGCGAGATCACGGCTTCCAGACCGACGCTGAAATCGACATTGCGCACATACCAGACCACGCGGGAGTACAGCAGATCCTGAACTGCGGCATAGAGACCGAGCTGCAATTGACCGTCGATCTTGTTGTCGAGCGCATCAATCGCGTCGTTTAGCCGATTGAGGCCGTAGGATTCACCCACCGCTACGAAGGCCATGGCGATGGTGGGTACGTCGGCATCGGTCTCGTCAATCAAACGCACCACGCAAGGCGGACCGCCGCGATTGATCACGGCATTGGCGAGATTGGTGGAGATGATCTCCCGCCGAAGGCGATGGAGTTCCACCGAATCGGGGAATTTGTCCCGAGCCTCGCGTGGGAAGTATTGGGACAATTCGCGGGCGAGATAGGGATCGTCGGGCACGCTGCTGGCGAGCAGATCGTCGTAGAGCGTCAGCTTTGCGTAAGCCAGCAGCACGGCAAGTTCCGGCCGCGTAAAGGGCTGGCCGCGCCGGGTGCGCTCGGTGATCGCCACATCGTCCGGCAGGAACTCTACGGCGCGGTCAAGGAGGCCGCGCTGCTCCAGTGATTGCATCAGGCGGGCGAGGAAGCCGTTCTCGGCCATGCCCCTGCGTTCGGCCAGCGAAAGCGCCAGCGTCTGCAGATAGTTGTTGCGCAGTACCAGCGTGCCGACCTCGTTGGTCATCGCCACCAGCAGGCTATTGCGGTCGCTCGGACTGAGGCGACCATCGCGTTCGGGGCGCGCCAGCGCGATCTTGAGATTGACCTCGACGTCGGAGGTGTTGACCCCGGCCGAATTGTCGATGGCGTCAGTGTTGAGCTTGATGCCTTTCTGTGCCGCTTCGACGCGGCCGCGCTGGGTCGCGCCGAGATTAGCGCCTTCGCCGATCACCCGGGCGCGGACATCCGAGCCCGTGACACGGATCGGATCATTGGTGCGATCGCCGACCAGGTCGTCGTTTTCCCCCGAAGCGCGGATATAGGTGCCGATGCCGCCAAACCAGAGCAGGTCGACGCGTGCCTTGAGGATTGCCCTCATCACCTCGAAGGGCGTGGCTTGCGGCTTATCGAGATCGAGCAACGCTCGCACTTCCAGTGCGAGCGGGATTGCCTTGAGCGAACGCGAGAACACACCGCCGCCCTGCGAGATCAGCGACTTGTCGTAGTCCTGCCAGCTCGACCGGGGCAGGTCGAACATGCGCAGGCGCTCGACATGGCTGATGGCCGGGTCGGGCGAGGGATCGATGAAGATGTCGCGGTGATCGAAAGCCGCGACCAGCCTGGTCACCGGCGAGAGCAGCATGCCATTGCCGAAAACGTCGCCGGACATGTCGCCCACACCGGCCGCGGTGAAGGGCACGGTCTGGATATCGGTGCCAAGTTCGCGGAAATGGCGTTTGACGGCTTCCCACGCTCCGCGCGCGGTGATGCCCATCTTCTTGTGGTCATAGCCCTGGCTGCCGCCGGAGGCGAAAGCGTCGCCAAGCCAATGGCCCTTCTCGGCCGAGATAGTGTTGGCGGTGTCGGAAAAGGTGGCGGTGCCTTTGTCGGCGGCGACGACGAGATAGGGGTCATCACCATCGTGCCGCAGGGTGTCGCCGGGCGGCACGATCGTATCGCCATCGAGATTATCGGTGAGTTCGAGCAGCGAGCGAATGAAGATGCGATAGGTTTCGGTGCCTTCCGCCATCCAGGCTTCGCGATCGGAGGCCGGCGGCAGGCGTTTGGGCACAAAGCCGCCTTTGGCGCCGACCGGCACGATGACGGCATTCTTGACCTGCTGTGCCTTGACCAGGCCGAGGATCTCGGTGCGGAAATCCTGTGGCCGGTCGGACCAGCGCAGGCCGCCGCGCGCCACCTTGCCGAAGCGCAGATGAATGCCTTCGACACGCGGTGAATAGACGAAAATCTCGTAAAGCGGTCGCGGCGCCGGCAGGCCCTCGATCTTGCGCGCCTCGAATTTGAAGGAGATGACCGGACGCGGATGCCCGTCCTGGCCGATCTGCCACAGATTGGTGCGGATGGTGGCCTGCACCAGATTGGTGAAAAGGCGCAGGATGCGGTCTTCGTCGAGCGAGGCGACCGATTTGAGCTGCTCCTCGATCTCGGTAAGGATGGCCGCCTCGCGTGCGGCGCGCTCGGCGTCGGTGGCGGCGAGCCGCGGGTCGAAGCGGGCCTGAAACAGGGCGACAACGCTGGCGGTGATCGCGGCGTTGTTACGCAAAGTCTCCCACATATAGTCCTGGCTGAACGGCGCGCGGATCTGGCGCAGGTAGCGGGAGAGGGCCCGGATAGCCGAAATTTCCCGCCAGCTCAGGGCTGTTCTCAGAATGAGGGCGTTGTACCCGTCGGATTCGGCGCGATCGCCCACCACGGCCATGATCGAGGCCTCCAGGCGATGGTTGAACTCCGCGCTGATAACGACCGGCTTGCCGTCGTTGGCCTCGATCGTCATATCGTGCAGCCACACCGGAGCGGGTGCCGGCGTCGCGCTAGGCACGATCTGATAGGTCCGTTCGTTGACCACGCGCAGCCCATGATGTTCGATCACCGGCACCCGGTAGGACAGCGACAGGGGCGCTCCGCGCGAGAAGACTTTGAGGCCGAAGCGCGTCGGATCGTCCTCGCCCTCGATGCGGTGTACTGAAATCGCCACCGGACGCGCCAGGGTGAGCCTTTCGATGGTCGCGA
>Ga0207701_10005774_pt1 | contig 12390 bp, 12 predicted proteins | sample KBSSwiSSwithPhiX_FD_184294 | JGI IMG/M metagenome (GOLD analysis project Ga0207701, IMG submission 184294) | Switchgrass rhizosphere bulk soil microbial communities from Kellogg Biological Station, Michigan, USA, with PhiX - S5 (SPAdes) (version 2) | ecosystem: Environmental > Terrestrial >...
AGCCAGCCCATGCCGATGCCGCCGAGCCCGGCGCCGAACCAGGCGAGCGACGAGGCAAACGACGGCACCGAGCGCGCCCCGCCGGTTTCCGCCGCGATCGTCTTCAGCGCCACGACCGCGATCCACGGCCCGCCGAACGCGATGGCGAGGATCGCGAGCGACATGCTCGCAACCACCCACGAGGCTCTCGACTCGATGCTGGCGCTGGTCCCGGCAGACACTGCGCCTCTCTAGCCTCCCGAAACGGAAGGGCCTTGCGGCTCCAGGCCGAACGTCTCCTTGAAGCGCGCCGCGTAGCGCGGCCAGACCTCCGGGTTGAGCACGCGCGCGACCGGTCTGCCGTCGAGGGCTGCGAGCATCTGCTCCGCCGCGATGCGGCCCATGTTGACGCGCGCCTCGTGCGTGACGCCGGCGGTGTGCGGGCTCACCATCACGTTGTCGTATTTCAGCAGCGGATGATCGAGCGGCGGCGGCTCCTTCTCCCACACGTCGAGGCCCGCGCCTGCGATCTTCTTCGCGCGCAATGCGGCTTCCAGCGCCACCTCGTCATGGATGTTGCCGCGCGCGGTGGTCACGAAGTAGGCGTTCGGTTTCATCAGCGCGTACTGCTTCTCGCCGATCAGGCCGCGGCTTTCGTCGGTCAGCGGGCAATTGATCGAGACGAAGTCCGACTCGCGCATCAGCGTGTCGAGATCGACCTTTTCGACGCCGTGCCTGGTCATCACGTCGGCCGATACATACGGGTCGTAGGACAGCACCCGCATGCGGAACAGGCCGCGGCACAGTTCCGCGAGGCGCTTGCCGACATTGCCGAGGCCCACGATGCCGACGGTCTGGCCGAGCAGGTCGTGACCCATGAAGATGTTGCGGTTCAGAATCTCGCGGCGGATTGCGCGGTCGGCCTCGACGATGCGCTTCGACAGGCTCAGCATCATCGCAAGCGCATGCTCGGCGACCGCCTCCTTGTTGCCGCCCGCCTGGTTGAGGCAGAGCACGCCGGCCTCGGTGCAGGCCGTGAGATTCACGGTGTCGTAGCCCGCGCCGTTGGTCGAGACGATCAGCAGGCTCTGCGTGCGGCGCAGCAGGTCCGGGCCGGCATGATATTTCTTCGCCAGCTCATCGCGCGCGGAACCGATCTGATAGGCGTGCGCGCCGGCGAGGACCGGCGTCGCGACATCGTCGGCGCTGTCGTTCTTCAGCCTGTCGAGGCGGATGTCGGCGCGCTTCTCGACGATCTCGGTGAATATCGGGTGGGCGGGACCGTTGACAAAGAACACGCGCTTGCTGCCGTCCGCCATGAACCGAACCCCTCCCCGAAATCCCTGTGACGTCTTCTCCTGAGCGGTGTAGCCTCTCGCACGAACGAACGCCATTCTGGTTTTTGCAGGGGAGGAATGATGTCGGAAGCGCCCTGCCCGCCGCCGCGCGAACCGACGCGCCCGGTCGTCGCAACGCCGCCGAAAGCCTGCGACACGCATTGCCACGTGTTCGGCCCCGCGTTGCAGTTTCCCTACGCGGCGGACCGCAGCTACACGCCGCCCGACGCGCCGTTGTCAAAGTATCTCGCGATGCTCGACACGCTCGGCTGCGAGCGCGGCGCGCTGGTGCAGGGCAGCGCGCATGGGCGCGACAATGCCGCGATGCTCGACGCGCTGGAGCGCCATCCGGACCGGCTGCGCGGCGTCGCGGTCGCCGACCGCGATACGGCGGCGGTGGATTTCGGCACCTGGGATGCGCTCGGCGTGCGCGGCTTGCGCTTCAACCACTTCTTCCGCGACGGGCAGCTGCACTATCGCGGCGGCGTGCCGCTCGAGGACGCGAAAATCCTGTCACCGATCCTGCGGGATCTCGGCTGGCACTTGCAGCTCTGGATCGACGTGAAGGATTTGCCCGACACGATTCCCGTGCTGAAAGGGATCGGCCTGCCGGTGGTGATCGACCACATGGGCCGTACCGACGCGCAGGCCGGCGTCAATGCGCCGGGCTTCCAGGCGTTGCTGCGCCTGCTCGGCGAAGGCGGCTGCTGGGTGAAGCTGTCGGGCGCGCATCGCGTGAGCCATCAGGCGCCGGACTATCTGGATGCGCGCGCGCTGCACGTCGCGCTGGTCAAGGAAAATCCCGAGCAGCTGGTGTGGGGCTCGGACTGGCCGCATCCGCGCATGGAAGACGAGATGCCGAACGCCGGACATCTGCTCGACCTGTTCAACGAATGGACCGAGGACGACGCGATCCGCCGGCGCATCCTGGTGGACAATCCGGCGAAGCTGTACGGGTTTTCCGCGTAGCCACACCGCTACTGCGGACAGATGTACCCCGCGCCCGTCGGGCTCTTGAAGCAGCCGACCGACTCCGGGAGGAACAGCTTCGGCAGATAGAGCACCACGTCCGGGAACAGCACCGTGAACGCGATGGTGATGAAGAACACCACATAGATCGGCAGCGACGCGAACATCGCGCGGCTGAAGCGCACGCCGACGAATTTCGATGCGACCAGCAATGACAAGCCGTAAGGCGGCGTGATCAGCCCGAACACCAGCGTGGTGATCAGCACCACGCCCATATGCAGCGTATTGATGTTGCCGAGTTCGTTGAGCTTGATGACGATCGGCATGAAGATGATGATCGCCGGAACGGCGTCCATGAAGTCGCCGATCACGATGAACAACAGCACCAGCAGCAACATGATGATGCGGCCGTCGTGGCCTGCGACCAGTTCTATCCAGCCGGAGACGATGTCGGGCCCGCGCAGATAGGCGAGCATCCAGCCGAATGCCGACGCGGCGGCGACCAGCGCCAGCGGCAGTGAATAAAGCAGCCCGGTATAGACGAAGTCGCGCGGCAGATTTGGGACATGCTTGCGATTGAGCAGCGGGATCAGGACCACCAGGATATAGACCGAGGCGATCATCCCGGCCTCGGTCGGCGTGAACCAGCCGGTCAAGATGCCGCCCATGATGATGAGCGGGATCATCAGCGGCAGAACGGACGCACGTGCGGCGTCGGCGAATTCGCACAGGCTCGCGCGCGGCTTGCGAATCCCGACCGGCCCGAAGAAGTGCGAGTAGATCATCAGGCCAATGCCGATGAGGACGCCCGGCACGATGCCGGCGAGGAACAGCCCGCCGATCGAGACATTGCCGGTGGCACCGTAGACCACTGCCATGATGCTCGGCGGAATGAGGTTGGCCATCGTGGAGGCGCAGGCGATCAGCGCCGCCGTGAAGGCGCGGTCGTAGCCTTCCTTGGTCATCTCCACCGCAACGGTGCGGCTGAGCACCGCGACGTCTGCCGTGGACGACCCGGAAATGCCGGCGAAGAACATGCTGAACAGCGTGACGACCTGCGCAAGGCCGCCGCGCAGATGGCCGACCATGGTTTGCGCCAGCCGGATCATCCGGTTGGTCACGTCGGCCGACGTCATCAGCTCGCCGACCAGCAGGAAGAACGGCACCGCCAGCAGAATCTCGGAATCGATGCCGTGAAACATCTGCCCGATCATCGACTGCATGCTGATCGGCGTGAACATGCATGCGGCCAGCACGCCGGCCATCAGGGCGAATGCGACGGGAACGCCCATATAGCCGAAGCCGAGGAAGCAGGCCGTCATGAGCAGGATGATCGCACCGTTGCCCATCACTTGATCCCCGCGAAGTCGTCCTGGTCTTCGGGCCCCTCGAAGCCGTGGCGCCAGCCATTGATGATCTGCTCGATGCAGAACAGGCAGATCAGCGCGCCAGCGATCGGCACGCTCGCCGTGTAGGTCGCGAGCGGAATCAGCGACGGCATCCGGAAGCTGCCCATATCGTTGAGAGCATTCTGAAAACCGAAGACCAGCATCGCAATGCCGACCGCCAGGACGATGAGCCGGTTGACGATTTCCATGAAGCTGCGCTTCGGGCCGCTCATGCCCTTGGTGATCTCGACCAGGTTGAGGTGATCGAGACGGCGCGTCGCAACCGCCATGCCGATGAACACGCCCCAGGCGAAGAAACCGGTGGTCGCGAGTTGCAGCCACAGCCATGGCCTGCCGATCTCGCGCGTCACCACGTCGCAGAACACCGACAGGGTGAAGCCGGCGATCGATACGCCTGACAAGATCATGAGCAGGTGTTCGAGCGGATCCAGCACCTTCCATTTCAGATGGCGGTGGCTCGCAATGACAAACGATCTCAACGGCTGCCCCTTCACGCTATGAACGGCGGCGCTTGCGCACCGCCGCCCGCGCGATTCCCCAGAACCAGACTTACTTCACGTTGCGGACGAGCTCGAGAATCTTCACTGCATGCGGCCCGAGCTCCTTGGCGAGCTGGTCCTGGATCGGTTGCGCCGCTTTCATGAAGCCGGACTTGTCGACGCCTTCGACTACCTTGACGCCGAGTTTCTTCAGCCGCTCGGCCGAATCCGCCTCGAGCTTGAGCGCCAGCGCGGGTTCTTTCTTCGCCACCTCGTCTGCGGCGCCCTGCACCCACTGCTTCTCCTGGTCGGACAGGCTGTTCCAGGTCTTGTCGCTGACCCAGATGCAGTTGTTGTTGGCCTCGTGCTCGGTGATCGAGAGGATCGGCGCGACCTCGTAGTGCTTGTTGGCGAGATAGACGTTGATGCCGTTCTCGGCGGCATTCACCACGCCGGTCTGCAGCGAGGTGTAGACCTCGCCGAACGGCATGTGCACCGTCTGCGTCCCATAGGCCGGGAAATGCGTGTCCTCGGTCTTGGTCGCCTGCACGCGTATTTTCATGCCCTTGATGTCGTCGAGCTTGGTGATCTCTTTCTTGGAATAAATGTTGCGCAGGCCCATCGTGAGCAGGCCGAGCACCTGTCCGCCCTGCACCGATTCCTTGACCATCTCGCGGAACGCCTTCGAGACCGCCGGATCGGCCAGCGTGTTGGCAAGATGCTGCTGGTCGCGGAAGATGAAGTGCAGCGACAACACGCCGGCCTGCGGCGCGAGCGTCGAGGCGTTGGCGGTCGACGTGATGACGAAGTCGATGTCGCCGGAGCGCAGCTTCTGCAGCATCACCGGCTCCTGGCCGAGCTGGGCGCCGGGAAACTGGTCGACCGACATCTTGCCGCCGCTCAATTCCTTCAGCTTCGCATCGAAAATGTCCGCGGCGATACCGTAGGCTGTGGTGCGGGGCTGGTCGTAGCCCATGGTGAACTTGCGCTGCGCGCTCGCGTCTTGCGGCAACAAAAGCGTCGCAGCGCCCAAAGCGAGCGCGGCGAGGAAGCTCCTCCCGATCGTAATGTCCACGTGCCGTTCCTCCCGATTTTTCCGCCGTTTTTTGCTCCGGCGGCTTGTCCACTAGGCTAACATGTTTCCCAACCGTAACATCGGGAATTCACGCGGGGAAGTAGATTCGGCCCCGCACCTATCCGGGAGTTGACGCCATGCCCACGCTGGTCCGCGATCTCGATACACCCGCGGTTGTGATCGACCTCGACATCGTCGAGGCGAACATCCGCCGCGCACAGGAGACGCTCGCCGGCCACGGTCTCGCCAACCGCCCGCACATCAAGACGCACAAGATCCCGGCGCTGGCCAAGCTGCAGATGGATGCCGGCGCGATCGGCATCACCTGCCAGAAGATCGGCGAGGTCGAGGTGATGGCCGACGCCGGCGTCGCCGACGACATCCTGCTCACCTACAACATTCTGGGCGATGCCAAGACCGAGCGTCTCGCCGCGCTGATCCGGCGCCTCAAGCGCATGGCTGTCGTGGTCGACAACGAGGTGGTGGCGCGCGGGCTGTCGGAGGCCGGAAAGCGCCACGGCGTCGATATCCGCTATTTGATCGAATGCGACACCGGCGGCAGCCGCAACGGCGTGCAGTCGCCGCAGGCTGCACTCGATTTCGCGCGCGACACGATGCGCCTGCCGAACATGCAGTTCGAAGGACTGATGACCTATCCGACCGCCAAGCCCGAGCAGCGGCTGTGGCTGGAGCGCGCCCTGCAATTGCTCAACGGCGCCGGCATCGCGACGCCGGTCGTCTCGGGCGGCGGCTCGCCCGCGCTGAAGGGCTGCGGCGATTTCCCGATGCTCACCGAGTATCGCGCCGGCACCTACGTCTATAACGACGTCATGCAGGTCACCGCCGGTGCGGCGACCTGGGACGATTGCGCCATGACGGTGCGCGCCACCGTGGTGAGCCGGCCGACCGAGACGCGCGCGGTGTTCGACGCCGGCTCGAAGGTGATGACCTACGAGCAGTACTACGCCAAGGGCTACGGCCGCGTCGTCGAATACCCGGACGCGCAGGTCACCGGCTTTTCCGAGGAGCACGGCATCCTCGATCTGTCCGCCTGCGCGAAGAAGCCGCAGATCGGCGAGACCATCAGCGTGATCCCGAACCACTGCTGCGTCGTCACCAACATGATGGACGAGGTCTACGCCGCGCGCAAAGGCGTGGTCGAGGCGGTCTATCCGGTCGCGGCGCGCGGCAAGGTGCGCTGAGCTGCGTTGCAGCCGGCGCGGGTGAAGGCCGGTTGAAACCCGCGCGAGTCCCGGCGACAATCCCCCGATAACAAGACCGGCAAAGACGCCGGACAAAACACCGGCAACGGCGCCGGACACGGGGGAGGACATCATGGGCATTTCGCTCGGCCGTTATGCATTGGCGGCCGCGGTTGCGGCCCTGCTCTGCACCGCCAACGGCAACGCCAACGCCACCACCTTCAAGCTGAAAATCGGCGCCGGTCATCCGCCGGCAGGGCTGTGGATCGCGACACTGCGCGAGGTCTTCATGCCGCGCGTCGCCGAGCGCGTCGCCAAGGAGACCAGCCACAAGATCGAATGGACCGAGGCGTTCGGCGGCTCGGTGTGCAAGCTCGGCGAATGCCTCGAGGCGATCGAGTCCGGCCTGCTCGACATCGGCGATGCGCATGCGCCGTTCGAGCCGGCCAAGATGCTGGCGCACAACTTCGCATTCTTCGCGCCGTTCGGCGCACCCGATCCGCGCGTCGCGGCGAAAGCCGTGCGCGAGGTCTACGAGACCACGCCGGCGCTGCGCAAAGTGCTGGAGGACCGCTACAACCAGGTGTTCGTCGCGGTCGGCATCGTCGGCAATTACGGCCTGATCACGAACTTCAAGTGGAACACGGTCGCCGACCTCAAGGGCCACAAGATCGCCGCGGCAGGGCCGAACCTGCCCTGGCTGCAAGGCACCGGCGTGGTCGGCGTGCAGTCGACCTTGAACGAGGCCTACACCTCGATGCAGACCGGCGTGTACGAAGGCTGGGTGATGTTCACCGACGCCTCGATGAGCTTCAAGCTCAACGAAGTCTCGAAGCAATACGTCGACATGGACTTCGGCTGCATCGGCACGCCGGTCATCACCATGAACAAGGACACCTGGAAGGAGCTGCCGCCGGAGGTGCAGAAGATCGTCCTCGAGGCCGGCCGCGACTACAACGAAGCGATCGGCCGCATCACCTTCGAGAGGCAGGAGGCCGCGCGCAACCGCATGAAGGAATCAGGCCTCGAAGTGCGCACCGCCGACGCGGCGACCAAGGAGGCCTGGGCGAAATCGCTGCCGAACATCCCGAAGCAGCGCTTCGACGAGATCAACAAGGCCAACATGCCGGGCGAAGTCGTCTACGCCTACATCAAGGCGCTCAAAGCCGCGGGCCACAAATTCCCGCGCGACTGGGAGGCCGAGCGCTGACCTGATCGCGGGCCGAGCGCGATGAGCCGCGCCTTTCACAATCTGCTTGCAGGCATGAACACGCTCGCAAGCGTGTGGGTGCTGTTCATCGTCGCGCTCGTATCCGCCGACGTGATCGGGCGCGTGGCGTTCAATGCGCCGCTGCCCGGCGTGCCTGAAATCGTGCGCTTCTCGATCGTCGGCATGGTGTGGCTGCAGATGGCCTACGCGCTGCGCAGCGGTAACCATCTGCGCACCGCGCTCGCGCTCGGGCGGATGCCGCGTCTCGCGCAGCGCGCCGTGCTGGTCGCCAACTCGCTGGTCGGGATCGGCCTGTTCGTGATGATCGCGTGGCTCGGCTGGATCGAGACAGCCAAGAGCTTCGAGATCGGCGCGTTCGAGGGCGAGCATCCGGTGCGCATTCCGGTGTGGCCGATCTGGGCCATACTCGTGGGCGGCGCGGCGCTGACCGCGCTGCAATTCGCGCTCGACGCGTGGCGCTATCTCACCGTCGGGCCGCGGCCATCCGAACTGTCCGACGTCGACGACGCGAGCACGCCGGTATGATGGACCCCGTCACCGTCGGCGCGCTCTCGGTCGCGGCGATCTTCGTCCTGATCATTCTCGGATTTCACATCGGCGTCGCGCTGGCCGTGGTGAGCTTCGCCGGCGTCTACCTGATCACCGGCAAATTCCGCGTCGCGGCGAGCATCCTGCAAACCACCGCCTATAACGGCGTCAACGATTACATCTTCGCGGTCATTCCGCTGTTCGTCGTGATGGGGCTGTTCGCCACGCAATCCGGCGCGACACGCGACCTGTTCGACGCGGCGGAAGCGCTGATGCGGCGCGTGAAGGGCGGCGTCGGCGCCGCGACCGTGATCGCGAACGCGATCTTCGCGGCGATCACCGGCGTGTCGGTCGCATCGGCTGCCGTCTTTTCCAAGCTCGCGATCCCGGAAATGAACCGGCTCGGCTACGACCGCAAATTCGGTCTCGGCATCGTGGCATCAAGCGCCCTGCTCGGCATGCTGATCCCGCCGTCGATCCTGATGATCGTGTACGGCGTCATCACCGAGGAATCGATCGGACGCCTGTTCGCCGCCGGCATCGGGCCGGGACTCGTGGTCGCCGGCGTGCTGCTGGCGACGATCTTCATCTGGGTGCGCATCGATCCGGACATCGTCGGCCGCGAAGGCGAGGTCGCCGTCGGCCCCGACATGACGCGCCTTGCGCTGCTGATCAAGATCTTGCCGATCTTCGCGCTGATCGCGCTGGTGCTGGGCGGCATTTACGGCGGGTTCTTCACGCCGACCGAGGCCGGCGCCATCGGGGCGCTCGGCGCGCTCGTTCTCATGCTGCTGCGCGGCCGCTTCACCGCACCGTCGCTGATGACGATCCTGCTCGACACCGGCAAGGCCTGCGCCAGCATCTTCTTCCTGCTCATCACGGCGCAGATGTACAGCCGCATGCTGACGCTCTCGCGCCTGCCCGAAACGCTCACGACCTGGGCTTCGGCGCTCGACGTGCCGGGCCTCGTCATCCTGCTCGCCTTCATTGCCGTGCTGCTGGTCCTCGGCTGCATCATCGATTCGGTGTCGATCCTGCTGCTCACCATGCCGATCATGGTGCCGATCGCGCTGACGATCGGCTACGACAAGGTCTGGTTCGGCATGATCGCGATCGTGGCGATCGAGCTTGGGTTGCTGACGCCGCCGTTCGGCATGGTGGTGTTCGCCATGAAGGCGTCGCTCCCGCCGGACGTGCGGGTCGAGGAAATCTTCCTCGGCGCGGCACCGTTCTTCGTCGTCCTGCTGGTCGCGCTCGCGCTGGTGATCGCGTTTCCGCAAATCAGCCTGTTCATTCCGCGGCTGCTCCTCGGCTAGACTGAGCCGCCTCACCTGACGGAGCCCCGATGCCTTCGATCCACGTCGATCCCGCCGCCTTCGATCCCGCTGCGATTCCCGCCGAGACGCTCGCGCTGAACAAGGAGATCATCGCCCGGCTCGAGGCCGAGCCGACCGGGCTGACGATTCAAGAGGTCCGCGCGCGGCGCCTGCAGGGCCTCGGCGCGTTTCCGCAGCCGCCGAAGTCGCCACGCGCGATGACCATCAGCATCGACGGTGCGGGTGGCAAGCTCGACCTGCGCGTGATCGCGCCGGACAAGCCGCGCGGGATTTTCTATCACATCCACGGCGGCGGCTGGTCGATCGGCGCGAACGATCAGCTTGATCCGGTGCTGGAGCGCTTCGCCGATAACTGCGGCATGGCGTGCTTGTCGGTCGAATATCGCCTGGCGCCAGAGCATCAGTATCCGGCCGGCCCGGACGATTGCGAGGCGGCCGCGCTGTGGATTTTGCGCGAAGGGACGAAACGCTTCGGCACGAGCAAGCTCGCGATCGGCGGCGAGTCGGCGGGCGCGCACCTCTCGGCCGTCACGCTCTTGCGCCTGCGTGACAAGCACAAGGTCGCGCCCTTCTCGGCCGCGCTGCTCAACTACGGCTGCTTCGATCTCGGCATGACGCCGAGCGCGCGCAACTGGGGCGAGGAGAAGCTGGTTCTCCCCACGTCGACGATCTACGGCTTCCGCAAATGCTTCCTGCCGCCCGGAACCGACACGGACAATCCGGACGTGTCGCCGCTCTACGCGGATTTGCACGGCATGCCGGCTGCGCTGTTCACCTGCGGCACGCGCGACTCGCTGCTCGACGATACGCTGTTCATGGCACCGCGCTGGCTCGCGGCCGGCAACGCCGCGGAGCTCGCGCTCTATCCCGGCGCCTGCCACGGCTTTGTCAGCATCGATTTTGCTCAGCGCGACGCCGCGGTGACGCGGATGGAAAAGTTTCTGCTTAAACACATATGAGCCGTCACCCTGAGGTGCGCGCCATAGCGCGTCGCAGACGCGCGTAAAAGCGCTTATGGCGCGCCTCGAAGGGTGGCCGCCGCCTCAGGATGACGGCGGAGCGCTAAATCCGATCGCCGCCCGGCGTCTTCTGCACCATGTCGGTGAGGCGCTTCCACATCTTCTCGAACGCGCTCATCATGCGGTCGATCTCAGCGTCGCTCGGCAGCGGCACGGTGAGGTTCAATTCGCGCGGATTGGACGGCGATCCGCCCGCGACGCCGGACGGCAGCGGCAGGCCGCGCGTCACCATCTCTTTCTTGAGCACGCCGTTCTCGCGCTGCAGCCGCGTGATCTCGCTCTCCAGCGCCTGACGTTCGTCCGGCACCACGTTGCAGGCCCAGTTCGTGTCCTTCTTCGCGCAAAGCGAGACCTGCCCGGTGCGCGTGTCGAGCCGCAGCATTCCGTCCGACACCTGATTGAAGGCGTAACGACCGTTCTCGCTGTCGGGCGCCGTCTGCGCGTGCGCGGCGGACGCGAACACCACGACGGCCGAAACCAGCACAAGGGATGGGATGCGCATTGGTCAGCTCCGAAAATCGTATCGCCTTCCCGAATCTGTTCGTGTTTTGCGGCGCCGCCGTGGCCGTCACGCGATGCCCTTGCGTTTCGTTCCCGCAGTGCAAGAGAAACGCCTGTGGAAGGGCCTGCGCCACAGCCGCGCAAGGACGAATTCCATTATGCGATCATGGGCTTATCGCAAATTGGGCAATTCTTGACACTGTGGGGGTCGGTCAGTATGGTCCGCGCGGCTTTGAGGGCGGCGAAAAGCTCGGAATTTCCTCGACTTCGCGGGTTTGGACGATGTCCGGCGACACGCGCGGCGAAGATGATCGGAGCAAGCCGACCGAGGAAGCCGCCCTCTCTGCGAGGCTCAAGAGTCTCGGTCAGCGGCTCGACCAGAGTGGTCAGCGCCGTGCCGCCGAAACTGGCCCCGCATCCCGGCCGGCGACCGATCACTCGGCGCTCGCCCGCGGCTTTCGGCTCTCGTCCGAGCTCGTCGCGGGTGTCCTGGTCGGTGCGGGTCTCGGCTGGCTGATCGACCGCTGGCTCGGAACCTTGCCGTGGGGGATGTTCGTGTTCGCACTTGTGGGCTTCACCGCCGGGGTGCTCAACGTGATGCGCCAGGCGGGCGTGGTTTCCGGAGGGGTTCCGGACTCGACCGTTGAACGCCGCAAAGATCGATAGCGCTTAGGCGCCAGGACAGACGAGACCGCAGCGGCCATGGCCGATCCGATCCATCAATTCGAAATCCACAAAATCTTCACGATCGGCACGGTCGGCGGGCACGAGATCGCCTTCACCAACTCGTCGCTGTTCATGGTAATCGCGGTCGGCATCATCGCAGCGCTCCTGGTCGGCACGACCTCCTCGCGCAGCATCGTGCCCGGGCGGCTGCAATCGCTCGCGGAGCTCTCCTACGAGTTTGTCGCAACGACAATACGAAGTACCGCCGGCACCGAGGGGATGCGGTTTTTCCCGCTCGTATTCTCGCTGTTCATGTTCATCCTGGTGGCGAACATCGTCGGGCTCATTCCTTACACCTTCACGGTGACGAGCCACATCATCATCACGGTCTCGCTCGCGCTGCTGGTCTTCCTCACCGTCGTGATCTACGGGTTCGCGAGGAACGGCCTGAAGTTCTTCAAACTGTTCGTGCCGAGCGGCATCCCGATCTTCATCCTGCCGCTGGTCGTGTTCATCGAGGTGTTCTCGTTCCTCCTGCGGCCGGTCTCGCACAGCGTGCGTCTGTTCGCGAACATGCTCGCCGGTCACATCGCGCTGAAAGTGTTCGCGAGCTTCATCCCCCTGCTCGCCGGGCTCGGCATCCTCGGCTGGGCCGGTG
>Ga0207701_10005775_pt1 | contig 12390 bp, 9 predicted proteins | sample KBSSwiSSwithPhiX_FD_184294 | JGI IMG/M metagenome (GOLD analysis project Ga0207701, IMG submission 184294) | Switchgrass rhizosphere bulk soil microbial communities from Kellogg Biological Station, Michigan, USA, with PhiX - S5 (SPAdes) (version 2) | ecosystem: Environmental > Terrestrial > Soil...
GCAGCGCAGCTGCGGCGAGTGCTATCCATGGCCATGAAATTCCGGCCAGATGAGCTAACCCCACCACAGCCCCCGTTATTAGAAAAACATAACCCAAGGCGCAAAGGAGTAGTGCGAAAACTATGCAACCAGCCAGTATCAGTAGTTGCACCGCGGCCGCTTTTGATTCCTCGGCGAGAAGGGCAAAGCGGCTTTCAAAGAACTCCGCGAGTGCGTTTACGAGCGCGAACAGATTTTGGAGCAAACCGGCATGTCCCGCAGGATTGCGGGACCGAGAGCTCTCGCTGATCATCTGCGAAAGCTTTCGGAGTTAACGCCGGAAGATCAACCCCAGAACAAACCCGATTCCGAGTGCGGTAAAAATCGCCTTCGTTGGATTTTCGCGCACGTATTGCTCCGCGTCTTCCTGGAATGTGCGGGCGCGATCCCTCGCATCCCCCCAAGCTTGTTCAGCTTTGCCGCGTGCTTCTCCCCATTTCTGCTCTGCCTTGCCGCGGTACTCTTCGGCTATGGCACCGGCCGCCGATTTTAAGTCCTCGGCTGCCCTGCGCGCATGTTGTTTACTACTCTCCAGCTTGTCGTGTGCGTCCCCCGCGGCGGGCGTCTTTTGTTCTGCTTTGTTCTCTTCTGCCATTTGTATTCTCCGGTTGATTATCGGTGGAAGTATCCGCGTGCTTGACAAATTCGGCAAACAAATCTCGTAGCAAAGTTGAGCAGCACGTCGAAGCCCCCGAAAAGCCAATCGCACTTCGAACGGTTTGCGGTCTTAGCCTGCTGAACCGAAAAAGAAGTTATTGTTCGCGAAAAACGATGCGCGCTTTTGTCAGATCGTAGGGTGAAAGCTCGACAGAAACTTTATCTCCCGGGACGATCCGAATGAAATGCTTTCGCATCTTACCCGAGATATGTGCAAGCACATTGCGTTGCCCGGGTAGATCGACCCGAAACATGGTCCCCGGTAGTACCTGAGTTACCGTGCCTTCCGTTAAGATCTGTCCTTCCTTCGACACGTGGGAATTATACTCTTCAACCCGGAGTGCTCAACTTGCTAGCAAACTACCGGGCCATGGTGCGCTACCCAGAGGTGACGCGCGACGCTCCTGCGCGCCTAACGCAGCTGATCCCTGGAGATTGTCGGCAAATATTCACGAAGTTCCTGGCGTTTCCACCAGGCGCCAGTCTGCCGGCGTTCTTCAAGAGTTGTAAAACGATAGCGATAAAACATCGCTCGGATGTAATGGGGCGGTTTATCAGGGAACGGGTCATGCGCAAGTAATCCGGTCACGTCTCGTGATCCCTCCAGCAGCCTGACGATTAGCCCGACTAACCACGGATTTTGCTCCGGAGCCTCCAAGGCGGCGAACCACATCTGCCAATCAAGTCTTGGTTGGTGCGGTGCGCACCAACCTGGAGCGCGTTTCACGTTGCCTGGTTTCCATTTGAATTCATAGGGCAGCCATTCAACGCCATCGGTGCTGCCTTCGATGACAATCTCGCCGCGGTCCTTGGTCATCACGCGGAAAAGTCCGTAGCCGTTCACGATTCGAAATGCTTCGAGTTGTTCGTAGAATTTCGCTAGCCAGCCTGGCGGTCTGCTCTGGGGTTTGAGCGCGCTGAAAATCAGCCACGTGTTGATCGGCACCGTCGCAACAATCACCGCGAGAGCTGCGTACCTACCCAATTGCTTTGGCAGGGCGCGACCGATCCGAGCCGGACTTGCATTTGGCGCGCCATTGATGGGCGCGGGGATGTCTCGCCGTGACGTCCCTATTGCCGCATCGTCAATCAGCAATAAGCACAACGCGATCGTCAGTAGGTTGAAGAAGCAATAGTTGCCGGTCAGGGCGATTATGATTTGAAGGAAGATTATTAATCCCGCAGCCATCAACCGCGGGCGTCGTGGCGCCCAGATAAAAAACGGGACGATGATTTCCACTGCGAGACAAAACGCGACCGAAAAATGTTTGAACCATTCCGGGCTCTTGTCCGCCCACCAGGCAAAGACTGTCGGCAACGGCTGCGACCAGTAGTGATAATCAAGTGCCGTCAGCGCGCTCCAATGAAACGACTGATTCAGCCAACCCCAGGAATCGTCGCCGCTGGTCAACTTCACGACGCCGGACATGACCATCAGTTTGAACAGAAGGAACTTGAGCAAAAACAAACCCGCTCGTGAAACTGGAGCAGCTGTAGCCGGGGACGCCGCCCTCGGCCACCATATCAGGTCCCGCGGCCATAGCCGCCATGGCGCAAGAAAGATCGACAAAAAGCCGGTCTCAAGCAGGAGAACGTCCCATTGAAAGTTGAGAAACACTTGTCCGGCAATCGCGAGCGACAGGTAAAAGACAAAAAGCGTGGCGAGTAAAAGCGCCGGCGCGATTCCGAAAATCAAAAGCAACGAAAGAACAACGCCGCCACCGCAAAGGAAATGGAGAAAGGCGTTGCTCGAGTCGAACCAGCAAAGTGTTGGCAAAAGAAAATAAGCGTCCGGCCCAAGCTGCTGCCGAACTGCGGGGAGAAACCGACCAACCGGCGACATTCCGTTGCTCCCAACAAGTCCATCCACTTGTACCCAAAGTGACACGAACGCGATCAGATAGATGAGTCCAAGCATGCGGAGAAACCAGCGGCGCGCCCAAAAATAAGTCGGCGGTCGCACGTCTTTGCCCCACAACAATCGAGTAAAGGTCGATCCAAGGCTGCGATGCCGCGCGATGAATTTGTAAGCGGTCTCGGAGATCGCAGCGAAACCAGGAACGTGATCGTAGCTCCACACCAGCCATTTCCTTGAGGATCGATATCCCAGCGACCGATACACGGCTTCGGCGGCAAAGAAGGCTTCGCCATTCGGCTCGATCAATGCAACGGCTCGCTGAAATTGTTCGACTGTAATTTCAGGGAATCGCGCCGCTGCCTCCTGATACGTGGCATAATCCACCTTGCCAGCGGTGATTTCACGCCAACGTTCGATCCAGCGCTTGCAAAAATGACACTCACCATCCCAAATCATGAGAGGATTTGGCGGTGGATTCGAAACGTGAGTGCGTGGTTGGTTAGACATTTAAATGTCCAACGTTCAACGCCCAACGCCCAACGTCCAATTCAGAAATCCGGGTTGAGAGTTGGGCGTTCGACGTTAGGCGTTGGGCGTTGCTCTAATCGGTGAACTCCGCCCATACCGGTGCGTGATCGGACGGTTCCTTGCCCCTGCGCATCTCGGTGTCAATTCCGGATGCGCTGCAGCGCTCCGCTAGTTTTTCGCCAGCCAGAATCGCGTCAATGCGCAGACCGCGATTTCTCTCAAACGCCCGCATCTGATAATCCCACCAGCTGAAAAGTTCGCCTTCGTTGTGATGAATTCGCAGGGTGTCGCGCAACCCGGTTTCACACAATTGCCGAAACGCGGCGCGTTCGCCGTCGGAACACATGATGGCGCCGCGCCACAGATTTGGATTGTAAACGTCGATATCCTCCGGAGCGACGTTGAAATCACCGCACACCACAACGTCGCTAGACTTTTCTTTCGCGACGCAATCTCGCAGGCGGCGATACCAATGCAGTTTGTATTCGTAGGCCGGGGAACCAACTGCCTGGCCGTTCGGCGCATAAATTGAAAAAACACGGAAGCGCCCGAGGGTTGCTGCAATCACGCGCGCCTGTGGATCGACCACTTCGTCGCAAAGAGACGGGCGGACATCGCGCAGCTCGGTTTTCGACAGAATCGCGACGCCGTTGTACGATTTTTCGCCGTGATAAGCCGCGTAATAACCCGCCGCTTGCAAAGCAAGCGCCGGAAACTGGTCGTCCGTGCATTTTGTCTCCTGCAAGCAAACAACATCCGGCTCTGTCGCTTCCAGCCAGGCGAATAAGCGGTCCTGGCGCTTGCGCAGCGAATTAATGTTCCAGGAGACGATGCGCATCAAGGAAACGTGATCAGTGACCTGTGATCAGTGAACAGTGTAAGTTTATCATAGCGCGTCCGCACCAGATCACGGATCACCGATCACAATTCTAATTCTATTCCTGGCGCTGGCACGATGATCTCTGACTGCGGAAGAGCCGCGGACAATGTCGCGCGCATCCACTCCACGGCCGGTAGATCGCCGTGCACAAGAACAATTTTGCCAGCCGCCAGTTTTTTGGCGTAATCGATGAGCGCCTCACGCGTGGCGTGTGCGCTGAACTGAAACTGTTCGATCGTGCAGCGGACTCGCTGGGCCGGCTTGTCAGGGTCAAGGGGAACCTCCCCATTTGTGCTCGCGTCCCGTAGAAGACCGGCGGGCGATTCCGGGCTGGCATAGCCGACAAAAAGGATCGAATGCTCCGGGTTTTCGATCAGCCGCTGCGCAAGCACATTGGAGAGTGTTTTTGGTAACATCATCCCGCTGGACAGCACGTAAAGCCGTCCCGGACGCAGCGGGGCGTCACGCACTGTTTCTTCGTTCAATATGAATGGTGTGGCTTCCCTCATTAATTGCAGGCGCGGCAATTGTCGACGAGTCATATGCGCGCGCCGATCGTAGATATCAGTCATCTTTGAGCTGAGACCGCCAATGTAAATTGGAAACTCCGGCAGGAGCCTTTCGCGACGGAACTTGTAAAGCATTGCCAGGATTTCCTGCGTTTTTCCCAACGCGAAGACGGGTATGAGCACGCACGAGCGGCGCTCAAAAGCAGCGCCAATCGCTTCTGCCAGACGTCGCTCTTCACTGGCGCGCGTCCAGTCAGCGGGTTTTGGATGGTCGCCTCGCGTGCATTCCATGATCAGAACATCAATCTTCTCTTCTGGAAAAGTCGCCGCTTCCATAATTGTTTGATCGTCGAAATTGACGTCCCCGGTGTAAAAGACTGTTTTACCTTCCGCTCGCAGCAGAATTCCACTCGAGCCCAGCACGTGTCCTGCATCGAAAAACTCGAAGGTCAGTGCGTCTCTCTCAGGCTGGGGTGCGCGCTCGCCAGAAATCGAGAAGCGCTGTCGCAATGGGCACCAACGCCAGCGTTCCGATGCGCGATCGACTTCTCGATGCGTGAAAAGCGGATATGACCCCGCGACAGCGCGACCGATTTCCTCGCGTTGCCGCGTCATCACATTAACCGAGTTGTGCAAAAGTACGTTGCCGATCTCGGCGGTGGCTTCCGTCATGAAAATGCGCGCGGTTGGAAAGCGTCGCATGAGTACCGGCAATGTGCCGATGTGATCCTGATGAGCGTGGGAGACCAGGATCGCTTCGATCTCCTGACCAGCGATCGCTTTGAAATTCGGCAGCGCATCCTCACCAGTATCCTTGGGATGCATCCCGCAATCGAGCACCAGTCGATGGCCGCCCATCTCGAGATAGTATGAATTCGCACCAATCTCGGTGCGGCGCGTCAGGTTGATGAATTTCAATCCGCCCTCTTGCTCTCGCTCTTTCTCTTCCCTTCAAGCCACGAATACGTGCCGGGCTCTTCGCCGATTCTTGAGCTCACACCACTGATGTTTCTCATGATCGAATTGCGGTTTCATTTCGCCAGAATGAGCAAGAGCAGGAGCAAGCGCAAGAGCAAGCGAAAGAATGAGGCGCACAATTGTCTGAACAGGCGCTTTCGTGACCAGTCTAAGTATTGGCCCGCATGAAACGAGAAAAGCAGCCGCAACGCGGCGCAAACAGCCACCTCGAGCAAGACATTTGCATTCACATCTTCACTGTCTCTTCCGCAATGGTCGGCGTTTGCCTGACCGTTATCGGATTGATCCGCGTCGTGATCACACTTGGAACCGCCGACACGCTGGCAGATGATTTCCTGGCCGCCGACGCGTTGCTGTTTCTGATTTCTTGTCTACTTTCTTACTGGGCCCTTCGCTCGCGAGGACTGCGTAGAATGCATCGCCTTGAAAAAATCGCGGACGGGATATTCATCATCGCCATGATCGGTATGGTCGTGGTTTGTACGTTGATCACGTATACGGTTTCTGTTCCTGCCCGTTAGCTGGCCGTTTACACTGAGCTAATTCTTGGCGCGGCGTTGGACGCGGCGGCGGCGTCGGACGTGATCTTGGTGTTGGAGTAGGCCTTGGTGGTGCGACGGCGCAGGCTCTAAAGAATATTGGGTCGTGGTTGGCGAAAGGTCGACCAAAGGGAACGCCATTTCCAGTGAAGGCTCCGTAGAAACAAGTATCCACCGGTTTGATCTGCACGTCACTCAAATCAGGCGCAATCCTCTTTGATGCCGCGGGAGAGGAAGGTTTGCAATTCCCAGAGATTAACCTATCTCCTGCCTCGATCGTGGGGCACTGTTACCTCCACCTGCTCGGTCGAGGAATTGCCGCCGCTGTCGGTGCAGGTGATAGTAATCGTATAGACACGTCCATTGCCGTTGCCTGATCGCTCGGCTCGAAGTAGCACATGGTGATCATCCACGACAATCCAGTCCGGAAATGTGTCGCCATCTCCTTTGCCATTGACCGGCTCATTGCTGGTCACACTGAGCGTGCAGGAGTCAGGTGGCAAGGCACAGTTGTCGGAAACGTTATAGCTGACGGTCACATTGACCATCCTGTGGTTTGGTGGCCACAGACTCGATGGATCTGCTATCGCATCCGTGATGGTGGGAGGTGGGTTAGAAGCCGTCGTAGTTGCTGTCGCGGAGTTGTTAGCCAAGTCAGGATCAGGTGTGAAAGAACTCACCGTGGCCGTATTGCTTATCGCTGTGCCGTCGGCCACCGAACAGTTCACATTCGCGACAAAGGTTATGGTCTCAGACTGCCCTGAGGTAAGCAATGGGAATGTCACGGTGCGATTGTTACCTGAACCACCACAGACTCCTCCTCCCGTCGAAGCGCACGAGACAAAGGTTGTTTCAGGGGGAAGATTGTCCGTTACAGTCACCGATGTCGCAGCATCCGGTCCGTTGTTTGTTACAGTAACCGTGTAAGTCACGTCATTGCCGGTTATCACCGGGTCTGGCGAGTCGGTCTTGGTGATTGCCAGGTCAGCAGCACCGACGCAGACTCTGAAGAAGATTGGATCGTGGTTGGCGAAAGGCCGGCCAAAGGGCACGCCGTTTGCAGTAAAGGACCCGTAGAAGCAGCTCTCCACTGTTTTCATCTGCATGTAGTCTCCCAGCACCCGCTGCCTTTCGGGATCGGCCCCTGGCTGACAAAAGCTCGGATCGACGTTGCAGTCCTTGGCCGACGACAGGAACGTCACCAATTGGACATCGGTGAACGTAACTCCCTGATCATCGCTCGATGCGAAGTGGGCGGTGAAGATTGGGAACTCGTCCACCGAAAAGCCATCGAATGTGTAGTAGAAGACGCCCACCGTCCCGCTGCCGGCTACGGCTACCGACGGGATAGCTGCATCTACCTGACCTGTTACAAAATTTTCTGGACCTACAGTCACGCCGCCCACTCCGTCGTCTTCGATCCGGCGAATTGCGAGGCGGTCGTTGCCAGTCCCAGGGTCGCGATTCCCATAAACGTAATAGATATCTCCGTTATTTGGGTCTACAGCCGCGTGGTCAACTCCGCCAAGCAGAGCGTTGACGGTGCCGAACTTGGGAGTTGGCTGTGTGCTATCGGCATTGGCCACTATGATTCCACCTGGCATTCCGTTCAGGGTCCATGTGGCGCCCCCGTCCGTGGATCGGTTAAGCATGAAGTCGATGTTCTGCGAGTCTCCACCTCCCGAGCCGGTTCGCCGTTGAAAGAGACTGTAGACAAAGCCATTTCGTGGATCTACAGCCAGGCGATGACCGGGGTTGACGCCTGTTGTCGCAGCTCCGGATTGGTTGTCCGCCGTGAAGTTGGGCGGGTTGACCCCAAAGGACACTGCGATCCGCATGTCACGGGGATTGGTGCCGAAATCGTCGTAGGCTACATACACATTATCTTGGGTTGCAGTCGCTGGGTCCCGGTTCACCAGGAGCCACGGCTGGTCCGAGTTGCCAGTACTCGTTGGAACCAGATTGTTTGTGAGCTGGGTAATACCAGCCAGTAAGAGATAAGCCCATGACGCAGCATTCGCTGGATCCGTGGTCGTGCCGCTCACGACATTGCCTTGGAACGGAGGCGGCGGAGGCGAATTGAAGTCATGGATCAGAAACGTGCCGGACATAAGACTCGCTCGCCCGTAGTCCACTGCTTGATCGCAAGGACACCCGTCATCGTTGGGTGGCGGATTTGGAATCGTAAACTGCTTGGTCCAAATGTTCCCGCTGTCCGTCGAGTGCCACAGGGGAGCGTTGGTACCCCAGCCTCCGCTGAATGCCGTCATGACAACCTCGTCTGGGTTCGCAGGATTTATTGCTATAGACGTTTCACCATCATTAAAGGTATCGGTATTCGTTAGGGTCGGATCGGTGTTGTTCACGACTGCGTCAACGATAAAAACCACGGGGGCGAGAGGAATTGCTTTTATGCCTCTTGGAGCGGAATCCTCTGGAATCGCCGGCCGAGTGTAGTGCCAGGTGTCTGGCGGCGCGTCTCGGGTTGACTTCGTCTCCTCCTTCTGCCCCTGTGGCTTGCCCTGAGTTTGAGCTGTGACTAAAGATGGATTCCCCTTTAGAAGCAGTAATAAACCTAAAATTAATACAGCTCTGGTTACGTGAGTTAGTTTTTTCATGGAATCGGTCCTCGCTTATTTGGTCGCGAGACTAGCGCGTTGCGCGTTTGGTCGTCTATCGGGGAGTCTCCCCGATATTTTGGCTGCCTGATCCCTGATTGCGATTTCGGGATCCTTCCTGGAGAGCTACTAATGGTGATTCAGTTCGAACCACTCTCGCGCGCCACGCCGAAGCGCGTTAGCATCGCGATAGCCCAGTTTGAGCTTAATGTGTTCGTGATAAGTTTCTACGGTTTTAGGACTAATCCCGAGTTCTTGCGCGATCCGGCTGGTTCCGAGACCGGCACCGCTGAGCGCAAAGACATGCAGTTCGCGGTCGGTCAGGTTAGGTATCTTGGGATGTGCTGCCGGCCGGTCGACGACCTCGTGAACGGCGCGCAATGCGATCCGCGGACTAACATAAAGCTCACCTGCGAGAACAGTATCAATGGCACGAATCAACTCTTTCTGAGTACTGGTTTTCATCCAGTAGCCTGAGGCGCCCGCGCGCAGTGCGCGCTGTGCATAAATTTCTTCGGGCTGTCTCGACACGGCGAGAATCCGGGCCCGGGGAAAACGCGCAGCGATTTGTTTGAGAAGAAAAATGCCGTCGTGATGGCCGAGGAATGGTTCAATGACAAGCAGATCTGGCTGATGCTTTTCCGTGAGCTCTCGGGTGGCCTTTTCATCAGTTGCGAGTCCGCAGACGGTATAGCCCAGATCACGCCGGATAATCGCAACCAGTCCTTCTCTGGCGACCGTGCTGTCGTCAGCAATAACTACAGAAGGCTGTCGCGAGGGGAGCGCGGTGGAGAGGGCCCTCACAAACTTTGAGGCTCGGGAAAAGTTGCCTAAATGACAAGCAAATTCGTTACCCCGCGAGGAACACGCGGCTACAGCCACTCTTGAAAAATCCGCAGCCAGTTTCGGCGCAGGATTTTTTCGATCTGTGCGTCGCTGAAGCCGCGCTCGATTAGTTTACGAGTGAGGTTCCGCGACTGAGAATGGTTCCTTAGATCGGGAATGAAGTGAGGCGTTGTAAGTTTTTCGGCGAGCTGCTTTTTTGCCGACTCGGGCCACTGGCTATAGATGAACTCAAAAAAATCAAATCCAATTCCGACTCCATCGATGCCGATCAAATTGGCTATGTGTTCAATGTGATCGACGTAACAATCGAGAGTGCTGGTTTCTTCTTTTGGACTCACCAGGACCGAATTAACGCCAATCACACCGCGTCGTTCCCCGATCATTTTGATCTGGTCGTCGCTGATGTTGCGCTCGATATCGTAGTAGCGCCGGACATTTGTATGCGAAACAATTGGCGGCTTTGTAGTCACTAACAAAATCTCGTTGAAACCGGCTGGATTGATGTGAGCAAGATCAATAATCACGCCGAGCGCCTCGCATTCTCGCACCAGATCGCGACCGAACTCGGTAAGACCCTCCTGCGATGATCCGCTGGAAGCGAAGATTCCGCCGTGTCCCGCCTCATTGGTTCGGGCATGGGTGAGCCCGATCGAGCGGACGCCGAGCTCATAGAACACGCGCAAAAGATCCAAGTCTTTTCCGAGCGGCTCTGCTCCCTCCATCGTAATAAGCAGCGCGATCTGGTCTTCTTTGATTGCGTTCTCGATGTCGCGATAACTCTTACAAATCGCGCACTGAGGCGATGCCTGCGTCTCAGCATATAAGCGCGCAATTTGATCAAGCGCCACACGCAGACCCGCGTCTGGAAGATACCGATCCGCGATATAAATCGCGGCGCCGACCACGCCAATATTCCCGGCTTCGAGTTCCGGCAAGAACTCAGTCTCCAGCACTTTTTTGCGCTCTCGCTTCTCGTATAAATCCATCGGCAAATCGAAGTGCAGATCGATAATGCCGCCGGCCTGCAGCCGGTCGATTCGTTGCTCGATAGATTTTTTGATCATGCTTTGGCGGGAAAAACCGCGGATCGCGCGGATGTCAGGGGCAAAAATGCCAGGAGTCCGAACTCTCAACCGCGTTTCTCAGGATGGGATAGAAAGGATGCTGCGTTTTTCGGCTAGAGCGATATTTCGTCGCTTTAGTTTAATTAATCATTCTCGACCATTTTCGGTGTGATCACTTCAAGCTGACTAGTTACTTTTTGAATTTGCGTAGCCTGGTCTCTCAGAGTCAGAGTGAGGTTTGCAACCTCGTTCTCCAACTCTGCAATCGTGTTTGCTTGCTCTTGGACCTTGCGATGTTCTTTAAGGAATTCATTGAGTAACATCGCGTTGACAGCTTCGTACCGCACCGTTTCTGGTTTGCCTTCGCGATCCTTTGTCACGAGGTCCGAACTTACTCGGGCTACTTCCTCGGCGATAAGACCGAAGGATAGGGAACGCGTTGGATCGATTGCCTTCTTATAACGGAAGGTCACCGGCCTGAGCGAGTGAATTGCCTCACTGGACTTCGCCATCGCCGCGATCTCATCTTTGTACCGTTGCGAAGAAGACAGCGTGCCGATCCTGTTGTCCGAAGTGACGTAAACTGCCCGTTCAATTGCTACCGACTCATAGACATTGCGAATACGGGTAATGTTGTTCTCGCCAGCAACTCCATTGACGCCCGCGCCAATGCAGACGTTGCCGCTGCCGGTGATGTTGAAGCCGGCCGAATCACCGATAGCTGTGTTGCTGCCACCAGTTACATTGTCTCGGAGCGTTTGGGAACCGACTGCTGTATTGAATTCGCCTGTGGTGTTACTAAAGAGCGCAGTAGTTCCGATAGCTGTATTGTCGCCGGCTGTTGTGTTGCTCAAGAGCGCATTATAACCATTAGCGGTGTTGCTAAAGCCAGCGCTGTTGTTAAAGAGCGCACCGACTCCAGTGGCGGTATTGCTATCGCCAGAAGTATTGTTAAACAGTGCGAACGTTCCATTGGCTGTGTTTTTGACACCGGTGTCGTTGCTCAAAAGCGCACCAGCGCCAATCGCTGTATTCTGTTGCGCATTGTTTGCAAGCAGGGTCCCCGCGCCTACCGCTGTGTTGAACCCCCCTTCCGCGTTGCTCAGGAGCGAAAATAAGCCAACCGCCGTGTTGTATGTGCCAGCGGTAAGACTAAGAAGCGCGTTCTGCCCTTCCGCGGTGTTCCCGCCAGGATAACCGCCGTCGGGCGCCGGATTAACCGCTTCCGTATTTGGTGACAGCCCAACCCAGGCAAGCACCGTGACAATGACAAACGCCGAAAGTTTTCGAGCGTACTGAGTTTGATTGAATGTTTTCATAGACGGCCAGTCTTGAAGATTTGCCGACGGTTTGGCGAGCGAAAAGAGAATCGCATCTCGGAGCTTCTGAGGCCTCGACCCAAGGGAGGCGGCCAGACCTAGTTTTTCAAGAACCGGCCGTGCCGACCTGCAGCTACTTGCTAAGCTCAAGCATCCGCCGAATGGGGAGCTCTGCGCGCTTGCGTAATGGCTCTGGCAAAGTGATTTCCGGTTCCATGTTCAAGAGCGCGTCGTACGCTTTTTCGAGCGTGTTCATCTTCATGAACCGGCATTCGCCACAGAAGCAGTTATCTGTCGGACCGGGAATGAACGTCTTGTTAGGAATTTCTTTACCGAGACGGTGCAATAGACCGGCTTCAGTTACGACAATGATCTCCCGCGCAGGCGATTCTCTGCAAAAGGTCACCATCTTTTCGGTGGAACAAACTTCATCGGCCAACATGCGCACGGCGTAGGTGCATTCCGGATGTGCCACGACTGGCGCATTCGGATATTGTTCGCGAATGCGGTTAATGCTGCGCGCAGTGAACTCGACGTGCACGTAACAGTTCCCCT
>Ga0207701_10005777_pt1 | contig 12389 bp, 7 predicted proteins | sample KBSSwiSSwithPhiX_FD_184294 | JGI IMG/M metagenome (GOLD analysis project Ga0207701, IMG submission 184294) | Switchgrass rhizosphere bulk soil microbial communities from Kellogg Biological Station, Michigan, USA, with PhiX - S5 (SPAdes) (version 2) | ecosystem: Environmental > Terrestrial > Soil...
GCGGTCCACCTCCTTGACGACCGGAACGACCAGACCTTCCGGCGTGTCGACGGCGATGCCAATGTTGTAGAATTTCTTGTAGACCAGTGCGTCCTTCTCCGGCGTGAGCGAAGTATTGAAGTCCGGAAATGCCTTCAGCGCGTTGACGGACGCCTTCATCAGGAAGGGCAGCAGCGAGACGCGGTATGGCTTCTTCTTGTCGGCCTTGCCCGCGTCGTCGAGTTCCTTGCGGTATTTCTCGATCTCGGAAATATCCGCCTCGTCGTTATGGGTGACGTGCGGGATGTTGAGCCATGCGCGATGAAGGTACGGTCCAGAGATGCGCTTGATCCGCACCATCGGCTTGATCTCGACCGGCCCGAACTTCGAAAAGTCGACCGCGGGAATTTCCGGAATTCCCATGCCGCCCGCAGTTGCGCCCGCGGCCGCCCCCTTGGCGCCGCCGCCGAGCGAGGCCTTGATATCTTCCTTCGTGACGCGCCCTTTTTCGCCTGTCCCCTTGACCGTGGCCAGATCGATGTCGAGCTCGCGCGCCATGCGACGAACGCCCGGACTGGCATGCGCCCCGGAAAAGTCCTGTATTGCGGGAGCGGCGGACTTCGGAACCGCGGGTGACGGTGTCGGACTCTTCGGCGGCTCGGGTTGCTCCTGTTGCTGCATCACCGCGGGCGCGGCCTGCGCCGGCGACGCCTCCTCGCCGCTTTCCAGCCGGGCAAAGAGATAGTCCTTGCCGACACGATCCCCGATCTTGACCAAAATCTCCTTGACCGTCCCTGCCGACGGCGAAGGGACCTCCATCGACGCCTTGTCGGACTCCAGGGTGATCAACGGATCGTCCAGCTTGACGATGTCGCCCGGCTTCACGGAGATTTCGATGATCGGCACGTCCTTGAAGTCACCGATATCTGGCACTTTCACATCGATGATGCTGGTCAAAACAACCTCCTTGGACTCTGCGCGGCGCGTTGGGCGGCAATGCTCGGATCGAGGGCGGGCGTCTGATTTCAGACCAGAGCGGGGTTCGGCTTGTCGGGATTGATGCCGTATTTGCGGAGAGCGTCGGCAACGAGCGTGGCCGGCACCGTTCCTTCGTCGGCCAGCGCCTTCAGCGCCGCCACGACGACATGGAAGCGGTCGACTTCGAAGAAGCTGCGCAGCTTTCGCCTGTAGTCGGAGCGGCCGAAACCGTCGGTTCCCAACACGCGATAGCGGCCAGGCACGAACGGCCGGATCTGGTCGGCGAGCAGCTTCATGTAGTCGGTTGCCGCTATGACCGGACCGCCGGCTTTTTCGAGGCAGGTCTCGACATAAGCGCGTTTTGGCGCTGCGGTCGGATGCAGCATGTTCCAGCGGTCGGTGTCCAGACCGTCCCGGCGCAGCTCCATGAAGCTCGTGACGCTCCAGACGTCGGAGGCGATGCCGAAATCTTCCGCAAGCAGGGCGGCCCCGGCCTCGACTTCTCGCAGAATTGAGCCCGAGCCCAGCAGCTGCACCCGGGCGGCCTTCTTTTTTGTCTCGACGGATTTCAGCTTGTGCATGCCCTTGCGAATGCCGTCCTCGGCGCCTTCGGGCATGTCGCCGTGCGGGTAGTTCTCGTTCAGCGTCGTGATGTAGTAGAAGACGTCCTCGTTCTCGCCGTACATGCGCCGCAGGCCGTCCTGCACAATGACCGCCACTTCGTAGGAATAGGTCGGGTCGTAGCAAACGCAGTTCGGAATCGTCGAGGCGATGATATGGCTGTGGCCGTCTTCGTGCTGCAGCCCCTCGCCGTTGAGTGTCGTGCGGCCCGACGTGCCGCCGATCAGGAACCCCCGCGCGCGCATGTCGCCGGCCGCCCACGCAAGGTCGCCGACGCGCTGAAAGCCGAACATGGAGTAGTAGATGTAGAATGGGATCATCGGGGTGTTCGATGTCGAGTACGATGTCGCGGCCGCGATCCACGACGCCATGGCGCCGGGTTCGTTGATTCCTTCCTGGAGGATTTGACCGGTCTTGTCCTCGCGATAGAACATGAGTTCATCGGCATCCTGCGGCCGATAGAGCTGCCCCACCTGCGAGAAGATCCCGAACTGACGGAACATGCCCTCCATGCCGAAGGTGCGGCTCTCGTCGGGCACGATCGGAACGATGCGCTTGCCGATCGCCTTGTCCCGCAGCAGCGTCGTCAAAATGCGTACGAACGCCATCGTGGTCGAAATTTCGCGGTCTCCGGTCGACTTCAACTGCGCGGCGAAGGCGGATAGAGGCGGAATCTCGATCGGTTGAGACTTGCTGCGCCGAGCCGGCAGATGCCCGCCGAGCGCCGCGCGATGTTCGGCGAGGTACTTCATTTCAGGCGAACCCTCGGGGAAGCGCACGAAGGGCACGTCTTTCAATTGCTCGTCCGAAACGGGAATCGCGAACCTGTCTCGAAACTGCCGAAGCGCCTCCTCGTTCATCTTCTTGGCCTGGTGCGAAATCATCTGACCTTCGCCGGATTCGCCCATTCCGTAGCCCTTGACTGTTTTGGCGAGGATGACGGTGGGCTGTCCCTTGTGCTCGGTGGCGGCCTTATAGGCCGCGTAGACCTTGCGGGCGTCGTGACCGCCGCGCGTCAGCTCCCAAACCTGGTCGTCGCTCATATGGGCGACCATGTTTTTCAGCTCCGGATATTTCCCGAAGAAATGTTCGCGGACATAGGCGCCGTTTTTCGATTTGTAGTCCTGGTATTCTCCGTCGACGCATTCTTCCATGCGCTTTCGCAGAATACCGGTGGAGTCGTTGGCCAGGAGTTGGTCCCAGCCAGATCCCCACAGGACCTTGATGACGTTCCAGCCCGCGCCGCGAAAATCGGACTCGAGTTCCTGAATGATCTTGCCATTTCCCCGCACCGGACCGTCCAGCCGCTGCAGATTGCAGTTGATGACAAAGACCAGGTTGTCGAGATGCTCGCGCCCGCCCAGCGATATGGCGCCGAGCGACTCCGGCTCGTCCATCTCGCCGTCGCCCATGAAGGCCCAGACCTTGCGGGACTTGGTATCCGCCAGGCCGCGGGAATCGAGATATTTCAGAAACCGCGCCTGATAGATCGCCATCAATGGCCCGAGGCCCATGGACACGGTTGGAAACTGCCAGAAATCCGGCATCAGCCAGGGATGCGGATAGGAGGACATCCCCTTACCGTCGACCTCCTGCCGGAAATTGAGAAGCTGCTCCTCGCTCAAGCGCCCTTCGAGATATGCACGCGCATAAATGCCGGGCGAGCAGTGACCTTGGTAGTAAACGAGGTCTCCGCCGTGTGTGTCGGTTGGAGCATGCCAAAAATGCATGAAGCCGGTGTCGTACAGGGTCGCCGCCGATTGGAAACTGGCGATGTGCCCTCCAAGTTCGGAAGAGGTCTTGTTGGCGCGCAGCACGATCGCGGCGGCGTTCCACCGGATCAGCGAGCGGATCCTGTGCTCGACCGCGCGGTCGCCGGGATGCGCCGGCTCGTCGTCGGGCGAGATGGTGTTGACATAGGCGGTGTTGGCGGCAAAAGGCAGCTTGGCTCCCTTGCGCCGTGCCGCTTGCACGATCCCGTCCAGCAACTCGTCGACCCGGCCGATGCCTTCGAAGGCCTCGACGGAATCCAACGCATCGAGCCATTCACGTGTTTCTGCGGGATCGCGATCCTGGTCCAACGTCTCCTCCTGTTTCGGCCGTGCATTTTTCTACGGAACGAGAACGAGATGATGATCGTTCCCCCCGGGCAATCAGTCGAGTTTCGGTCAGTCGCAGCGGAGGACGCTCTTCCCTGCGTAAGATCCCGCAGAGCCGAGTTCTTCCTCGATCCGCATGAGTTGATTGTATTTGGCCAACCGGTCGGATCGCGAGAGCGACCCCGTCTTGATCTGGCCGCAGTTGGTGGAGACCGCCAAATCGGCGATGGTGGTGTCTTCGGTTTCCCCAGATCGATGCGACATCACGCTCGTGTACCCCGCACGGTTCGCCATATCAACGGCGGCCAGCGTCTCGGTCAGCGAACCGATCTGGTTCACCTTGATGAGGATGGAATTGGCGACGCCCTTGGCGATGCCGGCGGACAGCCGCTCCACATTCGTCACGAAAAGATCGTCGCCGACAAGCTGGCATCGCCGGCCCACCAGGTCGGTCACGAGCTTCCAACCTTCCCAGTCATCCTCGGACATTCCGTCTTCGATCGACATGATCGGGTAACGGCCGACGAGGCTCGTCAGATACTCGGCCTGGGCCTGCGGCTCTCGTACCAGGCCTTCGCCCTCGTAATGATATTTGCCGTCCTTGAAAAACTCGGTTGCCGCGCAGTCGAGCGCCAGCACCATATCATCGCCGGGCCTATAGCCGGAAGCGTCGATCGAACTCATGATGAAGTCAAGCGCGTTTTCGGCCGACGACAAGTTCGGCGCGAAGCCTCCTTCGTCGCCCACATTGGTGTTGTGCCCGGCATCGCTCAACGACTTGCGCAGGGTATGGAACACCTCCGATCCCATCCGGACGGCGTCGGCGACGGTCGATGCGCCGACCGGCACGATCATGAATTCCTGGAAGTCGATTGGGTTGTCGGCATGCGCGCCGCCGTTGATGATGTTCATCATCGGTACCGGCAACGTCCGCGCCTGCGTTCCGCCAACGTAGCGGTAGAGCGGCAGTCCCGTGGACTGTGCCGCCGCTTTTGCCACTGCAAGCGACACGCCGAGGATCGCGTTGGCGCCGAGCCGGGCCTTGTTCGGAGTTCCGTCAAGCTTGATAAGCGCTTGGTCGATGGCGACCTGGTCCGTCGCGATCATTCCACGGATTGCTTCCGCGATCTCGGTGCGGACGGCCTGCACGGCCTTCAGAACGCCCTTGCCTTGGAAGCGCTTCCGGTCGCCGTCGCGAAGTTCGACCGCCTCGTGAGCGCCCGTCGACGCGCCGGAAGGGACCGCGGCCCTGCCTGTCGCGCCGCCGGCGAGCGTCACGTCGACTTCAACGGTAGGATTTCCGCGACTGTCGAGTATTTCGCGGGCGGCGATTGCTGTAATTTCGGTCACGATCATTTCCTCTTTGGCGGGCGGCTACACGCTTAGAATCTTGAGCACGTTCGTTGTTCCCGCGACCCCGACAGGGGTCCCAGCAGCGACGACAATTGTGTCGCCCTTCCTGGCGAAGCCCTCTTTGAGCGCCGTCTCACACGCAAAGGTGCTCATTTCGTCCACGGTGCTGATCGCGGGAACTTCGATGGAATGGATGCCCCAGGCCAACGTGAGGCGTCGTGCCGTTCCAGCGCTCGCGGCCATGCTGAGGATCGAGGTAGCTGGCCTCTCGCGGGATGCGCGCAGACTGCTCGACCCTGACATCGTGTAGGTAACGACGGCGGCGATCGGCATCAGGTCGGTCGCCAGCCGCATGCTGGCACAGATCGCGTCCGGAATCGTCGCGGCGGGCGCGGGACGCGCCGCATCGCTCATCGGCCGGTAGTACCCGCGATCGTTCTCCGCGGCCCTGATGATGCGGTCCATCATCGTCACCGCTTCCAACGGAAACTTACCAGACGCCGATTCCGCGGAAAGCATCACCGCATCGGCTCCATGATAGATGGCCGAGGCCACATCGGAGGCTTCCGCGCGCGTCGGCGTCGGAACCTCGATCATCGATTCCAGCATCTGCGTCGCCACGATGCTGGGCTTACCGGCATGCCGGCACGCCCTGACGATCTGCCGCTGGACCGGGGGCACCTGTTCGGGAGCCATCTCGACTCCGAGATCACCGCGCGCGACCATCACCGCATCCGAGAGAGCCACGATGGCGTCGAGGTGCTCGACGGCGGAGGGCTTCTCCAGCTTCGACATCACCCCGGCGCGCCCGGCGACAATGGCGCGTATTTCTTCGACATCCTCAGGACGCTGAACGAACGACAGCGCGATCCAGTCTGCGCCGAGCTCAAGACCGTAGGCCAGATCAATTCGGTCTTTGGGCGTCAGAGCGGAGAGCGGCAGGACGGCGCCGACGACGCTGACCCCTTTGCGATCGGACAACACGCCGCCGACGAGAACCCGAGTCATTGCTTGATCCGAACTGCAGGACTCCACCTCCAACCGGACCTTGCCGTCGTCGAGCAGCAGCTGCACCCCGGGAGCGAGTGCCTGGAAGATCTCCGGATGGGGCAAGCTGACCCGTTCCCTGTCTCCGGGTCCGCCAGCCAGATCGAGCCCAAACTTCGCGCCGGTGGTCAGGATCACGCGGCCGGCTCCGAACGTGCCGAGCCGCAGCTTCGGCCCCTGCAGGTCCACGAGAACTCCGATCGGCCGTCCAACGTCCTTCTCGATGGATCGGATGAGATCGTAGCGCTTCTTGTGATCCTCATGGGTACCGTGGCTGAAGTTAAGGCGGAACACATCCGCTCCCGCGTCGAACAGGCTGCGGACGATTTCCGGGCTGGAGCTTGCAGGTCCCAGGGTGGCGATAATCTTGGCGTTGCGGTGACGGCGCATTCTATGTCGCGGCCTGCACGGCCGGCCTTTCTTGTGTTTCGAGAACGAGGATGGCGCGGAAGTCGTTTACGTTGGTCAGCGTCGGTCCCGTGACGACCTGGTCACCGAGAGCTTCGAAAAAGCTGTGGCCGTCGTTGTCGGCAAGGCGCGCCTTGGCATCGATCCCTCGCCCGGCCGCGCGGGCCAAGGTGTCGGGTGTCATAATGGCGCCGGCGATCTCTTCGGCTCCGTCGACGCCGTCGGTGTCGCCGGCCAGTGCGAACACGCCCGGCAGGCCGTCCAGTTCGACGGCGAGAGAAAGCAGAAATTCGACGTTGCGCCCCCCGCGTCCGCTTCCCTTCACCGTGACGGTGGTTTCTCCTCCGGACAGCAGAACCACTGGAGCGGGCGCTGGTTGGCCCCGCAGCGCCGCCTGACGTGCGATCCCGGCCATCACGCGGCCGACTTCCCGCGCTTCGCCTTCAAGTGCGTCGCCCAGGATAAGGGGGGTCACGCCGGCCTGCCGGGCCACCACGGCCGCCGCCTCGAGCGAAAGCTGCGGCGTCGCGATGATGGCGGTGCTGGTGTTGGCCAGCCGAGGAGCACCGTGTTTCGGAGTCTCATCCGCGGCACGCACCAGGTGCTCGATCGCGGACCGCGGTTCGGTGATCCGGTATTTCTCCATGACCGCGCGTGCTTCGGCAAAGGTCGATCTGTCGGCGACTGTGGGTCCCGAAGCGATGACCGCCGGGTCGTCCCCCGGCACGTCCGAAATCACGAGAGTCACGAGCCGGGCGGGATAGGCCGCGGCCGCAAGCCGACCTCCTTTGATCGCCGAAAGGTGCTTGCGCACGATGTTCATCTCGCCGATCGACGCACCGGACCGGAGCAGAGCTGCGTTGACCGCCTGTTTGTCCTCCAAGGTCAGACCATCGGCGGGCAGGCTCAGCAGCGACGATCCGCCGCCCGAGATCAGCGCCAGGACGAGATCGTCCGCGCCCAGTCCCTTCACCATCTCCAGCATGCGTATGGCGGCCTGGTGGCCATTTTCATCGGGAACGGGGTGTCTTGCTTCGACGATCTCTATCTGATTGCAGGCGACCGCGTGGCCGTATCGCGTCACAACGAGTCCGCTCACCGGACCGGGCCAAAGGTCTTCGACCGCCTTTGCCATCGCAGCCGACGCCTTCCCGGCACCGATGACCACGGTGCGCCCCTTCGGCGGCGGGGGAAGATATGCAGGAATGCGCCGCTTGGGTGACGCGGCCCCGACGGCCGCGTCGAACATAGCCTTGAGCAGTTGTCTTGGCTCACCAAGCATCGGGCTTTTCCTGCGGCACCACGAACGGGCGGACTCCGCGTTATCAAACTGAGGGGATGCCGGCCCGGGAGCGGGCCGGCAGAACGGTTTCTTAGTCGTTGGCCTTCCGCAGCTCTTCGCACACGGCTTCGGTCACCTGCACCGTGGTTGCCTTGCCGCCGAGGTCCGGCGTGTGCAGCGATGGATCCGCCGTCACGCGCTCCACGGCCTTCATGAGTCGGACAGAGGCCGACTTCTCCCCCAGATGCTCCAGCATCATGGCCGCGGTCCAGAACGTCCCGACCGGGTTGGCGATGCCCTTGCCGGTGATGTCGAAGGCGGAGCCGTGGATGGGCTCGAACATCGAGGGCGTCTTCCGCTCCGGGTTCAGGTTCGCGGTCGGAGCGATCCCGAGCGAGCCCGCCAGCGCCGCCGCGAGGTCAGACAGGATGTCAGCGTGCAGGTTGGTCGCGACGATGGTGTCCAGCGTCTGCGGTTTCATAGTCATCCGCATGGTCATCGCGTCGACCAGCATCTTGTCCCACGTCACGTCCGGGAAATCCTTGGCGACCTCGGCGGCGATCTCGTCCCACATCACCATGGCGTGGCGTTGCGCGTTGCTCTTGGTCACCACCGTGAGTAGCTTGCGCGGACGTGACTGGGCCAACTTGAAGGCGAAGCGAATGATCCGATCCACTCCGGTTCTCGTCATGATGGAGACGTCGGTGGCCACCTCTTCCGGCAGGCCCCTGTGGACGCGGCCGCCTACGCCGGAATACTCGCCCTCGGAGTTCTCGCGCACGATGACCCAGTCCAGTTCCGGACCGGAGACATGGCGCAGGGGACTGGTGATTCCCGGCAGGATCCGGGTCGGACGCACGTTGGCATACTGATCAAGTGGCTGGCAGATCGCCAGACGCAGACCCCACAACGTGATGTGGTCCGGGATGTCGGGAGCGCCGACGGAACCGAACAGGATGGCGTCAAATTTGCGCAACTGATCGGCGCCGTCGGCCGGCATCATGACGCCGTGCTTCTTGTAGTAGTCCGAGCCCCAATCGAAGTCCTGAAATTCCAGCTTGAACTGACCATCGCGCTCGGCGCAGACTTTGAGAGCCGCCACACCGGCCGCGACGACCTCCGGCCCTATTCCATCTCCGCCCATGGCGGCAATCCGGTGAGTACGCATTTGTTGCTCCTTGTGCTTGATGAACTTCTGTGAATTTGCCCACCCTCAACGGAGGGCTGCTGACTTGCTTCGTCCGGACGAACCGAATGCTTAGTGATCGAAGTGCGGCTGAGTGCCCGTTGCCGGCACGCGTTGCGAACGCGACAGAAGCAACGTAAGAACTGCCGAGAGGACCAGCAAACCGGATACGAAATAGAGCCCACCCAGGAAGCTGCCGGTCGTATCCTTGATCCAGCCAATTATCGAAGGCCCGACAAAGCCGCCAAGATTTCCAATCGAGTTGATCGTTGCGATGCCGGCGGCGGCCGCGGAGCCTGATAAGAACATGGTCGGCATGGCCCAAAGCGGTGGCTTCGCCGAGCTGATACCGATATTTACCAGCGTGAGGGCAGCAACAACCGATACCCATGACCCGGCGGAGCCTGCGAGTGCAAGTCCCACAGCTGCGGCGATGCAGGCCGCAACGACGTGCCAAGTGCGTTCGTTGGTCTTGTCCGAATGGCGTGCCCAGAGCACCATTGCGATCACCGCGACTGTTGGCGGAACGGCATTGAGAAATCCAACCTGCAAGGACGACAAGCCAAATTCCTTGATGATCTGCGGCGCCCAGATGCCCAGGGTATAAAGGCCAGCCGAGGTCCCGAAATATATCAGCGACAGCGCCAGGACACGCAGGTCGGCCAATCCGCGCCAGATGCTGTGACTGGCTGTGCCAGCCTTCGCCGCATGTTCCGCGGCCATCTCGTTGACCAACCATTCACGCTCGTCATCCTTCAACCACGTCGCCTTTTCTGGCTTGTCCGTCATGTAACCCAGTACGACGAAGCCAAGAAGGAATGCAGGAATGGCTTCCATAATGAACATCCACTGCCAACCCCGGAGGCCAAGCAAGCCGTCCATCTCCAACAACGCACTCGAAAGTGGAGAACCGAGAACCACTGATATGGGAGCAGCAGCCATGAACAGTGAAACCACCCCGGCGCGGTACCGCGCAGGAAACCAAAAGCTGAGATATAGAATGATACCTGGAAAGAAGCCCGCCTCGGCGACACCCAATAGAAACCGCAAGATGAGGAAGCTTGTCTCCCCTTGGATGAACGCGAAGAGCGCGGAAATGATGCCCCAAGTGATCATCACCCGCGCGATCCAAAGGCGCGCTCCGACCTTGTTGAGGATCAAATTGGAGGGCACCTCAAACAGAAAATAACCGACAAAGAAAATGCCTGCACCGAGGCCGAACACGGCTGGCGAGAAGCCCAAGTCCTTGTTCATCGTCAACGCAGCGAACCCGATGTTCACGCGGTCGATGAATGCGATGAAGTACAAAAGCATAATGAAAGGGACGATGCGGAAGCTTATTCTTCGCATCACGCGCGTTTCGAGCTCGCTCGGCATGCCGTCTCCTCCGTCTTTATCTTCGTTCGCCACGCTTGGTTGCACGGCGGTAGCCTCCATTAGTCCCGCCGCGCTGCACCATCAATTAGGGTTTTTTGTATAGAAAAATGATATAATCGCGCTGTAAGGGAGGGCCGCATGGATCTGGAGCAGCTACGATGTTTCGTGGTGACAGCGGAAGAGCTGCATTTCGGACGCGCGGCGCAGAAACTCGGAATACTGCCTGCGGCACTAGGTCGGCATATCAAGCTCCTCGAAGAAGAGTTGGCAACGCGGCTCATTGATCGCACCACGCGCAGCGTCACTCTCACCGGCGACGGAGCTATTCTTCTGGACCGAGCGCGAGCCTTGCTCGCCGACGCCGCTGACCTTGAAACGCAATTCCGGGCAAGTGGACGAAAGCAATCCGTAACCCTTCGTCTTGGATCCATCGACAGCGCGGCTGTAGGTATGGTGCCTCGGCTCCTTCACGATTTTCGGACCCAGCGCCCAGACGTCGAGATACGATTATTTGAAGACAAAACTATTCGCTTGCTTCCACAACTGCTTTCAGGCCGCATCGATCTCGCCTTGGTTCGACCGCCCGAGGTTGCGGATAAGAGGATTGAATTCCAGTTCCTCCTTTACGAGACGCCGGTGGTTGCATTCCCTGAGTGTCATGCTTTTGCACGACGGTCGCGTGTCGCGATCAACGACCTCGCCAATGAGCCCTTAATCGTTGCCGAGCGTCGCTCGCGTCCTCACAGTCACGACCTCACAATCAAATTGTTTGCCCAAGCGCACATGCAGCCACACATCGCGCAATACGCCGAAGAGAAGCAAACGATCGTGAATTTGGTAGCTGAGAACCTCGGCGTTGCGATCGTTCCTCGTTGGACATCGCGCATTTCGTCACGCGGTGTTTGCTTCGTGCCGCTCGAGGCATCTGGCGAGTATAGGTTGCCACTCGCGGCAGCGTGGACTCGAGGATCCCGTGATTCCACCAGAGATGAGATGTTAAAGATGTTGCAGGCGCGTCTAGCGAGCTACGCACTCGATGCTTAGCAGCGAAGGCTATTTCCCTAAACTAAGCATGCTTTCCGGCGAAATTTCTCACTCCCCCGGTACCGACAGTTACCACCTCCTGATCGGCCAAATCGTCACGCAATTCCACGAGCATGCCCGCCCAGGGAATTCCCGCAGCTAGACATTTTGCTATCAGCGAGCACAGAGGCGACTGAGCAGTCGCGTCACTAGACAATTGCCATTCAAACCTGGGTACGATTGTAGTCGCCGACTCGCCCTGAGTCAGCGCGGACGATTCAGATCAGAACTGTACAGGCCACCCCGCAAACGTTGAGCGCTGGGGCGTCACGACCCGTAGTGAGTTCAAGCGCGAAAATTTTGGCGGGAGGTTATGCATCCGCTGGCGCCGGTTCGATCGGGGCCAGCCAGGGGCGGCGGCGCGCTAGAGTGCCGCGATATACAGCTGAGATAGTCGAATTGTTTCTCGGCACGTTCTATCCCGCAAGGCGCGAAACCGTCCCGATGCCCACTCCCTGCTCGCGTGCGATGGTCCGGATACTCTTGCCTGCTGCGCGGGCTGCTCGGATCGTTTGGACCTTGGCTGCGTCATCCGCGACGGTTGCCGGCCGCCCAAGTCGTGCCCCACCGGCCTTAGCCCGTGACAGCCCGGCCATGACTCTCTCCCGGACCATTGAGCGTTCGAACTCGGCAAATACGCCCATCATTTGAAACATCGCCTTACCGGAAGGCGTGGTGGTATCGATACCTTGCTGATGCAGGTACAGATCGATCTGTTTGGCGTGGAGTTCCTGCAGCACGCCCACGAGATCTATCAACGATCGGCCCAACCGATCGACGCTCTAGGCAGCGACCATATCGAACTCGCGACGTGTGCTACGGCCTTCAGTAACTTGTCGAAGCCCGGACGCTGATCTCGACCCTTTGCGCCGCTGATGCCCTGGTCCTTGAAGACGGTGACCACCGTCCAGCCGTGGCGCTCCGCAACAGCCTGCAGCTCGATTTCCTGATTACGGACGCTCTGGTGGTCCGTGCT
>Ga0207701_10005778_pt1 | contig 12389 bp, 10 predicted proteins | sample KBSSwiSSwithPhiX_FD_184294 | JGI IMG/M metagenome (GOLD analysis project Ga0207701, IMG submission 184294) | Switchgrass rhizosphere bulk soil microbial communities from Kellogg Biological Station, Michigan, USA, with PhiX - S5 (SPAdes) (version 2) | ecosystem: Environmental > Terrestrial >...
CGTATTGGGCGAGCTCACGTTTAACGTGATGTAGTCCGCAAAATCGCGAAGCAATCGAAACGAGTAGAGGTAATCGTCTGTCGCGCGTTCCAGGGGTGTCGTCCTCGATTTGCCAATATTGATTCCGACTGGAACTGCCGGCCATCGCCCGCTCTCACGCAGTCCACGCAAGCGTGCTGCGATGGCATCGGCGCCGTCATTGTTGAATCCGAGACGATTGATGAGCCCCTTCTGTTCAGGCAGTCGAAACATGCGCGGCTTGGGATTTCCTGGTTGCGCCATGGCGGTTACGGTCCCGATCTCGATGAAACCAAATCCAAGCGCCGCCCATGCCGGCAGGGCGACTCCGTTTTTGTCCAGCCCGGCGGCGAGGCCGATTGGATTCGGAAACGTCAAGCCAAATAGAGTTTTTGGTTTCGGCGGGGGCGTGAACCGCTTCAGCGCCCGGAGCGCAGGATCAAACTGCGAAGCCCGCCGAAGGGATGCGATTGTAAAATGATGCGCAGCCTCGGCATCGAGTGAAAACAGCAGCGGCCTGAGAACCCGCTCATAAAAGTTTATCATCTGAACCGGCGTTTTAGTTAAAAGGTCAAAAGCGTCAGAAATTTACAACAGAGAAGCTGCGATTTAACCCTTTTAACGCTGTAACGTTTTAACGGTTCGACGTCAGTTTCATTTCCCGATGCAAAACTGGCTGAACACGGAGTCGAGAATCTGTTCCACATCGACGACTCCAATTACCTCCCCGACCGCATGCAATGCTTCGTTAAGATGAATCGCAGCGTATTCGGGCGACAAGCCCTCGGTCTGTGTTGTCGTGGCCCCATCGCATGATTCCAAAGCGCGCCGCAGACAATCGCAATGGCGAGTATTAATCGCGACAGGGCTCTCCGGCTTAAGATTTTGTTTCGTGATCCGGGCCAGAATTTCCTTTTGCAACTCTGGGAGCCCTTCTCCAGTGAGACACGAAATTCGCACCGAGTGGACATCCTTCCAGTCACGGTTCTCAGGCAGATCGCTCTTGTTTAGAACGATAATTTCATTCGAATCGCGCACGCGCTCCTCGAAGTGTGGAGGCTTTGGCATATTGCGATCCGCAATATGGAGTCGCAGATCGGCCAATTGCAGAGATTTCTCCGTGCGGGCGATCCCTTCGCGCTCCAGCTCGCTCGTAAAGGTTCTCAAACCAGCTGTATCAAGCAAACGGATGGGAACGCCGTCCAGATTGAAGGTTTCTTCGATGGTGTCGCGTGTTGTGCCATGCGTATCGCTCACAATCACGCGATCGTAACCAAGGAGTCGGTTGAGCAAGCTCGATTTCCCAGCATTTGTTGCTCCGTAGATCACGACGCGTACACCTTCACGCAGAATGCGTCCTTGATCAGCAGTGGCGAGTAACGCTGCAATTTCTTCCCGGATGAACCCGAGTCGCGCGCGCAATGTTTCGCCTTCATCCGGCGCGATGCCTTCCTCAGGAAAATCGATTGACGCATTGATGTGCGCGAGCAGTTCAACCAGCTCATCACGAATTTTCCTGATTTGTTCTCCGAGCCTGCCTTCAAGTTGTTCAGTGGCCGAGCGCAGAGCGAGATCGGTCTTCGCGCGGATTAGATCGATTACCGCCTCGGCTTGGGTGAGGTCCATTTTTCCGTTGAGAAAGGCGCGCTGCGTGAATTCTCCCGGACGTGCCGCTCGGGCACCAGCGCGCAAGCACGTTTCAAGCACCTTTGCAGAGACCAACATTCCTCCGTGGCAACTGATCTCGATCAAATCCTCTCCGGTGTAACTGGCCGGCGCGCGGTGGACGGAAAGCACTACCTGGTCGATCAATCGGCCGCCTGAGGCAAAAATCTCGCCAAAATGCTGCACGCGCGGTTCAAATTGCGACGGCATCTCTTTGCCATGAAAGATTTTGTCCGCTACCCCGACCGCATTCACTCCTGAGACGCGCACAAGCGCAATAGCCCCTTCCCCGGGTGCAGTGGAGACAGCAGCGATGGTGTCGGGAACGGTCATGACTTAGCAGGAACACCTTTGCCTCGAGCGCCAGTTACATCAAGGAGCGACCCTGGGTGGGCGGCGAGGAAGAATGAAGGCCTGCCGGGCCGAGTCACGCAGGCTGCCTGACCTCCGCTCGGAGAACTTTTTTCAGTGCCACGATTAATTTCTTGTTCTCCTCCATTGTGCCGACCGAAATGCGGACCCATTCGGGCAAGTCGTACCCTTTGAGCGGGCGCACGATGATGCCTTGCCTCAGCAGTTTCTCGAAGATCGCGTGCCCGTCGCCAACTCGTACCATCACAAAATTCGCCGTCCCGCGTACAAAAGGAATTTTCATTGTGGCGAATTGTTCGTGCAAATAGGCTCGGCCTTCATCGACCACTCGCTTGGTCTCGCGCAAATGCTCATCATCTTCCAGCGCTGCCAGCGCACCGACTTGGGCGATGCTATTCACATTAAATGGTTGCCGTGTTTTGTGGAGCACCTGGACCAGATCAGGCGGCCCAACGGCATAGCCGATACGCAAGCCGGCCAGTCCATGAATTTTCGAAAACGTGCGCAGAACAACGATGTTCCGTCCTTCGCGAACGAATCGCAGCGTATCGGGCGGACGATCGAGGAACTCAAAATAAGCTTCATCGAAAACAACGATCACATTTTCAGAGATGCGCGACATGAAATCGTCGATGGCCTCCTGCGACAGCAACGTCCCTGTTGGATTATTTGGGTTTGGAACGAAAATGAGCCGCGTTTTCGGTGTGACCGCGGCCAGCATTCCGTCCAAGTCCTGCTGATAATCCGGGCTGGACACTTCGATCGCGCGCGCGCCAAACGAGGTCGCGATCAATTTGTAGACGATAAACGCGTACTGGGATGTGACGACGTCGTCACCGGGATTGAGAAACGCATGGCCAAGGAACTCGAGCACTTCATTTGAACCATTGCCGAGAATCACGTTCTCGGGGCCAAGGCCGAGTTTGGCTGCCACTGCGTTACACAGGCAAAATCCGCCGCCGTCCGGATAAAGGTGGCCTGTTTCCAAGGCGTCACGCATCGCCTCCATTGCCTTGGGAGACGGACCCAGCGGATTCTCATTCGAAGCCAGCTTGATGATTGCACCCGAATCGAGGCCAAGTTCGCGGGCCGTTTCCTCGATGGGCTTTCCAGGTTGATAGACTGTGATCTCGCGCAGTTGCGGGTTCGCCAGCTCCCAGATCGAAATCATGGAATAATGGAGTAGTGGAGTAATGGAGTAATGACAACTCCATTAAGGTTGTCGTGCGATCGCTGAATCGATTACAATGTCCGTGATGGCCGAAGGCGAAATCATCTATCTAGATAACAACGCGACCACCCAGCTTGACCCCGCCGTCATCGAGGAAATGCTGCCGTTTTTGACCAAGTATTACGGCAACCCTTCGAGCGGATACGGCTTCGCGGCCATGGCGAGGAAAGCCATCAATCTTGCGCGCGAGCGGTTGGCGGCGTTTCTCGGATGTCAGCCGACGGAAATTGTTTTCACCAGCGGCGGGACAGAATCCAATAATGCGGTGATCAATTCGGCGCTGCAGCTTGACGTGCGCGGAAAACGGGTGGTCACGAGTTCGGTGGAACACAGCGCGGTGCTGCGTCCCTGCCAGGACCTCGCAAAACGAGGATGTGACGTCACATTTCTCGGCGTGGATAGACACAGCAATCTCGACGTAACCGAGCTGGAGGCCGCGATTCGTCCGGAGACAGCCCTCGTTTCAATCATGTGGGCAAACAACGAAACCGGTGTGGTATTTCCCATCGAGAAAATTGCCGAAATCTGTCGCGAGAAACGTGTGCTGTTTCATACGGACGCCGTACAAGCAACCGGCAAAATCCCGATACGGCTGCGCGATTCTCCGATCAATTTTCTTTCCCTTTCCGCGCACAAAGTTCACGGCCCAAAAGGCGTCGGAGCGCTTTATGTTAGCCGGGGAACCCGCTTCAGTCCGCTGATCGCCGGCGGCGGCCAGGAAAATGGTTGCCGCGGCGGGACGGAAAATGTCGCGTCGATTGTTGGTCTCGGAAAAGCGGCCGAGGTCGCTCTCAAGTATCTCGCTGAAGGAAAATACAATATTCGCTCCATGCGCGATCGGTTTGAGAAGTCCGTGCTTGAAGCCGTGCACGGGGCTTCCGTCAACGGCGCAGGCGCTGCGCGGCTTCCAAATACGTCCAGTCTTTCATTTGAAGGTGTCGAGTCTTCAGCGGCTCTCCTATTGTTAGACCGACAAGGTATCTGTTGCTCGGCCGGTTCAGCCTGCCGGACCGGTTCACAGGAAGCTTCGCACGTGCTGCGAGCAATGAATCCGAGCAGTGATGGCGCCCGACGGAGTCTGCGTTTCTCTTTTGGCCGGTTCAACACTGACGCGCAAATCGATCGCGCAATTGAAGTCGTCCCAAAGGTCATCGATAAACTGCGGCAAAGCGCTGCGCCGGCTCCTGTAGCTACGGCTCTGTGAGCCGTTCGACAACTTCCTGGCGGCACAATATTGTGCAGAACTTCTTGCCGTGATGGAAACACCGCGTGATCCCACCGCTTCGCGTTACGAACATGCGTCGAAAGGCCTGCGCCGGAGCGATCTCGACCGCGACCCGATTAAACAATTTGGAAACTGGTTTACGGCTGCGATCGAGGCGGGCATTCGCGACGTCAATGCAATGAGCCTTGCCACGGCTGGAGCTAGGGGCAGACCATCAGTCCGTATTGTGCTGCTGAAAGGCTTCGACAACGATGGCTTCGTGTTTTTTACCAATTACGAGAGCGAAAAAGGAAAACAGCTCGATGCCAACCCGTACGCAGCGCTGGGCTTTTACTGGATTGAACTTGACCGACAAATCCGGATTAGCGGTAAAGCGGAGAAAACCTCCCGCGAAGAATCGCAAACCTATTTTCATTCCCGACCAGTCGGCAGTCAGCTGAGCGCATGGGCGTCGCGTCAAAGCCAGGTGGTTGATGGACGCCGCGTGCTGGATGCGCGCATGGCAGAGATGACCGAGCGCTACGGTGACAAGCGGATTCCGTTGCCGCCGCATTGGGGCGGGTACCGACTGAAACCGGATACGATCGAATTTTGGCAGGGCAGAGCGAACCGGCTGCACGATCGTTTTCGTTATACTCGCCAGTCCGATGGCAGTTGGTTGATCGAGCGGCTGGCACCGTGAACAGTGGTTTTCGCCACGTTGAATCGTTGAACCTATCACTTCCTCATTGTTAGGTGGACGATTCATGAAAGATCCCGACAGCAAAATCGACATCGTTCGCGGCGATATCACAAAGCTCGGCGTGGATGCCATTGTTAATGCTGCGAACACCACACTTCTCGGCGGTGGCGGGGTCGACGGCGCAATTCATCGCGCCGCTGGGGCCGAGTTGCTCGCCGAATGCCGGACTCTCGGCGGTTGTCGACCCGGCGAAGCGAGAATTACTCCTGGATATCATCTGCCTGCGCGCTTTGTCATTCACACGGTTGGTCCGGTTTGGAGAGGAGGAAAACACCATGAGCCTGAGATCCTGGCGAATTGTTATCGGAATTCGTTGCAACTCGCGGTCGAAAATGAAATCAAGACGATTGCTTTCCCGGCAATCAGTTGCGGCGCATATGGCTACCCGATTCCAGACGCCGCGCAGATCGCAGTAAAGACCGCGCGAGATTTTCTCGCGACTGATGATAGTATCGACAAGATAACCTTTGTTCTTTGGGGCGAAGATATTTACGATGCATATCGCGAGACGCTCGCTACGTTAAATCGCTGAATCGTTAAATCCAAAATCCGATAATCGATGTAACGGCTCGCATTCTCGGAGAAACGCGATCAGGCCGCGGGATACGATTGCATTTATGTATGATCAATCCGAACGAAAACAATCTTACGAGGGACGAACCGCTGTCGACGCCGGCCCAGCCGGGCGAGCAACAATTTGACTCGGGTGGGCGTGAGCAGTTTCGTCAAGCAACAAGCAAATTTTCCACGGCTGTGAGCCAGACGTGGGATGAAACAAAGGACAAAGCCAACCGTGCAAGGGAGCGCACTGAATATTTCGTACGCGAGAATCCAGTGCCGACTATCCTTGGCGCCCTGGGACTTGGAATCGCGATAGGACTGGCGATCCGCTTTGCATCCACCAGTGAGGAGAGAGCGAAAGTTGAGGCAAAGTCGCCGTTCTCGGATCTGGACTGGAGCGTTCTATCCCTTCCGTTTCTCTGGCCATTGTTCAAATCGGCCAGGGAAAAATATGAGAAATCGGCCGACGCGATGAAAGATGGCGTGAAACATCTGAAAAAGATCGACGTGGACCGCTACGCAAAGCCGATCCGCAAACGCTGGAAAGCCTGGACGCGTTGAGGGTCCTGGTGGATCCGCGCGAATCGTTCACCCGAGCTCGAGAAAGCTATTGATGAGATCGGCGAGCTGACGCGGATACTGGGCCATGAAAGCGTGGCCACCGCCGTTGAATTGCGCCAGCCACGCGCCAGGAACTGCGTTAACCAGTCTCAATGCGTTGGACGGCGGAATCACGATGTCGGCCGCGCCAGTGGCAACCAGTACAGGCACGTTCAGCTCTCGCAAACGGTTTGCGATGCCAACGCGGTGCCACGCATCCATCGCGGCGACCTGGCGATTAACGAGATTGGTCGACAACTGCGCACGCGCCGCAGCCACGATATCGCCGAATTCGCGATAAATGGATTCGGCGACATCCCTTGGGAAAAGCAGGTACAGTAATCGACGCGCCTGTTCATGAGGCGTTCCGGACATATCGGTGAGTTGCGACCACACCTCGGCTGGGGCGAGAGCTGCGTCGCCTCCGCCAGGATCGGTCGATAATAAGACGAGTTTGTTAATACGACTCGGGTGCTGGAGGGCGAGCGTCTGGGCAATGAAACCACCCATCGACCATCCGAGCAGATTTGTGCGCTCGATGCCGAGCACCTCGATTACCCGCGCGGCATCATCGGCGAGTTGTTCGACATCAAATGGCCGTCCGTTGTCCCTAGAGAAACCGATCCCGCGATTGTCAACGAGGATGAGCTCATTGGAAGACGCGAGCGCGTCAATAAACGAAGGATCCCAGTCCGCACTTGTAGCGGCGAAGCCGTTTAAGACCGCGAGCGGGCGGCCATTTCCAATTCGACGATAAGCAATTTGGGCTCCATCGACTTGGAGTTTCTCGAACGACTCATTGGGCATCGTCGATGTTAGGAAGCAGCATCACGACGGTCAAGATGGCGGCGGCAAGTGCCAGGCAAGGAAATTCTGCCACTGCGCCCGAAAGTGTTCGCGAGTTGAAGCGCGCCCTCAACTCGCGGAATGTGTCGATCTTGGCATGATAATCTCGAATTCATCCGAACGCCCCGCTTGGCAGCGCAATCCGATTTTTGAATTTTTCGCGTCGCTTAAGCTCGCGGTCGTCCTGCTTGCGGTGATCATTGTCGCCGCAATCGCAGGCACGCTCTATGAATCGAGCTTCGATGCGAATGTCGCGCGCGCCTATGTTTACGGAGCGCCGTGGTTCAATCTTTGGCTTGTTTTGCTTGGAGCAAACCTTACCTGTTCCGCGCTCTCTCGTTGGCCATGGCGCAAACATCATCTCGCGTTTCTTATCACTCACCTCGGTATCATTACGCTCCTGATCGGTTCGCTTATTGGCAGAATTTGGGGAATCGAAGGAACGATCACACTTTTCAAAGGCGAACCGCCAACGAACCGGCTTCTGGTCAACGAACGTCAACTGCGCGTCCATGATGTCGATGGAATCGTAAAAGGCTATCCGGCTGAGTTTTTGCACCATCCGCCGACACCACAGCATCCACGCGACCTTGGGCGTCTCGCGAGCGGCGCGTATTTGAGGATTATTGATTACGCCCCAACAATCGACGCAAAGCTCAACCCAAAGCCACTGAATGATGGTGGAGCGCCGGCGCTGCATTTCGCCATTGCCACGGCGATGATGAATCAACATCTCGACGGCTGGCTGCTCGCCGACGATCCGCAGAACGGAAATTTCTCCATGGGTCTGGCCAATATCGAGCTCAAACGAGGTACCGCGCCAGACATCGGTAAGGACGATTCTTCGAATCGCCCGCCATCGAGTTCGAGCACGAATTCGAGCAAGAGTGAAGAGACCGATCTTGAGGAATCAATATTCGCCTTTAGCAAAGCGCCCGAGGAACAGATTGGTCGGGCCAGCAAGGGTGGGAGCACCGGCGCGAAAGTACGCCTGGAACAACCTCAGAACGGCAACAAAGGACGCGTTCTCATTTCACTGGATCAAAAAGAAGCGAGTTTCGATGTTGCAGAAAATCTAGGTCGGGACGTCGCAATCGCCGATACGCCATTCACACTCAGAATCGACGACTACTGGGCCGATTTTCGAATCGAGAATAGCAAACCCACTTCCGCGACCGATGAGCCAAACAATCCTGCAGTGCTTGTGACAATTCGAGGCAAAGGTCTCCCAACGAGCGAGCCCCAAACAAACCCACATGGAAGTGCTAAAGACCACACCACAACGGGCGGCCCGCCAACGATGCCCGCGCCTGGTGAAGAAACGCCCAACCATCTGACCCTGTTTATGGCGGACGATAGCACGATCAGTTACGAGCTGACTTCACGAAAGCACGGCAAATCGACTGGTAAGATCGATCTGAATAAGCCACTGCCGACCGGCTGGGCTGATTGGCAACTGACGATTGATAAGACAATGCCGCACGCGGCGAGCTCGATGGACTTCAACCCTGTTAATTCCGAGACAGCATCAGGGAGCACTGATTTGCCAGATGGAGTGCGCGTCCGTATTCAGCAAAATGGCGAGAACCTTGAACGATGGGCACCAGCGGGCTGGCAGATTGCAATTCCAACTTCACCCAGCCCGACGATGGTTGCCTACGGCTGGAAAACGGTGTCACTGCCAATCGGACTGGAACTGCTGGCCTTTGAGGTGAAACGGAATGAAGGCAGTGACAGCCCGGCGGGATTCAAGAGTACTCTACGCGTTGTGACTGCCGACGGCGAGACAGCTACGGGCTCTTGCTGGATGAACCATCCATTCAGTTACCCGGGAACCTGGTGGCACACCTGGACGGGACTTACTTACAAAATTTCACAGGCGTCGTGGAACCCGGAAAATCTCGGGCAAAGTACCGTGCAAATTTTGCGCGATCCCGGCTGGCTATTGAAATGGATCGGTTCACTGCTCGTGGTCATCGGGGTCTTTATGATGTTCTATCTTCAGCCGTACCGAAAACAAACCGAAGGCGAACCGATTACGCCCTCGGCTCCGAAGCAAAAGATAGCAACTCCCGAACGCATTGTTCTTTCCTCGCGGTCATCCTGAACCAGCTCCTTGGCTGGTCTCTGGGGATGATTTCAACGCCTTGCAAGTAGCTGTGCAGAAATGACAATCCAGTCCGCAGTTGGCGTTTCCACGCAGGGCGATACTTCTGCATTGAAAATTAAGGGAACACGTTAACCTTTTAATCTCACATGGGAAACAGGAAGGTCATTCAGTTGTTCATATTCTCCGGCTTCATGGCTGTCTTCGCCGCATGCGCTTCGGACCAGGATCAAACCCAGGGTTCCGGCGCTGATCAAACTGTCCCAGGGGCAACCAAATGGGGTTATTTCAATGGCGAGCCGGTGACCAAGTGGAATCCAGATGGGCGAACCATGACACTGTTGACTGAATTGCGGTATACCGATCCGAAGGGCAACATCTGGGTGGCTCCGATTGGATCGATTGTCGATGGCGCGTCCATTCCGCGCTACCTCTGGTCGATCATGGGTGGCCCCTTCGAAGGAAGATATCGGAATGCGTCCGTGTTGCACGATGTCGCGTATGGGAACAGGAAACGGCCGTGGCAAGATTGCGACCGCATGTTCTACTACGCCATGCGCTGCAGCGGAGTGAGCGCCGTTGAAGCGAAGACGATGTTTTACGCGCTCTACAAATTCGGGCATCACTGGAAATTTCCAATCAAACGCGGAAAACCGGTGAAGTTTGAAGGGCAATTAGTGGCGCGCGCCGAGCCGATTCCGCGCGCCATCCCAGTCAATCCGACTGAAATTAACGAGGCGCACGATTGGATTCAGAACTCCGATCCGAGTCTTGAACAAATCGAGCAACGAGCGAATACAGAAGCGTGGTGATGGGCGCCTTGGGTGGATCGGTCGCCGCGGCGATTGATCTGGCATCGTCTTCGGAGAAGCCGATCCACATTCCCGCGAAGACTTCATCGAGGCTCTTTCGAAAAGCAACGGGCGCCCCGGAAAGTTCCGTTCCCGAGACGCCCGGGCTCTGGGTCTATCTGTGGCGCATCTAACCCATCGGTAGCAAATTGCGTGCGATCAAACTACTCATTGGATAATTGCCGGCACCATGGCAGCCCGTCGTTACAAACAGATGACGGCCTCGCAAAAAAATGGTGACGTTTCCGTGGCGTTTCCGTGAACTCGGCCTTGATGCGCGACACGGCATCCAGCACGTGACTGCAGGTCATCTGTAGTTTTCTGAATCGCGTTTAAGCCGATTCGGCTATAATTATGAAGCGATGTCACCGGTGGTGAGTCAGGGCAGCTTTTTAATCTTTATCTGTTTAGCCAACGTCGCCTTGAGTCAGACCCTCGCGCCCACCAAGCCACTTTCGAAGGACCCGCTTGAAAAATACGATAACCCACCGCCACTATCGCCGGCCGTCGCCACTTCGCCGGGATTGATCTCGCAGTTCGGTCCTTACACCAGTTACCAAGCCAACGTTAACGCGAGTGGCAATAACATTCTTGGCGACGCTGCAAATGAGCCCTCCATTTGCGTCGATCCGACCAACGGAAACAGGATGAGTATCGGTTGGAGGCAATTCGATAGTGTGGCGTCAAACTTTCGCCAGGCCGGAGTCGCGCACACGATTAACAGCGGCAGGACGTGGAGTCCTCGCACCGTTCTGCAACCCAACGTTTTTCGCAGCGATCCCGTCCTGAACTCCGATAATGCCGGGCGTTTTTTTTATCTCAGCCTTCTGCAGACCTTTTTTGACGATGTGTGGCGATCACTCAATGGCGGTCAATCGTGGACGTTTGTCGCACAGGCATCTGGCGGCGATAAACAATGGTTTACAATCGACAAGACCAACAGCCCGGGCCGTGGATTCCAGTACCAATCCTGGAGCAGCGATGGCAACAATTACGGCGGCAGACAATTTTCTCGATCGACCAACGGCGGGCTCACCTGGATGAATCCAATCGATATTCCCAATTCCCCCGCGTTTGGGGCACTGGACGTGGATTCCAACGGGAATCTCTTCATCGGCGGAGTAGAGCTGGTGGGTGGCCAAATCTGGTGTGTGCGCTCCACCAACGCAAAGAACGGCGCCGTAGTCCCCACGTTCGACCAAATTACGGCGGTTAACCTCGGGGGCAGGATCGTCACTGGCGGGGTTAATCCGCAAGGATTAGTAGGTCAGATTTTTCTGGCGGTGGATCGTTCCGGCAGAAGTACGAACAACAATGTTTACATGCTTGCGAGCGTTCAGCCTGTCGGCGCTGCCACGGGTAGTGACGTGATGTTCGCACGGAGCACCAATGGAGGCCAAACTTTCAGCGCGCCGCGTCGGATCAATGACGATCCTGTTAACCACGCGAAATGGCACTGGTTTGGCACGCTTTCGGTTGCGCCTAACGGGCGAATCGATGCAGTTTGGCTGGATTCGCGTAACGCCGAGAACAATACCAACTCGCAGCTCTTTTGTTCGTCCAGCCTGGATGGCGGCAATACCTGGTCACCCAATATCGCAATCAGCAATTCGTTTAACCCGTTCCTCGGTTATCCGAACCAGAACAAACTCGGCGACTACATCACGGTGGTTTCGGACAACGGGGGTGCGAACGTTGCGTATGCGGCGACATTTAACGGTGAAGAGGACATCTATTATGTCCGGATCGGTCGAAGAAGTTGGAACCTGATCACCACCGCCGATCTCAACAACAATGGAAAGCCTGACTACGTGCTTTACAACGCGAACACGCGTCAAACAGCGATCTGGTATCTGAATAACAACATTTACGTCAGCGCCGCCTATGGTCCCACTCTTACGGCTGGCTGGGGGTTGAGAGCTGTGGCGGATTTCAATCGCGACATCCATCCCGATTACGCGCTGTTCAACTCCGTCACGGAGCAAACGGCACTCTGGTATTTGTCGGGGCCGACGTATATCGGGGGCGCTTACGGACCGACCCTTCCCAACGGATGGGAATTGGTGGGCACAGCCGATTTTAATGGCGATAGCAGACCGGATTACGTGCTTTTCAACAGTGGCACGCATCAAACAGCGGTCTGGTACATGAACAATAACGTTTACGCTGGT
>Ga0207701_10005781_pt1 | contig 12387 bp, 5 predicted proteins | sample KBSSwiSSwithPhiX_FD_184294 | JGI IMG/M metagenome (GOLD analysis project Ga0207701, IMG submission 184294) | Switchgrass rhizosphere bulk soil microbial communities from Kellogg Biological Station, Michigan, USA, with PhiX - S5 (SPAdes) (version 2) | ecosystem: Environmental > Terrestrial > Soil...
GTGTCGCGCTCGTCGCCCTGCCGACGTCCCGCGTCTTCTTGGCGCAGACGACTGTGTTGCCGCTCAAGCACTCCGGGGGACGAACGAGTGCGGCCATCACGCGGGCGATCTCATGACCCGGCTCTACAGCTTCGCGGACGATTCGTTGATGGGACGTCAGTACGGCACTATCAACTGTGAAGGCGGCACCGTTCATCGAGCGCGAAGTGCGTTGTCTCGGACTCGCGCCCGCGGGAGATAGCGGCGTTACTACCAATTACTTGCCGAACTACGCACGTGCGTTCGACAGCAGCTCGCGGCTGGAGAAGTTGGCGATCGTAGTGGATCATTCGATGGACGCCGACGGCCATCCCCAGAGTGCCTACTGTCGGGGCGCGCAGTACAAGTATGCGCGGTTCGGAATTCCCGCCGTCGCGTTCTCCACGGGGACGCACGCGGACTACCGCCAGGCCACCGATGAGCCGCCGACTACGAGCACATGGCTTACATCACGAAGCTCGTGTACGCCGCGACCCGGACGTTCGCGAACATGAATCACCGTCCGTTCGTCGACACGGCGAAGCCGAATCCGAACGACCCATGCGTTCAGTGAGGAGATAGTCGACGGATCTTGGATGTTCAAATCGTCCAAGACGGCAGGGCGAACTCGCTCTAATCATGGCAGCAGTTGGAGCTCCGGCGAGCGGTGTTTGTTCCGTCTGCCGCCGCGTCTCCCGGTTCGCCACTGCCTGATGCGCGCGCAGACTGGCGATGAACGCGAACGACGCAGCCTTGACTGGTAGTTCGTGATCCGACTGGTCCTCCTTTCTCCCGCGAGACCTCTACCGTGCGCCACGTCCATTCCATTCTCCTTTGTACGACGATATCGCTGGCCTCGACCGGGAGCAGCGGTGCGCAACAGTCGCTGCACCTCGTGCCCGCAGCGAACGTGCGTGCGATCGTCCCGATCCGAGGGGCGACGCGCGTTTTCGCAGGCACGATTTCGGGGCGTGTCACCGACTCGTCCACCGGACAACCGGTCGTTGCCGCGCAGGTGTCGGTGGTGGGCGCGACGCGGGGCCAGGCGACCGACGCACGAGGGCAGTACACCATCTCGGGCGTCGCGGCGGGTGCACGGGAGATCGAAGTGCGGCGGGTCGGCTTTGTGCGCGCGACGCGAAATGTCACCGTCCAGGACGGGGCGACCACGACACTCGATTTCGTGCTCGTCGCGGTGCCTACGACGCTCGCCGAGGTCATCACGACCGTCACGGGAGAACAAACCCGTGGGTCTGTCGGCAATGCTATCTCGACCGTGCGAACAGATTCGGTGATAAAGGAAGCGATCGTTCTGAACGTGTCCGACATGCTCGCGACGCGCGTGCCCGGTGCGGTCATCAACAATCAGGATGGCTACACGGGCACAGTCTCACCGATTCGGCTGCGAGGGCTCAACAGCTTCACGATGCCGAACAACCCGATCGTGATCGTTGACGGCGCGCGCATCGAGTCGTCGCCGTCCGCGGACCTCAACACCACCGGCCAGTTGCGATTGGGCGGAAACAACCTCGGGTCGTCGCGCCTCGCCGATCTGAACCTGAATGAAGTCGAATCGGTGGACGTGGTGAAGGGGCCGGCGGCGGCGACGCTCTATGGTACGGACGCCGCAAATGGTGTCATCATCATCAAGACGAAAAAGGGCCAGGTCGGACGCCTCCGATGGGATGGCTACGGCTCGTACGGCACGAGCAAGCTGGTTACGACCGATTTCATCGACAACTACTTCCCGTGGGGGCACACCGCGGCCGGCGTGGTGGGTCGGTGCCAACTCGTCGCCGCGGCGGCCGCCACCTGCACGCAGGACAGCACGACCCACTTCAACCCGCTCAAGTTCGGCCCAACGAGCCCGCTCACGACGGGTCACCTTTCGACCGTCGGCGTACAAGCATCGGGCGGCGTTGGACAGTTCAACTACCTCCTGTCCGGATCGCACGAGGGGGAGCTCGGATGGTTGAAGATGCCGCCACTCGAACGCGAGCGCATTCTTGCCGCACAGGGTCTGACCTCGCTTCCGGATTGGCAGACGCGCCCCAATTCCAACTACAAGAACAACATTCGCGCAAATGTCGCGACCACGCTCGGGACGAAGGGTGACATCAGCCTGTCGAACGGCCTGGTCATGCGCGACTTCCGAACGCCGAGCACGGCTCCCATGCGCGGGGCCTACGCAGGGTTGGGATGGAATGACCCCGTTACGCACGGATACGGATCGGGCATTCAAGCCGGCGATTACTTCCAGGTCCAGGTCAGTGATGCCGTCACGCGGTACCTGAGCAGTCTCTCCGCGTCGTATCGTCCCGTCGATTGGCTCGTGACACGCGCGACCGTCGGTCTCGACTGGTCGAATGATTTCATCGACAACCTGCAGATGACCGGTCAGGGCCCGCCGGGGGTTAGCCGGACCGGTACGCGCACCCTCGGCAACAACAACATCGCTCAGTACACTTTTGACGGCGGCCTGACGGCGACCAAGAACCTCGTACCGTCGCTCACGTCCAAGACGTCGATCGGCGCGCAGTACAACCGGCGCGAGCAGGTCTATGGAGCGCAGACGGGTACGGGACTTCCGCCCGGATCGCAAACCATTACCGGAGCCGCGGCATTGACCGTCACTGAGCTGCACAACGATGCAGTCGTGGTCGGCACGTATGTCGAAGAGCAGATCGCGTGGCGCGACCGATTGTTCGCATCAGCGGCGGTTCGCGTCGACGGCGCTAGCACCTTTGGCCGAGATCTGAACTCCGCTGTCTACCCGAAGCTCAGCCTTTCATGGCTTGCGTCGGAGGAATCGAATCTTCCGAAGATTCCCGGCGTGTCGTCGCTCCGTTTTCGCGTAGCCTACGGCTCCTCTGGCGTGCAGCCTCCGTCGACCGCCGCTATTTCCACTGTCTCGCTGGTCACGGCTTCGATCAACGGCGTGGCGACCAGCGGAGTGGTTCCGGGCACGTTCGGTAATCCACTCGTTGGACCGGAGCGCCAGACGGAACTCGAGGCCGGCTTCGACCTCGAGGCCTTGGGTGGCAGGTTCCGCACCGAATTTACCGGCTACAATCGCAAGAGCACGGACGCTCTCGTCTCCGTCCCGATCGAGTCCTCGGCTGGTGGTGGCTCGACCTTTCAGAATGTCGGGAGCGTTGGCAACCGGGGCTTCGAAGGCTCCGCTTCCCTACGCGTTCTCGATAGGTCGGCGATCGCGTTCGACCTGACGATGACCGGCTCATTGAACAACAATGAGCTATTGAAGGTGAATGCCAATGCGCCGCCGGGATTCTTCGTCAACAACGGCTTCCTCGCGACACGTCATCGGCTCGGCTATCCGCTCTACGGACTCTGGCAGAGGCCAATTCTGTCCTATGCGGATGCGAACAACGATGGGATCCTGATTCCGGCGGAGATCGTGGTCGGCGACACGGACGTGTACCTCGGTCCTTCGGCCCCGACGCGGCAGATGGCCACGAGTGGAACGTTGTCACTCCTGAAGGGCATGATCCGAATCGGAGCACAGCTCGACTGGCGCGGCGGCTATCAGCGCCTCGACGCGGTCGAATACTCGAATTGTATCGCCTTCACCTGTCCCGGTACGGCGACACGCGGGGAGGCCACGTTCCCCGAGCAGGCCGCGGCTCAGGCGGTGAGCAAGGCCGCGTCGAACTATGGCTTCATCGCGGATGGGGCGTTCACGAGGCTTCGCGAGGTGTCGGCAACCGTTTCCATCCCGGGCCGGCTCCTGCGCGGCGTGAAAGCCAGCGCCGGATCCCTCGCGCTCTCCGGACGCAATCTCAAGCTGTGGACCAAATGGCCGGGTGCCGATCCTGAGGTGAATTTCTTGACCGGAGGCGATCTGCCGTACTCCGCCTCGACTCCACCTGCCGCGCGCTACTTCGTCGTGCGACTCAACCTCTCCTACTGACTTCCTCTTACCGGCATCTCACCATGCGTCATGTGAAGCTCTTGGGAATCGCTGTGGTAGTCGGCTGCGGAGGTGCGATGGCCGCATGCAGCGATCTGACTGACATCAAGAACACCGGAATCGTTCAGCCGGAATCCGAAAACAACGCGGTTGGCGCGGCGGCATTCTACGCGGGGGCCACCCAGAAATTCGTCGCCGCCACCCAGAATTCGATCATGTTCACCGGACTCTTCACCGATGAATGGATCGATGGTACGAACGGCGGCGTGTTCGGGTACCTCGACGCGCGGCGCGCGCAGACGTCCGTCGTCCAGACGGGACAGGAGCTGACCGACTACAGCAACGCGCTCATCGCCGTTCGATTCGCCACTGAAGCACTCCTGAAGTACGCGCCCAAGCCGGGCTCCCGCGTGGCGCAGATGTATTCCTACAGCGGCTACTTGGAGCTCTTCCTCGCGGAGCAGTTCTGTAACGGCATTCCGTTCGGCAACATCGACTTCAACGGAACGGTGACCCACGGCGCGGGGATCACCACGGCGGAGACATATGCTCGGGCCATCGCGCATTTCGATTCCGCGATCGCGGTGTCCGACAGCGCGCGAGTGACCAACCTTGCCCTGGTCGGGAAGGGTCGTGCGCTGGTTGGTCTCGGCAAATTCGCGGACGCAGCGGCCGCGGTCGCCGCGGTGCCCACCAACTTCGTGTACAACCTCGATATCAATGCAGCCGTCGCTGGGAACCAGAACACCCTGTACACGTTCGGCACTCTGAACAAGCGCACCGGCGTCTCGCCGGGGGCCAACGGGATCAACGGGATCAACTGGGTCGGCGCCGCCGATCCGCGCGTTCGCGTGCAGGCGAATGGAAAGGCCCTCGACGGGATTCAGGATGTGTTTACCTACCTTCCGTTCAACGGGCTTGGGGCGCCCGTGCCTATCGCGACTGGTATTGCCGCCCGTCTCATTCAGGCCGAAGCAGCGTTGCAGGCAAACAACAACGACGCGGCGACGACGGGCACGGGCTGGCTGGGCATTCTGAACACGCTGCGAACGACCGGCATCACTCCAGCCATGACCCCACTCGCCGATCCGGGCAGCGTCGCCGCCCGCGTCGACTTGCTCTTTCGTGAGCGCGCGTTCTGGCTGTATCTGACGGCGAACCGCATGCCCGACATGCGTCGCCTCGTCCGCCAGTACGGCCGTGCCGAGAACACGGTTTTTCCCACCGGGACATACAAGGACAACCTGCCGTACGGCACCGAGGTGAATTTCGTCGCTCCTACTCTGGAGGGACCGAACCCCGCCTATACGGGCTGCATCGACCGCAAGGCGTAAGACCGGTTCCGACTGACGAGGCGGAAGCATGCGCACCTCGCTGCTTCCGCCTCCGTCGTATCGACCGGTCCCTGTTCCGCCGCTGGCGCATTCTATTGGAAAAGTCATATGACAGATTCAACATCACTGCCTCGTCGCTGGACGTCGCTCCGCTTCGCGTTGCGATGCGTCCGCGTCGTGGCCGTGATCGTCGTCCTGTCCGGCGGCCTGCGCGCGCAGTCGGCGTCCGCCGTCGCGCTGCCGCTCGATTCGATGCAGGACGGCCTTCCGCTGCGTCCGACGCGCACACTCACCTTCACGACCAAAACCGGTCATTGGATGTCGTCGGACGTGAGCAGCGACGGGAAGCTGATCGTCTTCGACATTCTCGGCGACCTCTACACCTTGCCGATCACCGGCGGCAAAGCGACGACACTGACGCGCGGCATGTCGTTCGACGCACAGCCTCGCTTCTCGCCGGACGGGAAGCGGGTGGTGTTCGTGAGCGACCGCTCCGGGGGCGACAACCTCTGGACGATCTCGCTGGATCGCAAGGACACGGTGCAGATCACCTCGGGCAACGCCAACGTGTATGAGTCACCGATCTGGACACCCGATGGCAAATACATCATCGCGACGCGCGGAACGCGGCTGTGGATGTTCCCCGCCGGCGGAGGCACCGGCACGCAGCTGATTCGCGATTCGACACCGGTTCCCGGCGTCATCCGCCCCGGGCCGACCTCGGTGCGCGAGGAAGGTCCGTCGATGGGAAAGGACCCGCGGTACATCTGGTTCGCCCAACGCCGCGGACAGTTTCTCTATAACTCTCCTGGCGGCGACTGGGGCCTGATGCAGTACGATCGTGAAACCGGACGCACTGAAGCCAAGGAGAATCGCTGGGGGTCGGCATTCCGGCCGACGGTGTCGCCTGACGGCAACTGGCTCGTGTACGGCACGCGCTACGTGGACCAGACCCGATTGCGCGTCCGTAACCTGATCACCGACGTCGACGAATGGCTCACGGGGCCGGTGCAGCGGGACGATCACGAATCCCTGGCGACCGAGGATGTGTATCCCGGCATGAGCTTCACGCCGGATTCGAAATCTCTCATCACGACGTGGGGCGGCAAACTCTGGAAGGTTGCCGTCGCCACAAAGCAAGCAACGGAGATTCCGTTCGAGGCGGACGTCGTGCAGGCGATGGGCCCGCACGTCGGGTTCGAGTATCGCATGCCGGATTCGGCGACGTTCACTATCAAGCAGATCCGGGACGCCACGCCGAGTCCCGACGGCAAGAAGCTGGCGTTCGTCGCGCTCGACCGGCTCTACGTCATGGATTATCCGAGTGGGACGCCGAAGCGGCTCACCAGCGCAATTCGCGGGGAATTCGAACCCGCCTGGAGCCCCGACGGGCAATGGATCGCCTACACCACGTGGAACGACAGCATCGGGTATCTGGAGCGCATCCGCAGCGACGGGAGCGGCCGGCCGCAGCGACTCACGCCGCACGAGGGTATGTGGACCAATCCGGTTTACTCACCGGACGGGACGCGCATTGTCGCGACGCGTTCTCCGTCGCGGGGGTTCCGGACGAACACGGGGGTGGGCGTCGGAACGGGATCCACCGTCGATCTCGTCTGGATCCCTGCCGACGGCGGTCGCTCGACCTTCATCGCGACCGACGCCGGCGACGCGCATTTCAGCGCTCGCGATACGTCGCGGATCTTTTCCTACACGCCGGCCCGCGGTCTCTACTCCATGCGATGGGACGGTTCCGAGATCAAGCCGATTCTTCGAATCGTCGGAGCCGCCGTCCCCGGCGTCGACGGAACTCCCGTTGCGAACTGGGCCCGACTGTCTCCCGATGGCGAGCACGCGCTCGCACAGGCGAATCTCGAGCTGCACTACATCCCGGAAATACCGTGGACCGGCGGACCGGCCCCCACCGTCACTCTCGGTGGCGCCCCATCTCCTCCGACGACCGGGAGCGCACGCAGCGTCAGCGCGCAGCCATTTCCGACGCGAAGACTCACCGACATTGGTGGACAGTTCCCTGCGTGGGGATCCGACGGAAACACAATCCACTGGTCGATCGGCAACGCGCACGTCGTGTACGACGTGCAGCGCGGTACCGCGTTGCCTGTGGAAACGCGCATTCGCGTCACCGCGCAACGCGACGTGCCGCGGGCAACGGCGGTCCTGCGCGGTGCCCGCATCATCACCATGAATGGACGGGAGGTCATCGCGAAGGGTGACATCGTCGTCACTAACAACCGCATCTCGGCCATTGGTCCGAGTGGGTCGGTGACGGTGCCCGCCGGAGCCAAGGAGATCGATCTGGCCGGCAAGACCATCAGCCCTGGCTTCGTCGATACCCATGCGCATCTGCGCGTCACGACGAGCGTGCACCGCGGTACCGTGTGGAGCTATGCCGCCAATCTCGCCTACGGCGTGACGACGGCGCGCGATCCGCAGACCGGCGCAACCGATGTGTTCTCGTATGAAGACCAGGAGAAGGCGGGTACCGTGCTGGCCCCGAGGATCTACTCGACGGGGCCCGGCGTCTTCGCCGCGGAGAACATCCGAAGCCTCGATAACGCTCGGAGCGTGCTCAGACGCTATGCGGAGTATTACGACACGAAGACGATCAAGCAGTACATCGCGGGCAATCGCGAGGTACGGCAGTGGGTGATCGAGGCGGCGAATGAGCTGAAGCTCATGCCCACGACCGAAGGCCGCCTGGACTACCGAATGGCGATGACCGAGGCGATCGACGGGTACAGCGGCCATGAGCACGCGATCCCGACATTTCCACTGCAGTCCGATGCCATCCGCCTGCTGGCGGAATCGGGCATCGCGTATACGCCGACGATCATCGTGGGCTACGGCGCGCCATGGGCGGAGAACTATTGGTACGAGCACACCGATCTGCTCCATGACGCGAAGCTCCAGACCTTCACGCCGTGGGCTGAGCTCGAGGGCAAGATCCTGCGCCGCGGCGGCCTTCTGAACATCGTCGCGGGCGCGGCATCAGCGGGCTGGTTCCACGAGTCCCAGTACTCCATGAAGCTCGTCGGTGCCGATATCAAACACCTGATCGACGCCGGGGGACTCTCCGGCGTGGGCTCACACGGCCAGCAGCAGGGCATCTGCTATCACTGGGAGCTGTGGAGCATCGGCATGGGCGACGGCATGACGCCGATGGACGCGCTTCGGGTGGCCACCATCCTCGGCGCCAAAGCAATCGGATTGAGCGGGGATGTCGGCTCGCTCGAAGTCGGCAAGATGGCGGACCTCGTGGTCTTCGACCGCAATCCGCTCGATGATCTGCGCAACACGACGAGCATCCGCTACGTGATGAAGAACGGTCGTTTGTACGAAGGGAATACGCTCGACGAAGTTTATCCGCGGCAGGTGAAGGGAGCGCCGTTCCCCTGGAACGACGACGACTCGCCCACGCGCGACCGGCTGCGGCCGAGATAGTCTGGTGCAGAATCCGGAGCCTACGACGGTGACGCCACCGGCCGCCACCGCGGCGTTGGAGCCGAGCGGCTTGGTGCGTGGCCTGGGTCTGTTCGACTCCGTCATGATCGTCGCCGGCACAATGATCGGCTCCGCGGTGTTCATCGTCGCGGCTGACATCACGCGCAATGTTGGATCGTCGGGCTGGCTCCTCGTCGTCTGGATCGTGACCGGTGTGCTGGCACTCGTCGGTGCGTTGTGCTACGGCGAGCTCGCGACGATGATGCCGCGGGCCGGCGGACAATACGTCTACTTGAGCGAAGCATTCTCGCCACTCGTGGGCTTCCTGTATGGATGGACGCTGTTCGCCGTCGTTCAGACAGGATCTCTCGCCGCGATCTCGATTGCGTTCGCCCGGTTCCTCGGCATCCTCGTCCCGGGCGTGGCGCCAGACGCCTGGATCATCAGACCGGTGGCGCTCTCACACAGCTATGCGGTCAGTCTCACGACGCAGCAGCTCGTGGCCATCGTCATCATCCTGCTCCTCACCTACATCAACACACGCGGCCTTCAGCTGGGCCGGCTCATTCAGAATACGTTTACGGTGGCCAAGACGGCGGCGCTCATCGGGGTCATCGTGCTCGGGCTCTTCATCGCACGGGACCGCTCGGTCATCACTGCGAACTTCGCGGACATGTGGACTCCGCGAGGCGCCGCCGTCATTCGTCCCGATCTGTCGTGGCTCTCGGCCGCATCCGCCGGTGCGAGTGGTGCGGGGCTGTTCGTTGCAGTCGGCGTCTCGCTCGTCGGCGCGGTCGCGGCGGCCGACGCCTGGTTCGCCATCACATACGTGGCCGGAGAGGTCAAGGACCCGAAACGGAACATTCCGCGAGCCCTCATCATCGGCACCTCTGGTGTCGTCGGACTCTATCTGTTGGCGAACCTGTCCTACCTCTTCGTTCTACCGCTCGAGGCTATTCAGCACGCGCCTGATGACCGCGTCGCCACGCTGGCGCTCGAGCATATGTTCGGTCCGGCCGGTGCGATCGTCATGGCCGTCGCGATTCTCATCTCGACGTTTGGATGCGCGAACGCATACACGCTGGCGGGGGCGCGCGTCTACTGGGCCATGGCGCGCGACGGACTGTTCTTCCGGGCGACGGCGACCCTGAACGACCGTCATGTCCCGGCCGTAGCGCTCGTGCTTCAAGGACTGTGGGCGTCGGCGCTCGTACTGCCTCGGACCCGCGTGTACGGTCCGGATGGTCTCGCGTTGATCGATTCCGTCACTCACCAGCAAGTGCTCGGGAACCTGTACAGCAATCTTCTCGACTACGTGGTCTTTGCGGCGCTCTTGTTCTACATCGTGACCATGGCGGCGGTGTTCGTCCTGCGTCGGAGGCGGCCAGATCTGCCGCGGCCGTATCGGGCGATCGGATACCCGATCGTGCCAGCGCTCTACATCGTTGCCATCGCTCTCCTGTCGGCCGTGCTGCTGCTCTACAGAACGAACATCACGTGGCCCGGCCTGATCATCGTGCTGTCCGGCGCTCCCATCTACTGGCTGCGGCGCGCGCGGAGCGCACCCGCCGTGCGACCACTGGCGAGCGAGACGTGAGGCGTCCGACATCCATGTCGATGCATGAGCATGTCCGAGTCGTGCTCCTCGCCGCCGGTACGCTGTGCGCCGCGAGTGCCGGAGCTCAGCGCGCCGCCGAGCGCATCGTGTTCCAGCCGTACCTGTTCGAAACGACTGATCAGTCGCGCCAGGTCATGGTCGAGTGGGGAACGCTCTCTGTGCCGGAGCGCCACGCCCGACCGGATGGTCGCCGGATCCAGCTTGCCCTCGTTCGCTTCCGGTCGACGGCGAAGCAGCCGGGTCCACCCATTATTTGGCTCGCGGGGGGCCCAGGGCTCGACGCCATCGATGCGGCGCGAGCCAACGTGCCGCACGGGTACGCGCGTGAAGCTGCAACGCTCAAGCTCTATCTCGCGCTTCGCGAGTTGGGCGACGTCATCATGTTCGATCAGCGGGGAACCGGCTACTCGCGGCCCAGCCTCAAGTGCAAGGAGCCCGGGAGGCCGTTGCCGCTCGACAGTGTGACGACACCTGCCGATCTCCTCGCTGCCGAGACCGCGCGCGCGACCGCGTGCCGCGCGCTCTGGCAGGACCAAGGCGTGGACCTCAACGCCTTCAACAGCGAGGAAATCGCGCACGACGTCGACGACATTCGGCGCGCGCTCGACGCGAGCCGCGTTGCGTTGGTGGGCGGGAGCTACGGGTCGCACTTGGGGCTGACCACCATTCGCCTCCACGGTGATCGCGTCGCCTGGGCGGTGTTGCGCAACGTGGAAGGGCCGGACGATGGGGCCGATGTGCCCGCAACGATGGACGCCATTCTGCGCCGCATCGATCAGGCAGTTCGTGCCGACCCGAGATGGGCGAGCCGCCCAGACTTCTTGGGAACGGTCCGCTCGACGGTCGAGCGACTCACGCGCGCACCAGAACGAGTCGAGCTGAAGGACGCGACGGGCGGACCGTCGACGTTCATCACCGTGGGTGGCTTCGATCTTCGTGTCGCGACCGCGTCCACTCGTGGTCTCACCGAGGAGCTTCGACAGCTTCCGTCGCGCTACGCCGCCATGCAACGCGGCGACTTTTCCTGGCTCGCACGCGAGACGCTGACTCTCCGACGCCTCGGGCCCGGCAACGCGCAGCAAGTCGCGGTCGACTGCGCCGACGGAGTGTCGGAACAGCGTCGCGCCCTCGTTCGCGAATCCGCTGCGACGTCCATTCTGGGCGACGTCATGGATGTCCCGTGGCCGGAGTCGTGCGCCGCGTGGGGCATTCGGGATCTGGGTCCGGCGAACCGATCCCCGGTCCGCTCGACCGCGCGAGTGCTTCTCATCAGCGGCGATCTCGACGGGTTGACGCCTCCGTCGAACGCCCTCGCGGCGCTCAAAACGCTACCGAATGGAAGGCATCTCCTCATCGAAGGAGTAGCGCACGGCGAGCGCGATGCCTTTTTCTCGTCGCCGGAGATACTGCCGCTCGTTTTCGAGTTCGCGCGCACCGGTCGCATTTCGCGCGAGCACGTCGCACTGCCCTTCGACCTCACTCCGCCGTGAAGTCGCGATGATCCGCATCAGACGTCTCTCGCATTGCGCGCAGCTCTTGGCGGTGTTCGCCGCCATGGCAGCGACGCCTCGGCTGGCGAGCCCGCAGACCGCCGGGTCGTCGGCGCGAGAGGACATGTATCGACGCTACCAGGACATCGCGTTCATGGTGCGCGCCGGGACGGTGGAACCGCACTGGCTGGCTGATGGCGCGAGCTTCTGGTATGCCGACGAGGTCACGACCGACAGCGTCGTCGTGTATCGAGTGGCGAAGGGCGGCGCGAAGGAGCCGCTGTTCGACATCGCGCGTCTTCGTTCGGCCGTGAGGGCGGTGCTAGGACAGGAACCACCTGGCCGCGGCGTCCCGTTCACGACCTTCGATCTGCAGGACGCAGGGAAGGAGGCGCGTTTCACCGTGCGCGGTCATACGCTGATGCTCCGGTTCGACTCCTACGCTGTCGTTCGAACTGGAACTCCGGGCGAGGAAGGCCCTGATCGCACGCAGCCGCAATTCATCCGAGCGTCGCCTACGACAGGCTCGCCATC
>Ga0207701_10005782_pt1 | contig 12386 bp, 13 predicted proteins | sample KBSSwiSSwithPhiX_FD_184294 | JGI IMG/M metagenome (GOLD analysis project Ga0207701, IMG submission 184294) | Switchgrass rhizosphere bulk soil microbial communities from Kellogg Biological Station, Michigan, USA, with PhiX - S5 (SPAdes) (version 2) | ecosystem: Environmental > Terrestrial >...
GAGTGGAGCAATGGACGGAGGACCAACCCCGGTTAACAACATTAAGCGGTACCCAGCCACAACAAAAACTGGGACAAAACATTGATGCAATTTTAACCACACAATACCTTGCGACCTTATTAAAGTACCACAACCGGCATCCATGGAAACAACGCATAGACAGAGCCCTGCAAAAATGCGTAAAGCGTATTGAAAGAGAGCAGGACCATGATGGTAACTGGAAAGGAGGCGGATGGGCTCCGGTATTGCAATCTGCATTGGCCGACCAGGCATTGGAAAATGCTAAAGATGCGGGCATGGAAGTAGACAGTGATGTAATGAAGAAATCGAAAATGTACCAGAAAAGCAATTTTGATATGGAAACAAAATCGGCCATCACTGGCAAGTCGGCTGGTGTGTTATTGTATTCCCTTTCAAGTACAACACGAAGCAGCGCAAAAGAAGCGAAGAAAGCCAGAGTGATTTTAGAAAATGCAAAGAAAGAAGGTAAGTTGAATGCAGAGGACGAAATGAATGAGGAAAATCTGCAACGTGCAGGAATTGCACCTGCGGAAGCTAAGGAACTGGCAACGGCATACATGATTAACGACAACACGAAGAATCAGTCGACAAGGGATGATGTAATGACAGGCTTTGGCAGCAATGGCGGTGAAGAGTTGATCAGTTTTTTGCTCACAGGTGAATCAATCATGTTGCAGGGAGGAAATGAATGGAGAAGCTGGTACGAGACCATGCATAAAAGAATCATTGCCATTCAGAAAAATGATGGCAGCTGGGAAGGGCATCACTGCATTACGAGCCCTGTGTTTTGTACAGCGGCTGCCTTATTGATACTTTCTATAAGTAATGATATGGAGGAGTAGTTTCAGGAAAACAAAGGCGAGTCACTCCTTTCGTGGCTCGCCCTTGTTCTCATCCTGCATTATTTAATTTTTTGTTATGCAGTAACCGTTGAACGTTCACAAATTTCCTTCAGCTTCTTTAAAGCATCAGGCCATCCGTCTGTAAACATGCTTTCCCATTCGGGAGTAGTATTGACAGTTACTTTCAATTCTGTTTTTCCATTCTTTTCTGTGAACTTATATTCTTCGGTTGAACCGATCCAGCCTTTCGCTTCCGGACTATTGCGGTCTTCTTTACCTTCTTCGGTAATGACTGCAATGTGTTTGGCGAATACATATTCAGGTTCGCGCACTTCCACCAGGTTTGCCAACGTGCCACCATTACCATTGTCTCCAATGAAACGCATGTTTTCACCTGTCTTCCATTCACCCTGATAGTATGCTCCAGGCCAGCTTACATTTACCCATTCGCGATAAGTTTTTGGACCAAACATGGTACGCCACACTTTATCGCGTTTAGCTGCGATCTCTGTTTTAAATTCCAGTTTCTTCATGGTCATCATTTTTAAATGTGAATGAATATCATACAAAGGTGATTCAACTTATTAAAAAGTATGGGGGCAAAGGCGACTTTTTTATGCTGAATATTTTTATCCACATAAAATATTTTCATCTTCAGACTCTGTCAGATGCGCGGATAACATTAAATATAACCTGATGAATTTCAATAATTCTCCTGATATCCTGTATTAAGAAGTTCCAACATTTATACAGGCATCAAATAATTGTTTCAATTTAACGCAATGTTAAATTAACGCAGAGGATTAATGAACAGCTTCCGCTTTCACATCTTCCTTAAGGCCATAGGTGTTTTCCTTGTTGCTGAAGTTTATCATCCACCGAACGCCGAATTTGTCTTCAAACGAGCCAAAGTAATCACCCCAAAACATATCTGCGATAGGCATCTCAACTTTTCCTCCGGCAGAAAGGCCATTGAATAACCTATCCGCTTCCTTGCGGCTGTCAGGAGTAATTGAAATGTAGTTGTTGTTCCCTACATTAAGTACATGACCCATAGAAGGCACACAATCAGAAGCCATCAGGAATTGACCGTCGCCGATGGGAATACTTACATGCATCACCCTGTTCTTTTCATTTTCCAGAAGTGATTCGGAGCCTGGTGCCTGGTTCATTCTCTGGAGGAACAGTTCGCCACCGAAAACAGTCTGATAGAATTTGAACGCTTCTTCGGCATTGCCATCGAAATTTAAATAAGGATTGAGTTTCATATTAAATGTTTTAATGGCCCAAAACTAATTTATCTGTTGATCAATAACCAAGGGTAATTGTGACAATTTTAAAGGCTGTTTGCGACAAAGGGGTTTCTTCTTAATGATCATACCCCTTAAGAACGGCCAGTCTTCTTCTTCCATGCACCAGTATTTTCAGCGTGCGTCTTTTTAAAGAAATGGAAACTGACTCTTCATGTTCATCCTGGCGGTGCTGGTAGGCAACAAGTACGTCCTTATAAGAAAGGATACCGGTTATTGTCAAACCAGTAGCAGAAACCACAGGTAACACATCAAGGTTTTCTCTTGCCATTATCTGTACAGCCTGTTTCAAGGTGTCGTCGTCATGAATAGCAAGCGTCTTTCTTTTGATCAGAGTATCAACGCGTTCATTAACATCATGATGCATGCTGAAGAGATTGGAAGAACTGATGATCCCTCTCAATATTCCTTTTTCTGTGGCAACGATATAATAGGCGTGTTGCTGGTTTTTTGATTTTGACAGAAAGTTTCTTGCTTCTTCAATGGTTGTTTCATTACCTAATACGGTGTGATGTTCTTTCAACACCTGTTTTACTTTCATCTTATCAAGAAGATCCGGTTCATATTCATGGGGTGTATTGATACCCCTTCGCGCTATTTTTTCTGTCATGATGGTATTTTCCATTAACAGGTAAGAGATGAAATAAGAAGCAATGCCGGCAGACAACAATGGTAGTAACGCATTAGACTGCTCCGTGGTTTCAAGCACAAAAATAATCGACGTTAATAAAGCCCTTGATGCTCCCGCAAACATTGCCGTCATACCCACCAGTGCAGAAAGAGGAATGTTTACTGACACACCGGGAAATAGTTTATTTATTAAAATACCCAGAAGCGCTCCTGCAGCTCCTCCAATAGTGAGCAATGGTGCAAGCGTACCTCCTGAAGTGCCGCTTCCCAATGCTACAGACCACGAAACCAGTTTCATCAAACAAAGTGAAATTATTACCTGCATAGCAGTTTTGCCGGAAATGATGTCGGTGATGTTATCGTATCCCACACCCAGGGTTCTCGGATAAAAGTATCCAACAATACCTACAACAAATCCACCTATTGCCGGCCACCACATCCAGTGAACAGGTAAGTGTTCAAACAGGTCTTCTAAATAATAAACCAGTTTAGTAATTGCTGCGGCAAGTAAACCGATCACTAAACCCATTATGCTGTACAGTGCAAGCGCAGTGTTGTTTGGAACAGGAATGTATGGGGTGGGAAAAACCGGTCCGTTTTCAAATAGAAAATGATGACCTGCGGCGCCCGTAATGCATGCCAGCGCTACCGGAATAATGGATCGTGGTGAGAATTCGAAAAGTAGAAGTTCAATTGCAAGGAAAATCGCGGCTATAGGACTTCCGAATATGGCTGCCATGCCTGCAGTTGCCCCTGACGCCAGTAGAATTTTTCGTTCATAGGGACTGATTTTTAGTAATTGACCGATAGTGGACCCTAATGCACCACCGGTAGCGATGATTGGCCCCTCGGCACCGAATGGACCACCTGTACCGATTGAAATAGCCGATGAAAGTGGTTTAAGGAAAGTGATCGATGGACGGATCTTACTCTGATTAGTTAATATCTGTTCCATTGCTTCGGGAATACCATGACCGCGTATAGCTTTTGAACCATACAATGCCATGATACCAACAATCAGCCCTCCAAGTGCAGGAATGAAAATCACGAATATTCCATAGTGATGTCCGGCAGGAGCGGAGTGTAATGTTGAAAACCGATGATGAAAGGAAATATTGGTAATAAGATTGATCAGTATGACCAGGAACCGTGCAATGACACTTATGCATAATCCGATGACAACCGCCTGGAACGATATAAACAAAAGCCTTTTTTTATCTGAAGAAAAACGCGGTCCCGGATCGGTTTGTACACCAGCCTGGTCGAGAGATATTGAAATAGGAATGCGGTTGTGCTGATTGGGAAAATTCATTTTTTATAAATATTGATCCTGCAGTATTAGTTATGATTGGTGATAAGATCTTTTAATGCAGCAGGATCATTTATCCTGATACTTTTACCGGATGTAGAAATGATATTTTTTGATGAGAACGCAGTAAGCAATTTAAAAACTGTTTCATAAGTAGTGCCTGCATATGAAGCAATGTCCTGTCGTAAAATGGGTACGCTGATAAAATTTTCTTTATCAGTTCCGAATAATGCTGCTATTTCCAGCAGTGCGAGTGATACTCTTCCCTGCACGTCCATATGTACAAGGTCGCGCATGCGCTTTTCAGCTTTTTGCAATTCATCCTGGTAGATGTGCAGGAGGGAATGCATAAAAGGAATATTAGTTTGCAGGGTCGCTTCGAGGAACTCATTGGAAATGAAACATACCTTAGTGTTTTCCAATGCCGTTGCTGTTACCGGGTATTCATGTTTTTTACCTAATCCACGGTATCCGAGAATATCGCCTTTTTTAGCAAAGCGCAAAATCAATTCTTTCTGCTCACCCCATTGCATATGAATTTTAACTGACCCTTCATATAAAAAAAATATTCCCTGAACATGTTGACCTTCAATAAAAATGGTTGATCCCTTTTTGATGGAGTGTGTATTTTTTTTGATGGCAATAAGGGCCCGCCATTCCTGGCTGCAATGAGCACACATAAAACAAGTCCTCAGATCGCAGGATTGCTGATTCATGCGCAAAATTAACCAGATTCAGTAATATTGCCTAAATAATATAATACCGTTAAAAAAGATGTGTTTTTATCTCAAAACATTATTTAAACAATATTTACTAACTTTAAGAAATGAAATCGCCATATAATACTCCATTTTCAGATGCTTGTTTAACCAGTGTATTTGCGGGCTTCATCGCAACACTTTTATGTATGATTTATTATTTAGGATATAAGGAGGTAACTGGTTTTCCTTTGTCCATTTTAATCAATGTGTCCTCTTTGATATTTATCATTAACCTGCTTTTCGTTGCCATCGGCTTCATCTATTATTTCTTTATGAAATATTCTAAAAAAGGAGAGGTGTTATTTATCATCCTGTTTGTACTGATCACCATTATTTCCGTAGTGATAACAAATACTATACACAGGGCAGATGATCTGCAGCTGAATCAACAATTTCATCAATTATTAAATGGGCTCCTGATCATTATTGGAATGACATCATTCATCGGCATTCCATTTTTATTTCACAACAAAAAATTCCACGAAGAGGTTTTGTAATTAAGTATTGCTGATATAAACAATTTTAGAAAATGGTAAAACAATTTGAGCATTTATCGCCCGAGGAGCAGGAACTTTTATTCAAAGCGCCGGTCATTGTTTCAGTGCTGGCTTCGTGCAACCACAATACTATAAACGAAACCCAGAAAAAGGATGCCGTCAAGCTGGCACATTTCAAAACATTTACTGCAGCGCCCTTGTTGCTTCCTTATTACAATGAGATAGATAAGAATTTTAAAGAAGAGTTTGAAGCGATGGTAAAAAAATATTCCCCTTTCGATAATGGAAACCGGGCAGCATTGAAGAATGAGCTTATTAAAATAAAGCGCCTCATTTCAAAACTCGATCCGCGTTACGCTCAGTTACTGGTGAAGAGTCTTGAAAAATATTCCCGTCACGTAAAAAAAGCAGGGCACAGTGTTATTGAGGATTTTATTTTCCCCATACCGATTCCCGGATTATCAGCTTAGTGATAAACCAGATTATCAGAAAAATTTATAAACGTAATTGCCCGCTGCTTAATTTGCAATCATTCCGTGAGGATCGATAACAAATTTTTTGGCCGCTCCCTTGTCAAAATCCTTATAGCCTTTGGGTGCATCCTTAAGCCTGATAACTTCTACATTCACTGCTTTTGCAATTTGAATTTTATCATAAAGAATAGCATTCATCAACTGTCTGTGATATTTCATCACCGGACATTGACCGGTATGGAAAGAATGTGATTTCGCCCAGCCGAGGCCGATCCTGATGCTCAGGCTGCCCACTTTTGCGGCTTCATCTTTCGCACCAGGATCACCTGTTACATAAAGACCGGGAATACCTATCGCACCACCTGCCCTGGTTACCGCCATGGCTGCATTCAGAACTGTTGCGGGCTGTTCATCACCTGCATTTGATCCATGACCGTGCGCCTCAAAGCCCACACAATCCACAACACTGTCTACTTCCGGCACGCCAATGATGGCTGCGATTGCTTCCTCGAGCGGAGTTTTCTGACGAAGATCGATGATCTCACAACCAAAACTTTTTGCCTGCTGAAGTCTTTCCGGTATCATGTCTCCAACAATCACTACTGCAGCGCCCAGCAGGTGACACGATGCTGCACAGGCAAGTCCAACGGGTCCTGCTCCTGCAACATATACAATCGATCCTGGACCTACTCCTGCGGTAACGGCACCATGAAACCCGGTAGGGAAGATGTCTGAAAGGAGAGTGAGGTCCTTGATTTTTGCCATGGCCTGATCTTTATCAGGAAATTTCAGGAGATTAAAATCTGCGTAGGGAACCAATACATATTCAGCTTGTCCACCTACCCATCCGCCCATATCCACATAACCATATGCGGCACCCGGCCGTGAAGGATTTACATTCAGGCAGATTCCTGTTTGACCAGCCTTGCAGTTGCGGCATCTGCCGCAGGCGATATTAAAAGGAACAGAAACCAGGTCGCCCACTTTGATGTATTCCACATCGCGTCCCGCTTCGATCACAACACCGGTGATCTCATGCCCGAGTATAAGGCCCGATGGGGCAGTGGTGCGGCCACGTACCATATGCTGGTCGCTGCCGCAGATATTTGTCGAAACAATTTTGAGGATCACTCCGTGTTCGCATTTACGGTTGCCTAAAGCGAGTTTCGGATAATCAATTTCCTGCACTTCAACTTCTCCTGTTTTAATGTAAGCAACACCATGATTTGAGGACATAAAAATTAATTGAAGGATGAGAAAAAAGGGTGGATTGAGATCTGTTTGGTAGGTTCGGGAAAAGGACTAACAATGTAACTAATTCCTTTCATATACATTCCGGGTGGATAAATTTTATCATTAAACCAGGGCGCCCGTATTACCAGTTGGTGGTTCACTTTCATTTATTTTCTTTTTTATAGATAGCCGGGCACTATATTTATCATTCTAAACTGCTCTGATTAAAAATTCATCCATATAATAATAATGACAGAAAACAAGTCTCTTGCCCGGCTTGAGATGTTTAGTGATGGCGTATTTGCTATTGCTATCACACTTTTAATACTTGAAATAAAGGTTCCGCCTTTAGATTCGATTCATTCAGTAAATGACCTGGTCAAAGCACTTGTTCATTTATGGCCTTCATACTTTGCTTTCTTTTATTCTTTTGGTGGCATTCTGATTCAGTGGATTTTGCATCACAATACGTTTAACCACCTGGATAAAGCATCGCGGCCGTTTTTATATACCAATGGCTTTCTCTTGTTCACAATTGTTTTTTTCCCATTTCCAACTGCTCTACTGGCAGAATACATAAATACTGAGTATGCTATGCCTGCTATTGTATTTTATGGTATAGCATCTATTGTTAATTCACTGGCGTGGTTTTTATTTATTCGCTCCATTAATAAACCAAAGCGATTACTAAATGATGCTTTTTCCCCTGAAGAGTATAATAAATTAAAAACTGCTAACTACTTTTCATTAATTATTTACTCATCTACGGCCCTGATGGCGATTTGGCTTCCGTACACTGCACTGATTATTAGTGTTGCTTTATGGGTGGTATGGATTTATTTATCGCTTATTGAAAAAGAATAAGGACAGATTTTTATCCCGAGTGTCCACTCTTACTACTGAAACGCGGCCTTACAAAGTTCACATACACTGATAACAAAGCTGCAAGAGCAAAACATACTGCAATGATCACATTCACCAACTGAGGGGAAAAATTGTAACCTGTAATTTTTTCAGCGAAGTATTCAATAAAGTTTGAAGGGAGGTTATATTCACCCAATTGTGCTTTCACCTTCCATTGCCAATCTGTGATTGGACAGTAACCCATACCAAACCAAATTCCCAAAACAAACCAGGAACCGGCAGTTAGCAGAATAGAAATAAAATGAAATTTCCGGGTAGACTTTGGTATCCAACCAAAAAGATTAAAAAAGATGATGGCTAAATGCACAAAAGTTAAAAGAACATCCAGCAATTGCATGGAATGCCAGGTTTTATAAACTGTTTATTTATTCTGCCTCCAGGATCATTGTCGCATATAATTTATTTTCCCCCGCATCGCGTACTTCAAAAGAATAACTCCCTGGTTCTGCCGGCTGAAATTGAAAGTCGCGTGTTTCACCAATGGTGATAGCTTGTGCTCCTGCCGGTATCATGTTCATTTGACCAGCAGGCAGATCTGCACCATCTTTTGCTATGGGTCGCCAGTTTACAGGATTTCCTTTGTATAACAGATTTACCCTGAGTTCAGGATTTAATGCTGTAATATTTATCAATCTGAACCTGTATATTTTTCCTGTTTTCAATTTCATGGTATCAGGCTTTGATGAACCATTTAACATGGCCACAGGAGGTTCCAGTGGAGGACGACTGCTCATCAGAAAAATCTTGTCTGTTCCCGGGTCAAATATTTCACCAGGTTCCATAACGATAAGTGGTCCGTACATTCCCTGCACTAATTGATCATCATGCATATGAGTATGATAAATAAAGGTACCCGCCCGTGGTGGAACGAGATGAGCAACAAAAGAAGATCCTGGCAATATTAACGGAGCCAATTTTTTTTCGATATTTCCCCAACCCGCAGCACCATCAAAATAACTTTCAATTTCCAATCCATGCCAATGGACTGTAGTTGCATCACGCAATTCATTTATAATATTAATAGCTACAGGTTCATTGCGGGTTAATATTATAGCAGGGCCGGGAATGCTTACGGGCTTATTCGATGATGTGGTGTCACCATCAAGCAAAACAAAACCTTTACCTGGTAAATCGCCAAACCTGGTTGGTTGATTCCGGGCAATCAATGTTAATTTTCTTTCGGGACGATTATCCTTTTTGACTTTTCCATCAGCCGCAAGCACATGTATTCCCATAATAAGTCCGCCCATTCCTGAATGTGCGTGAGTTGTTACATCATTCATTTGATGTTCGGTCATTTCCAGCATGGTTCTCAGAAAAGAAAAAGGCATTATATGAACGAGCGTGTGACAATGAAATAACCAGTTCCCGGATTTTTCGGGTATCCATGTTAAGGTCATTGTTTCGTGGGGATGAATTAATTCTGTAACTCCTCTGCGGCGGGATAGATTTGTGAAGATAACATCACTATCCGCATTACCCTTGCTGTTTAAAGTATAATAGAAACCATGAAGGTGCATTGGGTGTGATTGGTTACTGGCATTGATCACCCGCCAGTGTACTGCCTTGTATTGAGTATATGTTAATCGTTCGGTAAATGGCCAGCTTAACCCATTTATAACTAGTTCTTCATTTGATAAGGTGTTGGTGCCTGTTAATGTATCATTCCAGATACCTATCATGAATATTCTTTCATCCGGATCAGGCTTTTCATTTTGTGGATCAATAATAAATGCACCGTAAAGCTGGCTGTCGGTATAATAAGGTAACCCCTCCCATTTTCTGTTACCGGCTGTAGCCCGGTACAAATAAGTACCCTTTGTACCAGCTTTAAACTCCGCATTATAAGTTTCTCCGTAGGTAATTACTGTGCCGTTATTTTGAATACCGGGCCGTGACTGCATTCCATATAAGACGAATGGGGTATCGATTATTAAATTTCGGATGGTAACCTTTATCTCAGTTCCTTCGGGTACCCTGATCAAGGGTCCGGGTAATTGCATCGGCTTACCTGCTTCAGCGAATGCATAAACTTTTATAGGTAAACCTTCCTTTGTTTCGGGATACCAGCTGCCTGTACGGACTTCAAGATTCAGATAGAGAATTCCATTAAGTAGTTTTCCCGCAGGAACACGATTGTCATTTGTAGTAATTTCTTCCGGAGAATCAGCATTATTTGATTTTACAGTGAACGGACTACACTCAACAATTGCCTGATCCGTTCCTTTGATAAGCTCATAAGGAATGTTGAAATTGCTGGTTCCCGAAAAGGTAAATAGAATGATAACCAGAATTAATCCCGGGTGTAAGAGTTTAGGCATTGGCAAATTTTAATCACAACCGTAAAAAATCTCAATAGATGCGGATAACTTAAACTTTAAAATTCATAGTGGAGGTTGATAGATTGGAATAGAACCTTTTTAAAGATAATTAAATTTATTTTTTGCGGATATAATTTCATAATGAATAAATTCATGGAATGAATCAATGGTCACGACGTCAACTCATCAAAAGCGGAACGATCGCCATTATCGGCGCACCGCTGCTTTCGCACAGCGAACACAAAGAATACCATGCAGCGCCTGATAAGGATCCCTGGCACGGAATAAAAGCGGGCATTGCCTCCTATACATTCCGGAAATTCAGTGTTGACGACACCATCAAAGCAATGAAGCGGCTCAATCTTAGCTATGTTTCCATCAAAGATTTTCATCTCCCGCTCGATAGTACCACTGAACAAAGAAAATTGGTGGTACAAAAATTCAAGGACGCGGGTATTACACCTGTAAGCTGTGGAAATGTGTCGATGAAAAATGAGGAGGCTGATATCCGCCGCGCCTTCGAATATGCACGCGATTGCGGTTTATATGATATTGTTTGCAGTCCCGACCCCGACTCAATGCCAATACTTGACAAAATGGTAAAGGAGTTCGACATCAGGATCGCCATTCATAATCACGGACCCGAAGATAAAAAATTCCCTTCCCCTCACGAGGTTTGGAAAGCAGTGCAGCCATACGATCACCGCATAGGTCTTTGCATAGACGTGGGCCATACTGCACGTGCAAAAGCTGATCCTGCTGAGGCGATAATAAAATACAAGGAACGGTTATACGATCTGCATTTTAAAGATATCAGCAGCACGCAACCCGATGGCGAAACGGTTCCCGGTGGTCGTGGCGTATTGGATCTACGGGCAATGATGAAGGCATTGGTGAAAATTAAATATTCTAATTTATTTGCGATTGAATACGAAGGATCGGAAGATGATCCTGTTGCCGAAGTTGCCGAAACCATTGGTTACGCAAAAGGAATACTAAAAGGGATGGCTTAGCTGCGCTGCATTAACCCGCGAATACCTGTACTTTTACCGTTGAGGCCCCAACTCTGCTACCACAGATTACAAGTTTCACCTTGATTTAAGGTAACAGTTGTTTATTTTTTGGTATCCTCATTGTGAATAAACCTCCCTGCCACAAATCGTTTAAAATGAAACCGCTTATAAGAATGCTTCTTTTACTCATCCTTTTCTCGGGATGCCAGAAAAAAGACGTTTATTATTTCAGGCAAAAACTACTTAAATGTGATTTGAGGTCACAAACTCCCGGGCTCGTGTCTATCCTGACTGGAAAAGGGTTTGCTAAAACTTATTACCTCGACGGATTAGTTAAATCTGTACGCACAAAAAGACAAACTGCGTTCTATACAATCGATTCGCTTATTTACACATTTACCTATGCTAATAACAAAGCAATTGTTTCGGGATACCAGCAATTTTACGAAGGGCACTCTGATGGTATGGGTGGACCGGTATGGTATTCCATTGAATCACCTGCGGTATATTCCACATTCACTGTTCAGTTTGATCCTAAAACATTCAATGCACTCAGCGCAGGAAACACAACCTTCAATTATGATAACACCGGAAAGCTGATCAGTTATAAGGATGGCCCCGATGAATTTGCAGTTTCATACGACGACAAAGGAAATATAACACGTGTGAACGGTCCTTTCGACTTCGCAACTACCTATGATTACGACTACACCAAAACTGCCAAACAACAGTTCTATTATTCTACAGGATTTCAGACAAATGAAATGTATAACCTGATGGAAATAATGAACTGGATTCCCGTTCAGCCAACTAATCTGCGCACGAGGCATTCTGTTTTAGTTGAAGATGATGTTACCTGGGGAGATTACTATTACTACGGGCACGTTATCCAGGATGGAGTGCTTACATCTTTTTTTGAAACCTATGATCCGAATATCAGAATATTCCCGGCAATTGAGAATACATGGAATTGCAGGAATACTACCAGGGTCACCAAATAAACAAATCATTTCAGAAGGTTTAATTAATCTTTTCTATCCGTAAACTCATGT
>Ga0207701_10005783_pt1 | contig 12384 bp, 7 predicted proteins | sample KBSSwiSSwithPhiX_FD_184294 | JGI IMG/M metagenome (GOLD analysis project Ga0207701, IMG submission 184294) | Switchgrass rhizosphere bulk soil microbial communities from Kellogg Biological Station, Michigan, USA, with PhiX - S5 (SPAdes) (version 2) | ecosystem: Environmental > Terrestrial > Soil...
GCAGTCCATTCGCGAGCGCGGCTACCCGCCGACGTTGCGCGAGATCGGCCTGCACTTCGGCATCAAGTCGACGAACGGCGTGAACGATCACCTGCGCGCGCTGGAGAAGAAGGGCTACCTGCAGCGAGAGGATCTCAAGTCGCGCGCGCTGCGCCCCGTCGGTGTGCGCGGTCCGATGCGCGCGCCGTCGCGCGAGGAAGACATGGTCGACGTGCCGCTGGTCGGGCGCGTCGCGGCCGGCGCGCCGCTGCTGGCCGTCGAGAACATCGAGGACACCGTCAAGGTCGACCGCTTCTTCGTCGGGCAGACGCGCGAGGTCTTCGCGCTGCGCGTGAAGGGCGAATCGATGATCGAGGACGGCATCTTCGACGGCGACTTCATCTTCGTGCGCAAGCAGCTGCACGCCAACCGGGGCGACATCGTGGTCGCGATGATTGAGGATGAGGCGACCGTGAAGCGCTACTACCCCGAAGGGGACAGCATCCGCTTCCAGCCGGCCAACAGCCAGATGCAGCCGATCATCGTGAAGAAGCGCGACTTCAAGAGCGTGAACCTGATCGGTATCGTCGTCGGCGTTTATCGCAAAATGCGCGTGTGACAACGATCCCAGGGAGCGCCTGACTCCCTGGCGCCCCTGGAAAATGCCCATGCTACGCTGAGGCCTTCATGTCGCAGCGGGCCCGATCACGCACGCGCGGATTCCTTTCGCGCGGCGCGCTGCTGTCGCTACTGGTGCACGCGCACCTGCTGGCGCCGATCGGGATCATCGTCTGGATCTACGCGGGCCGCCAGGAAGCAGCGCGCGAGGCGCAGCGCGCGCAAGAGATGGACGTCGAGTTCCAGGACGCGACCGCGGCCGATCTGCCCAAGGACCTGCCGCCGATCGAGTCGCCGCCGGATCAGCTGGAGCCGCCGAAACCTCAGCCGCCGAAGCCCAAGCCGATCGCGAAGAAGCTCGAGGACAAGCAAGCTCCGCCGCAGGAGAAGCCGAAGGACGACCCGAAGAAGGTGATCGCGCAGCCCGAGCCGAAGCCGGCCGAGACGCCGCCGCCTCCGCCGCCGCCCGACCTCCAGAAGGCGCACGACAAGATCGTCGATCAGGAGCAAGAGAAGAAGGAAGAGCCGCCCCCGGACGCGCACTACCTGGCGCAGGACAACCACAAGGCCGCCAAGGAGCAGAACGCGCGCGACCGCACGCTGGAAAAGCGGAAGATCCAGGGCAAGGACGACCAGCTCCCCAACGGCGAGAAGGACAAGACCGCCGAGCTCGAGGACCAGAAATCAGCGCTCGGCCGCAAGGCGCCGGACGTCACGCCGCACGAGAACCCGCAGGTCGCCGAATCGCAGGAGCGCAAGGATCAGCCGAAGTCGCTGCTGGCGATGCGCGATCCCGCGCCGCGCACGCACGAGATCAGCCCGGAGACCGCCGACCCGTCGATCCCGAAGGCCGCGGACGGCGAGATCGCGGTGGCGAAGCCGACGCGGGGCGCGCCCGCCGATCCCGCGCGCCTGAAGGCGGGCGACAAGGTGAAGCTGGCGCTGGCGCAGAAGGACTTCGAGTACCTGTTCGGCGCCGAGGCCGAGGCGGAGCGCCGCCTGGCGGAGACGCACAAGTCGACGCGAAAGGGGTCGATCGCCCAGAAGCTGGCGCGTGTGCAGGCGGCGCTGGAGAACTTCGTGCCCGAGGTCCAGCCCGGCAACACCACCGAGCTGAGCACGCGCGCGGCGCCGTTCGCCGCGTACATCGCGCGCATGCACCGGAGCATTCACAAGCTGTGGGGCTTCGATCAGCTGGAGGCGTGGGACGAGCTGTCGGGTTCGAGCCCGCTCAACAATCCGAAGCTGGCCACGACGCTGGAGGCGGTGATCAACCGCGACGGGACGATCGACAAGGTGACGATCGTCCGCACGTCTGGATATCTCGGCTTCGACGCGGCGGCGATCGACGTCCTCTACACGGCGGGCCCGTTCCCCGATCCGCCCCGCGAGATCCGTTCGCCTGACGGGAAGATCTACGTCCACTGGACCTTTCACCGCGACGAGCGGCAATGCACGCCGGCGTTCACGCAGTACTTCATCCTCGCCGACAAGCCACATCACAAGGGCGGCGTCGTCGACCGGCCGGAGGCGCCCCACGCGACGGGCGGCGGCGCTGCCGGGGACGCGTCTCGTCCCGCGGGTCCGGTCAGCGCGGGTGACGCGCCTGGGCCGGGAGGAGGTGCGGGCGCAACCGCCCCGGGCGAAGCACCGGCCGGGGCAGGGGAGGCGCCTGCTGTCCCGCGCCCGCCGAGCACCACGGGCGACGGTGGACCTCGGCGTCTCAAGCGCTACGACGACAGCCGGCACGGCGCGGCGTCGCGTCGCCTCGATGAGGAGGTCGCCGCCGCCGAGGAACAGTCCGAGAAGGCCGCCCCGACGCCCGCCCCCGCCTCCGCGAAGGCGGAGACGCCGTCCGTCGCGCGCGCGGCCGACCCTGCGGCGCGCGCGGTCGCCGAGCGCTGGTTCAAGGCGCTCGCGGCCGGTGATGCCGCCGCGCTGACGTCGCTGGCCGTGCTGCCGTTCAAGACGTCGAGCAAGGACGTCTCGAAGCGCGCCGCGCTGACCGCGATGTTCACCGACCTGGCGGGCGAGGAGAAAGCCGGACAAGCGCGGTCGCTGCAGCTGTTCACGACCGCGGGCCTGCGCGCCGCCATCGGCAAGCTGCCGGCGAACGTCGACGACGGCAGCGGCACGCAGCTCTACGCGCTCGCCTCGAACGGCCCGCGTGACACGCTGATCCTGATCCTGTCGAAGCGCGGCACCGACTGGAAGCCCGTCGGCCTCGTGCGGCGCTAGGCGCTCCGCGCCGCAGGCGCGGTGTGCGACTATTGTTTTTTTTCAGGTAGCCGCACTCTCGCGCTTCGCGCGAGAGCGGCTAGCGCAGCTCGACCTGCGCAACGTGGCGCAGGTTGAGGAAGTTCACCAGGAAGTGCGCGACGACCGGCCCCGTGAGATCGCCGGTCCACTGGAACATCGCACCGAACAGCAGTCCGACCGCGAACGAGCTGGCCGTCCACGGCAGGTGGCGCGCCTTGGGTCCGATGTGCAGCAGCGCGAAGATCGCGCTCGATCCCACGAGGCCGATCGCCGGCATCAGCGCGCCGCGGAAGAACATCTCCTCGCCGACCGAGGATGCGCCCGCGAGCACGAGGATCTCGAGGTCGGTCAGCGGGAACAGCAGGTGCCGCAGCTCGCGGTGCAGCCAGCGCGCCCACTCGAAACGGTAGAGCGCCATGCGGGACGCGAAGACGATGAGTAGCCCGGCCGCGAGGCCACTAAGAATTCCAGTAATGACAGCAGGGTCGCGTCCGGGGAGGTGCCAGATGTTGGGCTGGCCCCGCAGGGTGCCCCAACCGAGCGCCGCAGCCCCGAGGCCGAGGTAGACCACCATGACCAGGGCGGGGCGCGACCAGCTAGATCCGCGGGACCACACGCTTTCCATCCCGATTCATGGCGTTCTGCCTACCCGTAGCACGGTTCTGCCGCGCCGCGCAGCGAACTCGGTGGAAAACCACGGCGACGCGGGGTGCCATCGTCGTAAGTAATCAATATCACGAAACTATTCTGGCTCATGCCCGCGTGATTTTTCGCCCAGGTTTTCACAGGAATGGGTCCCGGTCGCGTGGTAAACGGAGGGTCGAACCATGGGAGTGGCGGCACTCAAGGCTCGGCACCGACCGTCGCGTAGCGCCAGCTTGCTCCCGGGGACCGTCGTTCGCGAGGTCGGCCAGCAGAAGCTGCTCGCCACCCGGATCTGCGATCTCAACCTGCGCCCGGAAGGAATTCTGGAGGAATGCGTCGCCGAGGTCATCGGCGATCTCCAGCGCAAGGGGATCACGTTCGTCCCCGCGTACTACATCGGCGATGACGACTTCTGGACGGCGGACCGCGCCGTCAGCGTGAATATCCCGTGGTACCTCTCGAACCCGAACCTCTGGCGGTTGGTGAACGACCACCTGTTCGAGTACACGCGCGAGGAACTTCTGATGTACCTGCGCCACGAGGCGGGGCACGCGATCAATTACGCGTTCGAGCTGTGGCGGCGGAAGGACTGGACGCAGACCTTCGGCGATTTCCGGCGCCCGTACCGCGACGTCTACAACCCGAACCCGTGGAGCCGCGACTATGTGCGGTACCTCCACCGCGCCGGTGAGTATCACTACGCGCAGAAGCACCCTGACGAGGACTGGGCCGAGACGTTCGCGGTCTGGCTGGAAGGCGGGCCCTGGCGCCGGCGCTACCGCGACTGGCAGGTCGCGCTCGCGAAGCTGGAGTACGTCGACCGGATCGTCGCCATCGAGCGCGTCTGCCGCGGCAACCCCCCGAACGTCCGGCTGGGAATGCGGATCCCGTACACGGAGATCAAGGAAACCGTCGCCGATTACTTCGACATTCACGAGAAGCAGGACCAGGACATCCTCGAGTACCGCCGCGATCTGCTGGAGATCTTTCCGCGCCGGCCGCCGCGCGCCCGCGCCATCGCTGCACGCGGACTGTCGTCGCGCACCGCGAACGCGCAGTCGGCCGCGCGCTTCATCCAGCAACACCAGAACATCATCGCCGACCGCATCACGCGCTGGATCGGCGACAGCGACAAGCGCGACATCAGCCAGCTGCTGCGCCAGATGCAGGCGCTCTGCACCGCGGAGCACATGGTCGTTCCCGACAGCCTTCGCACCGAGAAGCTGATCGAGCTGACCGTCGTCGCGACCTGGCACGTCGTCGACGGCATCCACCGATTGAGCTAGCAGGGACGCGCGCGGCCGTGCGGATCGCGCTGCTCGGCGACTTCGATCGCGGGACGCTCTCGCACTGGGCGAGCGAGGCCGCGCTCTATCACGCCGCCGCGCGCCTCGGAACGGCCGTCGAGCTGCGCTGGATCTCGACGCCGGCGGTCGCGGAGGCCGGCGACGTGAGCGCGGCGCTCGCGGGCTTCGACGCGATCTGGGGCGTGCCCGGCGGTCCGTTCGAGAGCGCGACCGGGATGTTGAACGGCATCGCCCATGCGCGGCGGGCGCGCGTGCCTTACCTGGGGACCTGCGCCGGATTCCAGTACGCGCTGATCGAGCTGTCGCGCAACGTGCTGGGGCTCGCGGACGCCGACACCGCCGAGAACGCGTCGGGCTCGGCCCACGTCGTGATCACGCCGGTCGCCTGTCCGCTTCCGGGGCGCCGGCCGGGCGGGCCGGCGATGTCCGGGGGCGACGGCGTCCGGGTGGTCGCGGGGACGCGGCTCGCCGAATTGTGCGGGGGCGGCGATCTGACCGAGGAGTACTTCTGCAACTACGAGACGAACGCGGCCTACGTCCCGCGCTGGGAGGCCGAGGCGGGCCTGCGCGTCGCCGCCCGGGGCGCGGGCGGCGAGATGCGCGCCTTCGAGCTGCCCGACCACCCGTTCTTCCTGGCGACCCTGTTCCAGCCGCAGCGTTCGTCGAGGAGCGACCGGCCGCATCCCATCATCGAGGGCTTCTTGCGGATCGCGTTGACAAGTGCACACCGGCGCGTCTAGATCACGGCTCCTCGCGAGGATGGCGGAACTGGTAGACGCGCTAGCTTGAGGTGCTAGTGGTTAATAGCCATCGGGGTTCGAGTCCCCGTCCTCGCACAGCCGCGAATCCCTAGGGATTCGCGGCTTTTCTTTTTCTGGGCTAGTTGCCGGCCGCAGCAGGCGCGCCCGACGGCTTCGGGAAGTTCTTCTCGATTGCGCCGGTCAGGGCGTCCTCGATTGCCTGCACGGCGTTGAAGTGATTGTCGAGCTTCACCCGTGCGTCCTCCGGGCCGACGCCCCGCAACGGCGCGAGCTCTCGCGTGACGAAAGCGAACGTGCTTCGTCGCGAAGCGAGGTTGGCGAGCACCGGATCGCCTGGCGCCGCCGCGAATGCATCGGTCGGAGCGGCGCGCGGTCTCGGGGCGCGCGCGGGCGGAGCGGACGCTCGCCCGGAAGCCGCCGTCGCGTCGACCGTGCGCACGCCGAACGCGGGCGAGGTCGCGACCGCGCGAAACAGGTCCGTGAACGACCGGTCGTTGCTCGTTCGCAGGGCGTTTGCGACGCCCGCTGCCGCGCACCCGGCCTGGTTGTGGAGCGGAATGGGGACCTCGACTCCGGCATCCAGCAGCGCGTACTGAAGCGCGGACGCCGCCATGCAGTTGGTGAACGTATCGGTCCTTGAAAGAACGTCCGCCAGCTGCACCGCGCTCTGCACCTCGGTCCCGCCGACCTCCGCTGGCAAGGTCGTGTGCCCGTCGACCGGCTTGCCGAGATCATCCTGGGTCCTGTAGCGGCCGACGACGTCGTACCAGTCGAGGACGAGGCCGTAGGGATCGAACGTCGCGTGGCACGAGGCGCAGGCGGGCCTCGCCGCGCGCCACGCGACCTGCTCCTGTGCGGTCTGCATGTCCAGGCGCTGGTACTGTTCGCTGACGACATTCTCGGTATCCACCGTGGGCCCGGGCGTGAAGATGCAGGTGAACAGCGCCTTGATACCGAGGCCGCGGGGGACGAGACCGACGCCCGTCGAGCGCGCGCGGGTGACGATGAAGCCCGCGTTCGTCAGCAGGCCCGCGCGCTGGTCGGCGGGCAGCGTGGTCGCGACGAACGCCGTCGGCGTCGCGCCCTGCGGCGCCGGCACGCCGTAGATCATCGTCGCCAGGTTGCTGTTGAGGAAGGCCTTGCGCGACGTCAGCAGGTCGTCGACCTTGCCGTTCCACATCACGTCGTCGAGGAACATGCGCGACTCGATCTCGAGATCCTCGTAGAGCGCGCCGCCCGCAGTGATCGGAAGCTCGCTGCTGTCGATGATCGTCGCGGGAAGCTGATTCAGGAAGAAGTAGGTCTCCATCACGTGCCTCAGCCAGTCCCGCGCCACCCGCGTAGCCAGGATGCGATCCACGTGCGCCGCGAGATTCGCCCGCAGCGTGCCCGCATCCACGGCGGCCGCCAGCGCATCATCCGGTGGCCGATCGGTCAGGAAGAAGGACAGATTCGACGCCAGCTCCGCGTCGGTCAGGTACACGCCGGGCGGCGAGGACGCCGTCTCGCCGCCGAGCTCCCAGCGCCACAGAAGCTGCGGCGACAGCAAGAGCGCCTGGACGGCGAATCCGGTCGCGTCCGGGATCGTCAGCGTGACCTGCTGGTCGTTCACGATCTGGTTCGAGAGCTCTGCGTACAGATCGGAGAAGCGCGCTTGCTCTTCCGCGGTGAGCTTGCGGCGATACGCCTGCCGGGCGAGGCCGTCGAGGTAGGCGGTCGCACACGCGTCAGTCGCGGGTGACGGACAGTGGGTGACGGCCGCGAAGTTGTCCCGCACGTATTCGCCGACCCTCTGTGCGGTGTTCGCGAACGGTGACAGCGCACCGACGTCGATGATGCTCTTGTACTGTTCCACGCGGGGCGGGGGAAACCGGACGGTCAGGTCGGTGACCACGGGGAAGAAGCCGCCATCGATGATGACCTGGGCGACGTTATCGCTCACCAGGACGTCATCGCTCACCAGTCGAATCATGTTCATGAGCTGTGTGCTCGTCAGCAGGGCGATCCGCTGCGGTGCGACGACCTGCGCCGGATCGGATGCCTCACACAGCGGAGTGGAGGTCACTGTCGTCGGCAGCCGGCCAGTCGGCGGCACCGGATCGGACGGCACCGCGCCCCGACAGGCGACCAGCAGCGCGGCGCACAGCGGGAACGCCCAGCGAGCTCCAAGCCAACGTCCGCGTCGCATCACATGCCTCCTGCGTCGGTTCTTGGAGTGCCGCCTCGTGCGCGCGGAGGCTCAGCTATGTGCAGCGCGAACGCGACGTTGTAGATCGGAGGCATGAGCGAGGTCCGGGGCCCGCTGTTCGTGAGCTGCTTGACGTACGAGCTGACGCGCCGACTCGGCGTCGAGCGGTCGGGGGCGGCGTTCGTGCAGATGGCGCGCGCGCCCGACGAGAGCGCGCTTCCCGCGGCGCGCACCGTCGCGCGACTGGCGGCGCTGGGTGAGGAGCTGGAGCTGTTTCACGGCGTGAGCTCGTGTCTGCCAAAGGCGCGATCGCGGGCCGCGGCGGCGGCGCTGGCGTCCGGCGCCGCGTACTGGTTGATGTGCGACGACGACGTCGAGGCACCGACAGAAACGCTGGTCGATCTGATCAAGGTCGCCGGGCCGCCGGGCGAGGCACGGGTCTCGGTGCTGCCCTGCCTGGTGCGCGGCAGCGGCCAGCGCGTCAACTGCGAGTTCCGCGGCGCGGCGCGCCTGAACGCCGAGGCATCGGCGTGGGTACGCCCGGTGAGCCTCGCGGGGTGCGGGCTGATGGTGGTGACGCGCGCGGCGCTGGCACGCCTGTTCGACGTCTACCGCGAGGAGCTCGGCTTCACGGATGACGACGGGCACGCGCGCGTGGCGCTGTTCAACATGCTGCTCGAGCGGCCGCGCTGGTACGGCGAGGACTATTCGTTCTGCCGGCGCGCCGAGCTTGCCGGGATTCCCATGGACGCGCTGGTACAGGGACGCAGCATCCACGACGGCCAGACCCTCGAGCTCGAATCGCTGAGGTGAGCTGGTCGCGCTCTGCGATCTGCGGCTGACGTTTCGCGACGCGCGCGGGTGATCAGATTGCATGTATGCGAAAGCTCGCGCGTATGCTTCTACCTGTCGTCTGCTTGAGCGTCGGGTCCGCGCCGGTCGCGCTGGCGCAGCTCGGCACCACGTCGCCGTCGGCGATCACGCCGGCCCAGCCCGCGGCGCCGATACCGCCGCCCGGTTCGACAGCGGGCACCGTCACGGGCGGCGGGATTGGCTCGTCGCTGGGAACAGCGAATCCTGCGCCCAACCCGACCTCCGGAAGCGCGGTCGCGCCCGCGCCGACCGGGACGTCCGCCGCGACCTCGGCGCCCACGCTCGGGACCGGTTCGGGTGCGGCGGCGAACGCGAGCTCGCCCGCGGATACTGTCACCTCTGGCGCGCCGTCGCTGACCGTGCCTTCGTTCACGACGCCGTCGCCGATCGCGCAGTCGCCGACCTCGTCCCTTCCGGGCGCGCCCAACGTTCCGACCGGGCCGTCCGTGCCGCAGGGCGGGACCACCGCGGCGGGCCAGTCGCTCTCGCCGGGCGGGACGTCCGTGACGCCGGCGAATCCGACGACGGTCGCGCCCGCGCCGGGCGCGATGACGCCGGCCCCTGGGAGCGCACAGCCCGTGCCCGCGTCGCCGAGTAACCCGCTCGGCTATTGAGGCGCCGTCACGCCGGCACCGAAGCCGCCGCGCGCGTGGGCTGGCGGCGCAGCCGATCGAGGTAGAGGTAGATCACCGGCGTCGAGAACAGGTTCAGGATCTGGGATACGCAGAGCCCGCCGACGATGCTGATGCCCAGCGGGCGGCGCAGCTCGGATCCGGCGCCGAGGCCGATCGCCATCGGCAACGCGCCGAACAGCGCCGCCAGCGTGGTCATCAGGATCGGCCGGAAGCGCAGCAGCGCCGCCCGGTGGATCGCCTGCTTGGGGTCGAGGCCCTCCACGCGTTCGGCCTCGATCGCGAAGTCGATCATCATGATCGCGTTCTTCTTCACGATGCCGAGCAGCAGGATGACGCCGATCAGCGCGATGATGCTGAACTCGACGTGCAGCACGATGAGCGCGATCAGCGCGCCCAGCGCCGCCGAGGGCAGGGTGGAGATGATCGTGATCGGGTGAATCAGGCTCTCGTAGAGGATGCCGAGCACGACGTAGACCGTGAACAGCGCCGCGAGGATCAACCACGGCTCGCTGCTCAGCGAAGCGCCGAACGCCTGCGCCGTCCCTTGAAAGCTGGCGTGCACCGTCGCGGGCAGGCCGATCTGGCGCTCGGCGGCCCGGATCGCCGTCACCGCCTGGCCCAGCGCGATGCCCGGTGCGAGGTTGAACGACAGCGTGGTCGCCGGCAGCTGGCCCTGGTGGTTGATCGACAGCGGCGTCGGTGAGATGCCGAACTTCGCGAAGCTGGACAGCGGCACCAGCGCGCCATCGGACGCGCGTAGGTACACGTGCGACAGCTGGTCGGGGCTGGCCTGCTGGGCGGGCGACGCCTCCAGCACGACCCGGTAGTAGTTCAGCGCCGTGAATGACGTCGCGACCTGTCGCTGCCCGAAGGCGTCGTACAGCGTGTCGTCGATGTTCTGGAACGTGATGCCCTGGCGCGCGGCGCGATCGCGATCGATGGTGACGTCCAGCTGGATGCCGGCGGTCTGCTGGTCGGTGTTCACGTCGCGCAGCTCGGGCAGCTTGCGCAGCCGTTCGAGCACCTTCGGCGACCAGGTCGCCAGCTCCTCCAGATCGGCGTCCTGCAGCGCGTACTGGTACTGGGTGCGCGAGGCGCGGCCGCCGACGCGCATGTCCTGCACCGACTGCAGGAACAGCGTGATGCCCGGGACCGCCGACAGCTTGGGACGCAGCCGGCCGACGATCTCGTCGGCGGTGCTCTTGCGCTTGTTGTGAGGGCGCAGCGCGACGAACACGGTGCCCGTGTTGCCGGCGCCCTGCGCGCCGCCGACGAAGGACAGCACGTGCTCGACGTCGGGATCCTCGCTGACGATCTTGTTGACGATCCGCTGCGCCCGCTGCATCGCCGCCGACGAGATGTCCTGCGACGCCTCCGAGAAGCCGGAGATGAGGCCCGTGTCCTGCTGCGGAAACAGGCCCTTGGGGACCACGAAGGCGAGGAAGATGGTCAGGCCCAGCGTCGCGACGGTCAGCACCGCCATCAGCAGCGAATGATCCAGCGTCCAGCCGAGCGCGCGATCGTAGCCGCGCGTCAGCCGCGCCAGGAAACGGTCGCTCGCCTGGCCGATCGGCCGCTCGTGATCGTGGCGTACCGGTCGCAACAGCCGCCCGGCCATCGTCGGCGTCACCGTCAGCGACACCAGCGCCGATATCGCGACCGCGATGCTCAGCGTGACAGCGAACTCGCGGAACAGCCGGCCCACGATGCCGCCCATGAACAGGATCGGGATGAACACCGCGATCAGCGACACCGTGATCGAGATGATCGTGAACCCGATCTGGCGCGCGCCCTCCAGCGCCGCCGCCAGCGGTGGCTTCCCCGACTCGACCAGCCGCGCGATGTTCTCGGTGACGACGATGGCGTCGTCGACGACGAAGCCGGTCGAGATCGTCAGCGCCATCAGCGACAGGTTGTCGATGCTGTAGTCGAGCAGGTACATCACGCCGAACGTCCCGACCAGCGACAGCGGCACGGCGACGCTGGGGATGGCGGTGGCGCGGACGCTGCGCAGGAACACGAACACGACCGCCGTCACCAGCAGCACGCTCAGCACCAGCGTGATCTCGACGTCGCGCACCGACGCGCGGATCGTCGTCGTGCGGTCCATCGCCAGCGTCATGTCGATCGCGGGCGAGATCGCCTGCTTCAGCTGGGGCAGGGCGGCCTTCACGCCGTCGATCGTCTTCAGGATGTTCGCGCCCGGCTGGCGGCGGATGATCATCAGGACCGCGCGCTTGCCGTCCATCCAGGCGGCGAGGCGGTTGTTCTCCACGTCGTCGATGACGTTCGCGATCTGACCCAGGCGGACGCCGGCGCCGTTCTGGTACGAGACGACGACCTGCTTGTACGCGTCGGCGCCGAAGAGCTGGCTGTTGGCGGCGACGTTGTAGCGGACCTCGCTGCCCCCGACCGATCCCTTGGGCTGGTTCGCGGTCGACGCGGCGAGCGTGCCGCGCAGGTCCTCCATCGACAGGTTCCGCCCGGCGAGCACCTCCTGGTCGACCTGCACGCGCACCGCCGGCTGCTGCCCGCCGCCCACGAACACCTGGCCGACGCCTTCGATCTGCGAGACCTTCTGGGCGAGCACGCTGTTCGCAGCGTCGAAGACCTGCGCCAGCGGCAGCGCCTCCGACGACAGCGCGATGATCATGATGGGCGAGTCGGCCGGGTTGACCTTGCGGTAGTTGGGCCGGGTCGGCAGGTTCGCGGGCAGCTCCGAGCCTGCCGCGTTGATCGCGGCCTGCACGTCGCGCGCCGCCGCGGTGACGTCGCGGTCCAGATCGAACTGCAACGTGATCGACGTCGATCCGAGGCTGGAGACGGAGGTCATCTCGCTGAGGCCGGCGATGCGGCCGAAGCGGCGTTCCAGCGGCGTCGCCACCGACGAAGCCATCGTCTGCGGGCTGGCGCCGGGCAGCGCCGCGTTCACGTTGATGGTCGGGAAGTCGACGCGCGGCAGGGGCGCGACAGGCAGGCTCCGGTACCCGGCGAACCCCGACAGCAGCACGGCCGCCGCGAGCAGCGACGTCGCGATCGGCCGGCGGACGAACGGCGCCGAGATGTTCACGGCGTCGCCCCGGCCGCGCCGGCGGGGGCGGGCGTGCGTCCCCGCCGCG
>Ga0207701_10005784_pt1 | contig 12383 bp, 8 predicted proteins | sample KBSSwiSSwithPhiX_FD_184294 | JGI IMG/M metagenome (GOLD analysis project Ga0207701, IMG submission 184294) | Switchgrass rhizosphere bulk soil microbial communities from Kellogg Biological Station, Michigan, USA, with PhiX - S5 (SPAdes) (version 2) | ecosystem: Environmental > Terrestrial > Soil...
CCGAGCCGTTCGATCGCGTCGTCGGTGGAACGAAGCCCGGCTGTGTCGACGAGCCGGAGCGGCCACCCGCCGTGATCGACCGTCGCCATGCGACGGCCAGGAGCCTCATGACTCGTTCGCTCTCGCTAGGGGTGGCTGTCGTAGCCACCCTCCTCGTCCCGGCAGCCGTTGCCGCGCAGATCACCATCGCGACCCTATCCGGAGTCATTCACGATCAATCCGGGGCGCCAATTCCAGGCGCGTCGATCACCGCGACGAATCAGGAGACGGGCGCGACGGCCCAGGCGGTCAGCGATGGCGAGGGCGGGTATCGGCTCGCGCTGCCGCCGGGGCGCTACAGCCTGAATGTTGGGCTCGACGGCTTCGAGGCGGTCACCCGGCGCGAAGCGCTGTCCGCCGGTCAGCTCACCCAGGCCGACATCGTCCTGAGCGCGTCGCGGCTCTCGGAGTCGGTCGTCGTCACCGCGCGACGCGTCGAGGAAGTGGCGCAGGAGGTGCCGATTCCGCTCTCGGTCGTCGACGGCCAGCTGGCCGCCGACACCGGTGCATTCAACGTCAACCGGCTGAAGGAGCTGATCCCGACCGTTCAGTTCTACTCGACCAACCCCCGCAACTCGGCGATCAACATCCGCGGGCTGGGCGCGCCGTTCGGGCTCACCAACGATGGTCTCGAGCCGGGGGTCGGCCTCTACATCGACGGCGTGTTCTACGCCCGGCCCGCCTCGGCGACACTGGACTTCCTCGATGTCGAACGGATCGAGGTGCTGCGCGGGCCGCAGGGGACGCTGTTCGGCAAGAACACCACCGCCGGCGCGATCAACGTCACGACCCGGAAACCGAGCTTTACGCCGGCGGGCGAGGTCGAGCTCAACGTCGGGGATCTCGGGTTCGTGCAGGCCAAGGCCTCGGCCACCGGCGCACTCGGCGCCAAGGTGGCAGGCCGGGTCTCGTTCTCTGGCACGCAGCGCGGCGGGACGGTCGAGAACGTCGCGACGCGGGAGGCCGTGAACAACTTGAGCAACGTCGGCCTGAGAGGACAGGTGTTGTTTGCGCCGTCCGACAACCTGGCCGTCACGGTGTCGGTCGACCACACGCGGCAACGACCCGACGGCTATACGCAGGTGGTCGCAGGGGTCGCCCCCACCCTGCGTCCTGCGAATCGTCAGTACCCGCAGATCGCCGCCGATCTCGGCTACACCGCGCCCAGCTTCAACGCGTTCGATCGCGTCACCGACGTCGACTCGCCGCTGCGCTCGTATCAGGACCTTGGCGGGACGTCGGTCAACGCCGACTGGAAGGCAGGCAAGGGGCAAATCACATCGACCAGCGCGTACCGCTATTGGAACTGGAACCCGTCGAGCGATCGTGACTTCATCGGCCTGCCGGTCACGACGATCTCGGCGGCCCCGTCGCAGCAGCGCCAGTACACGCAGGAGGTCCGGTACACCGGCGGCCTCACCAGCGCTGTGAACCTGGTGGTCGGCGCTTTCGCCTTCCACCAGACGATCGCCTCGGATCCCTCGTTCGTCCAGGAGCAGGGCAGCGCCGCGGCGCGGTTCCTGCTGGCGCCGAGCGCCAACGCCGCGACTCCCGGGCTGCTCGACGGCTATGGCTACCACCAGTACGTCGACTACGGAAACACCAGCGCGGCGGTCTTCGGCCAGGTGGCGTGGACGGTGACCGATCGTCTCCGGATTCTTCCCGGCATCCGCTTCAACTACGACCACAAGGATGTCGACTTCGATCAGCAGGTCTACGGCGGGCTGCAGACGACCGACCCGGCCTTGATCGTGCTCCAGCAGTCGATCCTCGCGCCGCAGGCCTACGCCGCGAATGTCAGCGACACGAACGCGTCCGGCCAGTTGACTGTCGGCTACAAGCTCGCCTCGCGCCTCAATGCCTACGCGACCTACGCCACCGGCTTCAAGTCGGTGGGCTTGAACCTGAACGGCGTGCCGACCGACGCAGCCAATCAACCGGTGCTGTCGGCGGCCGCGGTCAAGCCGGAAGACACTCGCAATGTCGAGCTCGGGCTGAAGAGCGAGCCCTTCGCTGGCGCGACCGCGAACTTCACGGTCTACGACACGCAGATCAAGAACTTCCAGGCGCAGGTCACCAACGGCAGCGTCGGCGTGATTCGCGGCTATCTCGCGAACGCCGACGAGGTGCGGGTCCGCGGGGCCGAGTTCGACGGCAGCGCGCGACTGACGCGCGACCTGTCACTGTATGGGGCAGTCGCCTACACGGACGGCAAGTACGTCCGCTTCGTGGACGCGCCGCCGCCGCTCGAACTGACCGGCGGACCGCAATTCCAGGACATCTCCGGTTCAGTGCTGCCGGGCATCTCGCGCTGGGCCTCCACCTTCGGCGCGGAGTACGGCCATCGCGTGTCGCCGGCCGGGCGGCCGGGGCAACTGTTCGGCGCGCTCGACACCAGCTACCGTTCGTGGTTCTCCTCGAGCGCCACCTACTCGCCCTACCTGGTGGTCGACGGCTACTCGCTGTTGAACGTGCGCGTCGGCTTCCGTGCGGCCGCGGGCTGGACCGTCACGCTGTGGGCGCGCAACGTGCTGAACAAGGATTACTACGAGCTGCTGACCGCCGCGCCGGGCAACACCGGCCTCTACGTCGGCCAGCCGGGCGATGCCAGAACGGTGGGCGTGACGCTCCGCGTCGCGCTCCGATCGAGGTGAGGGGCCGAATCTCTGCGTGTCGTTTCGCGGTCAGCGGTGACTGGCCCGGCCGTCGTGATGCCGCGAATCACGCGGGACACTAGGACGCGCGAAACGGCCGAACTCGCTCGTGCCGGCTCACGTCGACGAGCGCCTTCAGTGAGGTGCGTTTCCGCCTGGCCTTTTCCTGATACATGCGGCGATCGGCTTTGACCAGCAGCCGCTCGTAGCTGTCGCCGTCGGCCGGGAACACGCCGACGCCGGCGCTCATGCCGAGCGGAATGAGGCGCCCGTCGGGCGCGGCAAATGGGATCGCCGCGACGGCCTCCTGCAGCACGCGGCAGCGTTCCTCGGCTTCGGCCTGACCGCACGAGGCCAGCAGCACCACGAACTCGTCGCCGCCGTAGCGGGCGCAGATGTCATAGGACCGCGTGGTCTCGCGCAACACGCGCGAAACGGCCTTGAGTGCGAGATCGCCGACCAGGTGGCCGTGCTGGTCGTTGATCCACTTGAAGTGATCGAAGTCCAGCAGGACGACAGCGAACTGGCCCGAGGCGCGCTCGGCACGCTCCATCTCGCGCATCAGATGGCCGTGCAGGCCGCGCGCATTCGTCAGACCGGTCAGCGCATCCTTGAGCGACTCGTCCTGCGTCCGCTCGAAGACCAGCGCGTTGTGCACGACGTCCGCCGCCTGTCCGCAGATCTCTTCGAGCACGCGCCGGTCGTCCTCACGGTAGCAGTCGGGCTGGACATGGAAAACGCCGAGCGTGCCGATCACTTGCGCGTTGACGGTCAGCGGGCAGATCAGCGCGGTTTCGAGCGGGATTTCCGTTTCGGTCAGTCCGGCGGCCGCGAACTCGATGCTGGCCAGGCCGTTGACCAGCGGCTTGCCGTGCCGCGCCACCCATCCGCTCAGGCCGACGCCTTCCTTGATCGTGACCTTCTCGAGCACCTCGGCGTGCAGCCCGCTCGCGAACCGGCAGCGGAGCATCTGGTTGCCGTCTCGCACGAACAGCACGCAGGTCGAGAACGGCAGCAGGCTGCTGACCCTCGAGCTGATGAGCGTCATCGTCTCGTCGAGGCTGAGGCTGCGGCCCATCGCCTTGGCGATCTCGTAGAGGGTGTAATTCTCCTGATTCGCCGCCGCGATCTTCTCGAACGCATCGCTGCTGGTTCCAGCGGAGAGGCTGGCGACCTCGCTCCCGCGCGTGCTGATCGCCGGGGCCGGCATGCGCAGCGGCTCGATCTCGGCCGGTGGACTGAGCAGCGGGAACACCGCGGCGAAGTGCTCGACGATCGCCGGGTCGAAGGCTTTGCCGGCCTCTGCGCGCAGCTCGGCAAGCGCCTCGTGCTTCGAGATGGCCCGGCGATAGGGCCGGTCGGAGGTCATCGCGTCGTACGAGTCCACGACCGCGAGGACGCGGGCGCCGAGCGGAATCTGGTCGCCCTTCAGCGCCTTCGGATAGCCCGTGCCGTCCCACCGCTCGTGATGGCTCAGGATGAGCGGCGCAACCGGCCGCGGGAACGACACCGCGTTGACGATGCCGGCGCCGACCTCGGCGTGGATCTGCATCTTGCGCCGTTCGTCCGCGGTGAGCGGACCGGGCTTCGAGAGGATGTGCTCGGGCACAGCCAGCTTGCCGATGTCGTGCAGCAGCGCGGCCGTCTCGAGCGCCTGTGTATCGAGGTCCGACATCTGCATCCGCCGGGCGAGCATGGCTGCGTAATAGCGCACCCGATCGAGGTGACTCGCGCCGGCGCCGTCCTTCGCCTGAATCGCCCGCGCCAGCACCTCGGTGCTCTCGCGATGCAGCTGGCTCGACTCCGCCACCCGCCGCTGCTCGTCGGAGATCCGGCGCAGATAGATGCGGTAGGTCCGATACGTCAGCGCCAGCGGCACGAACGCGAGCGCCGCCTGCCAGTGTCCGGTGCGGTGCGTCAACTCCACGGCCAGGCCGGCGGCCAGCCCGCCGACGAGATAACTGGTGACGCTCCACAGGAAGTTGTCGTGCCAGATGCGGAAGATCGGTGCGCGCGAGGCCAGTCCGAACGCCGCTGCAACGGCAACCGAGTTCACCAGGAAGTAGGTCAGGACCGTGGCGAGGAGCGGCTGGAGGTGCGGCTCGGTGCCCGGGGTGCCCCCGAGCCAGCGATACGTCCGCCCCGCGATCAGCACCGTGAGCACGAGACACGCCATGCTGAAGATGGTCCGGTGCGGCGGGTTCCGTTCCTTCATCCGGAACGTGCACTGCGCCCACGCGCTGGCCATCGCGATGAGCATCGTCGGCTCCGGACCGAACAACAGCAGCGCCGTGAAGTCGACGATGTAGGACAGCGAGATGCACGAGCGGTCGAGGCCGGTGGGCATGTCGACCTTCAGCGCCGAGCTGCTCACCGACAGCACCAGCAGCATCGCGAACAAGACCGGCCGCGAGAACTGCAGGTTGGGCAGGGCGGTGGCCACCGCGACGACGCCGGCGGTGACGACCAGCGTCACGTAGATCCGCGCGAGCCACGGCAGGCGCATCATCGCGTCACCGCCTTGCCGACCCGTGCCGTTCCGACCATCGTGCTTGCCATGACGTGCCCTATTTGAGCCGGGAAGTCAGCACCGACTGGCTGGTCGTGGTCGAGCAGGCGAGATTGCCCCACACCGTCATGCCGGCATCGCCGATCGACGCGCCCCAGATCACCGTCTGGCCGTCGGCGGTGCCGATCAGGCTGTTGCCCCAGACGATGTTGTTGCCCCAGACGATGTTGTTCCCCCACACGATGTTGTTGCCCCAGACGATGTTGTTGCCCCAGACGATGTTGTTCCCCCACACGATGTTGGTGGCCCAGGCCGTTTCGTGGTTGTAGATCAGCGAGCCGGATCCCTCGCTGCCGCCCCAGAGAACGCGTTGCGCCCACGGCAGCACCTCGTTGGCGATCGTGCTGCTCGGGCTGACGGCCGTGACCAGCCACCAGGAGGATGTGGGGATCGAGACATTGATCGAGGAAGCGAGTGCGATCGCCCCCTGGGCGTTGACGCCGCCGGCGCCCTGCGCCAGGTCGTCATATTGGACGCCGTCTTCCGCGGTCAGCCGCACGGCGGTGTACTCGAGGATCGCCTTGACCGCGTTGGGGGAAATATCGACGCCATTCGAGACCGTGCGGCTCGCCTCGATGACCAGTGCCGCCGTGCCGCTCACGACGGCCGCCGCCATGCTGGTGCCGCTCAGCTTCATATAGGCGCTGTCGACGTGGAGCGCCGGGTTGTTCACGTAGAGCGTGCTGTTCAGTGCCGCGACCGAGACGGCGCTGTGGCCTGGCGCCACGATGTCCGGCTTCGCGGTTCCGTCGTACCAGCTCGGGCCGCGCGAGCTGTATGGCGCGAGGCGGTCGTCGGTGCGCACCGCCGTGTCGCCGGTCATCAGCGCACCCACCGTGATCGCCGACGGGGCGTTCCCCGGCGACAGGATGCCGGCGTAGCCGGGGAGGCCGGTCTGCGGATTGATGCCGTAATTTCCCGCCGAGACGACCACCACGATCCCGGCCCGCACGGCCAGTTCGACGGCTTGGACGAGCGGGTCGGTGTCAGCCGGTTCGAGGATCGGGTGCCCGAGCGAGAGATTGATGATGTCGATGCCGAGGCGCGTCTTGTTCGCCGTCGCGAACTCGATGGCGCTGATCACGTCGCTGGTGCTGCCCGCGCCGTTCGCATCGAGCACTTTCAGCCCGTACAACCGTGCCTTCGGCGCCATGCCACGGTAGCGCCGGTATGAGAGATCACCGTTGCCGGCGATGCGCCCGGCGACGTGCGTGCCATGGCCGTAGGCGTCCGACGGGGGCGCCGCCACGCCTTCCGCGGTGAAGTCGTAGAAGCCCAGGATGCGGCTGTCGAACTCGGAGCTGGGGTCGAGGCCCGAGTCGATTACCGCGACACCAACTCGATTCCCCCCCGGGGACTGCGATGCGAGTCCCATCGTGGTGCGCAGCGTGTAAGGCACCACCGTCGCGGTCTGTTCGGCGGTGACCACCGCGTCCGTCGAGATCGACGCCACCGACGCCAGACTGGCGAGCATGTCCAGATCGGCAGCCGGGATCGTGGCGGCGATCGCGTTGATCGTGGGGTGCACGTGGTTCACCTTGCGACCGTTCGCGCGCAGCGTGTCCGCCAGCGCGAGGCTGGCGCCAGGCACCAGCCGGATGATGACGCGCTGCTCACCCTTGTCGTCGTTCTCGACGGCGGTGGTCAGCGCTTTATCCAGTTTCGCGGGCTTGCGCGATTCCTTGTCTACCTTTTGACCGATAACCGGCGCCGACAGGGCGGTGGCGATGAGGATGACGGAGGCGAGGGAACTACGGAGACGGTTCGACAGCATACTGCCGGCGCGGCAAAGTCTAGGCCCGGGCAGCCGGCCCCGCACGCGCCCCTAACGTATTGGAAACACAGTGTCTTATTTTGATCCCTGGAAGAGGCGCCGCGGGGCGGGGCGAGATGCGATGGCGGATTTGTAATCGATCGCACGAAAGTGGCATCGCCGCCCGCGCACGCGCGAGCGGACCTGACGACACTACGGACGTTCGAGCGTCCGGAGCGGCGCGTTCCATCGCCACGCGAGCCGGGCCAAATCGCGGACGCCGAGACTGACGGCGTAGGTGCCGTACAGGATCCCCACCGTGACCAGCCCCCATAAATACCAGAACAACTGCGAGGGGAAGCCGGCGGTGATTCCGTAGCGACCGGCGAACAGCGCGACACCCCCGAAGATCGTCCCGGACGCGACGTAGATAAGCGCCATCCCGCCTTCGCCGACGAGGCGCCACAGCGCCGACGAGAACACCTCCGGCGTGCCGCCCCGAAGGGGCACCGCGGCATCGGCGTGACGTGGTGGCGTGGACGCCGCTTGCGGCGCACCCGCGGCTTTCAGGTTCAGCGTCTCGACGATCTCGACCGGGAGATCGACCAGCCCGGCGAGCCATTGGGCGTACACCTGAAGCCAGCGGTCCATCGGCTGGACAATCCGCCACGCGGGACATCGCCAAGCCATGCCGCGGAAGGCCACGAGCAGGCGATCGTCGCGGAACGCGCACGCGAAGCCGTGCGCATGTCCGAGCTCGTCGAGCGCCTTCAACCGCTCCAGCATTGTCGTTGTCAGGATGACGCGCCCGGACACCTGGTCGTCGCCGTAGACCTCGAAGATTCCTTCGAAGGCCGGGTCCTCGAGGGTGAGCCGCTCGACGCCGCTGCCGGCGCGGTCCAGCAGGTTGCCGACCATGCCGCGATCGCGCATGACGATCGTGAGCCCGGGGCGTGAGCGGGCCAGCCGGAAGCTGCCGAGCACCCCCCCGAACAGACGATATCCCTTGGCGTCGAGCAGGGCGATCTCCGCGAGCCCGAATGGCACGCCTCGCGCCTCGCCGGTGAGGATATGGGTGACGGTCGCAGTCTGAAACGCTTCGACCAGCCCGCTGTCCCGAAACGCGCCGAGCGCGAACGCATCGGATCCGAGGATCGCCTGACTGCCGGACTGATTACGCTGCGCATCGAGGTGGCGGATGTCGGTTCGGCCGGCCACCGCGGCCGTGAGCATCCGTCGCCGCATGAAGCCTTGCCACGCACGGACGATCCACGGCGCCGCGATGAGGCCGACGATGGCGGCCATGAGGAACGCGCCGGCGACCGTATCGCGCGACTCGGTGCCGCCCACGGCCATGCCAATCGGCCAGCAAATCAGCGCCGTCGCCAGCGAGATGCACGAGGCACGGAACGCGAGCCGGCGGCGCCGCTCGAGAAACGCGCTGTCGACGGCTGCGGCGCTCGTCACGGCTTGCGGCCGAGAATCGCGTCGACGCTCGGCGCGGTGCGCGCGGCCTCCGGGGCCTCGAAGAGCGGCATGCTCTTGACGCCGGCGAGGCCCGCGATTAGCGGGCCGGGGAAGATCTGGACGGCGTTGTTCAACTGATTCACGGCGGCGTTGTAGAAGCGGCGGGCGGCGGTAATTTGCGCTTCGGTTTCCGCCCACGTCTGCTGCGCCTCGAGCAGCGGCCGGTCGGACTTGAGCTCCGGGTAGGCTTCCAGGCGGCCGAGCAGCTGGCCGACCCGCTGCGACAGCTCGCCTTCGATCGCGAAGCGCTTGCCGGCCTCGCCGGTCGTCGCCGGTGTGCTGCGCGCCTCTTCGCGCAGCCGCGTGACGTCGGTCAGCAGGCTGCGCTCGTGCTCCATGAATCGCCCCGCGAGCTGGACGATGTTCGGGATCAGGTCGTGGCGCTGATTGAGGTGGACGTCCACCGAGCTCAGGGCTTCCTGGACCTTGTTCCGGCGCGCGACAATTGCCGCGTACCACGCATACAGGACGGCCACCGCGGCCAGCCCGACGATCAGCAGGATCCCGCTGCTCCCCATGTTCGTCTCCGTGATCTGGCCGGCAATGCGACAGGGCGACTCCGCGTGCGCCCAGTCGCCAGTGCCGCCATTCTCGTGAGGGTATTAGTCGCGTCGAGGCTCGACGCACGCCAGGACCAGGGTCCGGCCGTCGTTTCTGTGTGCGAGCACTAGACCGTACAACGCGTCCGGCTGCAAATCCGGGTGCCCGCGGGGGGAGTTCTGGCCCAGGATCTCAGCCCGCGGTATCGAGCGCCTCGGCCCGCGCGCGAAGGCCGGCGACGCGCCGCCGGGCGCGCAGCAGCCAGGCAATTGCGAACGCCAGCATCGCGGCGTTGAACCCGATCGCCAGCAGTCCGGCCTGTGCGCGCAGGACGATCGCACCGGTCAGGAACACCGCCGTCAGCACCGTCGCCAGCGCGGAGGCCGCCACGTGATGTTGCGCCAGCAGCACGCGCCGGCGGGTGAGCACCCACCCCGCGAAGGCCGCCCAGGCCAGTCCGCCCACAGCGATCACCGCGAACGCGGCCTGGGTGCGGACCGGCAGGACCGGCTCGGTCGCGAGCAGCGAGAGCGCGAGCGCGGCCATGCCGAGCCCCGCGACGCCCACCGCGGTGTGAGCCAGCCGGGATCCAGTCGACAGCTCGCTTCTCATGCGGTTCTGCATGTCTTCAACACTGATCGCCATCGTCCTTCACTCCTCGAAACGTGGTTAGTCCTGATTCATCGATGCGCGCAGCAACTGCCGCGCTCGGAAGAGGCGTGACTTCACGGTGCCGACGGGCACGCCGGCCACTGCGGCGACCTCGGCGATGGAGAGCTCGTCCAGATAGAACAGCGCGAGCACATCGCGCTCGATCACCGGCAGCGCCGCCAGCGCCGCTTCCATCTCCCCGATCCTCAACCGGAGGTCATCGTCCTCCGCCGGCGCGTGCCCGATCGTGTCGAGCTCGATGTCCGCTATCGTCGGCGAGGTGTAGCGCGCGCGCAGGCGATCCATCAACACCCGACGGGCGATGCCGAAGATCCAGGCCCGGATGCGGGCGGGTTCCTGGAGCTTCGGCAGGCCGCGCACCACGCGCAGCCACACGTCCTGCACCACCTCGTCGGCGTCGTCGTCGCGGCCGGTCATGCGGCGGGCGTAGCGCCAGATGCCGCCATGCCAGCGGGCGATGAGCTCGTCGAACGCGGCCGGTTCGCCCAACAGGCAGCGCAGGGCCAGCCGTTCGTCCTCGATAGCAGGCGGCGTTATCACACGGGGGTAGTCGGAGAACCCGGGAAAAGGTTCATCCAATAACGGCGGGAACGATCAGTAGAGGACGACGAAGCCGCCGTCGGGGCGGGCGATTGCCGTGGCGAAGCTCCAGACGGCGAGCGCCGGCGCGGAGCCCATGGGCCCTTTCGGCCCGGAGGCATCGAAGGCTTGCCATGCGACTGACCCGCCTCGCGCCCACGCGGTCTTCTCGGTCCAGACCATGAGCGTGTCGCCGGCCGCGGAGGCCGCGAGCCGCGGATGCTTGCGGCCGGCTGACGGGCCGGGCGCGGGCACGATGCCGCGCATGCGTCCGGCGTCCGCATCGACGGAGCCGAGGAACACCTGACCCGCGGTCTCCCAGGCGGCGACGATGCGGGAGCCGGCCGTGGCCAGCGAGAGGCTGGTCATCGGGCAGGCGTTGATCTCCCACGGCTGCACGATCGAGCCGGCGAACGAGGCCCCGCCGTCCTTGGAGGTCAGGACGTAGATGTCGCGATGCGTGAGGTTCGTAGCGGACCGATAGAGGATCGTCAACCCGCGCGGGCCGGTGGCCAGCGCGCGCGCCTGGCAGCAGCCGCATGCGCCGGTTTGCGCGGGCCATGCCAAACCTTCCGGAGCGAAGCTGGCGCCATCGTCCGCCGACCGCGCAATCCACACCGCCCGGTGATCCTCACCGCGGCCCTCGGTCTCGCGGTTGCCGTGCCAGACCGCGTAGACGTGGCCGTTGTCGTCAGCGGCGACGGTGCCGCCCCCGTCGACGGAGTAGACGCCGCCGCTCAAGTTCCGTTGCCGCTCGAACCGGTGCCCATCAGGCGAAGAGCGTGCGTACAGGAACGGGGCGCCAGGCTTGCCGTTGTCGGGATTGGTCGCGCCGCGCGGGCGCGCGGTGTCGGAGCCGTTCCAGACCACGTGCACGCGGCCGCCCCGCCCGAGCGCCAGCTGGCCGCCGCGGATCGTCCCGGTCGCGATGGCGCTGCCTGGCTGGCTGTTGACACGCACCGGAGTCGAAAACGTCGCGCCGTAGTCGCGTGAGCGCACGTAATACAGATCGCCACCCGCCGGCGCGCCCGAGAAGTAGATCAGGTGCAGGACCCCGGCGCTGTCCACGACTGCTTCCGGCTGAATCCCGGCGTGTGGAACCCGCCGGACGGTCACAGTACCCGCTGTGGACGAGGGTGCACCGGCAAGGCGTGGCGACACGAGCGCCACGGCGATGAGTGCGGGCATGAGCGGCGTGAGGTGGCGGAATCGCATCGATCCGATCATAGCGCCGCTGCGTTGCTGAAAGAGGGGACGCTCGGGGCCTGTCGATGTGGCCGCGAGGTGCGCAGTGCCACTGGCGGCGGATCAACGCTGCGCACGCGTGACCTCGTAGACGGCTTCGATGAGGCGCGCGGGATCGATCGGCTTGGGCAGGTGCTGCTGAAACCCGACGGCCAGCGCCTCGGCGCGATCGGGGATCGAGGTGTAGGCGGTCACGGCAATCGCCGGCACGGACTGGATCGAGGGAATCGAGTGCGCCCGCACGCGCCGGATGAACGAGTAGCCGTCTTCGCCGGGCAGGCCGATGTCCGCGATCAGCACCGCTGGGCGAACGCGCTCCAGCGCGGAGAACGCCTCGGGCGCGGACTCGAACTGCGCGACCGTGGCGCCGGTCTTCTTCAAGGCCCGCACCAGCAGCTCACGGCTGTCGTCGTGATCCTCGACCAGCATGATCACGAGGCCGGAGAGCTTGGGCGGCTTGCGTGTACGCCGCTGCGCTGTGGCCGTGCGCGCCACGGAGCGAGTGGTGTGCAGGGTGACCGAGAAGGTCGCGCCCTGACCGACGCCCGCGCTCTGCACGTCGACCTCACCCCCGTGCAGCCGCACAAGATCGTGGACGATGGCGAGCCCCAGGCCGAGCCCGCCGTAGCGGCGCGTGGTGGCGCTGTCCGCCTGGCGGAAGCGATCGAACACGTGCGGCAGGAAGGCGGGATCGATGCCGATCCCGGTGTCGGTCACCGCGATCTCCGCGCGGTCGCCGGTCTCACGGGCGCTGACCGAAATCCGCCCGCCCTTCGGGGTGAACTTGACGGCGTTCGAGAGCAGG
>Ga0207701_10005785_pt1 | contig 12383 bp, 11 predicted proteins | sample KBSSwiSSwithPhiX_FD_184294 | JGI IMG/M metagenome (GOLD analysis project Ga0207701, IMG submission 184294) | Switchgrass rhizosphere bulk soil microbial communities from Kellogg Biological Station, Michigan, USA, with PhiX - S5 (SPAdes) (version 2) | ecosystem: Environmental > Terrestrial >...
CACCCCGGCCGCGAATGCCGCCGCGGCCACAGCCGCCGCCCAGCGCATGCGCGGGCGCGAGGTGGTCATGATCATTGAGCCCGGGTTCTGGGCCGGGAACGAGACCACGCGGGCCGGCCGTCCGTCGTCTTCTACGCGCTGCAGGATCTGTGCGTGCTGTTTTTCGAGCCGGGCGTCGGGAAATGCCACGCCGGCGTTCTGTGTGGCGGCATCGTCCAGTTCGGCGAGTATGCTGACGATTTCGACCCGGCGTGCCTCGCACCGGGCGCAGATCGCCAGATGCGCCTGCTCGGTAGACGTCGGGCCGGTCAGGCAGAGCTCGATGAGCCGTTCGTCCGAGATATGTCGATCGTTCATGCGACCTCTCGAGTCGGCGTCGCCAGCAGTTTGCGCAGCCGGCGGATGGCGCGGAACAGATGCACGCGAACCGTGGCCTCGCTGACGCCAAGCGCTGCACTCACATCGCTCGTGCTCTGTTCGGCGACGTGGCAGAGTGTGAACACCGCACGCTGACGATCCGGGAGCTGCTCGATCGCCGCGGCTATCTGTTGCGCACGCTCGCCTGAGATCAGTCGCGCTTCGGGCCCTGGCTGTAGTGCGATCGGATCCGGAAGCATCTGCTCGCTTTGCGACGCCATCGGCATGACCCACCGCAGCCGGCGTGCGCGCGCCTTGCCGATGTCCAGACAGGCATTCACCAGGATGCGCGTGAACCAGACCTCGAACGGCAGATCCTCGCGGTAGGTGGTGATGTGCGTAAACACCTTGACGAACGCATCCTGCACCGCTTCGTCGGCATCGTACGCATCGCGCAGGTAGTGATAGGCAATACGGACGGCGCGGCGCTGTTGTGTGGCGACGAGGTCGGAGAACTTCTCGCGTGCCGCTTCGCGGTCGCCCGCGAGGATCAGCGCCTTCACGGCCGCTGCGATATCCGAGTCTCGTGAACGGACACGCGCCGCCGGAGCGGTGGATCTGAGCGTCGCTGCGCCTCGTGCCTGGCTTCTCATTCAGGATTACGGGTCGTCGTCCCGGAACGTTTACTGAATCAACAATATACGGTACGATCAGCACTTTCTTCCGCCAGAAACATCGAGGAGCCAATAAGAGATGACCATACAGGTTGAGCGGGCCCACGGCCTCGAAGCCCTGGGCATAGTCCGCGCCGGCCACATCCACTGGAATTTGAGCCCTGCCGCCCTGTACGAAGAGGCGCTCCGCCGCGGCGAGGGCGAACTGGCCGCCGACGGGCCGCTGGTGGCCCGCACCGGACAGCACACCGGCCGCTCACCCAATGACAAGTTTGTCGTTCGCGAACCCCAAAGCGAGCAGCACGTCCACTGGGGCACCGTCAACAAGCCGATCGACGAAGCGAAATTCGAGCTCGTCCACCGGGACATGATGGCCTACGCACAGGACAAGGATCTGTTCGTTCTCGACGCGTGGGGCGGCACCGACCCGAAGTTCCGGATGCCAATCCGCGTCGTCAACGAGTTCGCCTGGCACAATCTGTTTGCCCGCAACATGTTCCTGCCGGAAACCGATCCGGCGAAGCGTGCCGTTCATCGTCCGGAGTTCACCGTCATCGACTTTCCGAAGTTCAAGGCCGATCCATCGCGCCACGGCACGCGTTCCGAGGTGTTCATCCTTGTCCACTTCGGCCGCAAGCTCGTGCTGATTGGCGGCACGCATTACGCGGGCGAGATTAAGAAGTCGATCTTCACGATCCTCAACTACGTCCTTCCGCTGGAGGGCGTGTTGCCGATGCACTGTTCGGCAAACGTTGGCGATGAAGGAGACACCGCACTGTTCTTCGGCCTCTCCGGTACCGGCAAGACGACGCTCTCGAGCGATCCGCGTCGACGGCTTATCGGTGATGACGAACATGGCTGGAGCGATACGGGCGTTTTCAATTTCGAAGGGGGCTGTTACGCGAAGGTAATCAAGCTGTCGGCCGAAGCAGAGCCACAGATCTACGCGACGACGAAACGCTTCGGCACCATTCTCGAGAACGTGGTCATCGATCCCGAGAAACGCACGCTCGATCTGGACGATGCTTCCCTCACCGAGAATACCCGCGGTTCCTATCCCATCACCTTCATCGACAACGCAGAGCTCTCTGGTCGCGCCGGCCATCCGAACAACGTCGTGATGCTCACCGCCGACGCGTACGGTGTGTTGCCGCCGATCGCGCGGCTGACGCCGGATGGCGCGATGTACCACTTCCTCTCCGGGTACACGGCGCGTGTTGCCGGTACCGAGAAGGGCGTCACGGAGCCAAAGGCGGCGTTCAGCACCTGTTTTGGCGCACCGTTCCTGCCGCTCAATCCGAACGTCTACGCGAAGATGCTCGGCGAGAAGATTGCGAAGCACAACGCGCGCGTCTGGCTGGTGAACACGGGTTGGACCGGCGGCCCGTATGGCGTGGGCAGCCGCATGAAGATCGCGCACACGCGCGCGATGATCACGGCGGCGCTGACCGGGCTGCTCGACAAGGTCGAGTACAAGCGCCACCCTGTCTTCAACATCGACGTTCCGGCTTCATGTCCCGGTGTGCCGGACGAGGTGCTCGATCCGCGCGGCACCTGGCCTGACGCGGCGAAATACGATGAGGCGGCGAAGAAGCTGGCGACGATGTTCGCGGAGAACTTCAAGACCTTCGAGAAGGATGTCGCGCCCGCAGTGAAAGAGGCTGGCCCGCGGGCGTGAGCGTGCAGTACGAGCCCGTCATCGGGCTCGAGATTCACGCCCAACTCCAGACCCGGACGAAGATCTTCTGCGGCTGCAGCACCGCCTTCGGTGCTGCGCCCAACTCGCAGGTGTGCCCGGTGTGCCTCGGCCTGCCGGGCGCCCTCCCTGTCCTCAATCGTCTGGCCGTCGACTACGCGATCAAGGCCGCGCTGGCGCTCGGCTGCACGGTGCAGTCCGAGTCGATTTTCGCGCGCAAGAACTACTTCTATCCCGACCTTCCGAAGGGGTACCAGATTTCCCAGTATGAGCGTCCGCTTGCGCTTGGCGGCGGCCTCGAGATCGTCGTGCATGGCGTGACGAAGTGGGTCGGGCTGACACGCATCCACATGGAAGAGGATGCGGGGAAGTCACTGCACGAGGGTTTCGCGGACTCCGACCGGCGCACGCACGTGGACTACAACCGCAGCGGCGTTCCGTTGATCGAGATCGTGTCCGAGCCGGACATGCGGTCGGCCGCTGAAGCGGCGGAGTTCTTTTCGCGCCTCCGCGACATCCTCGTGTGGCTGGGCGTCAACGACGGCAATATGGAAGAGGGAAGCCTGCGATGCGACGCGAACGTATCCGTGCGTCCACTCGGCGAGAAGAAGTTCGGGACCAAGGCGGAAGTGAAGAATGTGAATTCGTTCCGCTACGTCGGGAAGGCGATCGACTACGAAATCGCACGCCAGACTGACCTGATCGAAGGCGGCGGCCGTGTGGTTCAGGAGACCCGGCTGTGGGATTCGGCAGCCGGGCGCACCAATTCGATGCGCAGCAAGGAAGAGGCGCACGACTACCGGTATTTCCCCGAGCCGGACCTGCCCCCGCTGGTCGTGGACGAGGCCCGGATCGCCCGGGTGCGATCGACGATGCCGGAACTGCCGGCCGCGCGGCGGAGGCGTTTCGTCGAGCAGTACGCGATTCCCGAATATGACGCCGGGGTGCTGACGGAGTCGGCAGGCCTGGCCGACTACTTCGAAGCCGTGGCTGCCGCCGCGGGTAACCCGAAGGGTGCGAGCAACTGGGTGATGGGTGAGCTGCTGCGAGTCATGAATGAGCGCGGCCACGATGCCCGCACGCAGCCGCTGCAGGCTGAGCGGCTCGCCGGGCTGATTAAGCTGATCGATAACGGCACGATCAGCAGCTCGATCGGCAAGGATGTGTTCGCCAAAATGTACGAATCGGCCCGGTCGGCTGATGAGATCGTCGCGGGTGAAGGGCTCGCGCAAATCGGCGACGAGTCCGCACTCCTCGAGATTATCCGCGGCATGATCGCAGCAAACCCGGATGCCGTCGCGCAGTACCGCGCCGGCAAGATGCAGGCATTCGGTTTCCTCGTCGGTCAAGTCATGAAGGCCAGCAAGGGCAAGGCGAATCCGAAGCTTGCGAATGATCTGCTGAAGAAAGAGCTCGGCAGTAGCTAGTTGGTAGTTAGCTAGTTGGTCGTTGGTAGTTCAGACCAGTCCGACGAACTATCCAACTATCCAACTATCCGGCTAATCCGCTATAATCAGATCCTACCAATTCAAGTGAATAGGCCATTGGCCCCGGGTGCATAGAGCAGGGTGATCGAAACACACCACCTCTCGAAGATGTACAGCCGTGGTCTGTACGCACTGCATGACCTTTCGCTGACGGTTGCGCAAGGCGAGTTCGTTTTCCTGACAGGCCCGAGCGGCGCAGGCAAATCGACCTTTCTCCGCCTGCTGCTGATGCAGGAGCGACCCACGTCCGGCGAGCTGGTTGTCGGCGGACAGAACCTGAAGACGCTCCGGCGCCGTGAAATTCAGGAATACCGCCGCAGCGTCGGTTTCATCTTTCAGGACTTCAAGCTGATTCCGACCCGCACGCTCCTCGAGAACGTGTCGTTTGTTCCGGAGGTGACCGGCGTGTCGACGTCGAACCAGCGCCGCCGCGCTTTTCAGGTGCTGAAGTGGGTTGGGCTGCAGCACCGGATGAACGCGTTTCCCTCGGACTTGTCCGGCGGGGAGCAGCAGCGGGTGGCGATCGCACGCGCGCTCGTCAACGGGCCGACGCTGGTGCTCGCCGACGAACCGACCGGAAATCTCGATCCCGACCTGTCGCTCGAAATCATGAACCTGTTGCGCGAGGTCAATGCCGGCGGCACGACGGTGGTTGTCGCCACACATGACCGCGAGCTCATTCGCCTCGTCGGCCGGCGGACGGTGACGCTCGATCAGGGCAAGGTCGTCGAAGTCGCATGAGGGCTCTCGGCTACGCGTTTCGTCAGGGATGGGTAAGCGTGCGGCGCAGCGGCGGCTCCGGTGCGTTCGCCGTCCTCGCCATCTCGCTGGCCATGATCGTCCTTGGCGCGTTGCTGCTGATCACCTGGAATGGGGAGCAGCTGCTGACGCGCTGGTCATCGGCGGCCGAGTTCTCGGTTTACCTGCGCGACGATGCGACATCGGAGGAGCGCGGCGCGATCGAAGCGATGATCGACCAGAGCAACGTTGCGCTGTCCCGCGAGTATGTGTCGAAGGCAGATGCGCTCGCTCATTTCCGCCGCGAGTTCGCGGACCTTGCGTCGCTCGCCGCCAGCTTCGACAACAACCCGTTTCCGGCATCGGTCGAAGTCAAGTTGAGACCGGAAGCGGATTCGAACGGCACGTCCGCGGCTCTGGTGAGACGTCTCGCTTCTACAGCGGGAGTCGCTGATATCGGCTACGACCGCGAGTGGCTCGGGCGGGTGGCCGGCACGCTCACAACGGTCCGCGCAGCGGGCCTCGCGCTTGCGTTGCTGATGGCGCTCGCCGCCGCGGTCACGGTCGCTACTGTCGTGCGCCTGGGGCTCCACGCCAGGCGTGCCGAGCTCGAGATTATGGAGCTCGTGGGCGCGCCGCTCGCGTTTATTCGAGGTCCTTTCGTGGCTGAGGGGTTCCTTCAGGGCGGCATCGGAGCCGTTGTCGCGTTGCTGCTGCTCTGGGCCGCGTTTGCGGTGGTGCTCACGGCGTGGGGGACGGAAATTCGAGCGGTCCTCGGAGGGGGAACCATTGAATTCCTGCCGCCCCGGCTGGTCGCCTACCTGCTCGCGGGTGGGATGGTTGTCGGCAGCGGGGGCGGACTCGCCGCCGCCCGGCATGCAGGTTAATGAAGAACCAGTGCTGGCGCTGTTGTGGCACTTTCGGACCAGCTTAACGTCGCGTTGACAGCGGCTCAGTACGGTAGCTAGACTGGATCAAATCAGGCATGGCTCTGTCGCGGAACCGTTTATCACGCTTCCTGACCGATTCTCGTCCGCCGTGCGAGCCTGTCATCCATTCCGTCTCCAACTTCTACCGCGAAGAGTTTTTGAAACGTCAACGTTGTCTCGATGAACAGCGCGAGTTCTACTCGGAACGCGCGATTCATGACGTCGAGCAGGCGCTGATTAAGGTCATCGGTCAGCTCGACCGCCTCTGCACCAGAGACAACGCCGACGAGGTCGTCGGCAAGCTCCTCAGACAATTCGACGTCGTCACCGGGCTCTCAGCCTGGACCGATCCCCGCCAAATCAACTGACCTCAATTCAACGCAAGCTGCGCGAAGACCTCGCAGCAATTGTTCGCGCCGCCATCGATGGCGTCGATGCCGGTGGACTCGTTCGTCGCGCGCTCGACGATGCGGACATCGTCGCTTTGCTGCAGCAGTCAGCGGCGGTAGATGTGATCGCCGCGGGCAAGGCTGCCGGCGTCATGCTCAACGCATTCGCCATGTCGACTGACATTCCGTTGCGAAGGATGCTCGGCATCGGGCCGAGCCGACCTGCGGCGCTGCCAGACGGAGCGGAGTGGGCGGAGGGTGGACATCCTCTGCCGACGGAAGGCAGCGTGGCCGCCGCGCGGCGCGCCCTCGAAATGGCGCAAGCCTCCGGAGCGGACGATCTGCTCGTGGTGCTGCTGTCGGGCGGCGGTTCAGCGCTGATGGCGTTCCCCGCGAGCGGAGTGACACTCGCCGACAAGCAGCAGACTGCGCGCACGCTCATGGAGCAGAGCGCTGACATCCATGAACTGAACACCGTGCGCAAGCATCTCTCTACGATTAAGGGCGGACAGCTTGCCATCGCGGCACGTGGCACCGTGCTCACGCTGGCCGTGTCAGACGTGGTCGGGGATGACCTCTCGGTGATCGCATCCGGGCCGACCGTGGCCGACGACAGCACGTACATGGACGCACTTGCCATCCTGAACGCGCGTGGTGGAGAGGCTGCCTTTCCGCGCGCCGTGGTCGAACGGTTGCGACGAGGGACCGCCGGTGAGGTACCGGAAACACCGGCGTCGGGCGATGTGCGCCTGCAGCGGGCCATCGCCCGGGTCATCGGCCCGCAGCGCGGAGCGATCACTGGCGCCGAGGTGGCGGCCCGAAGCCTCGGCTATCACGTTCACGTCGTTCGCGAACCGGTCACCGGTGAGGCGCGCGAGAGCGCTGTCGCCCACGTGCGCCGCGTTGCTTCTGAAGCCGGGACGCTGCCGCGACCGTTCTGCGTGATCTCGTCCGGCGAGACGACTGTAACGGTTCGCGGCCGTGGCAGAGGCGGACGAAATCAGGAGTTCACGCTGGCGATGGCCGGTGTGCTGGCTGAGCTCGGCGAGAATGTCGCCGCGGCGAGTATCGGTACCGACGGCATCGACGGACCTACGGATGCCGCAGGCGCGATCGTCGACTCTACGACGCTGCAGCGCGCGCACGACGCGAGGCTGGCAGCGGACGATTTTCTGAAGGACAACAATACGTATGCATTCTTTGAAAGGCTTGACGATTTGATCAAGACAGGACCGACGGCAACGAACGTCGGCGATTTGCAGGTTATTCTCGCAGGCTGATGACGCAGCTGCTCCAACTCATCCGCGACCGCGTTCATCACCCCGCTACCGCACGAGAGCTCTCACAGATTCTTCGGATCCCCCGCGAAGAACGTCCCGCCTTCAAGCGCCAGTTGAAAGCGCTCGTCACTGCCGGCGAACTCGTACAGGTTCGCGGTAACCGCTTCGGCGTGCGCGACAAGATGGATCTCGTGGTCGGCAAGTTGACCACCAATCCTGGTGGCTTTGGATTTGTCGTGCCCGAGCACTCGGCACCAGGCGAGCGCAAGGACATTTACATCGCCGGGGCGAATCTCCTCGAAGCCATGCACGGCGACCGCGTCGTCGCGCGCGTCGAGCGCGAAACACCGAAAGGTCTCGAAGGGCGCATTGTCCAGATCCTCGAGCGCGGCAACGAAACGATCGTTGGCCGGTTCGAGATGGACAGCTCCGGCCTGGGCTACGTCTCGCCATTCGATCGTCGCGTGCTGACGGATGTCCAGATTCCTACAGGCCAGTCCTCGTCAGCCGAGGCTGGCGAGATGGTGCTGGTGCACATCACCCGCTGGCCGACCGCCACGCGCGGGCCAGTTGGACGCATCGTCGAAGTGTTCGGGAAAATCGACGAGCCTGGCGTTGACACGCAGATCATCATTCGCAAGTTCAACATCCCGGATGCGCACTCGGCCGAGGCTGTCGAAGAAGCGCGGCGCATCGGGGTCTCGGTGAAAGAGCGGGACATCCGTGAACGGACCGACTTCCGGCCGGTGACCACCGTGACGATCGACGGCGAGCACGCCCGGGACTTCGACGATGCGATCACGATCGAGCGGCTGTCGAATGGCAACTTCTGGCTGGGCGTCCACATCGCTGACGTGTCGCATTACGTGAAGGATGGCAGCGTCCTGGACGAGGAGGCGTACGACCGGGGCACCTCCGTGTATTTCACCGAGCGTGCAGTGCACATGTTTCCTGCGGAGCTCGCTACCGGGCTGTGTAGCTTGAATCCGCATGTCGACCGCCTCGTCCAGTCGTGCCTCATGGAGGTCGACCGGCGCGGCGCCGTCGTGCGCTACGAGATTCATGACGGCGTGATTAACAGCGACGCGCGGATGACCTATACGGCGGTCAATGCCATCGTCGAAGAGCACGACGCGACCGTCATGGAGCAGTATCGGCCGCTGGTGCCGATGTTCGAGATGATGCGGGAGCTGTTCGACATCCTGAACCAGCGCCGGCGCCGTCGCGGCTCGATCGACTTCGACCTTCCGGAAACCGAGGTGATCCTCTCGCAGTTCGGCCAGATCGAGGCCATCGTGCCGAGCGAGCGGAACGTCGCGCATCGAATCATCGAGGAATTCATGCTGCTCGCGAACGAAACGGTCGCGGCGCATCTCGTTGAGAACGATGTTCCCTCACTGCATCGCGTGCACGAGCCGCCGGATATCAAGAAGGTCCTCGACTTCGAGGAGTTCATCAGCACGCTGGGCTACGGGCTGGCCGGCGGTCAGGCACCGCAGCCGAAGCATTTCCAGAAGCTGATCGACCGCATGCGCGGCACGCCGGAAGAGCGTCCGATCGCCGCCCTGATGCTGCGGACGATGCAGAAAGCGAGATATGACGCGGCGAGCCTTGGCCACTTCGGTCTGGCTGCCGAGCACTACACGCATTTCACGTCGCCGATCCGGCGCTATCCCGATCTCATCGTTCACCGCACGCTCCGGATGGCGCGGCACGACAAGCTGACGCCGGCGCGACGCGAGGAGCTCGAAGACGAGCTGCCGGAAACCGCCAAGCACGCCTCCGAGATGGAACGGCGCGCCGACGAAGCCGAGCGCGAGCTGCTGCAGTGGAAGAAGGTCCGCTTCATGGCGGACAAGGTTGGCGACGAGTACGAAGGCTACATCACCGGCGTTGCGCCATACGGCCTGTTCGTCGAGCTCATCGAGCACTACGTCGAAGGGATGGTGCACGTGTCGAGCATGGCCGACGACTACTACCGCTTTGTCGAGCAGCAGCACATCATGCAGGGCGAGAACACGAAGAAGGTGTATCGCCTGGGCGACAAGATCAACGTGCAGGTTGTCCGGGTGGATATGGAGCGACGGCAGGTGGATCTCGGGATCGTGGACATTCTCGAGGCGGTCCGGCGTGACGAACGGCCGCGCCGCGTCATTCGCAGCAAGACGAAACCGAAACGGGAGCAGAAGCGGGCGCAGCGGCCAGGACGACGAGAGCGGGTGGCGAAGCGGGGAAAAGGCGGAAGACGGGGCTCGTAGCGACGAGGGTCCTGGGGCACCCCTTCAAGGGTGCAGGGTCGTAGGGCACCCCTTTAGGGGTGCCTTGTCGGAGCTACGCTTTGTCGGAGCCCGGCCCGTTGCCTTCCTTCGTCGCGTCCTTGAAGTTCCGGATCCCCTTGCCGATCCCGCGGCCGATCTCGGGCAGCCGGTTGGCGCCGAAGATCACAATAATTATCACAAGGACGATCAGTAGCTCTGGGATGCCAAGCCTCGGCATAAGTCACTCTTTCTCTCTTGCGTGGGTTACCTGTTGTGCTGTGACGTGGCAGGGACACCGACCATTCCGGAGCCTGCTTGCCCAGCAATTGTACCATGCAGGTCGCGGAACGCCTTTTGAAACCGCCAGCCTCGATCTGATATGACACGCACGTTTCTGCCCATGCTCGTCGTGTTCGCGCTCGCCGTGGGAGCCCTGGCGGCGCAGGACCAGCTCCCGGCCTTCTCGTCCAGCGTCCAGCTGGTCGAGGTGTATGCCACGGTCAACGACGAGAAAGGCGAGTTGGTCACCGGCCTCAGGCAATCCGACTTCACCGTGCTCGAAGACGGTGTGCCCCAGGAAGTGACGACTTTCGCGGCGGGTGAATTCCCGCTGACGGTTGCCCTCGGCGTCGATCGCAGCTTCAGCATGGCGGGCGAGCCGTTAACGCTGGCGAAGCAGGCCTCGCAGGCGTTTCTCCGCGAGCTGAGGCCCGCGGACCGGTCGATGGTCGTCGCGATCGGAAACGAGGCGGAGGTCATCGCGCCGTTGTCTGCAGACCGTGCCGCGCAGTCACGAGCGATCACCTCGCTCGACGCGTGGAGCACCACCGCCTTGTACGATGCGATCGTTGCCACGCTCGATCGCCTCGAGCCCGAGCCGGGTCGCCAGGCGATCGTCGTCTTCTCGGACGGAGCCGATCGCTACAGCGAGCACAAGGCGGCGGATGTGCTGGATCGCGCCCGCCGCAGTAACGCGTTGATCTACCCGATTGCGATCGGCAAGGTGCGCCCGGCGTTGTTGTCGGAACTTGCCGTGCTGACCGGTGGACGATCCTTCCAGTTGCGCGACGCACGCGAGCTTGAACGGACGTTCGCCACGGTTGCGCGCGAGCTGCGATACCAGTACCTGATTGGCTACACGCCGTCCAGGGCGCTGCGGCGGGGCGAGCGCGAATGGAGATCGATCAAGGTGAGCGTGAAGGCGTCCCGCCCCGGAGTCCGAGTGCGGGCCCGGGACGGCTATATGACAGAGTAGAGTCTGTCCATGCACCCACTCATCCTCGCTCTCTTCGACGATCCCTCTTCAGCGGCTGCGGCGGCGCGCGGCCTGCGCGGCCTCGGTATTTCGCGCGAGCGCGTGTCTGTCGTCGCGCGGTCGCACGATGAAGAGGGCGCGCTCGCCGAAGCCGCCGGTGCATCGCCGGGCTCGGAGATCGAGGATTCGGCCGCCGCGTCGCGTCTCGGCGAGCTCAGTGGTCATCTGCTCGCGGCCATCGCGCTGGTGTTGCCTGGCGTCGGGCCAATCGTGGTTGACGGTCCACTCGCGGCCGAGTTGGGAGAAGCGGCTGGCCACGTGGCAGGCGGGATCGCCCGCGCGCTGCGCCAGGCGGGCCTCGATCGCGCCGAAGCGGAGCACTGGCAAAAACGCATAGAGCAAGGTGCGATTCTGGTTGGAGCACATGTTGATCGCACTGCTGTGTCGGCCGTACAGGGGGTGTTCAGCGACAACGGCGCCGCCTCCACTGCCGAGGCAACCTGGAACGACTGATTCCGGCCGGACGGGCTTCTCGGGGGTCTAAGAGGCATGACCCCATTTCTCTCGCTGCGGCCCGAGGGTGAAGGCGCAGATGTGCGCCTGCTGTTTCACCATCAGCGAACTAGCAGCGCGCGCGTGCTGTCGGGAACGGCCGTCCACGTGGCGGCCATAGCGACGATGCTTCTCGTTGCCCAACTCCTCCCCGAAAAGTTCTACGAGGTGGTGCTTCCTCAGCACCTTCCAGAGAAGCTGGTCTATCTGATCCAGCCCGGGCCCGGGGGCGGTGGAGGTGGCGGCAATAGGAATCCGCAGCCGCCGGCCCAGGCGAAATTGAAGGGAGCGCAAGAACTGACGGTTCCCGCCCTCACACCGGAGCCGCAGCCGGTCGAGCCTGAGAAAATCACTGAGGCAGTGCCCGAACAGCCTGCGATTCCCGCCCAGTCGATGGCTGCTGCGACCCAGATCGCATCGGGGAGCATTACCGGCACCTCAGACATCGACTCACGCGGGATCGGCGATGGCGCTGGAGCCGGTCGTAACAGGGGGCCAGGCGACGGTGATGGCGGTCCGGACGGGCTGGGCAAAGGACCTTATAGGGCGGGAAACGGCGTGTTGCCCCCGCGCGTGCTGCGGAAGGTAGATCCTCAGTACAGCGCCGACGCGATGCGCGCGAAGATCCAGGGGGCCGTCCTGTTGTCGGCGGTCGTACTTCCCGATGGATCGGTCACGGACATCAGGGTCATTCGATCGCTTGATCGCAGTTTCGGCCTTGATACGAAGGCCATTGAAGCGGCCCGGCAGTGGCGGTTCTTGCCGGGG
>Ga0207701_10005786_pt1 | contig 12382 bp, 9 predicted proteins | sample KBSSwiSSwithPhiX_FD_184294 | JGI IMG/M metagenome (GOLD analysis project Ga0207701, IMG submission 184294) | Switchgrass rhizosphere bulk soil microbial communities from Kellogg Biological Station, Michigan, USA, with PhiX - S5 (SPAdes) (version 2) | ecosystem: Environmental > Terrestrial > Soil...
CTGTGGGGTCAGACCGTGAAAAAACTGCGAATTCAAGATCTGACCCCATGACGCCAGCTACTCACGCGCTACGGCAGCCCCTGCCATACGGCCTCGAATTCGCGCGCGATGAACGAGTGCCCCAGGTTGGTCGGATGGATATCGAAATCGAACGCTGACGTGAAGCCCAGTCTGCATCCGTCGGCGCCATGTGTTGCGGGGTCCGGCTTCAGCCGGACCGTGCGTCAGAGTCCCCCGTCTACTGCTCCGTGGTGCCGATCGCGTCGCCCGACACCACCAGCTCCACGCGACGATTCAACTGCCGCCCCTCGGCCGTGTCGTTCGACGCCACCGGCCGGTTCTTGCCAAAGCCCGTTGCGCTCGCGGCCGCGGCCGGGACGCCCTGCTGAACCAGATACGCGAGCACGGCGTCGGCACGCTTCTGCGACAACACCTGATTGAGGGCGTCGGAGCCGACGCTGTCCGTGTGACCCTCGATCTCGAGCCTGAGCTCCGGATGCCCCGCCAGGATGCCGGACACACGCGCGAGCTTTTCACGGGCGCCGGGCTGGAGCGTCGCCTGGCCGGTCGCGAAGGTGACATCCGACAGGTTCACGACCAGCCCGCGCGCCGTGTCGCGCGTCTCGAGGATCACGTTCAACTGCTTCAGCAGCGAGGCACGCAGCTCCTCGCGCTCGCGCAGCGCCAGCTGCAGACGCTGATCGAGCTCGGCGGCGGCCGCCCGATTGCGTGCCGCTTCGGCTTCCGCGGCGCGCTGCTGCTCGAGCGCAGCGGCCTGGCGGACTTCGGCGTCTTTCTGCGCGCGAAGCGCGGCGGCGCGCAGTTCCTCGGCGGCGGCTCGCTCACGCTGCGCCTGCTGTGCCGCGACTTGGGCTTCCCTGTTCGCACGATCGGCTTCCTCGCGGCGACGATCCGCCGCCAGGCGCTCGGCCTCCGCGGTGACGCGCTGCGCTTCGGCGGCGGCGGCGCGCTGCGCTTCCTCACGCACGCGACGCTCGAGCTCGGCCTGCGCACGGGCGCGCTCCTCCGCGTCACGCGCGGACGCGGCAAGGCGGGCGTCCTCACGGCGCTTCACCTCCGCGGCCTTCTCCGCCATCTCGCGAGCGTCCTCGGCGGTCTGCACCGCCTCTCGCGCCGCGACCGACAGTCCACGCTTGTCGATCTTCTTCTGGCCGGCCAGTTCGTCAGCGCGGCGCATCTGCGCGGCGGCGTTGCCGAACACCGCGGCGGCATGCTCCTCGGCCCCGGCTGACTGCGCGATGCGCAGCGCGTTGCGCGCCTGGAAGAAGTCGAGCGGCAGGCCGGTGCGAAGCAACACGGCGTCGAAGGTGAACCCGGTCGGCTCGTACCCGCCGGCCGCCGCGAAGTCGAAGCTGGCATCGATCTTCTGCAGCGGCTCCGTCCCCGGCGCGAAGCCGTCGATCAGCACCACCATGCGGCTCGGTGCCTTCACCGCGTAATACGGCTCCGCGGTCACCGCCATCGCGAACGTCTGGTGCGGCGTCGTGATCGTGATCGAGCTGTGATTGCCGGTCGACTGCGAGGTCCAGGTGCTGCGGTCCTCGGGCAGCACCACCTCGCCGATATTGAACGCACGGCCATCGGGCGTGAGCGCCCACATCACATAGGTGAGGTACTCGTGCCCGAACGTCGTCGGGCTCTTGAGATTGGTGAACTGCGCGGAGATCCTCACCTCGGTGCGCTGCTTCTCCACCGTCGCAAGACCCGACGCCTCAGGCATGAGTGACGTGCCGCTGAACAGCAGTCTTGTCGCGCCCGGTCGCGTGCCGTACGACACGGCGGGAAGGTCGGCCTTGTCCAGGCCCGGACGCGCGGGACGCTGCGCGTAGGATGACATCGGCACGGCCGCCAGCACGATGGCCACGGCGATTACTCTGAACGTCTGCAGCACGGGACCTCCTCCGGATATGCCTGCGTACGGGCGTATCGGCGGAGCCGCGATGACTCGACATCCGGCAGAACGTGCAGTCACGTGCAGCGCGCGCGTGATTGCTCCGCTTCTCCCTTTTAGTTAGCGGTGGACAGGCCCAGCGCGACTCCGCTGGCGGCGCCAGATACCGATTTCATGGCGACGGCGATCGATCTGGCGATGAGGTGCTCAGACGTGAGCATTCGCCAAATCTATTGAACTTTGCTTCTGTATAACTTCAGACACCAACGCTTTCAGATGACCCGCGCGCATCGGTCGGCGTTCCTTCTATTCATGTTTTGGAATGTTGCCTGCGTAAGTTGCTCCGTGCGGGTGTTCGTCGGGACCGATCTCGTCAAAAGGCAAGGACGGTCTGCACCATCGGGACCCAGCCGTTCAAGCCTGCGGTATACGGCGTAAAGGCCCCGCTGTACGGAGCCTTGCTGACCCGGAACAGCTCTGTGTTGAACCAGAGCCGCTCGGTCGGCAGGAAATGCCACTTCACTCCGCCGCCATACTCATGGGAGTCGCCGAACTGCCCACGCACCCACGAGCCGCGGCCGTAGGCCATCACCTTTCTCGGATTGACAAAGTAGCCGGCGGTGACTTCGCCCCCGTGGTCGAAGGTGGATGCGATCGGAAGCAGGCCATCGGCTTCGAAATCACTCAGCCGACGCGTGAAGTATTGCCCGTTCACCGCAAGCCCGCTCCATTTGATGCCGCCGTCGACCGCCCACATCCTGTACGTGGCCTGATCGACCGTGACATCCGGCGCAAACGCTCCGGTCGAGAAGGTGAGCACGCCGTCGGAGTTGTACAGCGACGTATTCTCGGGACTCGACTGATCGAGATTCGAAAAACGATCCTCCCGGGATCTCGTGAACGAGGTACCGACTCTGACGCGAACCTTCCTGGAGGCAAAGTAGTCGTCGTACATGTTGCGGGCTTTGCCGGGCTCCCCGTAGGCGCCCAGCGGCTCCCACCAGACACTGCCGGACACCAGCAGGTGCGTATCGATCTTGTTGGCCGAGATGCTCAGGGTATTGAGCCCGTTGCCGACGAAGGCCAGATAGTTCAGTCCGTTCGCCGGTTCTCCGCTTGCCCAGGCTCCCTGGGTGAAGCCCGGTCGGAAGAAGTTGTCGGCCATGCTCCGATCGGTCGCCGTGAAGAACGGGAACGTGTTCACGAGCGATCGGCTGCCGGGGACGCCCGTGTACCCGGCGGTCACTGTAAGGGCCTTGTTGAACTGCCAGCCGATGTTGCTGGCGACGATGATCGACGCCGCCCCGGCGGAGGTCCAGACGGTGAAGCTGTATCGAGCCCGCGGATCGAAGATGTAGCCGCCGAGGATGAACATCGCGCGATTGACCGTGATGTCGTTCCGCGTATGCACCTCGCGGGTCCCGCCCAGGTGATCGGTGAACGACTCGTCGCTGTCCTGGGTGTTGAGATATCGAAGCTGGGTATTGATGTTGAACTTCAGCAGGAACGGCACGTCGGCGTCCGGGGGCGTCTCCCAGATGACGATGCCATCTTTATAGCGCTCGCTTTTCTGGGGTGCGGCCGCGGGCGTCGCCTGTGCGGCAGCGCTCGCTGCATCGGCTACCACCAGTGGCGTATTCGACGCGGCATTCGCAGCCGCTGTCTCGATTTCGCTCTGCAGGCTCCTCGGCGTCGTGTTGTCAGCCGCGCCGCCGCTCTCGGCACTGTCTGGTTGGGATGTCGACACGGCTGCCGTGCTGCCTGGCGAACCGGCCGCGGACTGTCCGGAGGCAGCGGTCGCGAGGAACGTCACCGACGTCAACGCCACGGCGACTGACGTCTGGAAGAATGCGCGCGGTATCGACACTGAGATCTCTCTCCACGCGAAGCCATGTTCGAAAGGATTGGAGCACTGGGCGTGCGACACTCATCGAGCAGCCGGTGGTGAAAGCCGCTTGCGGCCTGCACCATCGAACCGTCGGGACGTAACTGGGGCTCCTCGTCGAACTGATCGCCAGGCGAAGTTCGAGCGAGGAGCCCCGATAGGTCAGCAGAGCGTGACGGATTGAGCGAGGCCTGCTTCGCTGGTTTCCTTGTACTTGGCGTTCATGTCTTTCGCGGTTTCGGCGAGGGCCGTAACGGTCTCGTCGAAACCAATGCGGTGCCTCGACGCGATCTCGTTGCTGGCGATCGCATAGGCGGTCCAGGCCTTGACCGCGCCGAACGCGCACCGCTCGATGCACGGCACCTGTACGAAGCCGGCGACCGGGTCGCAGGTCATGCCCAGGTGATGCTCCAGCGCCGATTCGGCCGCATTCTCGACCACCAGCGATGATGCATCGTACGCGGTAGCGGTCAACGCGGCCGCCATCGCCGACGCCACGCCGATCTCTGCCTGGCAGCCGCCTTCGGCCGCAGACAGCGTCGCATGGTGCTTGCACAGATAGCCGACGGCCGCAGCGGCCAGCATGCCGTCACGGACCTTCTGCCGATCGACCTTCCGGACCTCGAGCAGCCCATAGACCAGCGACGGCATGACACCCGCGGAGCCACCGGTTGGAGCCGTGATGACGAGGTGTCCTCGCCCGTTCTCCTCGGATGCCGCCAACGCAAATGCCGACAGAGAGCCGATACCGCGGTCTGCCTGATACTTGTCGTCCATGGCGCGCTTGTACACGGACGCCGCCTTGCTGTGCAGCTTGATCGGGCCGGGCAGCACGTCATCCTCCGGCATCGCCAGCCCCGACTTCACCGTCGCGACCATGGCGTTGATGATCTTGTCGACGAAGGCGTACACCTCCTGCTCCGACCGGCCCGCGATCGACATCTCGTTGGCGAGCATGATTTTGGCGATCGTGGTCTTGTTGGTGTCGGCGTGGGCCCGCAGTTCCTTCATCAGACGGAACGGATACTTCGGCGTGTTCTTCTTCGGAGGCGTATAGCCTTTCCACTCGATGAATCCGCCGCCCACCGAGTAGTACTCCTGCTCCAGCAGCACGTCGTTGCCGGCGAGGAGCTTGACCGTCATCGTGTTCGGGTGCTTGAAGTCGCCTTTGGTGGCATCGTAGATGACGTCCTTGAGGCTGACGTCGATCGACTTGTCGCCAAGCTTCACCGGGAACACCTGGTCAGGCCTGTCTCGCAGGCCGTCCAGGAACTTCGGATCGACCGTCGCCGGTTCTTTTCCGACCAGCCCGGCGAGCGCGGCCCGTTCGGTGCCGTGTCCCTTGCCCGTCGCGCTGAGGCTCCCGAACAAGTTCACCTGAAGCTTCGTCGCCTTGGCCAGTTTGTCGGCAGGCAGTTTGGCGGCTTGCTGATAGAAATCGTAGGTGATGCGCATCGGACCGATCGTGTGCGAGCTGGAGGGTCCCGGGCCCACCTTGTAGAACTCGTCCACGGTCGTCAACACCGGTCCGCTCCCCTTCTTCACGACGTCCAGGTCGGCAGACAACGGGACCGAAGGCGCCCCCGCCGCCGAGGCCGTACGCGTCGTGGCGCCTTCGGCCGCTGGCGGAGGGGCGGTCTTTTCAGTCTCCGCCCGCGCGCAGCCGTTCATCACCGCCGCCGCGGAGATCACGGCGCCGCGCATGATGAACTTCCGGCGGTCGAGGCCGGCCGGAATTTCCGATGGCACCTGCGGTGCGGGATCGAGCGAATCGCGGTAATCGTCTCTCACGTCTTTGGTCTTGGACATGGCGCTTCCCTTCGCTCCACTCTGTTTCGTTTCGAAAAATCTGTGCGGACATTCCCCGAGTACTTCAACGACGACTGGGCTCGCGCCACATCTTCCGCGTTCCCCGGCTATCCCCACGGACAGGCCCTCACGCCGGCGAACTTGCCGAAAACGAGCAAGGTGTGGGCCAGAGAACGCGGACGGGACGATCGCAGGAAATCACAGGAAATTGTCCGGAATCGGTCCGCATGGACGGGAAGGCAGGCACGCCCGCGGGGATCGGGTCACCACATATCGTGAGCGTCTCTCCGGCGGGAGGTCATCACTCCGACCGACCGCCTTTCACGCGCGATCAGTGAAGCGATGAAACGAGAGACGACGTTCGTATCGCGGCAGGCGTAGCTGTTCGCGACGCGGCGTTCGCCCACGCTATGCTGTGGGTGCGCACCGTCCTGCGGCCGATCAGGATGCTACGGGCGGCGTCGTCGAGCGAGGCTGCGAGGTCCGATGGTCAGATGGTCCCTGACTGTTCGAGCCTCGCAGCGGACGACGCCTACTCGTAGCGCAAGGCTTCGATCGGATCGAGCGACGCCGCTTTGTGTGCGGGGTAGTAGCCGAAAAAGATTCCGGTCACAGCGGAGAAGCCGAACGCGATGCCGGCGGCCTGCGGAGACACGTAACTGGGCCACTCCATGAAATGCGCGATGCCCAGAGAGAGGCCGATGCCGAAGCCCACACCGATCAGGCCGCCCACCATGCACAGAATCACCGACTCGGCGAGGAACTGGAGCCGGATGTAGCTCCCGCGTGAGCCGATCGCCATGCGGATGCCGATCTCGCGCGTCCGTTCCGTCACCGACACCAGCATGATGTTCATGATGCCGATACCACCGACGAGCAGTGAGACGGCGGCGATGCTGCCGAGCAGCATCGTCATGATCTGCGTCGTCGCTTCCGCGGCTTCGGCGACTTCCGTGAGGTTGTTCACGCGGAAGTCGTCCGGTTGGCCGGGGCGAATCTGGTGGCGCTCCCGCAGGAGGTTCGTGATCTGATCTTTGGCGGCGCCCGTCGCCTCTGAACTGATCGCCGACACGCTGATCTGCTGGATGCGCGGAAGCGCCTGGCCCTGCATCTTCTTCTGGACCGTCGTGTACGGCATCATCGCCGTGTCGTCCTGATCCTGGCCGTTCGCCGATTGCCCCTTCGGCGCGAGCACGCCGATCACGCGGTAGGGCTTGTCTTTGATTCGAATCGTCTGGCCGACGGGATCGCCCCCGGGAAACAGGTTGTCCGCGATGGTCTTTCCCAGCACCACGACGCGGGCCGCGGTGCGGACGTCGTTTTCGGTGAAGAACTCGCCTTGTGCCATCTTCCAGCCGCGAATGTCGATGTAGCTCTCGTTGGACCCCTGGACGCGGCTTGACCAGTTCTGGTTGCCGAACACGAATTGCCCCTGCGCCTGCACGTTGGGTGCGGCCTTCGCGACGGCGGGAATCTCCTTCCGGATCGCTTCCACGTCGGCTTCGGTCAGCACCTGGGTCTGATCCGCCGCGGTGCGCGCCCCGCCACCCTGCCACTGGTTCTGGCCTTGAACCTGGAGCACGTTCTGCCCCATGCCGGCCACCTGATTCTGAACCAGCTTCTGCGCGCCTTGTCCGAGCGAGACCATCGCGATCACAGCCGACACGCCGATGACGATGCCGAGCATGGTCAGTGCGGTCTGCACTTTGTTCTTCCCGAGCGCATGAAGCGCCATCGATTGAATATCCCTGAGTCTCACGGGACCTCCATCTCTGCGTGCAGTTTCAGCTCGTCTTCCCGATGCTTGATCGGGCGGTCTTCCTGAATTTCGCCGTCACGGAAGCGGACCAGACGCTTGGCGTGCACCGCGATGTCCGGTTCGTGCGTGACGAGCACGATCGTCATGTGCTGTTCGTCGTTCAACTGCTGGAAGATCCGCATGATCTCGTCAGCCGTCTTCGAATCCAGCGCGCCGGTCGGTTCGTCGGCAAGAATGATCGCCGGGTGACTGGCGAGGGCGCGCGCCAGCGCCACGCGCTGCTGTTGCCCGCCTGACAGCTGGTTCGGCCAGCTCTGTTCCTTTGCCTCGAGCCCGACGCCGGCCAGTGCCTTGCGCGCACGATCCCGCCGCTCGGCCGGCGATACGCCGGCGTACACGAGCGGAAGCTCCACATTGGCCAGTGCCGAGGTACGAGCAATCAGGTTGAACGACTGAAAGACGAACCCGATCTTCGTATTGCGCGTGTCGGCTCTCTGATTCTTCGACATCGTCGAGACGTCGATGCCATCGAGGATATAGGTACCGCTCGTGGGTCGATCGAGACATCCGATGAGATTCATCATCGTGGACTTTCCCGATCCGGAGGGTCCCATGACCGCCACGAATTCACCTCGTCTGACTTCCAGCGACACGCCGCGCAGGGCATGAACCTCGATGTCTCCCGTACGGTAGATCTTGTGGACATCCTTCAGTGAGATGACGGCTGCGGGCGACGCGTCCGTCATCAGAAACCACCTCTCCCGCGGCCTCCGCCTCCAAAGTTTGGAAGGAGCGGGTTGTTGGCAGGACGTTGTGCCGCCGGCGCGGCGCTCGGAGTGAGATCGCCAATGATGATCTCCATGCCTTCCTTCAGGTCCGGGCCCGACACCTCGCTGCGTGTCCCGTCGTTGAGTCCGACTCGGACGCGCATCGGTTTGAATTCCAGCGTCGTCGGATCCTGCGTCCAGAGGACAGACCTCTGATTACGTCCGCCGCCTCCGCCACGACCGCCGCGACCACCGCCGCGACCACCGCCCCCGCCGGCCGGGAATCCCCCGCCGCCGCCCTGGCCACCCCCGCCAGCAGCACCTCCGGCCTGGAACCCGCCGCCAGCGCGCTGGCCACCACCACCAGCGCCAGCAGTTCCGTCCTGCCGGCCGCCTCCGCGGCGGCCGCTGCCACCTTGAGCGTTCTCATCGTCCGATCCCGAAGCCCGCGCTCCCGCCTGCCCTGGCGTCTCGCTCTCTGGCGGCGCGGACCCGCGTTCCGGACGCGACGGCTGGGGAAGGTCCTGAATCATCTTCGTGATTTGCTCGGGTGTCAGTCCGGGCGGATTGAAGCGTAGCGCGGCGTTGGGCACCGTCAACACGTTGGTGTGTTCATCGACAACCAGCGTGAGGTTCGTGGTCATGCCCGGCTTCAACTTGAGCTGAGCATTGTCGACGCCGATGATCACGCCATAGGTCACGACGTTCTGTACGGTCGACGGCTCGAGCCGGACTTCGTCGATGTGTCCAATGAAGACATCGTTCGGATACGCATCGACCGTGAAGCTGGCGCGCACCTCCGGCGTGATCTTTCCGATGTCGGCCTCGTCGATGTTGGCTTTCACCTGCATGCGGGTGAGGTCCTCCGCAATCAGGAACAGGACGGGCGCTGACAGACTGGCCGCGACGGTCTGTCCCAGATCGACGCTGCGCGAAATGACGACGCCATCGACGGGTGAGTAGATCTTCGTCAGGTCCAGGTTGATCTGGGCGCGATCGAGCTGCGCCTTCGCGCCGGCAATCTGCGATTTCACCTCCTCGATCGACGCCTGCTTCGACTTGATCTGGGCTTCGGCCTGCAGGACAGCGGCCTTGGCCTGTTCGACTTTCGCCGCGGAAGATTCGGCGTTCGTTTTTGCGACGTCGAGATCGGCTTGCGCGATCAGCCCCTTCGCCATCAGCTGTTTTGCCCGGTCGTAGAGGACCTTGTTGTTGTCATCGGCGACTTGAGCGACTTTGAGATTGGCCTGTACCTGCACCAGATTCGCCTGCTGGTTGATCAGGTCGGCCTGGGTGGACTGCATCCGCGCGTTGACCTGCGCGGCGCTCGCCTCCTCGCTCAGCAGCTGCGACTTCAGCGTGCGCGGATCGATCTCCGCCAGCAACTGGCCCTTCTTGACCTTGGAGTTGTAGTCGGCGTGCAGCGCGGACACCTGGCCCGAGATCTGGCTGCCGACCTGAACGGTGTGGACCGCTTCGAGCGTTCCGGTCGCAGTGACGCTGATGCGGACGTTCCCTCGATCGATTTTCCCCTTGATGACCTGCGACGTCGGCGCTTTCTCGCGACCCCATATCCAGTACGTCAGCCCGGCGCCGACTGCGAGAATGGCGAGTATCCCGACGATCGCTCTTTTCCTGAATCCCATCGAGTGAACCCCTCAGCAGCCCGTGATGCCGCGCGTTTCGCGTCCACCACAACCACGGTGGGGCCACGAGCGCCGCCTTTTGCCACGTCCCACACCCACCCACGTCCCGTTCCCGTACCCTCCGGCGATGTCCGTCGTGGCCCAGCCGTGCGGTCTCGGGCCAATCCTACACCGGTGGCCGATGCGCGACGAGGTCGAAACCGAGGCGCGGCAGGAAGTTTGGCGGGATCGCCCGACCCGCGGATACCCGCGGGGACGGAGCGACGAAACCCCCAGCCCCGGCAGTTTGACGAAAGTCTTCGTTGACATTGACGAATCTCTTCGTCAATCATCGCATGGCATGACACTCAAAGCCACCCGTCCCACCAACCTCGAGCTCACGATTCTTCGGGTGCTGTGGGAGCACGGGCCGCTGTCCGTGCGTGGCGCGCAGCAGATTCTCGACGCCGTGAAGCCGACGGGCTACACGACGGTGCTGAAGATGCTGCAGATCATGACCAGCAAAGGTCTCGTCGACCGCGACGAGTCGGTGCGTCCTCAGGTCTATCGCGCCAAAGCGTCCCAGCAGCAGACGCAGCGCCAACTGCTCCGCGACCTCCTGCAGCGCGCCTACGGCGGCTCGGTCAAGTCACTCGTCATGCACGCTCTCGGCACGTCGAAGACATCCTCCGAGACGGTGCGCGAAATCGAAAAGCTCCTGGAACGGCTCGAAGGAGGCTCGGAATGACCGCCTTTACCCAGGCCCTCAGTACGGCGCTCGTCGACTTCCTCTGGCAGGGCGCAACGGTCGGTGCACTCCTGTGGATGACGCTGGTTGCGCTGCGCCACCGATCAGCACAGGAACGCTATCTCGCCAGCTGTCTCGCACTCGGTGCGCTCTCGATGCTGCCGGTACTCACCGTCGTCACGCTGCTGAAGGCGTACGGCGGCGTGGCGACAGCGCAGGCGATGGTCCCGGCAGCCCTGCCAGCGGCATCCCCATCGATGCCGCAGACTCTGCTCCAGATCTGGATGGTTCCGGAATCACCGCGACAGCCGTGGCTGGACGTCGTGCAGCAGTGGGCGCTGCCGATCTGGACGGCCGGAGTGCTGCTCTTCTCCATCCGCCTCCTGGCCGGCTGGCTTTACGCGGTCAGACTCCGGCGACGCACGTCGCCAGCCGACGCTGCGACGATGACTACGACGGCGTCGATTGCGACGCGCATCGGCCTCGCCAGGCCGGTACGCGTCGCCATGGGAACGCTGGAGGAGGGCCCAAGCGTGATCGGCTGGCTGCGGCCGACGCTCCTGCTGCCGCCCGCAACGGCCATGGGACTGACGACGCGTCAGCTCGAGGCCGTCATCGCCCACGAGCTCGCGCACATCAAGCGGCACGACTACCTCGTGAACGTGCTGCAGGTCCTCGTCGAATCGCTGTTCTTCTACCATCCGGTCGTATGGTGGACGTCACGGTGTATCCGGCTCGAACGTGAAGTCTGCTGCGACGACGTCGCGGTGCGCTCGGTGGGCGATGCGTCGGAGTACGCCCGCGCACTCACGGCGCTGGCCAAACAGCAGCTGGCCGCGCGGCTCGCCATGGCCGCTGCAGGCGGTCCGTTGCTGTATCGCGTGCGGCGCCTCCTCGGCCGCACGCCGCCTGATGTCGGACCCGCAGTGCTTCCAGGTCTCGCCGCGATCGCTGCGGCGCTGGGTGCGGTGGCGCTGAACGTAGGACTGCACGCACAAGCGACCGCTGCTTCATCCGAGCTCCCCCGCTTCGACGTGACCTCGGTCAAGGAGCATCGGGAGAACGACCGCATCATCTTCAGTCAGGCACAACATGGCCGGGTCACCCTGGTCGGCCACTCGCTCCGGACGTTGATTCAGTCCGCCTATCAGGTGCAGGAATTCCAGATCATCGACGGCCCCGACTGGCTCGACAGCGTGCGTTTCAATATCACCGCGACCTACCCTGACGATCCCGAGAACGACCGGCGTTCACAGGGACTGTCGCGACGGGATTTGATGATGCGCGCGTTGCTCGCCGATCGGTTCGGGCTCGCCGTTCACAAGGACACGGGACAGCGGCCGGTGTTCGCGCTCGTGACGGCGCGACGCGACGGCAAGCTCGGCGCGCAGCTCCGCCCGTTCACCGGTGACTGTGCGACCGCCAAGGATGCCGAGGCGTGCGGGACCGCCGTCGGGCCCGGATACATCCGCGCCCGTGGTGTGACCATGGCGGAGCTTGCCACGGCGTTCTCACGACTGACCAATACCGGATCGTCCCTGAATCGTCTCGTCGTCGATCGGTCGGATCTGGAGGGTCGATACGACGTCGACCTGCGATTTACCCCAGACCACATGCCGAACCTGCCTCCCGAGGCTCTTCCCGCCTGGTTGCCGCCGTTGGATCCGAACGGTCCGTCGATTTTCACGGCGGTGCAGGAACAACTCGGACTCAAGCTCGATGCGCAGCGTGCGCCGGTCGACGTCCTGGTCATCGATCGCGTGCACCGACCGACGGAGGACTGACGTCATCGCGGTGGCGCCGGGCGTTTGGACCCCCGCCTTCAGCCGGACCGAGCTGAAGCTCGGTGCTACGACGGCGCGACAGCCCGACCGAGC
>Ga0207701_10005787_pt1 | contig 12379 bp, 12 predicted proteins | sample KBSSwiSSwithPhiX_FD_184294 | JGI IMG/M metagenome (GOLD analysis project Ga0207701, IMG submission 184294) | Switchgrass rhizosphere bulk soil microbial communities from Kellogg Biological Station, Michigan, USA, with PhiX - S5 (SPAdes) (version 2) | ecosystem: Environmental > Terrestrial >...
TGATATACAAAAGCTGATCAGGAAAACTATCCCGGTAGTAAAGGCACATTCATTTGATGCGCCTGGTATGCACGATGTAGTTCAAGCAACTAATTCCTTTTACGGAACCAGCAGCAGAAATTCAAGAACGAAAAAACATAGCAGGGCTTTTACACAAAGAGGCTGATCATTCCTAAACAGCTTCTTTTTCCTCAGTAACTGAGCTATTCCTGATGGTTAATTGATAACTCGAATTCACAGAAAATTCGAATTGCTTATTCTTTAGCATTGCTCCTGTCTGTTCATTTTCCTGCAGCACTAAGATCAGGTCTTTAGCCAGCTGTGTATTATTGGCGTCATAATTAGTGCGTCCATTATCAAGCTGAAGACTTGAAAAAGTAAGCTTGGTTTTTTTGCCCCCTGTTGCCCGCTGAAAATCGGTATAATTCATATCCAATACCTGCTCACCTTTTTCAGAACGCTTCATTAGCAAAATGATAACAGGTAGATATTTTTTCCAGGTTTGTAAGAACATAAATACTGCTTTACTTTTATTTAAAAATCGGTCAATAAAAATTATTGCTCTTCCGTAAGGCGTGTAAACGATAGCCCGTTAAAAATGCGGGCAAGATCCAAATTTTTTGTTTTACGCCATTCTTCAATTTTAGCGTGACTAACGATACGCCACAAATTTTTCATCTTTAATTCACCATAATCCGGGGTCCTGATAAAGACTCCTGTTACGGTGCTGCGCTCTTTAAAATGAATATTGATAGTTGAATCCTCTCTTCCCTTACCTTCTACAAATTTTTCGATCATTTCTGTAGTCATATTTAAACAATTTTGTTTTTTATAAACCAGGCTTTGTTATCCGGTTAATTTTATCATTAAATTTGAGATTTGAAACATAAATATTCATATAAAAGTTTATGTTTTTAAAAGCACTTGAGAAAAAGCAGGTGTAAAGAATAATACCGAAGGAATTTGATTGTTCACTACAAGAGCTGTAAAACTCAAATTAACGCCTCAAAGATAATCATTATCACCCATAACATTCATTTTATTTTATGCTGAATAGATGAATGAATAGACCAATTTAACCATCAGTTATTTAACACATATCGCGACTCATACCGCGTCTTCTTTCAAGACTATTATAGCATGGATAAATAACCTGTTGACATGTAATGCCTGCTTACTTTTCTGTGACTTTTTGAATGAAGGGCAAGGAAAGAAGTTGGCCGAAAAAAAATATCCATATTGAAGCATGAATCATTACTGCAAAAGAAAAATCAAGAGCAATAATTCTTGCAAGATTTTATGATTTTTTGCAAAACAGAAAAAATTGAAACTTATACAAGTATAAAAAATAGTCCATTGCTTGATCAATGAACTAACAATTGTAATAGTTGTTTTGGATAATTTTAAAAAAGTCGAGCCCTGTATTGCCAAAATCATTGTAACAACGCCATAAGTATCGCATCTCTCATTTCCGATGCTTTTGCTGAAAGTTTGCTGTCAATAAAGCAGCCGATATTGGTAGCCATGAAAACATAAACTTTATGAGAAGGGATATATAACAATCCGCAACCAGCGCCAATGCCACCACCACCGTGTCCGTAAGCAGGAAGACCGCCCAGATCAAAATAGATCATCCCCATACTATACCGCTTGTTCCCTTTTTCATCTTTTACAAATTCCATCATATCCTTCATTGATCCCTCATTCAATAATTTTCCTTCTATTAACCCTTTTAAATATTTTACAGCATCAGTAGTGGTACATACGATGCCGTCATCACCTTTTGAACAAGCAACAGTCATTTGCTGAAAGGGGGTTGCATTGATCGCAATACCATTATTAAAAACATCCCAATAAGATTGTGGAAGTAATAATCCTTTTAGATAATTAAGGTCTTTACCGTAGTAACTGTTGTTTAGTTCCAGTGGTATGAAAATATTCTTTTTGATATAAGCCGCATGATCTCCGGTTATTGCATCACCGATCAATGATAACAATAAATAATTTGTGTTTGTGTATTTATATTTCGAACCAGGAGAAAATTGAAAATCCATTCCATTAATTCCTTTTAAGCAATCCTCAGACGAAAAATTTTGCAATGGATGAAGAATAACTTTTGAAACAAATGCTGGAGCTTCATTATATTCGGGTACACCTGATGTATGATTGAGCAACATTCTTATAGTGACAGAGCCTGGGTTTTTAATATACCTACTATATTTAGACGGCAGGTACTTTGTCATTGGCGCATCGAGGTCTATTTTACCTTGTTCCTTCAACTGAAGTATTTCAACAGCCATATAACTTTTAGAAACACTTTGCAGGTATTGTAAATGGCAATTTGTCATTGGCAATTTTTTCTCCAGGTCAGCATAACCCTGTACCCCGGCCCACCAACCTTCCGCTTCCGAATAAATCGCTACTGAAGCCCCGGGCAGCATATTATGAGTAAAGTATTTTAAAATAGAATCAAGGGCCTTTGCTTTTGAATATGCACTATTAATGGTTACCCCGGTCTTGCAGTTTTCCGAGTTTTGGCCAAATGTCGAAAGCGCATAAATTGTGACCAGCCCTAAAATCAAACTCTTTTTCATTTTATTTTTTTTTACAAAACAACAACACAGATGCATGGCAAACCAAATAAAGATCCTGCTATTAAGATAGGATGTATCAAAATTCAGCTTGAATTGCTAGCAATATTTAGCTATTACTTACTGTATGGGTTGAAATGTAGCAAAAACAGGGATGAAATGTCATAAAAAGCGCTACTTCCTCAATCTATTTCAAACCAATTTTTAAAAGAAACGGCTTTTGTTCGGCTGACAGAAATTGATGAAGGGAAGTTTTCGGGGACGTTTACCAGCACATCTATTTTACCGTTGCCGGTTCTTTTGAAACCTGTCACTACTTTGCGGTTTAGTATATATTGGCGGTTTAGTCGGAAAAATAATTCTTCAGGCAGTAAGGTTTCAATTTTATCTAATGAACGGTCAGGGAAATATTTCTTATTCTCTTTGGTAAGCAAAATTGTGTACCCTTCTTCCGCATAAAAGCCAAATATATCGTTAAAAGGGAATAATAGATTTTGATTCCCATGTTTTACTGTAAATCCGCCAGTCCTTAATTTTTTTTCTTCTTGTCGTTGCCTTTCCGATTCCCTCCATTCACTATAATAATGCATTCCTATATAAACACCATTTATAACAAAAAACCAGATAACGATTATGAAAATATCAAAGAAATAAAAATTAGCAAGCGCCGGCCTGTCACGAATGATCCAACTTACCAATTCGGTTAAAAGAATTATGATCAGCATACCGGTAATGGTTGTTAGTAATAATTGAACAAGAATTCTTTTTAATGGCCGGTTACCGTACGGCATCTTTTTATCTAAATAAATAATGATGCTTCGCACTGCCCACCAGGCTAGCCATCCTTGAATTGTATCGATCGCATAAGTATATATAAGAAACCAGTTAAACTTAATATTAGACCATGTGAGATAATAATTGAATGCACTGATAAATGCTATTGCAACCAGGAAAAATTTTACATCATTATATTTTTGATGCCGGGTCATTCCTTAAAACACAAGATATTTATACCAATATATTCTTTTATAACTTTATTGAAATACATTTTATGAAATTTCTTTCCCTACAGCCTTTTGTTCCTTCGGGAAAAGATTTTGAAGGTTCCAAAGAGTTTTTTCAGCAATTAGGATTTACTATTAATTGGGATGCCGGCGACTATGTTGGTTTTGAAAAAGACGAATGCAAATTCATCTTACAAAAATTCGACAATAAAGATTTTGCAGAAAATTTTATGATCACTGTTGGAGTAACCAACGTGGATGAATTTAGAAAAGGAGTAATTGAAAAAGAACTACCAAAAAAATTCGGCATTCGAATTGGCGAAGCATCTGATCAGCCATATGGCCGGGAAGTAAATATTATTGACATTGCCGGAGTTTGCTGGCATTTTGTTGAACAGGCATAAACATTCAAATACAGTTATGAGTAAAGAAAACATAAAAGATCTTTCAAAATTTCTTAAATCGTTTGACAAAGAGATAAATGAAATAGTATTTTGGTTAAGAGATTTTATCTGGGATTTGTATCCCGATTCAAATGAATTGATCTATGACAATTACAATGCGCTGGCGGTAGGATGGTCACTCACTGATCGGGTTGGCCATACGTTTTGCTCAATTGCTATTGGCAGAACGAGTAAAAATATTCACTTTGGTTTTTATTGGGGCAATGAAATTTCAGATCCTGAAAAAAGATTGATCGGACAGGGAAATCAATACCGTTATGTGTTGGTAAAAAGCAAATCTGAATTTCCCAAAGCTTATATAAAAAAGCTCCTTAAAGATGCTTATGCCAATTCGATGGCTAAAGTGAAAGATAAAAAACAGATCATGCAAGGAAATACAATTACTAAATCAATATCTGCTAAAAAAAGAGAGATTAAAAAGAAATCCATTAAAAAGAAAAAATAGGCATTATAGCTTAATTGCGTCAACAGGCTTACCTAAGATCTTCATTGATATTTTATCAAGATCTTCCTTAGTCCCTCTTAAATGAATAGTGCGATGGATATGCCGAATAGAATTACCCGGAGCCAATGAAGCAGCGGGTGATGAGCTTTCAATTTCATAAAATTTCCCTATTTGCTCCCCATGAATTTCCCCATCATTGTAGGCATTTACTGCATCACCAGAAAAAGGGTCATCTTGCAGTTTCCATAATGAGTTTACATAATCAGTAGCTCCGGCAGGCAATGTAAATTGCGCAATGGTTAGAACTTTATTTACTGCATCATAACTTGCCACAAAGGGCAAAGCTCTTTTAGGTGACACTCCTATCTTGCTTCGCTGGATCGCATCCGCCTTAAATAATATTAATCCGCTATCAACTTTCAACCTGTCAGCAGGCACTTTTCCAAAATAATCATCGGTAACAATTTTACCGAGACTGGATGAATCACCTTGCTTATATGGAACTGCAACTGTAGTTTGCGGTGATGCATTCAACATGCTTAGTATCCAAATGGAAAGCATTCCTGTTTTTTTATCCCATGCAGTTGTCCCATTATTTGTAATACTATTATCTGATTCAAATGCAACAGCTTGCACATTTTCAGGAATGGCTATGCCCAATGTAGTATTAATCGACGCCTTATTTAATAAACGAATAATACGATCAACCATCAGATCAAATTTAATTCCTGAATAATTTACAAGATGCATTTCCTTTTTAAAGGCAGCATCATATTTTGTTGAAGAAACTAATTCAAATGGTTCTGTGTCGAACTCTTTTGGCACAAACCAATTATCAAACTTAAACTCCACTCCTTTTTTGAAATAAATGGAAAACTGCCCTCCCTCGGGCCCGAGCCAAAAGCGTTCTTCGCCGCCATATGCATTAATATGTTCGGTAGTTTTTCCAGATGCGATAAATTCGTGGTTGACCCAGCCAAAACTAATTCCTTTATTCCCTTCCGTTGTACTTGTCATTACTCGTCCCTGGTAGGCAGGCGCAATGACGATTTGTGCACCGGTGCTATCACCAAGTACAACAAGATCTTTATGATATTGCCTGAGAAAATTAAGATCATATCCAAATGTCCCATCCATAAATTTAGAAGCGGAATCTGCTTTGCTTTCCGTTTTTTTTTCATCGGAATTGCAGGCTGCTAATACAACCATAGAAAAGCTTATTAAATATCTTTTCATATCATGCCTAAATTACTGATAATATCGTTACCTCCATACTGGTGATATTGAGTTCCAAATTGAATAAATTTTTTCCGGACTAAGTATTGGGTAAATTTGTAACCCATTTTTGACTCCGTAGCTCAGTTGGTAGAGCTACTGACTCTTAATCAGTAGGTCCAGGGTTCGAGTCCCTGCGGGGTCACCTCTACAGGAGAAAATTTCAGTGAAAGACGAATTCATTTCGGTCCATATAAAATCTTTTTACTTAAAACTCATTAAGCACATTTTTATTTCTGATAGTTGAGATTGTGACGTGGACTGCAGCATCGCAACACATATGGTATTAAACCAACTGCCTTCCTCTCGCAAATTACATAAGCCAATAAGAATCGGCTTTGATTTTTGCTCGTTATATATCATGGCAACTTAAAAATAATGACATTAAAAGAGGCCGCCCTATTTGAACAGCCCCTAACAATTAAAACCAGAACAACAAGTGAAAAAAGAGTATTGATTATGTAAAACCCGCCCTATGCAATCATTCACTCACAGAATAGAATTCTGAGGGGTTAAACACAAGCATTTATTTTATTATCTAATTTTATCTGGTACTCCCGAAACAATATTTCCTGCAATTGCTTTTTTCCTCTTGCCAGGTTTGATTTCGATGCACCAATTGAGATGCCGAGCTTTCTTGATATTTCCTCATGGGTAAATCCCTCTATAATATAAAGATTGAAAGTGATTCTGTACCCGGGAGTCAATTGCTGAATTGCTCTTTTTATCTCATCATAAGAAATCCTGTCAAGAAAATCCTCACTTGCCGTGGACTGTTTTATTATATCACTATCAATACTACTTGTAAGACGTTGTTTATGGTTGTTTCGAAAATGATCTATAGCGGTATATATCATTATTTTTTTCAGCCAGCCTTTAAAAGAACTTGTCGTATCGTCGTACGCCGGCTTATAGAGATGTATTTTCTTAAAGATTTTAAGAAAGCCGTCGTTTATAATCTCAAGAGAGTCGTCATAATTATTAGAATACCGCTCACAAATAGACATTGCATAACCGTAAAATGAAACATAAATTTTTTTCTGGCTTACCCTGTCATTTGAAGCACAGGCAAGGATATGCAGGTTTAGCTCCGCTCCTGAAAGAAAATTGTTATTTTCATTTAGCCTATTATGATCTTCACTCTCCCCGGAAATGTTCCCTGAAAATGTTCCAGCAACAGCAGTATTCATTTTACCTTTGTTATTTATTTAAGTTTGAAAAAAACAAACAATTATCAAACAAATATCAAAGCCGTTTTTTCTCTATGATAATTCATGCCGAAATATCCGGTTATAAAATTATTAACAGAAAGAGTAAATGATAATTGAAAATGACTTAACTGCTATCCCCGGGTGTCTAAATGCTGAAACGGATACCCAAACGGTAATTTTCATTGGATGGATAATGGGACACCCAATAATTAAATCCATGCAGAGTTGTTATGACATCTGTATTGATCGCCTTCAATTTACTTCAATGCGGAAGCAATATCCATCATAAGCAACTTCCTTTTGCAAAATTTTATGGTTGTAAAACGGACGAATGGCGGGTTTCAATGAATGAAATTCATAGTACATTTATCCGATGGTCCCAAATTGGCCAAAGTGTATAAAACCTGCACGCTGCTTTCTCTTTGTTTATAATTTCGCATCATGACTGTCCGCGGCTATAGGCATTTCTTTTTTCTACTTGTATTCTTTGTGTTTATAGGTGGCAAACATTTTCTGTTCGCACAGGATGAAAATAATATTCGGTTATATACGGCCAACGATGGATTAAGTGACGACAATATTACCGGCCTCAGGCAGGATAGTTATGGATACATATGGGTAAGTACACTGAGAGGTCTCAATCGGTATGACGGTAAACATTTTCTGCAGTTCCATGTTGACAAAAGCAGCAATTCTATACAAGACGAAAGTATTTTTCAATTGGAACAACTGGATAAAGACCGGCTTGTAGCCTTCACAGGTATGGGTTTGCATATTATCAATACGCTTACCAACGAAAAGGAAAATATCATTATTCCTTCTTCTGATCCGAAATATCTGTACAAGTTTAATTTGGTACGTGCCGGGCTCTCCGATAAAGACGGAAATATATATTTACTCGCACGGTCGGGCTTTTATCATTTCGATGCCAGCCATAAATTAATCTTTCGGTTTGATTATTACACTAAAGATCAAATTGAGACAGAAGAGTTTCAGTTCGGTAGCCAGTTATACTGGTTATCTCCCAATGAGCTATTGCTTTATACTATTGATGGCGGTTATATATATAACACGACTACAAAACGTCTTTGTAAGATGAACGAGAATGATCTGGATTTCCCAGCACCACTTAATAAATATATTATGCGGCAAGCGGGACCCGGCAAGTTCATTTTTTTTAACCGCAGATTAGACAGCATTACTTACTTAGATGTCAGGATGAAAAAAAAGATTGTTACTGTAATCCCTCCTTTTATTTCTCCCGATGAATTCAACTGGCGTTCAAAACTGTTCCCCTTAAATGATACAGATTTTTATGTCAGCAGTCAATTGAAAGGCTTTTTTAAATTACATATAAATGGTGCGACCGGTAAAATATCTATAGATCCCAAAAGATATTTCCCTGATTATTCTTGTACCGATTTTATTATCGACAGCGAAAATCGTTTATGGATCGCTACCAATGAAGGTTTAATAAAAGAGATAACCAATAATTCCTCGGTAAGTCTAAAAAGTTTTCCTCAGGATATATTGAAACAAAGCCCCGGAATAAACATCCGCCAGTTGCTGTGTTATAAAAACAAATTATACGCTGTTTGTGCAGGTAATGGCGGCCTGCTGGTTTTTAACAAAAGAGATCTGAGTTTTCTCAAACGAATTAGTTTCAGGAAATACGGTTTGATTCCTGAAAATCTTTTTGAAATTGTGCAGGGTAATGGAGATACGCTTTTCATTGGAGGTGACGGGGCCTTACTATGGTTAAAAACTGAAACTGACGAAACCGGAGAAGTGAAGCTTGATGGATGGGACAAGGTACATAACTGGATTTCCTGCCTTTTTAAAGATCACGTTGGAAATATATGGGTAACTACAAATGATAACTCCAAAATTTACAAACTTACCCCTGATGGTTCTGTTTTTAAGCGACTGAATTACGATGCGGGCATCTTTAAGAAGTTACTCACGACGCACAAAATAGGTGAAGATCAGGCAGGCAATATTTGGATGAGCGGGCATGGTGTATCCCGCATCAATAAGACATCAGGCAAGGTGGATCTTTACCTGGATTCATTTCCTTATATACGTGTTCCCCGAAGGGAAATAACCGCCCTGTGTTTTGATAAGAACAACACATTATGGATTGCCATTTATAACAATGGACTTGCCGGATACAATATCAGCAATGGAACGTTTCATCATGTCACGACTGCCGAGGGATTACCTGACAACTTTATCAGGGCTTTATATCCCATGAACAATAAACTCTGGATTGCCACAGCTACCGGAATGGCATGCCTTGATATAAATACACAGAATCTTTCGAGGTTTGGAGCCAGCGATGGATTTTCATTAATGCCTGTTACGTGTACAAATCTATATTATGATTATTCGTCGCATTCACTTTATACTGGTTTTACCAATCATATCATCCGCTTTGACCCTGACAGTCTTTTGAATGGCGGGGTCGCTCCTGCCCTGTTTATTGAAAGTATCCGTTTTGCAAATGATACAGCATATTATTTTCCACACGAAACGATTAAGAAGCCGTATTATAAAAATGATATAACCGTTACTGTTAACGGTATCAATTATGATGACGCCAGCAACCAGCGAATCCACTACCGAATCGTAAGTTCAAAAGATACATCATGGCGGCTACTCGCAGGTGATCTGATAAATTTCAATAATCTTTCACCCGGAGACTATCGATTGCAGGTGCGGCTTTCTGCTATCAACAACCGTTGGCAACCGCAGATAAAGGAATTGAATTTTATTATCACTTCACCTTTCCAGGAAACACCTTGGTTTTTTGTGCTTGCCAGTTTGTTGTTGTTTGGAGTGGTCTATATAATTTATTTTATAAGAGTAAGAATTATAAGAAATACAGAAAGGGCCAAAGCACAGGTACAGGAACTAAAAGCGGAAGAGTACAAGGAAAGACTTGAGCTTGAAAAGATCAGCAATTATTTTTCTTCCTCTTTTTCTGACAAGAAAAATATAGACGAAGTACTTTGGGATGTTGCTGGCAACCTTGGCAAATGGATGAAATATGTGGATTGCATGATCTACCTCTGGAATGAAGATAAATCAAGAATGATACAAAAAGCGGGGCATGGTCCTAAAGGAACACCGGAAGCCATTGCCCGGAATGTGTTTGATGTAGAAACCGGTCAGGGTGTGGTAGGATACGTGATGCAAACAAAAGAACCTGTATTAATAAATGATACAAGACTTGACAAACGATACAGGCCGGATGAAATGTTCCGCCTTAGTGAAATTTGTGTACCCATCATCCATGACGGCGAATTAATTGGTGTGATTGACTCAGAACACCCTGATGCAAATTATTATAAGGAAAGAGAGTTGAAAATACTTTCTACTATTGCCGCTCTGGTAGGTAACAAGATAAAACAAGTGGAAACTGAACATTCACTTGCTGCAAAACGGTATGAACTTGCTTCCATCAACCAGCAATTAGCAGAGGCACAGATGAATGCTCTACAGGCGCAAATGAATCCACATTTTATTTTCAATGCATTGAACAGCATCAAAAGAATGATTCTTGATAATGAAACCATGAATGCCTCAAAATACCTGAGCAAGTTTGCCCTGATGATCCGCTTAACGCTGAATCATTCAAGAGTTACATTTGTTACCCTTCAGGAAACTATTGAATATCTACACGCCTATCTTGGCATGGAACAGCTTCGGTTTGGGAGTTCATTTTGCTATAAAATTGAAACAGTGGGTAATCTTGATGAAGAAGAGATCAATATCCCCACCCTTATGATACAACCCCTGGCAGAAAATGCGATCTGGCATGGCTTGATGCCGAAAGAAGGAGATAAAAAATTAACAGCACGCTTTCTTCAGACCGGCGACTTTGTTACCTGCATCATTGAAGACAATGGTATCGGCATTCAACAATCTGAAAAAATGAATCAATTTAATAAACAGCCACATGTGGGACTTGAAAACCTTCGTAACAGGATAAAAATCATGAATGAGAAATATGACATGAACTGCACCCTCGATATTACAGATCTCGGAGAAAACAATATTCATCGTACCGGCACCCTTGCAACTCTGCGGTTTAAAATATTAACTCTTTAAAAAAAATTTATGAGAGCAATAATTGTCGATGATGAGCCAGATGGTATCAGAACGTTAAACAAAATGCTTGCTGTAAACTGCAAAGAAGTGGAAGTAGTTGCAGTCTGCACCAATGCGAATGAAGCAAAACAAAAAATAAGGGAATTGACTCCTGAGCTGATCTTCCTGGATATACAGATGCCTGGTAAAAGTGGTTTCGAATTGCTGGCCGAGCTGGATACAGATCATATGGAAATAATCTTTGTTACAGCACATAATCAATATATGCTTCAGGCTTTACAGTTCAGCGCTACTGATTATTTGCTAAAACCGATAGATGAAGACCGGCTTACAGAAGCCATACAGCGGGTGGAAAAAAGACAACTTGAAAAGGGCAACTCCAAAAATGTCGAAGCGTTACTTTACAATCTGCAAAAAGCCGGCTCTCCCAAAGAAATGAAATTGTGTATTCCCACTTTTAAAGGATTTGCCATCCTGAAACTGGAAGACATTATTCTTTGCGAGGCAGAAAAGAACTACACTATCATTCATTTAAAGGACAAAAAGCCTATAATTGTTTCCCGCCCTTTGTTGGAGTATGAAAATATTTTGGAAGGCACAACTTTTTTACGGATCCACCGCACATTTCTTATCAATCTGCAACACGTAATGGAATATCATCGTGGTGAAGGAGGTGTGATCATAATGAGCAATGGTACCGAAGTGGAAATAAGTCGCAGGAAAAAAGATATGTTCCTGACAAAAATAAGAGAACTGTTCCGCCATTAACTTTTGCTTTATCCAAAACGTTGCATAGTCATTCTCATAGAAATAATTGTTCCCCTAATGACAGTGATTTGATTGAAAACTTGTCTCATTTAAAAAATCAGTTGATGCCAGATAAACCAACCTGCTGCCTTAACGACTAAGCATGGCTGCCGTTCGCTAATTCAAAATCTTCATTAATCAATCGCGAATTACAACTGGATGGTTTATCAATTTCCAGCAGTCAGGAGTAATCTATATTTAGGCTTCTAAAAGTGAAATACAATGACAATGAAATCATCTTTTATGAATATTGAATTTCAAGCAATAAATTGGGATTCAATTGACACGACAGAGCATAAAGGCGAAACGGGACATCCCTTCGGAAAGTTTTGCAATTCGAAGGTCTCCGAATACGGATAGTTGAATACTCAAAAGGATATTTAGCTGATCACTGGTGTAAGAAAGGGCGTTTTGTCCATTGTCTTGAAGGTGAGTTTATAAGCGAACTGGAAAATGGAGGATTCTATAG
>Ga0207701_10005789_pt1 | contig 12374 bp, 11 predicted proteins | sample KBSSwiSSwithPhiX_FD_184294 | JGI IMG/M metagenome (GOLD analysis project Ga0207701, IMG submission 184294) | Switchgrass rhizosphere bulk soil microbial communities from Kellogg Biological Station, Michigan, USA, with PhiX - S5 (SPAdes) (version 2) | ecosystem: Environmental > Terrestrial >...
CGCAGCGTCTTGCCGAGCCGGCCCTCATTGTGCGCAATCAGGTGCGAGGCGGCGGCGAGGATGTGGCCGGTGGAACGGTAGTTGCGCTCGAGCCGGATGACTTTGGCGCCGGGAAAATCGTGCTCGAAGCGCAGGATGTTGTCGACTTCCGCGCCGCGCCAGCCATAGATCGACTGATCGTCGTCGCCGACGCAGCAGATGTTTTTCGGGGCGGTCATGGCGGGAGGTTGAGGCGAGGGCGGTGTGATCTGCTCCCTCTCCCCGTTCTTTACGGGGTCGAGACGAGCAGAGTTCGCTCTTAGAGGGTCGGGGTGAGGGGCTCTCTCCGCGAGCGCGATCTGTGGAGCCTCCCCCTCACCCGGCGCGCTCTGCGCGCCGACCTCTCCCCGCAAGCGGGGCGAGGTGGAAGACGGCGCCTGCGACAACAGCCGCAGCCACAGATACTGCGCGACGTTGGTGTCCTGATATTCGTCGACCAGGATGAACTTGAACCGGCCCTGGTATTGCCGCAGCACGTCCGGGTGCTCGCGAAACAGGCGGATGTTTTCCAGCAGGAGATCGCCGAAATCGGCGGCGTTGAGGACCTTCAGCCGCTCCTGGTAGCTGGCGTAGAGTTTGCCGCCCTTGCCGTTGCCGAACACGGCGGCTTCGCCTGATGGCACCTGCGAAGGCGTCAGCCCGCGGTTCTTCCAGCCGTCGATCAGTCCGGCCAGCATCCGCGCCGGCCAGCGCTTGTCGTCGATATTCTCCGCCTGAAGCAGTTGTTTGAGCAGGCGGACCTGATCGTCGACATCGAGCACGGTGAAATTGGATTTCAGCTGCACCAGTTCGGCGTGGAAGCGCAGGATGCGGCCGCCGATCGAGTGGAAGGTGCCGAGCCACGGCATTCCCTCCACCGCCTGGCCCAGCATCTGGCCGAGCCGCAGCTTCATCTCGCGCGCCGCCTTGTTGGTGAAGGTCACCGAGAGGATTTCATGCGGCCGGGCCCGGCCCTGGCTCAATATGTGGGCGATGCGCGTGGTCAGCACGCGGGTCTTGCCGGTGCCGGCGCCGGCCAAAACCAGCACCGGGCCGTCCAGCGTCTCGACCGCCTCGCGCTGCTCGGGATTAAGCCCGGCAAGATATTGCGGGACCGCCGCCGCCCGCGCACGCGCGGCGATGCCGCCAGCTGCGGGCTGGTGCTCGGGAACGCCGTGATGCGGCAGTTTGCTTGGCTCGGTCATCTTCGAATCGTGTTGTCCCCACGATGGCACCGTGGGGCGCTGAAGGGGAGCCTTCATAGCAGGGATTATAGGCCATATAGGCCCTGTCCGGACGTTTTGACAGGTTTTATCCCACGGCCTCCGGGGAGCGTTTTTCGCACCCGACATACGATTTTGTTCCGCCGAATCGGCAAATTTTCCCGGTTTCGCACCCAGGAACCATCGCCTCCGCGCCGGATTGTTTCTGCAAGCCACGGCGCGATCGTTTCGCGCCGATCGAAACCAAACAGAGGTCGTGTCATGCTGGGTTGGGTCGTTACGTTTTTGATCGTCGCACTGATCGCAGGCATTCTGGGCTTCGGCGGCATTGCCGGCGTCTCCATCGAAATCGCCAAGGCGATCTTCTTCATCGCCATCATCCTGTTCCTGGTGTCGGCGGTGGTGGGCCTGGCGCGCGGGCGCACGCAGCTCTAGCGGCTCGCAGGGATCATTTCGAGGGCATCGCCACCTTTCGGCCGATGCCCTCGGGACGTGGCACGGCCGCATGAGAATCCACGACCGCCTGGATGCGGGCGCGGATATCAGGCGGAAACGGTGCGGTCTTGCGGGCGTTCATGTCGATATGAATCGTCATGTTCTCAGAGGTAGCGGAGATCCAGCCCTCGGTGGCATGACGCAGCTCCTCGAAGGTGTGAATGCGCTTTTCGTCGGCCGCGAGCAGATAGACCGTGACCTGCACGGGATCGCCGAGATGGATCTCGCGCAAATACCGCACATGGCATTCGGCGGTGAAGGTCGAGCCGTGGCGCTCCTTCATGTAGGTGGGCCCGATGCCGAGATGCAGCCACATCTGGTCGATCGCGCGGTCCATCATCACGTTGTAATAGGCCATGTTGAGATGGCCGTTGTAATCGATCCATTGCGGTTCGATCTGCATCACCGTGGACACGAATGGCGCCGGCGGCAGCGGCGTATCCGTGATGGTACTTCTGGCAGGCGCGGCGGTCGTCATCATCCATTCCCTTGATCGTTCGGCTCTCTTGACCCCTCATATATCCTTTGCCACGGTCGGCTCAAAGCCGGGAGGAATTCTGCGTGGGCACGATAATATCGGGCGATTTGAAGCGGCCGGAGCCGAAAGCGCTGGCGAGCGCCGTTGAGACGCTTGCGGCGCGGTTCGGCAACCGTCTGATCACCTCGCAAGCGGTGCGCGAACAGCATGCCCATACCACCACCTGGCTGCCGCCCCAGCCGCCCGATGCTGTCGTGATGGCGCACGAGACCGCCGATATCCAGGATGTGGTGCGGATCTGCGCCAAACACCGCGTTCCCGTGATCGCGTTCGGCACCGGCACCTCGCTTGAAGGCCAGGTCAACGCGCCCGCCGGTGGCATCTGCATCGATTTGCGCGACATGGACAAGGTGCTGGAAGTACACGCCGACGACCTCGACTGCGTGATCCAGCCCGGCGTCACCCGCAAGGCGCTGAACGAGCATCTGCGCGACCAGGGCGTGTTCTTTCCGATCGATCCCGGCGCCGATGCCTCCCTCGGCGGCATGGCCTCGACCCGCGCGTCGGGCACCAACGCGGTGCGCTACGGCACCATGCGCGACAACGTGCTGGCGCTCAAGGTCGTGCGCGGCGACGGCGCCATCATCACGACAGGCACGCGGGCGAAGAAATCTTCCGCCGGCTACGATCTGACGCATCTGTTCGTCGGCGCCGAGGGTACGCTCGGCATCATTTCCGAACTTACGATCAAGCTGCGCGGGATTCCCGAAACGATTGCGGCCGCCGCCTGCTCGTTTGCGACCGTGCGCGGCGCCTGCCAGGCGACGATTCTGGCGATCCAGACCGGGATTCCCGTCGCGCGCATCGAACTGCTCAACGCCGAGCAGGTGCGCGCCTGCAATGTCTATTCGAAACTGACGCTGCCGGAGACGCCGCTGCTGCTGCTGGAATTCCACGGCAGCGCCAATGAGGTTGCCGAGCAGTCGAAAAACTTCGCCGAGATCGCCGCCGAGTGCGGCGGCGGCGACTTCGCTTGGACCACCAGGCCGGAGGACCGCACCAGGCTCTGGCAGGCCCGGCATGACGCCTATTGGGCGGTGAAGGCGCTGCGGCCCGGTGCGGGCGTGGTGGCGACCGACGTCTGCGTGCCAATTTCGCGGCTGGCCGATTGCGTCACCGAGACCGAAGACGATCTGAAGCGGCTCGGTCTGCTGTCGCCGATCGTGGGCCATGTCGGCGACGGCAATTTCCACTGCTCGCTGGCGTGCGACGTCGACGACGCCGATGAGATGGCGCGCGGCGAGGATTTCATGCATCGGCTGGTCGAGCGTGCGCAGTCGATGGGTGGCACCTGCACCGGCGAGCACGGCATCGGGCAGGGCAAGCAGAAATACCTCAAGGCCGAGCTCGGCGACGAGGCGATCGAGGCCATGCGCGCGCTGAAGAAGGCGCTCGATCCGCAAGGTATCTTCAACCCCGGAAAGATCGTGCCGGCAGCCTGATCAGGGCGCGCGCTCGTTGGCCGTCACATCTTGAGAGCTGGACTGCCTCAGCAACGCTCACGCCGCCTCGGTTTCGACAAGGGCTACCTCAGCCGGTTCTCGTCCAAACAAGACCACTCGATCGCGGCCACTGCGTTTGGCCTGGTACAGAGCCGAATCGGCCGCCTTCAGGAGGGCCGCCGGCTCCGTCCCATGATCGGGAAAAACCGCGACTCCAAGTGAAACATTGATTTCGCCGAGACTGCGCTTTTTGTCCACCAACGTCAGCAGCTTGACGCCCTGGCGAATTTCCTCAGCACGGCGCGCGCCTTCTTGCTGGGTCGACGAAGGCAGGATCAGCGCAAATTCCTCCCCGCCGTAGCGGCAGGCAATATCGCCTCCGCGGGTCGAAGATCTGAGAAAACGCCCCAGCTCTTGCAAAACGGCATCCCCGGCCTCGTGTCCGAAACTGTCGTTGAATCTCTTGAAGTGATCGATATCGAGCATCAAGACGGCCACCTGCTCGCCGTTCCGTTTGGCGCGATGCAGCTCGTGAATTAGCGTTTCATCCATGTAGCGACGATTGTACAGGCCCGTGAGCGAATCGCGGACGGACATGTTACGCATGGCCTCGCGCAGCTTCAGGTTGGCGATCGCCAGTCCCACGTGTTCCGCTAGGCTCTTCGCCAGCCGAGCCTTCTCGATCAATTGATGTTCGGCCAGCTCCTTGACCGAGGGATCAACGAGAATATGGAGCACCCCCAAAGTCTCGCCTTGGGCAATCAGAGGCACGCACATCGACGCGCAACCGGTCTCGACCACATGTTTGCAACGAACCTCGTTGCAGCGAACGACATGGCTCTGTCCCCTGCGCAGGGCCCAGCATTCGCCCGGCAAAAACGTCGAATTGGAGGGCGGTGCTTCGCCCCATGTCACGCTGGCCTCCAGTATGTTGCGGGACGCGTTGGTCAGGTAGAGCGCACCACTATCACCCTGGAATAACTCGTCCGCCATACGGGAAATGATGGAGCACGCTTCAGCCTCCGATTGACAAGCCTGCAACAACTCGTTGGAACGATCGAAAAGAATAATTTCCTTGTTGTGCCTGGACAGTTCCGCCGACTGCTCGGTGAGCCTGGCATTGGTGGAATTCAACTGCTCGGTTCGCTCGGCTACCGCATGCTCCAGGCCAACCTTCATGCGCTCCAGTTCCCGGGTCCGGGCGGCAACCGTCGCCTCGAGCTGAATGCCGTACGATACCTGCTTGCCGTGCGCTTCCTCGATTTCCCGGGACATGACGTTAATCGCGCTCGCCAGCCGTCCGAATTCGTCGGCCGATCTGATTTGCACGGTGTGGGAATAATTGCCCTTGGCGATTTGCTCGGATCCGGCCTCCAACAGACGAAAAGGACGGAGCAAGACGGTGGCGGCGAAGTACACAATGGGAATACCGACGACGAGCAGGATAGCCACGGTCGTCCATAGTCGCGTCGTCGTCGCGCGTAACGCCGCACCATTCTCCCGGCTTGCGAACGAGCCCTGCTCTACCTGCAACAGGAACAGTACATCGGTGGCGCTGGAAAGCCGGTCGAACAGAACACCGAGCCCGCCGTAACGAGAGTTCGCTTCATCGAGCTTGCCGGATCTTGCCAGATCGGTAATTTCGTCCGCGCCGGCCAGGGCCAGCGGAAAGTCGCGCCTGATTTCCGCCACGGCAGCACTCTCTTGTGCCAGTTGGGACTGCAGTGCGCCATATTTGGCGAGAAGGCCTTGCATCGCCGGCTGACTGGCGAGACTGAACTCGTTCTCGAATTTATTCAATCCAGCCTGAAACGCGGTCCGGCTCTTCAGTCCTTCACTGGCCGCAGCCTCCTTTTTGATGCCGACCAGAGTCTCCAGGGTAATACGGTTCATTCTATTCAGCGCATTTTCCATTTTCTGCGCCTCGTGCATTGGTACCAACGCATCGGCATGAAGCGACTCCAGCCGCTCTCCCAACCCATCGATATTGCCTTGAAGCACGAGCGCCAGCGTCCCCATCGCCGTAATGCCGACAAGGGCTACCAGCATTGTAAACTTGTGCCGCACCAACATGTTCGTTTCCGCCGGAAGCTCATGCACCAAGGGCACCTCGCTCATCGAGCTGCCACAGGGAGCCGTCAAGGCAAACACCATGACAAACGTCCGGCGGCCCGTGTTGATCTGGGTCAAAATCAACCAGATGACATTGACCTTCTGGCAACGGGCGCCGGCACGAGGCACTTCGAGGACTCCCACCGCTTCGAATTGCGAGATGACGAATTCTCGGGCTGGCCCGCAAAAATCCGCCGACAGTTCATCCTTGGGGTGGAACTTTCGCCTCCTGTCTGCGTCTTTGTAACGGCGCAATAGCAGCTGGCGCAGGGAGACTGCCATGTTCAAACCGGCCATCGGAATTGCGGTCATCGCTTTGGCGACAATGCTGTCGGGCGTGGCGATCGGCAAAGGCGGCGGTGGCGGCCATGGTGGCGGAGGCCATGGCGGTGGTGGCCACGGCGGCGGCCATGGCGGTGGTCGCGCCCATTTCGGCGGCGGCGGCCACGGGCACTTTGGCGGCGGGCACCACGGCGGCGGGGGCCATGCAATATCCCGTTCATTTTCGCGAAGCGGTGTTCACGGCAATCGTGCTTTTGCCGGACGCAGCGGGCGAAATTTCGGCCAGGTCCGGAACGCCGCGGTAGGGCCGAGAAATTTCCACAACGCGATGAATTCGCTGTCGCACGGCGGTGCGCGAAGCGGCCGGCTGCTCAGCAATCCCGCCGCGCGCGCCCATCTCGCGGCCGGCCTTGCGGTGGCAGGCTGGCATTATGGCAGTGGCGGAAGCGGGTGGTGGCAGCACGGCAACGGCGGATATGGCTGGGTTGGTCCGCTGTTCTGGCCGTTCGCCTATCACGACATCTATGATTATGCGATCTGGGGAGATGGCATCGGCTTCTGGGACTACGGCTACCCCGACATTTACGCCGGAATATTCGCGCCTTACGGCTATGACGAACTGTCGGGCTACTTGGCGCCGCGCCCGTCCGGCCGGAGGCAGGCGAGGGTCGCGCCGCTGGCGCAGATGTGCGGCGACGACAGCCGCAATATCGCCGGCCTTCCGATCGATCAAATCCAGAGCGCCGTACAGCCGACCGAAGCGCAATTCGCCGCGCTCGACGACCTCGGCAACGCATCGATCGCCGCCGCCCAGACCATTCGTGCCGCCTGCCCGGCGCAGGTCGTATTGACGGCGCCGGGCCGGCTTGCGGCCATGCAGCAGCGCATCGAGGCGATGATATCCGCGGTCGCCACCGTGCAGCCGCCGCTGGAAAAATTCTATGGGCTGTTGAATGACGAGCAGAAAGCCCGGTTCAACGCGCTCGCCGAGGATCAGCGCAAGGCGAGCAATGCCAGGGCGCCGGTTGCTCCCGGTTGCGGCACTGCGCAGCAGCCCACCGCCCTGGAATGGCCGGCCGGCGAGATCGATGCGCGGTTGCACCCGAACGACAGCCAGCGCGCCAGCCTCGCCGCACTGCAAGACGCGAGCACCAAGGCTGCCGAGACGCTGAGAACGGCCTGCCAGCCTGAGCAAGCCCTGACACCCCCCGCACGGTTCACCGCCATGGCCAGGCGTCTGGATACGATGTTACAGGCGGTCAAGCTGGTACGTGCCAAACTCGAGGATTTTTACGCCACGCTGAGCGATGAGCAGAAGGCGCAGTTCGAGGCGATCGGACCAAGGCGATCGGCATAGCCGGACCCGTACGCAGCCCGCAGCCTCGCGCTCGCGAATGACCCGGTTCGCCTGAGGATTTTCAGGCTGCTGTTGCCGGAATATCACCATCGACGGATTTCCCCGGACGAAGATGCTCGTCGCCGGGTGGCATGGTTTGAATTGTGGAACGTGCCGGCTGCGGATTCCATGCGTTCCCTCATTTGAAGACGTTGCAATGCGATGGTTCAACAGGAACAAACAGGCTGAAGTCTGGGACGATGCCATCGAATGGCCGATCGGCGATATCGAGGCCGCGCACAGGATACGGGAGATCTGCCGCGCCGCCGCGCCCATCGCCGAAAAGATCGCCGGTTCGGCTGATCGTTCGCACAGGAAATTAGGGCCCGAGGTCGAGCGCTATGAGCGCGCCGCGAAAGTCGCGATGGAGATCGCCATCAGGATTTCCGACGATCTGCTGCGGGATGTCGCCGTGCGCCAGATCGTCGAGCTGTGCCTGAAGGCGAACGACACCAGGACGGCACGACCGCTGTTTCGCGCCATCCAGTCCAAAACGATCGGCGAAGAACTGCTTAAGGAGCATCCGGGCCTTCGGCAGTGAAGCGCTGCCGGCCCCAAAACCGTTGTGAGATCACCGGTTCTGGGTTACATCTCGGAAAACAAGAAACCTTGTGAGGAAACGTTCCGATGATCGGCGCCGCAGTGCTGGCGGACGATCGCGCCGATCGCCGCCAAAGAATCTGGGCAATCTTCGGAAGTTCGTCGGGCAACCTCGTCGAATGGTTCGACTTCTATGCCTACGCCTTTACGGCGCTGTATTTTGCGCCGGCGTTTTTTCCCAAGGGCAATCAAACCACTCAGCTTTTGCAAACCGCGGCGGTGTTCGCGATCGGCTTCCTGATGCGGCCGATCGGGGGGTATATCTTCGGCTTCATCGCCGATAAATACGGCCGCAAGAACTCGATGATGATCTCGGTGCTGATGATGTGCGCAGGCTCCCTCGCCATCGCCATGCTGCCGACCTACGCGACCATCGGCGCGGCGGCGCCGGTGCTTCTGCTGCTGGCGCGCATGGTGCAGGGGCTGTCGGTCGGCGGCGAGTACGGCACCAGCGCCACTTACATGAGCGAGGTGGCGCTGCCGGGCAAGCGCGGGTTCTACGCCTCCTTTCAATACGTGACGCTGATCGGCGGGCAGTTGCTTGCCTCGCTGGTGGTCCTGATCGTTCAGCTGGCGCTGTCCGACACCGAACTGAGAGCCTGGGGATGGCGCATCCCATTCTTCATCGGCGCGGTCTTCGCGGTGGTCGCATTGTTCCTGCGGGCATCGCTCACCGAGACGTCATCGGCTGAGACCCGCGCGCGCAAGGAAGCCGGCTCCTTGCGCGAAATCTTCACGCACCACACGAGGGCTTTCCTGATTGTGCTCGGCTACACCGCGGGCGGGTCGCTGATTTTCTATACGTTCACCACCTACATGCAGAAGTATCTGATCAACACCGCGCACATGAATGACCGCACCGCGAACGTCGTGATGACCGCGGTACTGTTCACCTACATGATCCTGCAGCCGCCGTTCGGCGCGTTTTCAGACCGCTTCGGCCGCAAGACGTCAATGCTGTTGTTTGGCGGCCTCGGCACCGTCTGCACGGTGCCGCTGATGTACGCCATCGGCGATGTCAAGAGCCCCTATGCGGCGTACGGGTTGATCGTCACGGCGCTCGCCATCGTGTCGTTCTACACGTCGATCAGTGGCCTGGTAAAAGCGGAGATGTTCCCGCCGGAAGTGCGCGCGATGAGTGTTGGCCTGGCTTACGCCATCGCCAACGCGATCTTCGGCGGCTCTGCCGAATACGTCGCGCTCTGGTTCAAGGACAGCGGGGTGGAAACCAACTTCTATTGGTACGTCACCTTCATGTGCGCCATTGCCTTCGTCGCCTCCGTCGTGATGCCGAACCCCAGGATCAAGGGCTATCTGCAGGGCAGCGGGACCGAAATCTAGTCGGAGCGGGCTTTTTTGTTGCCCCGGATACACGCGGACCGGTCCAGAACACGAGGCCCGGTCCATGTCCGCTGTGCAGCGCATGGCGGACTCAAGTCGGACATTCCGGCATGTCCGAAAAGTGCCGATGCCGACATTCGGGAATTCGGCCGGGCCTTGCCGGCGCGCTGACGCTTGGTGATCGAGAGTTCTTGTTCGCTCGGTTCTGCCGAACTGCCGCAAGTTCTTATCAGCACTCCAAACGAGCAACTTGATTTCAATTTGTGCATCGAACGCTATTTGTTTATGCAGCGCGCAGTTTATCGGAATTGTCTTCCTGAGCGAATGACCTAACATCGACTCGGTGAATAACACCGACCTGGGGATTTGTTATGAGATACTTTGGAAAGGTTGCTACCGTAGCAGCGCTGGTTTTCGTCGTCGCCACACCGGCGCTGGCTGGGATGGCTACGATCAGCCCATCTGCGCGCAAAGAAATGCTTGTGAAGCAGAAGGCCTGCAAGAAGGAGGCGTCAGAGCAGCAATTCGGAGTTCATTTGATGAAGAAGCGTGCCTTCATCAAGGCGTGCATGTCGCGCGCCTGATTCTACAACCATACCGGGTTTGCTTGCGTCAAGACCCCGCTTCGGCGGGGTTTATGTTTCAAGCGGGATGTCCGAATTGGGTCTTGGCAAGAAAATTCTCCTGATGTTTCGATTTTTTTGATTTTTTACACAGCCAGGGTCCAGAAACAGACAGCATCGGTCTTGGTCGGATCAATCGAAGCGTACGTCGAAAATCATTCAGGCATCCCGGCGCGGCGCAATGGCGCAACCAGCGCATCGAGATCCTTTTGGTGGCGGTAGGGATATCCCTGTGCCCAACGGCTTCCGGTCAGGTTTGGGTGGTCGGCCAGCATTCTTCTGACGGTGGCCCGCGCTTCCCCCTCTTGGCCGAGGTTCCAGAGCGCTGCCCCGAGAACGGTTCGCGCGGTCAGCCAGCGCGGCTTCTCGGCCAGGACCCGCGAGGCGATATCTCGAGCGGCAGCAAGCTCGCCTAAATGAAACCTCGCCCGTGCTTCGTCCACCATCGACTCGTTGCGGCTGAGTGGGCTGAGCCGCTGTGCCTGCTCCTCATACTGTGCGGCCTTGCGGAAATCCCCGGAATAGCCGTGATACATGCCCGCCATGTGATAATGGCCGGCGCCGTTCGGGCAGAGCGAAAGCGCCTTCTCGGCGGCGGCCACGGCATCGTCGTGTCGACGCTGAAACAGGCGCACATAAGCTACGGTCCCGTGTCCTTGGTCGCTGTCGGGGTCGACCGCAAAGGCCCGCGTCGCACATTCGAGTGCCGCCTCATAGGTGTTCGCCTCGTCCTTTACCCAACCGAAGCGAGCCTGGTCTACGAGCGTGAACCCCAACATGCACAGGGCCGGGGTAAAATCAGGGTTGATCGTCAGCGCGCGTTCGAACTCGGAGCGCGCTTGCGCATGGGTGTGCCTGGAAAAGTTGACGTAGAGGGCTCGGCCTTTGTGGAAATGCTCGTAGCCCAATGGGCTGCCAAGGCGTTTGCGCCACACCCGGACTTCTTCGCCAAACATCAACCGAACCTCGAGCGCCGCCACAATGTCCTGCGTTATCCGGTCCTGCAGGTCGAACACTTCATCGAGGTCACCCTCGAAACGGTCTGCCCACACATGGGCGCCGTTCAAGCTGTCGATCAACTGTGCCGCCAGTCTCACCCGTTTGTCGGCCTTGCGGACGCTTCCTTCCAGCACATAACGCGCGCCGAGCATTCGGCCGATCTCGCGGATGTCCCGCGCCTGTCCCTTGAACGCAAAACTCGAATTGCGGGCTATGACCATCAAATCCTGGATCTTCGACAACGTGGCCAGCACGTCTTCAGCGATGCCGTCCGCGAAATACTCCTGCTCCGGATCGGAACTCAGGTTGGCGAAGGGAAGTACGGCGATCGAGGGCTTGTCAGGCAGCGCGAGCGTTGGCTCGGGTAGTTCAATCGGTCGGTGGACGGCAGCCACGCCTGAAGGCTGTCCCGCTTCTTGCACCTGGCCTACGAAGCGGAAGCCCTTTCGCGGCAACGTCTTGATGAGGCGCTGCTCGTCGCCCGTATCACCGATGGCGCTTCGCGCGGCATTCAGGCGGGTCGTGAGTGCCGTTTCGGAGACGATGCGCCCCTTCCAGATAGCCTCGATCAGGCCGTCCTTGCTGACGACACGCTCCCGGTTGCGGATCAGATAGTTCAGCAAGTCGAAGACCTGCGGCGGGATGGCGACCAGTTCAGCGCCGCGACGAAGCTCACGGCGGTCGGTGTCAAGAGCGTAATTCTCGAAGAGGTAGCGCAAGCTGCCGTTTCTCCAAGCAGAACATCGGGGCTCCAACGCGTCGGTATGGCAAAGATTAAGCTGCCGGTGACGAAAATGTAAGGAGCAAGTAAAGCGCGCGATCTCCTGCCTCGGCATCCTGTGGGCCGAAACAACGCCCAAGGAGAGACCGCCATGAGCGCGATATCAGTATTGGGACAGCCCTCCGGGTCGACCCGGCAAATCCCCGGCTTCATCAGGCGATGCTGGAATGCGCTTCAGGAACGACGCAAATGCGCGAAGGTGCGGGCCGCCCTGTACGGCCTGAACGACCGCGACCTGCACGATATCGGCATTGCCCATGGCGATATCGAGTACGTGGCCTCGAACCCGGACGTCGACCCGCGAGGCGTCTGACGCGGCGCGATGTCGCACCTCTCGCCGGCGTGCAGAACCGGGCTGGTGACTTAGGTGTCCAATGCGAGCAATCTGCCCGACAACTGCGCCTGCGCGGCAAGCGGAGAGCGCGGAGGGCGCTTCCGTCGATCAATCAATTTTTGCGGCAAACTCGGGAGTCTGCCCCTTTCCGCGGCACGTCCGGTATCGCCTCCAGAACAGACCTCGCGAG
>Ga0207701_10005790_pt1 | contig 12374 bp, 8 predicted proteins | sample KBSSwiSSwithPhiX_FD_184294 | JGI IMG/M metagenome (GOLD analysis project Ga0207701, IMG submission 184294) | Switchgrass rhizosphere bulk soil microbial communities from Kellogg Biological Station, Michigan, USA, with PhiX - S5 (SPAdes) (version 2) | ecosystem: Environmental > Terrestrial > Soil...
CTCCCCTGAACTCTTGGTGCGAGGAATTCTTTGGCTCTGGGTGGCCATCGCCTACGGCGCAGGACTAACCGTGGTGCTGAACACTCTGTTTCTGCCGGAGGCACCGGGGCCGCGTGCGCAGCTGCCGAAACCGAGAAGCTTTTTTGTCTCTGATGCGTTCACCAATCCGGCACACGTGCACTTTGCGCTCAAAGTCACCTTCGCAGCGATGTTTTGCTACATCGTTTATATGGCGATTGACTGGTCGGGAATCCACACCGCATTGATCACCTGCACTTTCATTGCCCTGGAAACCACCGGTGCAACGCTGCACAAGGGTATTCTCAGGATCGGCGGTTGCGTGATCGGAGGAGCACTCGCGCTGTTCACCATCGTCTTCCTTATGCCGCATATGGTGACGATTGCTTCGCTGGTTGTGGTCGTTGCCTGTGCCTCAGCCATCGCCGGCTGGGTCGCCACCGGAAGCGAAATGATTTCTTATGCGGGCCTACAGATAGCATTCGCTTTTTTCTACAGTGTCTTCCAGGGTTATGCGCCCGACACTGATCTCGATAACGTCCGCAATCGCGTTGTCGGAATCCTTTTCGGTCTCATCGTTACAGGCTTGGTCTTCGCTTACATTTGGCCTGAGCGCACCATCGACCGATTGCGAGACGCGTTGCGAGCGGCGCTGCGACAACTTGCGCGGCTGCTCGAGATTCGCAGCCCCGAGACTTCGATTAAAACCGGGAAAGCGGAAGCGCACTTTTTGATAACGGAAACTTCAAGGAGTTTTGATCAAGCGCGCCGCTATGTTGAGCTAACCCAGTTCGAATTCGAAGAGTCGCCAAACCGCGATCGAACTTCATTGGGTAATTTGGAAAGAACGCTTTCACGCGCGGAGGAGATCTTTGCTTCGGCGAAGTCGGTTGTGCAGGGCGACGCACAGCAAAATCAGAGTCGCACCGCTCTGCGATCCGAAGTCGCGGCCGAACTTCGAAGATTAGACTAACTGCCTAACGACTTGGAGTGACACATCACCGAAACACTTATCATTCGATTGGTAACCCCGAACGGCCGAACAAAGCGATGGTTCCGATGATGCCGCAATCCAAAGGCTGTTCGCGAATTTTAGGGACAGGATGATGACACTCGCGCTGCGCGCTGCATTACTAGCCGGTAGTCTGCTATTCCTGTGCTTTGCTTCTGGCGCACAAACGCAGGACGCACCGCCTTCGCCGACGCCTTCGCCTTCCGCTACACCGACGGCAGCACCCACTGCTGTTCCGTTACCTGACATTGTCTCGGCTTCCGATTCCGCTTCGGAGAGACTCAATGAAATTCAATCGGAGCTTTCTTCCAACAAGACACTCGACAACGTCACGCGCGAACTTGCGGCCACGACAAACGAAATCGATGCGCGCGAGCCTGAAACGCAGCGCATTCTTCGGCCAGGCGTCCCGCTGGAAACGTTAAGCGATTTCGGGACGGGCTGGCAAAAGATAGCCGATCAACTTACCGCGTCCGGTCGGCAGCTAACCGACCGCGCGACCGCCCTCGACGGCGAGCTCACTAAAATGTCGGCGAGCCACACAATGTGGACGGCGACTGTCGACCTTGCGCGCAAATCCAACGCACCACCTGAAGTGACGCAGCGGATCGATCAGGTGTTGCAGACGATCAGCGCGACCGAAGAGATGCTACAGAACCGCCGCGCCGCAGTCCTTAGCTCGCAGACGCGCGTGGCCGAGCAAACGCAACGCGCTAACAACGCCTTGCGTTCCATCAGATCGGCCCAGAGCGCAGCGGTTAATCGCCTCTGGTTGCGGGATAGTCCGCCGATCTGGAGCCCCGAGGTGCGCACGGCCGCTGCGCAATCGCTCGGACGTGACAGCCAGGTGTCGTTAGGCGCGCATGCCGCGCAAGTACGCAACTACCTCGAACGCGAGTGGACAAAGCTGATCTACATTGCGCTGCTCTTTATCGCGTTTGCGGTCGTTATGCTGCGAGTCAAACGCCAGGTCGCGCGCTGGACCGATAAAGATCGAGCACTCGATCGCACCAATCGCGTCCTGCAATTCCCCTTCTCCGCTGCGTCTCTGCTCACGATAGTTTCTGCGCGTTGGATCCTCTACGATGCACCACGGGGCGTCTGGGTCATTCTCGCCACGCTTGCCTTGATTCCCATCGTGGCGCTGCTGCGGGGTCTGATCGATCGGCATCTCTTTCCGATCGTCAATGCACTGGTTGTTTTCTATTTCCTGGCGCAAGTGCGCGCGGTGGCGGCCTCCATTCCCGTGCTCTCGCGCATCATCCTTCTGCTGGAAATGCTGGGCGGTTTGATTTTTCTCATCTGGTTCGTCCGGATGCGGCGCCGTTCCGGACCACGCACGGCTTCGAACAAAACCGCCCGTATTGCCGCTTCCATCGCAGTGGCCGGGTTCGGCGCAATCATCGCCGCCGATTCGTTAGGCTACGTGGGACTGGCAAATTACCTTTCTGTTGGCATTCTGGCTGCCGCTTACTTCGCGATGGCGCTTTATGCGGCGGTCCGCGTTCTGGAAGGGCTCGTTTTCTTTGCCCTGCGATCTCGACCGCTCGCCTCCCTCGCCGTGGTGCGCCGGCACCAGCAATTGCTGCGCAGACAAATCACCCGCCTCATTGGGGTGGCTGCGATTATCACCTGGGTTCTGCTATCGCTGAGTGCATTCTCCTTACGCGAAGCGGTCATCACTCGGACAAAGGCCTTGCTCAATGCCGACATTGGTGTGCGGTCGGTGCATATTTCGTTAGGCGCGGTGGTGGCCTTCGTGCTCACCATCTGGATCACGCTGCTTCTTTCGCGTTTCCTGCGTTTTGTCCTCAAAGAAGAAGTGTACGATCGTTTTCATCTCGCGCGCGGCCCGGCCTACGCAGTCTCGACCCTTGTGCACTACGTCGTGCTGCTGGTCGGATTCTATATCGCCATTGCTGCACTCGGAGCCGACATGACGAAGTTCGCTATCCTCGCCGGTGCATTCGGTGTCGGCGCCGGCTTCGGTCTCCAAAACATCTTCAACAATTTCTTTTCCGGCCTGATTCTTCTTTTTGAGCGGCCGGTACAGGTTGGCGACCTCATCCAGGTGGGTGATCAGACCGGAGTGGTTAGGCGTATCGGCATTCGCGCCAGCATTATCGCTCTCGACGACAAGTCTCAGCTCATCATTCCGAACGGTCAGCTCATCTCCGACAAAGTAACGAACCGGACCTTCTCCAGCCTGCAAAAACGGATGGAGCTAACCATCCGCACCGCTTATGGGGAGGATCCGGAACAGGTAATCGCGTTACTAATCAAGACTGCCGCGGCCCATCCAAACGTTACCAAAGATCCACCGCCCGACGCCGTGCTAAAGCAATTCGGCGAAGACGCGCTGGTCTTCGTGCTCGGGTTTACGACTGAAGACGTGGCGCGATTTCCCTTTGTGCAAAGCGATGTGGCCATCGCGGCGAATGCGGCTCTGCGGGAGGCCGGAATTGAGGTTCCGGTTCCCCAGCGGATCGTTCATCTCGAACAAAACGACGCGACCAAGCACTCGTTAGGCCAGCATCGCGCAGACGCTGGCGGTGATTTGCCTCCAGGAGGCAGCGAGAGCCTTCCCGACACCGGAAACTCGAGTCCGAATCCAGGTGATCGCTCAAAAACCGACTCCTCGTAAAGAATTCTAGACTGAATGCGTAACAGGTAAAACTGAACTCATGCCATCACATTTTCAAAACAGGCGGCAGGTTTTTGTCAGGTTTGGCTTCGCCCTTCTGCGAATGCTTCTAGGCACTTCATAGGTTGGCTGATAACCTTGATTTGCAATGCCTGAATCCACGGATGCCTTCCTAATCGCCGAGGAGGCTCCGGCCGGAAGTCTTGTCCTTAAAGCCGGCGGAGACTGGTCAATCCAGAAGACGCTGCCAGCTTTGGATGAAGTAGATCATCGCCTGGAGGCGGTGCCCCCAAGCGGAGCGGTGCAGCTTGATCTCTCGGCAGTTACGGGGTGGGATTCCTCACTGGTGAGCGTGGTTACAGACTTTGCGAAGAAGTGCCAGGCACGCGGGGTGACGCTCGAGACTGCCAGTGGGCCGCGGGGCGTTCAACAACTGGCAAAAATGGCGCTGGCTGTTCCGGAGCGCCATGTGGAGCAGCCGCCGGTGAAGGAAATGTTCTTCACAAGATTGGGCAAAGCAGGAATCAGCGTTGGAAGCAATGTGATCGAGGTGTTTGCTTTTACCGGGCTGGCGTTTCTGGCGTTGGCCCGCCTGGTCCGCGGCCGCGCAGTGTTTCGCTGGGATGACACCTGGCTGATTATCCAGCGCGTGGGTGCCGAAGCGTTGGGGATTGTGGCGATGATCAATTTCCTCATTGGGGTGATCGTCGGGTTTGTTGGTGCGGTCCAGCTTCAGGAATTCGGTGCCACGATCTACATGGCCACGCTCGTTGGTGTGGCCATGGCACGTGAACTGGGCTGTATCATGACTGGCATTATCATGAGCGGGCGAACGGGAGCATCGTTTGCCGCCGAGATCGGGAGCATGAAGGCCAGCCAAGAGATTGATGCGCTCCGAACGCTGGGCCTTTCCCCCATGGACTTCTTGGTCCTGCCCCGGCTGATCGCGATGGTGCTGATGATGCCGCTGCTTACCATCTATGGTAATGTGGTGGGCATGATCGGCGGCGCCGTTCTCGCTCCGGGGTTCGGCATTTCATTTCAGCAATATTACGACCAGTTGGTGTCCTCGGTCCACATGACGAACTATCTGGCCGGAGTTGTGAAATCCTTCTTCTTCGGTGCGATCGTAGCCGGCGCGGGTTGCCTGATGGGGATGCAGTCCGGCAACAGTGCTTCCGCCGTGGGGCAAGCAACAACGTCCGCTGTCGTTGCTGCTATCACCGCGATCATCGCGCTGGATGCTGTCTTTGCCTTCATGTTTACCGCTCTCGGAATCTGATTCTCAATCATGGAGGATACTCACAGTCCAGTGATACGGATTAGGGACCTCACCATGGCCTACGGTCAAAATGTTGTGATGCGGGACCTGACCTTTGACATCCATCAGGGTGATATCTTCATCATCATGGGAGGGAGCGGGAGCGGTAAGTCCACGCTCATGCGCCACCTTCTCGGGCTAGAGGAGCCGGACCGCGGAGAGATCTTCTACGGTGCCATCGACTTTACTCATTCGGATCTCGACGGGCGGAATGCTCTTTTGCGGCGAATCGGCGTGATGTACCAAGGGGGCGCCCTTTTCACATCGATGACGCTGGGGCAGAACGTTGCGTTGCCGCTCGAGGAGTACACGCACCTGTCATCTTATCAGATTCGAACGAACGTTGCGTACAAGCTCGGCTTGGTCGGCCTTTCCGGCTTCGAAGAATACTATCCATCGGAAATCAGCGGCGGCATGAACAAACGGGCGGCCATCGCGCGGGCGATGGCCCTCGACCCGCAATTCCTCTTTCTGGATGAGCCTTCCGCGGGCCTCGATCCGTTGACTGCTGCGCGCCTTGACGAACTGCTACTGGAGCTCAAGCAGCAGCTTGGTTGTACGTTGGTGATCGTCACTCACGAGCTTGCCAGTATCTTTGCGATTGGAACCGACTCGGTCTTTCTGGACACGGAAACGAAAACCATTGGCGCAGTGGGTCCGCCAAAGTATCTCCGCGATCATTGCCCGAACCCTGAAATCCGAGCATTCCTCAATCCCAGCGAACCGCAGTCGCAAACCACATGAAGAAACCAAAGATTAATCCTGCGGTAATCGGCGTGTTCATTGCCGGAGCCATAGTCATATTCTTCACGTCCATCATTGTATTCGGGAGCGGACGCCTCTTCACGAAGACGAAGGAGATGTTACTAACCTTTCGCGAACCGGTCGCCGGGCTCGATGCAGGTGCCCCAGTTAAGCTGCTTGGTGTCACGGTCGGGAGCGTCAAAGAAATCTACTTGCAGCCTGCAAAGGATCCAACGCAGGGCATCCTGATCAATGTGATTATCGAGATCGACCGTAAAAAAGCGCAGTCCATGTTCCGCGAATACCGGCTCAATCTTGATAACCGCGCCAGGTTCGAAGGCATGATCAATGAGCGGGGGCTGCGCGGCCAACTCGACGTTCTCAGTCTCGTTTCGGGGCAGCTTTACATTGCGCTCAACCTTTTTCCAGGTGAACAAGGCTTCCAGCTCCACAAGGAGAATGAAACTGGTCTCTGGGAAATCCCGACGCTTCCAAGCGCGAAGCGTGCGATGCTTCAATCTGTGGGCAAGGCGCTTAGCGGCCTCGCGGAATTCGACTTCAAGGGAGTCTCGGACGAACTGAAACCTGCGATTGCCAAGTTGAACGAATCGCTGGGCCAGATACGCGACTTGGGCGCGAAGCTTAACGCCAAGATCGATCCGCTTCTCACGCAGGCACAAACCGATTTGAAGAAAGCCGAAGCCACCCTTGATTCAGCGACGACAACGCTTCGAAATCTCCAGACTCAGGTGGAGCCCGGCTCAGCCCTCAGCAGTGAATTGATCCGGACACTTGACCAGACCAGCGAGGCAATGAGTGGGGTGCGACAGTTGGCTGAGGAACTTCAACGCGACCCGAGCCTTCTGATCAGCGGGAAAAAGCCGAACAAGCCATGACGTTGTCTCCCGTGAATCGTTTCGTGTTTGTCGGTGTGTGCATTCTAGGAATGTTTTCGCTCGGCCAGGTTGGATGCTCCCTCTTCGTGCCAAAAAAAGATCGCACGCAGTTCTATGTTCTCAGGGCGGCCAAGGCCGAGGGGCGGCGTTACTCCGCGTCACGCACCGGCGCGGTTGCCGTGCGCGTTGGCCCCGGCAACGTGGCATCGTATCTCGATTCGCTGTCCATCGCTCTTGAGGAAACACCCAACCGGCTCAAATTTCTCGATAGTTATCACTGGGCGGAGCCTCTTGCCAAAGGCATCGCGCGGGTGCTGGGCGAAAACCTATCCCACGTCCTGGGTCTCTCTCACATCAGTTATTACCCGGACCCTATTCCAGGGGGCTCGGGCATCGAGGTGCTTTACAGGATAAACCGTTTCGAAGGGGCCCTAGACTCGCCTGTGACCCTCGACGTGAGCTGGCAGGTCATTGAGAGCCCCGGAAGCGACGTGAAAACCAGCAAACGATCGGTGTATGTCATTCCGCCAACGCAAGGTCCGGGCACTGTCGATTCGTACGTCGCACGGTTGTCAGCGGCGCTCGAGCGCTGGTCCGCTGAGGTGGCTGCTGCGATCCGAGCCCGCTAAAGCGATCGACATGAAGCGGTGAACAAACTGCCGATCACACGGGCTATTCCTTATCATTCGATCATCGGAGGCCGCAGCCGGGGCGATACGCCAAACAGTTCCGATGGTGTAGTTCCGTACTGGAGCTGTTATCTTCCAGGCGCGCGGTCGGAGTTAATCGTGAGTTCAGATCCCGGCGCGCAGTATAATCCACAAGCAATTCGAGAAGTTGCACGAATCTTACGGCTGAATCTAACCGGACCGGAACGAAAACATGTGCGCACGGCAAATATGACCGCACGCTAAATGGCTTTAAATGAATTTACCGGATGACCAAGGCCCTGGTCGTTCGATCTTTGTGCAACCAAAGAAAGGAATCTATGAGCGAAACAATAATCCTACGAGATGTTTTGAAGCAGGCGGAGGAAAACCGCGTTGCAATCGGTCATTTCAACGTCGGCGATTTGGTTTTGCTCAAAGCGGTATTCGCTGCAGCGCAGGAATTAAAGGTCCCAGTGATCATTGGCGTATCCGAGGGCGAACGCGAATTTATCGGAATCCGCCAAATTGCAGTCCTCGCGCGAAGCTTGCACGAGGAGTTCGATTTTCCGATCTTCCTCAACGCGGATCATACCCACTCATTGGGCAAGGCCATCGATGCTGCAAAAGCCGGGTTTGATTCAATCGTATTCGACCTTTCGGCTCTGCGGTTCGACAAAAACGTGCGCCAAACCAAAGAGGGAGTCGAAACACTCAAAAAGATCAACCCAGCCATATTGATAGAAGGAGAGATCGGCGACATCGGGACCGGTTCTGAAATACACGAAAAGGCCCTGGACCTTTCGAAAGGTCTAACAAGTGCTGCCGAAGCGAAACGATTCGTTGAAGCGACCGGCATCGATATCTTGGCGCCAGCCGTTGGTAATATGCACGGCATGCTCAAGAGCATGGTAAAGGGTGAAACGAGGAAGCATTTGGACATCGATAGAATCGCTCAAATCAAAGGAGCCACCCGGATTCCGCTAACGCTGCACGGCGGATCCGCAACGGATGATGAAGACTTACGCAAGGCGATCGCCGCCGGGATCAATATTGTTCACATCAATACTGAATTGCGAGTGGCATGGCGACGCGGCTTGGAAGAGGGGCTCGCCAGCAACCCGACTGAAGTCGTCCCTTATAAGATCCTGCCGTTCGCAGTGCAATCGGTCAAGCAAGTAGCTCTCTCTCGCCTGAAGTTATTTAACAAGCGTTAGCGCAGTCGGAGTTAATCGTCGATTCAGATCACGGCGCCCAATATAATCCGCAAGCAATTCGAGAAGTTGAGCGAATTCTAAAATTGAAGCTTTTTCACAGGTAACAGTTAACCATGCCCTCTCAACAATCCTCAGATGTGAAATTCGACATCGGGCACGTGTTGTTCATCGACATCGTTGGTTACTCAAAGTTGCTGATCACCGAGCAAAGCGAACGGCTTCGGACGTTGAAGGAAATCGTGCGCGCGACCGAGCAGTTCGGCGTAGCGGAGGCGGAAGGGAAGCTGCTGCGGTTACCCACCGGAGATGGCGGGGCTCTTGTTTTTCGCACGGACCCAGAAGCGCCAGTTCTGTGCGCGCTGGAAATCAGCAGGGCACTCAAAAGTCATCCTGAACTACAGGTGCGCATGGGAGTTCACAGTGGCCCTGTGAACGAGATCATCGACTTAAACGAGCAAGCCAACATTGCCGGCGCTGGAATCAACATGGCGCAACGGGTGATGGATTGCGGCGACGCCGGGCACATCCTTCTTTCTAAACGTGTGGCCGACGATCTCGAGCAGTATCCGCGGTGGCGTCCGTATTTACGGGAGCTCGGCGAATGCAGCGTTAAACATGGCGTCCGCCTTTTCGTTGTTAATCTCTTCACCGATGAGCTCGGCAATCCACAACAACCGAAGAAATTCGTCGAGGAGCAGCGAACTCAGCGCGCTTCTATGCGGCGTGCGAGACCTTCATTTGTTGGAATCATCTCAATACTTTCGCTGGTCGCGCTGGCAATCGTTGCTATAATCTTTGCGCCGGCGATTCTGCGGTCTCGAGAAAAGACGCTGAGAAAAAATCCAGCGCCCACTGCTGACACGTCCGCTGCGATGATTCCCGAGAAAAGCATCGCCGTTCTTCCATTTGCGAACCTGAGTAGCGACAAGGAGAACGCCTACTTTGCGGACGCTATCCAAGACGAGATCCTGACGCGGTTGTCGAAGATTGCGGATCTAAAAGTGATTTCCCGCACATCGACGCAGCATTACAAGACAGCGCCGGAAAACGTGCCTGAGATCGCAAGGGAGCTTGGCGTCGCACATGTTCTCGAGGGAAACGTGCAGAAGAGCGGTGATGCTGTGCGCGTAAACGTGCAGCTGATCAAAGCTGCCAATGACTCTCATCTTTGGGCGGACACATTCGATCGCAAACTGACCGACATCTTTTCAGTCGAGAGTGAGGTGGCCAAAGCCATCGCCGAGCAGTTGCGAGCGAAACTCACCGGTCAGGAAGAGCACGTCATCGCCGCCAAACCGACGGATACTCCAGAGGCATACGATGCCTACCTGCGTGGTTTGGCCTATAATCTGAAAACGGGAAACACACCTGCCAACGCCCTTGGCGCACAGAAATATCTCAAAGAAGCGGTGCGCTTGGACCCAAAGTTCGCCCTTAGTTGGGCGCTGCTGTCATACGTGGAAGCGCGCGGCTACATCACACAGACGCTTCAACCAACGGTCGCCCTGCGTGAAGAGGCACGGCAGACGGCCGAAACCGCTCTCACTCTTCAGCCCAATCTCGGCGAGGCCGTATTGGCTAAGGGATATTACCACTACTCGTGCCTAAAGGATTACGACACGGCGGTGCGCTACTTTGAGCAGGCACGTCAGTTGCTGCCCAATAGCAGCCGGATTCCCGAATCGCTGGCCTATGTCGCGCGGAGGCGAGGTCAGTGGGACCGGAGCGAGTCGTATTTCAACGAAGCCGAGCGGCTCGATCCGCGTAACGTTTTCGTGCTCTCCCAGCATGCGCTTTCCTATATCTACCTGCGTCGTTTTCCCGAAGCGTCGCGAAAACTTGATCAAGTTCTCGATGTTACGCCGGACGACGTGCATACCCTCGTGTTAAAGGCGGCGATTGCACAGGCCGAGGGGGACCTTCCGCAGGCGGCCACCCTCCTCGCTCCACTTCACCCAGGGGCCGACGACTCCCCGGCGTTGGAAGCGCAAATTTACCAAGCAATCCTTGAGCGCCGCCCTGCACCGATCATCCCTCGGTTAAAGGAAGTACTTGCCAAGCCTGATCCAGCGTTGGGTTATGGCATTGGCGACCTGCGCTTTTATTTAGGCTGGGCGCAGGAGGTTGCCGGCGACCATGCCGCTGCTCAGGAAAGTTGGAAACAGGCGCGCAGCGAACTGGAACCTTTCTTCAAAGAACAGCCGGAAAATCATTTCCTGATTGGCGATCTCGCACTCACCAATATGGGTCTTGGTGACAAGGTCGCCGCCTTGGCTTTCGTCGAGAAGGCAATAAGCGTGGTCCCGATCGAAAAAGACGCCGTGGAAGGCCCCGCTCCGATTGAGATTCTTGCCCGGGTAGCGGCGCAAATGGGCGAACCTGACCGGGCCTTTGCCGCGTTACAGAAAGTGCTCGCGATACCATATGAAGGCGTGCTGGTTTCCAGCGTGCCACTCACTCCTGCGCTGCTTCGGCTCGATCCGATGTTCGATCCGCTCCGAAATGATCCACGCTTCCAGCAGTTTCTCGGCGGAAAAGAACGAATTGGGACTAACAAGTAAAGGAGTTCGAATTCAAAGCATTCGTGACGATTGCGCGCACACACCGCCGAACGTTCTGCATTGGAAAGTGTTTAGGCGTTTGCCGATTCGCCAGCCTTAACGGATGACGTTCGTCTGGTCGTAGTCGAATTGTAACCGTTCACGAGCGAACGCGCGATTGGTTCCGGAAAACATCGCAAATCGTCTCCGTGTTGGTAATCAAAGCGTCGCCTGCAAATCTCAAGTTTTCGATCGACCGGTTTGCCGCTTCTTCATTGCCGGCGCCGCAAGCATCGGTAACCAACACTGGAATGTAACCGAGATCGGCTCCATGGCGCGCTGTTGGTTCGATTCCGATCTCAGTCGCCACGCCGACAATAATAAAGGCGTTAATGCTGCAATCTCGCAAAGCGAAATCGAGCCACGTTCCCTCAAAGGCGGACATCGTAAGTTTGTCGAACACTCCTTCACTAGGGAGCGGCGACAGCTCTGGGATAATTTGAAACGACGGATGATCGCGTAAAAACCACGGATTGACGTCTTCAGGCGAGTCGACTCGTTGCCAGGCCATCGCCATGCGGAACTGAAACATGCCCATCAGTTCTTTCGGAAGCGAAAGATGCCGCGAAAAGAACACGCGAACTCCGGTGTCGCGAGCGGCATTCAGCACTTTGAGAACCTGCCCGCTGATTTGCTGCGAGTTTTTGATCTGACTCAAGATTCCGACCTGCATGTCATAAACCAGCAAGGCGATTTGTCGTGGATCGCATACCTCTCGTAACGTTTGCGGTATGTTCAGTCCGTGTGCCGTTTTCATATCCAGGGTAAAACGCGGCGTTAGCGGTTGACCGCGTATTTGTCGATGAGCGCTTGGAAGCGTGGGTCTTTCCGTAAAGGATCCCATACCGGATCGAGCTTAAGGATCGGGACGCAGAGGCCGTGTGGAACTTCGAGTAAATGATCGATCAGGGCCAACGCCTGGTCATGTTCACCAGTGCAAGCATAAATCTCGGCAAGTGCGGCGCTGATCGGTGGTCCGCTATAGGCGTCTTCCGATTCGGGCAACAATTCCACAGCACGTTTGCCTTCGGCGATGGCAGCGTCTTTTTGACCGAGGGCGGCGAGAACGAGACCAAGAATCGCGTGACGGGAAGCGTCATCGGGACCTTCACGAACCAGACGTTCTGCCACTATGCGAGCCTGCTCGAACGCTTTTTGCGCTTTGGATTTGTCTCCCAACGCCTCATATAGTGAGCCTTCTAGGAAACTCTTTGGGATCGGACCCTCGATGGTATTCAGGGCGTCTCCCTGAAATTTCTGCAACGCTTGCAGAGC
>Ga0207701_10005791_pt1 | contig 12372 bp, 12 predicted proteins | sample KBSSwiSSwithPhiX_FD_184294 | JGI IMG/M metagenome (GOLD analysis project Ga0207701, IMG submission 184294) | Switchgrass rhizosphere bulk soil microbial communities from Kellogg Biological Station, Michigan, USA, with PhiX - S5 (SPAdes) (version 2) | ecosystem: Environmental > Terrestrial >...
AAATGGAGAACCACCACCACTAGCCGCGGTTCCTGGTTGCGCTGAAAAAGATGAAAGTGGCGACATAAAGACATCAGCTGATTTCATACCGCCAAATAATCCGCTATTTCCACCACAATCAGTTTGAACAATAGTATCTCTTCTTACCCAATCTTGTATGATCATTGTGGGATTCTGTGAAAACCCATTACCATAATATCTTTCAGGGAAAATATTTTCAGTGAATTTCTTTACTATGATCTGTTGCGGGTTTGTAATATCAATAGCAACAAGATCAGTATAAAGATCTGCATAAAGAACGTCCCCTTTTACTGCCATATCAAGATTACCTGGAATATCAATAAAAGCAATATTCCTCGGAGCCGACTTGTTTGTATTGTCAATGATATGAATGCCGCGATCGATCTCGTTAAGAAAAATATAGTTGCCACGGATATAAATTTTCCCCGGTCTTTCAATTTCTCTTGATGAATTGTTTTTGATATTGGCCCGCACTTCATCTTTTGTACGGTATACAGGTTCCCAATATACATAACGGCGAGTACACTTATCCTTTACACAACTATTAAAAACAAAAAGCAGCGCTATTGTGCTTGTCAATAAAGCGGAAAAAGATCTTATTCTCATAAAAGCAATTTTAAGGTTGACAACAGCCAGTAATCAACCGTTGCATTACTTTTTTGAATTTAAAAGAACACCCGTTCTTAAACCAACAAAAAATAAATATCTCTTATTTTCAAATGGATTATCAATGAGCTTGCTCAAATGAAGATCTGCAACAGGGCCAAGATTCCATTGTACCCGTTTATTATTTGCTATTGTCCAGGAAAAACCGGTTGATAAACTGAACTGGGTTTTGTTCAGCTGACTTTTATTTTTATAATAAACACCATTGAATGCAGTGTCATACATAATTGCGTTGCTTGCGATAAGCTGTCCGATAATAAACCCTGTACTCCAAATAAAAGGCTTTGTTTTATTCTTATTTAATTGCCATTGAAATAAAAACGGTAATTCAATAAAATGATAACTATTAGTGTATTTCGTAGTGTCGCCACCTGCATTGTAAACCTGGTTGGCATTACGACCGAAAACACTAAATAATTGAGTATTGCCCGAATTCCTCATGTTCCCAATATGAAGGACATTGCTGTAATAACCATATTGTAAACCCAATGAAAGACTGGTACGGGGCGATAACTGTCTTTGTGCATATGCACCAACCTGGAAAGCAAATCCAGCTTTAATTTCAGAAGGATTTTGTCGTGGAGGAGGCGGTGTTCCAGTTACACTTCCTACCGGATTTTGATAAGCGAAAGCATCAGCGCTTTTTAATCCGCCAAAAGAAATTTCATTATCATTTAAGGATGAGATACCCGGTGTAATAAGTAATCCCCATTTCCATTTTTTTTCTGCAGGGTCTTTTTTTACGGTTTGAGAAGGAGTGTCTTTCGTTGGATCTGTTTTCAAAAGCGTATCCGTTGCCGTAACATTTTTTTCTTGTTCAAGTGTCACGACTTTTGCAGAATCAATTTTACTGTCAACCGGCTTTACTTCAGACTGATTGACATCCTTCTGTTTCGCGATCGTTTCAGGATCTGTTTTTAGATCTTTAGATTTATCGTCAACTACTCCGTTTTTCGTTTTCGAATTTGCAGATACAATAGCTGTGGAGGCTTCTGGTTTATTATCTTTTTTCGTTTTTATAGAACCTGGTTTCCCATTAGTTCCCTCCTTGCTTTTCTTTTGCTTATTGATATTGTTTTTAGAAACAGCAATACCTTTTTTATCGATCACTGATCCACTATCCGTTTGTTTATCATTTACAGTCTTACCAGTTGTATTCTTTATTTCTTTAGACCCTGTTAGTTGTGTTTTTTGTTTTGTTGTTGAAGAATTTATTTCATTTGTAGATTGAGAATTCTCCTCTTTTTGCTTTTCTCCAGAAGAGTCATTTTGAACTGTTTTTACAATATCATTTTTTTGTTCGCCAAATAAGTTGGTGCGTTGCCAATAGCCGAGCAATGCAAGCCCTGCCAGCAAGAATATAACAACGAAGATCCTCCTGTTCTTTTTCTTTTTGATCCTTTCTTCCACACGCAGCCAGACTTGCTCTGAAGGTTTAAACTTCAGCTCCTGCATTTCGGAAGAAATCTTTTTCTCAAATTCATTTTCCGGCATATACACCAGTTTTAAAATTTACCTGATCATTTTTTTTTATCCAGCTGATCAATAAGGCTCTTGCTCTTGCATACTGCGATCTTGATGTCCCTTCATTTATTCCCAGCATTTTTCCTATTTCAACATGACTAAATCCTTCCACTGCATGCAGGTTAAATATCGTTTGATAACCTATAGGTAATTGTCTCACCAGGTCTGCGAGTTCCTTACCTGTCATTTTTATTTCGGGGTTATCATCCGTTACCGGGTGCAGGTTCTCATTGTCAAAAGAAAATTCATGATTGTAACGGAAATTCTTTTTCAGAAAATTCAACGCAGTTGTTACCATTATTCTTCTTATCCATCCACCCAGTTCACCTTCATATTTATATTGGCCAAGATTCCTGAAAACTTTTACAAACCCATCCTGCAGCACATCTTCAGCATCATCCATCGATTTGGTATACCGATAACAAACCCCCAGCATCGTTTCGGCAAAATGGTCATATAGCTGCCGCTGGGCAGCCGGAATTTCCCTGATGCACTCCTTTATCAGTTTTTGTGTATCCATTATCCTTTCTTACAGGTTCTGACAATAAGTTTTTCTGCAACGTTGCATTGCCAATTTTAAACTATTTAATAACAATTCCGTTAGAATAAAAAAAGGGCCACCTCGTGGTAGCCCCTTACTGCTTATATAAAACGAAAAAAACTCATATTGCAGGGTCAGCTGGTGTCTGTGTTATTGTCTCGATTCATACACTTTTTGTTTGAATAACTAAATGGATTATACTTCAATCTATCTTACAGGGAACGGATCTATAATATCTCTACGCCTTTTTCTTTGTAGGCATCAAAAACTTTTTCTTCCGGATCTGATTCTGTGATCATAATATCTAATACATCAAGATCTCCTATTTTCAATTTTTGTTGGGTATTTATTTTTTCGGCGATCGTCAGCGCCACCACTTTTTTTGAAGACTGGATCATTGCTTTTTTCACTTGCACTACATCCCAATCGTTATCGGTAAGACCATGTTCGGCATCAATGGCATTTATACCAAGAAAGCAAATATCTGCGTTGATCTGTTTGATCTTTGTGATGGCATCGCCGCCTACCGTGATCTTTGAATTCTTTGAAATGCGGTCACCAATAAATATCACTTCAATATTCGGATGTTGAATATATTCCATGGCCGCAGGCAGGCTGCCGGTAAAAAAAGTTGCCCGCAAATGTTGGGGTAATGCTCTTGCTAATTCCAGGATCGTAGTTCCACCCGTTGTAAGAATAAACATACCGTCGCGGATCAACCTCACAGCTTTTTGGGCTATCATCTTTTTATTATCATGAGAATAGACGCCATTGGTTTGAAAAGAAACATGAAATGATCTGGATAATGCGCCGCCGTGTACTTTAATGATATCACCCGTTTCTGCAAGTTCAGAGAGATCACGGCGAATAGTGTCTTCAGAAACATTGATCGCTTCACAGAGATCCGAGGTTAAAACCTTATTATGAAGATTGATCTCACGAAGGATAAACTCCTGTCTTTCCTTTTTCAGCATAAGCAATATCGTTTGTAAGTCGAATCTAAGGCAGTTTTTTTTAAAACCTGCAAAAAAAAGCAAGGATTTTTTAAATTTCCCGCAAAAACGTTCATCCACCATTAAGTTTAAGACTCGAAACCGCAAAGCTTAAGTGACTATATTTATTGTATCATATGAACCCCAACATTGAAAAGCTTTACAAGATTGCATCAAAACCTGAACGTCTTATAATCGGCCTGATGAGTGGAACATCCTTTGATGGTCTTGATGTAGCACTTTGTAAAATAAAAGGAAGCGGACCGGAAACAGAAGTTGGACTTGTGCAATTCGAGACTTCTTCTTATCAAAATGATTTTAAAGAGGAATTAAAAACGATCTTCTCCCGCCGCGATGCTGATCTTGAAAAAGTTTGTTTACTAAATGAATGGGTGGCCGTTCAACATGCGACAATTATAAATGAATGTTTGCAAAAATGGGGTTATTCAAAAAATGATATTGATCTTATAGCAAGTCATGGCCAAACAATTTATCATGCTCCCAAATTTTTACACGGCAACCAAAAATTTCCAAATGCAACATTACAGATCGGCGATGGCGATCATATTGCTGTAAATACCGGTATCATCACGATCAGTGATTTCCGGCAGAAACATATCGCTGCCGGTGGTGAAGGAGCGCCACTAGCTGTGTATGGTGATTATTTTCTTTTTTCAAAAAAAGGCGAGAACAGGATCATGCTGAATATTGGTGGCATTGCAAACTTTACTTTCCTACCTGGCGATCTTGATGGAACAAAGATCTTATGCACCGATGTGGGACCCGGCAATACAATGATGGATGCATTTGTACAAAAACACTTCCCCGGAAAATATTTTGATGAAGGATCAGAAATCGCAAATAAAGGGAAAGTGAATGATGTTCTCTTAAAACAATTAAAAGCTCATTCATTCTTCGCTGGCGATTTTCCAAAAACTATCGGCCCGGAATTATTCAACTTGTCTTATTTGCAAAATGCCATAGAAGCATCGGCAATAAGATCCATTTCTAATGAAGATATAATGGCAACACTAAATCGTTTTTCTGCTGAAACAACTGCTGATGCCATTAAGAGATGTATTGAAAAAAATGAAAGCTATTCGATCTATGTAAGCGGTGGCGGCATGCACAACCCATTATTAATGGAAAACATCAAATCACAATTAACCGGAATGAAATTTTATACAACCGATACATTACATATAGCCCCTGATGCAAAAGAAGCAGTGCTGTTTGCACTGCTTGCTAATGAATGTGTTTGCGGGGAAAAAATTAATGTTGGCAAAGGAAGAACCGAAATCCCTTCTGTTACGATGGGAAAGATCAGTTTCCCTGGCTAACTATTTAACTTTAAAATCAACTTGCTTATCACCCCACATCAATGATACTTTTCCTGATTTATCAATAGTATAAGCCAGTTTTTCTGCAAAAGCTTTGGACTTTTCCGCTTTTACTTTTACTCTTAATGCATCATCAGCCTCCTTGTAACTAAAAGCTCCCCACTGTTTCCATGTTTTACTAAAGATGATCGTCCATTCATCACCATTCATAATGGTAAACAAACCATACTTACCTGCGGGAAGAGCCTTGTCTTCTACTTTTACATCTTTACTTGTTTCAAACACGGTTGCTTCATTTGCACCGGCACGCCACACTTTGCCTTCCAATGGCTCTAGATCTTTACCAATTGTTCTTCCTTTTACAGAAGGTTGGCTATAATCAATGCTGATAACGGCACCGGATTTTATGGTTTCTTTTGCCATTGCCGGTGGACTGGGCCTTTTTGATTTATCCTCCTGCCCGCAAGCAACAAGGGACAGGAATAATACAGCTGAAAAAAGTACTTGTTTCATATTATTAGTTTATGTTTAAAAATACAGAGAACTATAAAAATAAGATTAGTTACTTGACGAACGGCGCCCTTCACTTAATTCTTTCAAATTTGCAAGCCCCCGCTCCATATGAGCACCATAAATATTCTCGAAAAAAAGTGATTTGAACTTTTCCCAGGGATACCATCTCAATTTGAAATCCATATACCATTGCGCAACGACGGTGTTTTCATTTCCACCTGCAAGAACTTTCCATCCCATTTCCATTCGCTGGGTTGCAGTTTTACCTACCTCTCCCACAGTAACAACACTATCGTTGATATTAAAAATAGAAAGACCGATCAAACCACTACTGTCCAATAAAATCCCCTTAGGCTTGCCTTCCACATATAAAATAGCAAGCGAATCAGAACCAGGATACCATTCTTTCCATTTCAAAGGGTCAGAAATAAAACTCATCACCTCCTGCTTTGTACTATTAATATCTGTAGCCTTGGAAATACGGATATGTGATGGAATAAAAAGTGAAATAGTTGTAACCAACAGAAATAAAAAAATGAAACTCAGTATCGCTAATTTGATAACACGCATAACTTCAAAATAAAAACATTATTCCTTGATTTAAGAAAACCATCTGTTGACTATCGACCATGGACTATCGACTGATCACTCCCATTTGAAAACTTTAACAGCAATAAAATAAACGATTATACCCCAAACCAGGAGAATAAGAATTTCCGGCCAAACATTCCAGATATGACCTCCCTCAAATGAGACCTGGCGTAGTGAATCATTCAGAGCAGTCAGCGGTAAATACTTTACGACCTTCTGTAATTCTTCCGGCATAGCAGTTATAGGGAAAAAAGTTCCTGAAAGAAAGTATTGGGGGAACATGAACAGGTTTGCATAAATAGGTATCACATTTTGATTTTTGGCTATGCCACTGATTATATAACCAAATCCCATAAAAACAACAAGCCCAAGAAAGCTCAGAATTAATAGCTCAATGAATGTGACCCAACCGTTTGCTAATGTGAAATGATAAAAATATGTACCGAACAAAATAAGTACAACTGCGGTTAGCATTTGGAAGATGATCCTTGCAACGCTTTCACCTATTACAATATATGCCCTTTTAATAGGCGTGGAATACATTCTTTTCAATACTAGAGTTTCCCTGAAAGAATAGAAAACAAATGCAACTCCGAAGATGGCAGCACCTATTAAAGAAAAACCGATAAGTCCTGGCAGTAAAAAGTCAATGTATGTGTAAGTTCTTCCTGGAACTTCTTCCATAGTAATTAATTGCCTGCTTTGATTATTTATAACTGATTGAAGAATGGAATTTAAAACAGGCAGATTTCTTTTGCTGGCTGATGTTGTTTTTAAATGAATGGTATATGGATGGTCGGGATTTGCGCCAGGTATTTCTTTTATATCGATCAATGCCGTGATACGGCCTTTCTTTAGCTTGTCCGCCAATTCCTCCTTGGTTCCGTTTTCAATATGTAATACCGGTACATGAATAAGTGATTGATAAAGGCGGTTTGTTGTATCCGTATTTTTATCAAACGCAACATCTACTGATATGCCTCCTCTTTGACTAAGAGCACCAAATATTACAATCAGTACTATAGGAAAAAATAAACTGAAGAACACAGCTTGCGGGCTGCGAAACATTCCTGTTAAGCTGGCTTTAGTGATAGCCATCATTGCCCGAAACTGGCTGTATGGTTGTGGCATTTATTAATGTTGAGTGGCAAATGTAAGGAGCTTGCATCATTTTCTGATTGATGTATTGTTGCGTTTTATATCATAAATTAGAGTGTTGCCTGTCATTTTTTGGCAGACTGTACCCACATTAAAGTGATTGCAAAAAATAGAATGGCTTGGAATTAGACCCACCAATAGAAAGCAGAGAAACTGACGAGCTAATTGTCATTAGCAAAAGCTCAACAGACGAGTATCAAATAAGAGAAATTGAGCTTGCTCAGAAGGAACTCGCAAATAGAAACTTTTCGCAAGCAAAGATTGACAGTAAGTACGAAGAACTATTAGAAGAAGAAGATAAAGTCTTTCAGCAAGAGTTGGCAGAAATTGATGGTAGAAGATTTAGCAAAGGATATTACCGAGACTTTATTGACTTCTTTAACTTCTTTAAATTAAGAAAGAAAAACAATGTCGTTTATCAAAATATTTTTTTTGTTGGGCTTTTATGTTTGTGGGTCATCTATCATAATTCAAACTATTTGCTTATCCCTATCAAAGATTTATCAATTGTCTGTATAACAGCAGACATTTTAATAACATTAAGCTTTTTGAGGTTTTATAAAAATAACTTCAGCTTGGGTTGGGCGTTGCTTCATAATCTGACCATAGGTCTTATCGCATGTTATCTCTTCTTTTGGACAAATGACAAATTTTCTTCCAAACCAACCATGACTAAAACACTACAAATTGAAAATGTAGATTTACAAGACAGCCATCGCCGCTACGACAGGGGTTTAGAACCAGTGTTGACAGTAAATATTAAAGGTATTGAGCATACAATTACTTATCGCAAGGAAGTAACAAGGACGGCATTAAACGCTCGACAGCTAGAAGTGAAGTTGAAAAAAGGTTTTTGGGACTACTGGGTTTTGAAAAGTATTCAAATTGTCAACAATGAATAAAAATTGGAATTTACAATTCATGATTGTAGAGTTGAAAATAAGAAAAAAAGGCAGGCTGCATACGGCAACGTTTCGCCCTAATTAATAAAAAACTCAAACGGTAATCTTGTCTGCACTGAAATTATTTCATCACCTTTAAAATACTAAAGCCTTGGGAATTTCAATTGTACTTTATAGAGCTGATAAGGCTGACAAGATTGACGACTTATCCAATTTGGAAAAGCAAATGGACAAATCAAAAAGTGTAAACCTTTACAAGATTACAGAGGATTTAGGCATAATATTCATGAATACTGCAAACCCTTACAGTGACACAGCGGCTTTACCATACAAAATCCTTTTCGGCAATTATGTAGAAAAAGAGATAGACTACAGAGTAATAAACGGCTTTCTTTCGACGACAGAAGTTGTTACCATTTGTGATTGGATAAAAAAGCACAATATTGACAGCTACGAAGGCTTTGAAACAATGTTTGATAATTTATCTAAGGAAGCCAAACAGGCACTTGAAGATATTGGTGTTAGTGCTGACGAAAAGAAAGGTTTATTCGATGCGTATGTTCAACCCCTGACACAGTTCTATTTTTCAGCTTTGAAAGACAAGAATTCAATTCTGTTATGTGGCGAATAGGAAGCTTTCGGATTGTAGTCCCTAATTAATAAAAAACTCAAAAGGCAATCTTGTTTGCACAGAGTTGGTCATTTGTTTTATCCGCAGCATCTCATTATAGATCTTGAACTGATCTTCACCCAGTTCTTTTCTTATCATTTCTGTTTTTAAAGTATTGTCCTTTGCGCCAAAGAACCTGTCAAAAATATTTTGTGTCTCGGGGTATTCACGTAAACGATAATCTTTAAGCTTTGCCATTCTTGCTGCACAGTCAACTGCATCCTGCAAACCGCCAAATTTATCGACCAGGCCAATACCAATCGCCCGGTTGCCACTCCATACTCTGCCCTGTGCAATGCTGTCAACATCCTCAACAGATTTTTTTCTACCATCAGCTACTCTTTGTTTAAAACTGAGATAGATCTCATCAATGCTTTGTTGTACAAATTTCTTTTCATTCTCATTCATCGGCCTGTAAATAGCGCCGAGGTCCGCATAAGGCGCTGTCTTTACTCCATCGAATGTTACGCCTAATTTATTTTTGAAAAATCCTTCCATATTAGGAATGATTCCAAACACACCAATTGAACCGGTAATCGTTGTGGGGCTTGCAAAAATGCTGTCAGCTCCGCATGAAATATAATAACCACCCGATGCTGCCACATCGCCAAAACTTACCACAACAGGTTTTTCTTTTTTTGCCAATGAAAGCTCACGCCAGATCGTTTCACTTGCTAAGGCGCTACCGCCGCCGCTATTCACACGAAATACAATTGCTTTAATTGTTTTATCAAGTCTTGCTTTGCGTATCAGCTTTATATAATCTGCACTGGCGATCTGTCCTTGTTGCTCGCCACCGCCATCGACAATATTTCCCTGCGCATAAATGAGTGCAATTCTTTCACCTGTAGTTTTTTTATAAGAACCACTTTTTAAATAACTGTTTATTGTAATAAAATTAATTTTATCGTATTTCCCTAATTTCAATTTCTCTTTTATCTCATCTTTTATTTCGTCATCATACTTCACCCCGTCAATTAATTTTTTATCGACAGCATCCTGCGGTATTTTGATCGCCGCTTCATTTGCATATTGATGGAGTGTAGCGGTATCAATCTTCCTTTGCTCTGATGTTTTTAGTAGAAAATGTGAATACAAATCGCCTAGCCATACTGATGTCTGCAATCTATTTTCAGGCGTCATCTTATCAGTACGCAAAGGTTCAGTGGCGCTTTTAAATTTACCGGCATAAAAAATTTGTGGCTCAATATCCAGTTTCTCCAATGTTCCTTTTAAAAATAATAACTCCGAACTGAAACCCACCCAATCAAAAAAACCTTTGGGGTTGACATAGACCTTATCAGCCACATTCGCTACATGATATGATTTTTGATTCATCATTTCACTATATGCGATGATGAACTTGCCGGACTTTTTAAAAGCAAGCAATGCGTTCCTTATTTCTTCAGAAGTGGCAAAGCCATTTGGATTAAGGCCGCTTTGCAGGTAAATACCTTTTATCTTTTCGTCTTTTGCTGCTTTTTGAATAAGTCGCACAACATCATAAACACCAGGCACATTAAGCTCATCGTTACTGCTAATAACCGCTAACGGGTTTTCCACTTTTTGCTCCTGGAATAATTGCCCGATATTAATAACCAAAACTGAATTCTTCTCGACTAATGGTGCGTCACTTTTTGCAAGACCAGCAATTAATACAAGAAAAAGAAAAAAACCGATGACAGAAAAAATTATCAATGCCAGCAGTGATGCGAAGAACATTTTAAAGAACCCACCCATATCAAATTATTTAAGACGGTAAAAATAAAGATATTTGCGCCTTCCCTGAATTTAGTATTATGAGAACAGCGCATTTATTGATAGGAGGCAATTTAGGAAATAGAAAAGAGAATCTTGCAAAAGCCGTCTCATTGATCAATGAACAATGCGGATCTTTAACAAGATCTTCATCAATTTATGAAACGGAGGCATGGGGAAATACTGATCAGCCATCATTCCTGAACCAGGCATTGGAGATCTCCACTTCATTAAATGCCCGCCAGTTAATGAGAAGAGTTTTAAAGATAGAAGAAGAAATGGGACGTGTAAGAAAAGAAAAACTTGGGCCGAGGATCATTGATATTGATATTTTACTTTTCGAAAACGAAATTCATGACCTGCGTTTTTTAAAGATCCCCCATCCTGAAATGCAAAACAGGAGATTTGTTCTTGTGCCGCTTGCAGAGATCAATTCCTCCTTGCAACATCCTGTTCTAAAAAAGACAATAGCGGAGCTGCTGGAGAAATGCCCTGATAATTTAGAGATAAAAAAACTCATGGAATAATTTTCCATTAGGATCTACAAGTTATTTGTTATAAAACTAAACCACATAGACACATAGGGCACAGTAGAAAGTCACATAGGCTATGTGAACGCCTATGTTTCTATGTGCCTATGTGGTATAAACTCATACACAACTCCTATTTCGCAGATTTATCCACAATCTATTCTTTATTCAATTTATAAATTGCCATTTCAATTATTTTGCAAGCCAGCATTAGCACATCAGCATATTGGCACATTAGCACATTAATCAATGAATTATCATTTTATCACGATAGAAGGAAATATTGGCGCCGGCAAAACTACTTTATCACATTTGCTGTCACGGCATTTTAATGCAAGACTTGTGCTTGAAGAGTTTGCTGATAATCCCTTTCTTCCCAAGTTTTATGAAAATCCAAAACTATATGCCTTTCCTCTTGAATTGTTTTTTATGGCGGAGCGTTACAAACAGCTCAAGGACCTGATCCAGCAAAAAGATCTTTTTCAAAACGTCACCATATCGGATTACCTCTTTACCAAATGTTTGCTGTTCGCCAAAGTAAATCTGCCGGATGATGAGTTTCGTCTTTATCAAAGATTATTTGACATCATCCATCAGCAATTGCTGCAACCTGACCTGCTTATCTATTTACACACACCGGTAAGCCGGCTACAACAGAACATTAAAAAAAGAAACCGGTCATACGAAAAAAACATTGCTGATGAATATCTTTTCAGCATACAGGAAACCTATACGCACTACATTAAAGATCATAATATAAAAACGCTATTCATCGATGCATCCAATGCAGATTTTCTCGGCAATGAAAAACATTTGAAAGTTGTTATTGATGCATTAGAAAATGACTATGAACAAGGACAGCATTATTTGACTCTGCCGTAGAACAATTGTCAATTGACAATTGCCAATTGGCAAATAAAACCAGTAACTGATTGACAAAACAACCACACATTAATCGTGAATTCTTTTGGTTCGTCATTGCCCGCTTTCTTTTCATAGCAGGTCTTCGTATGTCGCCTGTGTTATTAGGCTGGAAATTATATGAAGTTACCGGCAGCAAACTTTCAATCGGCATTCTTGGATTAAGTGAGGTGATACCGGCGGTATTACTTGCACTTCCGGCAGGGGTAAAAGTTGACAGAAGCAACAAACACAGGTTGATCAGT